>RCUP01000123.1_pt1 | contig 78751 bp, 67 predicted proteins | sample 2166341 | NCBI WGS metagenome assembly RCUP01 (sample SAMN09932325, study PRJNA488358) | compost metagenome | isolation source: compost soil in succinonitrile-enriched | place: Germany: Experimental Botanical Garden | reverse complement strand
CCCCGATACGGGCAATCCCTACCTGAACGTGGCCTACGCAGGGGCGGACGACGCCGAAGCGGGCGGCGTTGCGCCCGACTGCTTCGGCGCCACTGTCTGCAGCGCGGCCGACCTGGCGCAATTCGACATCGCCGAATGGAAGCAGCGGCTGCATGCGGCCTTGCCCGGCGCGCGCCTGCATATCTGCCGCGACACTTCCGCATGGGATGCCGCCGCCCAGGGCTTGCAGTGGACGTGCAGCGGCGGCAAGGGCGCGCCCATCGTCATCAAGCTGGGCTGGCGCGGCCGCCTGCCCGATGGCTCGCCCGCCGTGAATGCGGCAGGCGAGTCGCTGCCCAGGCTGGCATTCCAGCTGGGCGGAGGCGGTGCATGAGCGAGGTCCTGTATCGGCATCGCGGCATGAGCTTGGTCGAATTGCTGGTGGCCCTGTCGCTGGGCGCGCTGCTGATGCTGGCCGCCAGTAGCGTATTGCTGGCGGCCAGCGGCAGTTATGGCGACCAGTCCGCCAGTGCGCGGCTCGATGACAACGGCCGTTATGCGCTCGACACCATCGCCCGCGCCGTGCGCCAGACGGCGTACGTGAACTGGGACAGCAGCGCCGCGCCCGTCGCCCATGCCGATGACGACAGCGCGAATGTGGCCGGGCTCGATGCGCGCAGCCTGGGCAAGAACAGCGAGGGCATCAGCGGGGCGTTGCCCGGCGCCCTGCATGGCAGTGACGTGCTGGCCCTGCGCTATTACGGCGCCGGCAAGGGAGAGGGTGGTGACGGCTCCGTGCTCAATTGCGCGGGCTTCGGCGTGGGTGCCGCGCAAACGGAGGCGCAGCGGGGCTGGAGCATTTTCTATGTGGCACAAGGTGCCGATGGCGAGGGCGAGTTGCGCTGCAAATACCGTGGCGAGAACGGCTGGGGCGCGGACGCCATCATTCGCGGCGTCGACGGTTTTCAGGTGCTGTATGGCCTGGACACGGATACGCCGCCCGACGGCGTGGCGAACCGCTATGTCAACGCCAGCGCGTTCGAGGCCTACGATGCGGCGCTGGTGCTGGAGGGGGCGGATGCGGCCGCGCGCCAGCGCGATCTGCACCGGCGCACGCACTGGAAGCGCGTGGCCAGTGTGCGCGTGGCCCTGTTGCTGCATGGCGAGGCGGGCCAGGCGGACAAGATGATGGCATTGGGGCCGGCGCAGTTCGACCTGTTCGGCAAGGCGTATGCCGAGGCGCACGGCGCCGGCGACACGGGCGTGCGCATCGCGCGCGCCTCCTTGCCCGCCGCGACGCGCTCGCGGCTGCGGCAACTGGTGCAGACGAGCATCATGCTGCGCAACGGGCCGGCCTAGGCGGGCAGCGCGATGGCTTGCACGGGCATCCGCCGTTGCGAACCGTGGTGCCCAACTTGCGTACGCCACGGTGGCGCCACCCTCGTGTATGTGCTGTGCCTGCTGGTGATCATCTTGTTGCTGGGCATATCGGCGGCGCAGATGGCCTTGCAGGGCGAAAAGGCGGCACGCGGCGAGCGCGACCGGCAGATCGCGTTTCAGGCGGCGGAGGAGGCATTGGTGGATGCGCAGAACGATATCGAAGGTTTACCTGGTGCGCCGGGACGCAGCAGCCTCTTCGCGCCAGGCAGTGCGGCAGGGTTTGCGGACGGCTGCGGCGAGGGAGGCGCACTGGGCCTGTGCCTGCCTGCGGCGCCGGACGCGCCGGCCCTCTGGCTGAGCACGGACCTCGATGGTGCCGACGCTGGCAGCCGCGCGGTGCCGTATGGCCAGTTTACGGGCGCCGTCATGCAGACGGGGCAGGGTTTTTTGCCGTCGCGCCGGCCCCGCTACCTGATCGAACTGCTGCCGTTTCACCCGCCCGGCGCGCAGGCTACGGCAGCGGCCGGCGGCATGGCCACGGAAAGCTATGTGTACCGCATCACGGCCATCGGTTTTGGCGCGCAGGAAAGCACGCAAGTCGTGCTGCAAAGTTATTACCGCAAGCAGGCGGTGGGAGCGGGGCCATGAGGGCGCCTTGGCATATCTGGCCGTTGCTGGTCGGCCTCGTTTGCCTGGCTTGCGGCGCCGCCATCGCGGCCGCTCCTCCCGTGGTGCTGGCGCGGGCCGACGCGGGTTTGTACGGCGCCAGGGTGCCGCCGAATCTGCTGCTCAACCTGTCCCTCACGCACGCTGCCGCCGCTGCCGCGCATGGCGGCGACTATGCGCCGCAGCGCGAATACGCAGGGTACTTCCATGCGCGCATGTGCTACAGCTATCCGTATCGCAGCAAGGATGGCGTCATGCTGCCGGACTTGCGCGTAGCGACCGCTTACTTTTCCGTGCTGAAACCGGCCGATGCGCTGCACGGATGCGGCGGAGACAGTTTCAGCGGCAACTTTCTCAACTGGGCCAGCGCCAGCATGCTCGACATCGTGCGCTATGCGCTGACGGGCGGCGACCGCGTCATCGACGAAGTGCGCAAGACGGTGCTGCAGCGCGCCTATTTGCCCGATGCGGACAGCTCTATCGATTTCTTTTCCCACCCCGTCTTTTTCCCGCGCAAGATACTGCAGACAGGCGTGGCGGCCGCGACGCCGTTTGCGCTGGCGCAATTGGCCATCGTTTCCTGCCGTAATCGCCTGCTGTTCGGCGACGCCAGCTTGCCCCCGGGCGGCAGTTGCGATGCGCCCGGCACTGCAGCCACGCACGGCGTGTTCCTCGCGCGCGTGCGCGTTTGCGACACGGAAGAAGGGCCGCTGCGCGACGACTTGTGCCTTGCGTATGGCAAGAACTACAAGCCGGTGGGCGCCGTGCAGCGGCATGGCGGCAGGGTACGCGTGGGCGTGTTTGGCCACTTGAACGGCGTGTCCGGCAATGCCGGCCCCGTGTATGGCGGCGTGCTGCGCGCGCCGCTGGCCCATGTGGGCAGGCAGCGCTGGGCGGCGCCCGACTTTATGCCGCAAGACAATGCCGACGCCGAGTGGAATCCCGCCAACGGCGTGTACCTAGTCCAAAGCGCAGGCTCTGGCGGCGGGGTGACCGCTTACATCAATGGCCTGGGCCGCGGCAATGCCGGGTATCCGGGCGCGTACGCGAAGGCGGCGCCGCTGGCCGAATTGCTGTACGAATCGCTACGCTACCTGCAGGGACGGCAAGCGAGCGCCGTCGTGCCACCCGCCACGGCCCCGCCTGCCATCGACGATGGCTTGCCGGTCGTAACGCCATGGAGCGATCCGCAAACGGCCAGTTGCCAGCGCCACGTCGTTGTCAGCCTCGGCGACGCGGGCATGGCGGGCGACCGCTATGTGCCCGGCAATGTTCCTGTGGCTCCCGCATCCAACGGCGACCGTGCACGCGCTGCCGATGGCTTCGCGCCGCCGCCGTTCGACGCGATGGTGTGGACGCATGCGGTGGGCAGCCTTGAAAGTGGCGGCGCGCAGGGTAATCCCGCGCCACGGCCGGACCTGGCGGCACTGGAATTGCTGGCCGACGGGGCGGGCGGCGCCAGCTACCACGCGGCGGGGCTGGCTTATTGGTCGCACGTGCAGGCCTTGCGTCCTGGCGGCAAGAACGACGGCGTTGCCAAGGTCGAGCACTATGCGGGCGACTTGCGCCAGGGCGATCCGGCTGGCGTGCCCGCCACCACACCACTACTACTGGCGGCCAAATATGGCGGCTTTCTCGATGCGAATGGCGACGCCAACCCGTTCAAGAGCGCGACGGGCAGCGCGCTGAACGAGTGGAGCCTGGACGGCCGCTGGCCCGCCCATTATTTGTCCGGCAGCGATCCGGCCGCCCTGATCGCGGGACTGCGCGCGGCCTTTGCTGCCGCCGACAAGGCTACCTTGCCGGCGACGCTCGCGGGGCCAGCCCTGATGGCGCTGGCCAGCGGTACGGAAGAGGCATACTGGTTCCAGACGCAGCTGCGCCTGGCCGATGGCGGCATGACCGTGTCGCGCACCGCGTTTGCCGTGGGCGCCGATGGCGCAGTGCTTCCCGGCAAGCCATGGTGGCGCGCCGGCGGCCAGGATAAGCCCGTGCCGGATGGCGCGCCGGCCACCTTGCGCCCCGTCTACACGCTCGACGCCGAGGGTGCTCTGATGCCGCTGGCCTGGAAGGGGCTCGACGCGGAACAGCGCGGCGCATTCGACGGTGGCGATGGACGGGGAGAAGCGCGCCTGGCGTATCTGCTTGGCCAGCGCGAGAACGAGGTGGGCCAGCCGGGCGGCTTCCTGCGGCGCCGTGCAGGCAGCCTGGGTGCCGCGCCGCATGGCAATCTGTTGTACGTGGGCGCGCCGGGGCTGGGCATGCCGGGGGCCGGTTATGGCTTGCACCGCAAGGCGCTGCTGCAGCGGCGCAAAATGCTGTACCTGGGCGCCAACGATGGCTTGCTGCATGCGTTCGATGCGCGTACGGGCAGCGAATTGTTTGCCTATCTGCCGCAAGCGCTGCTGCGCGCTGCGCCAGCCGCTGCGAGCACTCACTACAGCCCTGGCCCGCTGCTTGACGGCGCGGCGGCCACGGCGGAAGTGCAAGCGTCGGGACATTGGAAGACGGTGCTGGTGTCGGGCATGGGCGGCGGGGCGCAAGGCGTGTTTGCGCTTGATATCACCGACCCGGCCCGCTTCGCGCAAGACGGGGCGCTGGGGGAGTTTACGGACCACGACGACAGGCTGATGGGCAACGTGCGTGCGCCGCCCGCTTTCGCCCGCATCAACATGGGCGGCAAGGAGGGTGCGCCGGCCTACCGCGATTTTGCTGTCGTCGCCAGCGGCTATAACAACCATGTCAATGACGGCAAGGACACGACGGCGCCCGCATCGGCCGCCGCCATCTTCTTGCTGGCGCTGGACAAGGCGCCCGGCACACCATGGACGTTGGGAAGTAATTACTTCCGGCTCAAGGTGCCTGTTGCCAGCGGTGGCGGTGATGGTGGCCATGGCAGCGAGGCCGATATGGACGCCGCTGCCGACGCCGATGCCGCCCCCCACGCGCTGGGGCCGCCCTCCGTGGTGCCGGGCAGCTACGGCGCGCTGGCTTTCCTGTATGCGGGCGATTTGCAGGGCAATATCTGGCGCCTCGACATGGCTGGCGGGCCGCCGTGGAAAGAGGGGCAGGGACGCAAGCTCGTCTTTGTCGCGCGCGATGCGCAGGGCCGGCGCCAGCCCGTGACGCAGCAGCTGAACGTGGCCTATGCGCCCGGTGGCGGCTATCTGCTGCTGTTCGGCACGGGCAAGCTGGTCGAGGCGGCCGATACCTGGCCCGCCGCCTTCCTGCCGCAGTCGTTTTACGCCGTGCACGACGATGTGCGGAAGTCGTCCCCCACGCGCAGCCGGGCCGACCTGGAGCAGCGCAGCCTGAGCGAAGCGGCAGGCGGCGTGCGCGTCGATGGCGCCGAACTGCGCTATACGGGCAGCGATGCCATGCGCGGCTGGTACTTCGATTTTCTCGATACCGCGCAGACGGGCGAACGCAGCATCAACAGTGCCGTGCTGGCCGCCGGCAAGGTGCTGTTCAATACCGTCCTGCCCGGGCGCGATCCTTGCGCCAGGTCGGCCACGCGCCTGTACGTGCTCGACGTGCTGAGCGGCTTTGCCGCCGATGGTGCCGGTGTCGTGCAGGCGGGCGCGCAGACGGGGCGCTTGTTCGACGGTCTGGCGCGCGCGCCGCCGCTGGCGCTGGAACTGAACAGCACGGTGGGCGCCGCGACGGCGGCAGGGCGGGCCGAGGGACGCAAGGAACTGGCCGTGCTGCAGCCTGGCTTGCCCGGCGCGGCCAGCGCGGCGGGCGTCAAGGTCGTCAGCGCGCCGTTGCCGGCCCGGCGCCTCAGTTGGCGCGAAGTGGCGAACTGGCGCGAATTGCACGAGGCGGCCAAGAAAAAATAGGCCCAGGCAAGGCGGAGGCACGGTATCGGCTGGCGCTTTTTGGAAAGGGAGATCGCATGGGGACGCTGGCAAGGCAGAACCGGGCCGCTGCAAACGGTGGCGCTCTTGCTGCCCGCCCGCCGGGCTTCAGCCTGATCGAACTGCTGTCCGCGCTGGCGATCATGAGCCTGCTGATGGCGCTGGCTGTGCCCGCTTATCAAGGCCATCTCGTGCGCGCCAAGCGGGTGCAGGGGCAGGCGGCCCTGCTGCGGCTGATGCAACAGCAGGAGCGCTATTACTCGCAAAACAATCACTATCTGGCGTTTTCCTCGGCGTCGCCGGCTTCGCAGGCGCAGCAATTCCCGTGGTGGTCGGGCGAAGGGGGCGCGGCCGGCAGCGCGTATGAAATCGAGGCGCTGGCTTGTCCCGGCATGGCGATCGGGCAATGCGTGCTGCTGCGTGCCATGCCGGGCACGTCCAAGGTCGATGCGCAGTTCCAGGATGCCGATTGCGGTGTCCTGTCCTTGAGCAGCACGGGCCAGCGCGGCAGCAGCGGCCCGGCCAGCCGTTGCTGGCCTTAAGCCATGGCCACGCGCAAGCGGCCACCGCGGAGCAGGCACAGATTCGGGTGCACCCTCGGGCACACCATGCTCGAATTGCTGGCCGTGCTGGCGATTGCCGCGCTGCTGGCGGCCGCTGCCTTGCCCAGTTTGCAGCAGGTGCTGGCGCGCCAGCAAGTGCGCGCGGCGGCCACGGACTTGTTCTCGGCCATCGAATTGACGCGGGCACAGGCGATGGCGCGCGGACAGCGCGTGCTGCTGATGCCGGCCGGGCCCGGTGGCACGGACTGGCGCACGGGCTGGCTGATCTTCATCGACCGCAATGCCAGCCTGGCGTTCGATGGCGATGACGAATTGCTGTTCCGCCAGGGACCGCTGCCGGAGGGCATCACGGCCCAGTTCGCGTTTTCGTCGGCCACGGCGCCGTTTTATATCGCCTACAATGGCGCAGGACGCAGTTGCAGCGCGACCAATAGTCTGGCGGCGCGCTGGGGTACTTTGTCCCTGGCTTTGGGAAAGCAGGTACGCCATATTAAAATCAATATGCTGGGCAGGGTGCGCGTGTGCGATCCGCAGCAGCAAGCGGTCAATTGCAGCGGCGTGGCCGACAGTTCGTAACCCGACTCACCTATCACTCATAATCAAAGAAGCCCGTGGAAATACTCAACGATATCGATGGCATGCGCCTGGCGCTGGAATGGGCGGCGCGCGGTCTGTACACGACCTCGCCCAATCCGCGCATCGGCTGCGTGATCGTCAGGGATGGCCAGGTGATCGGCGCCGGCGTGACGCAGGCGGCCGGGCAGGATCATGCCGAGGTGCAAGCGCTGGCCAATGCGGCGGCGCGCGGCAACGATGTGCGCGGCGCCACCGCTTATGTCACCCTGGAACCGTGCAACCACCATGGCCGTACCCCGCCATGCTCCGATGCGCTCGTGCGCGCGGGGCTGGGCCGCGTCGTGGCCGCCATGACGGACCCGAACCCGCTGGTGGCGGGGCAGGGACTGGCCAAGCTGCAAGCGGCTGGCATCGCCGTCACCACGGACGTGCTGGCCGACGAGGCTTATGAAATGAATATCGGCTTCTTTTCGCGCATGCAGCGCGGCAAGCCGTGGGTGCGTATGAAAACGGCGGCCAGCCTGGACGGCATGACGGCCTTGCACAATGGGCAAAGCCAGTGGATCACGGGGCCGCTGGCGCGCGCCGACGGTCACGCCTGGCGCGCGCGCGCCTGCGCCATCCTGACGGGCATCGGCACGGTCAAGGCGGATGACCCGCAACTGAACGTGCGCGCCGTCGAGACGCCGCGCCAGCCGCGCCGCATCGTCGTCGACAGCCGGCTCGACATCAGCCTCGACGCGCGCATCTTGCAAGGTGGCGGCACGTGGATCGTGGCGGCCGTCGCCAACCCGGAAAAGGAGGCGCAGCTGCAGGCGCTCGGCGCGGAAGTCATCGTGCTGCCGAATGGGCACGGCAAGGTCGACTTGCCCGCGCTGATGCTGGAACTGGGGCGCCGGCAATGCAATGAAGTCCACGTCGAGGCCGGCGCCAAGCTGAACGGTTCGCTGATCCGCGAAGGCTGCGTCGACGAGTTGTTGGTCTATCTGGCGCCCACCTTGCTGGGGGACGCGCAAGGCATGTTTGACTTGCCCGCATTGACGGATATCAAGCAGCAGCGCACTTTGCAATTTCACCAGGTTCAGCAAGTGGGCGAAGATGTGCGTATCCTTGCAAGATTCGCCCAGCGCAATTAATACTTTTATACTTTATAGGGTTAGTTCATGTTTACAGGAATTGTTGCCGCCATCGGCAAGATTGAAACCGTGCAGCCACTCGACGGCGGCCTCGATGCCGGCGTGCGCCTGAACATCCATGCGGGCGGCTTGCCGCTGGCCGATGTGGCCCTGGGCGATTCCATCGCCATCAATGGCGCCTGCATGACGGTGGTGGAAAAATCGGACACGGGTTTCGCCGTCGATGTCTCGCGCGAAAGCCTCAATTGCACGGTGGGCCTCGATACCACGACGGAAGTGAACCTGGAAAAAGCCCTGACCCTGGCCGAGCGCCTGGGTGGCCACCTGGTCTCCGGCCACGTCGACGGCCTGGGCATCGTGCGCAAGTTCGAAGCCGTGGGCGAATCGTGGGAACTGGTGATCGAAGCGCCCCATGAACTGGCGAAATACCTGGCCTTCAAGGGTTCCGTCGTCGTCAATGGCGTGTCCCTGACCGTCAACCGCGTGGAAGACCTGGGCGCGGGCGCCGTCAACGGCTGCCGCTTCTCGATCAACCTGATCCCGCACACGATCGCCATGACGACCCTGAAACACTTGACGGTCGATGGCAAGGTCAACCTGGAAATCGATTTGATCGCCCGCTATGTTGAGCGCATGTTGTCGCTGGACAAGGCTGCCGCTTAACACTGCAGCTTGAAGCAGCACACCAGCGGCCTTGCCAAGCGTGTGTTGCTTTTCTTTCAGACGCGCATACTATGAAGTTTTCCGCAGTGGAGGCTAGCCATGGACCCGATTTCGCGCGCAACCGTGCCCAATACCATCCCGGCCGCGTCTCGCGTGGGCGAGACTGTACCGCTGGCGCCGCTGGCACCTGCGCTGCCCGTGCCTCCGTCCAGCGCGGCGGCGGCCCTTGCCATCCAGTCTTCGACCCAGGTCGACATCTCCCCGCTGGGCCAGTTCCTGTCCGGCGTGGCCTTGTCGCGCCGGCAACTGCTGGCCTTGCAGGGCGCCACGGAAGAGGCCAGGGCGGCAAACACCCCCGTGAATGTCAACGACGATTTGCTGGCGCTGGCGCGGCAGTTGACGGAATCGTTCGCCCAGCTGCAAACGAGCGGCATCGACGCCAGCCAGCTGGCGACGGCCGGCGACACGCCGGGCAGCCTGGCGCAGCGCTACGATTTGCTGTCGGGCGACGGCACGACGGATGCGGCCGCCACGCTGGCGCAGGACGGCAGCTTGCTCACGCAAGCGCAGCTGGCCCGCATCGGCATCGACTTGCGCAATGAAGATGTCGATGCGCCAACGTTGCAAGCCGCCTATGCGGCCGACAGCAATGCCACCCTGGACGCCTTGCAACAGGGAACGGACGTGCTGGCGCAGGTGGGCGCCGTGCTGGCCCGGCAGCAGGGCGCGCCGCTGGCGAGCAATGTCGAAGCGGATTTGACGGGCGAAACATTGCCGTCCGGCGCCCTGCAGGCGTCGCAAGCCACGCGGCCGCAGCCCATCGACGGGGCGCCGCCGCAAACGGCTGCCATCGCGCAGCGGCAGCTGGAACTGCAGCGGCAACTGGAAGCGGAAGAGCTGAATCTGGACTTGCAGGAGCTGCGGCCGCCACCGGCGACAGGCGGGCAGGACCTGCAGCAGGCGCAGAGGGCCGGCCAGCGGCGTTTTGACGCCCAGGATATCGACACGCAGCGCCTGGACACCGAACGCCAGGCCCTGCGGCAGGAAGACGCGCGCCTGGATGCGTTGCGCCAGGAGCAATTGCAGCAGACGCTGCGCGAAGAGCAGGCGCAGGCGGCAGCCGATGCGATCGAGCGTACACGGCTGACCTCGGCACAGCTGGCCGACAGCGATGCCCAGCTGCTGGCGCAGGCAGAGGCCGCGCGCGCGCAGACCCAGGCGCGCGATACCAAGTTACAGGCGCAAGCAGGACTGGAGGCGACGGCCCAAGCCCGGCTGGCCCAGCAAAATGCCCAGGCGCAGCAGCAAGCCGCGCAAGCAGCGGGCCAGGCCGTGCCCTTGCCGTCATCGCAAGACCCGTCCGTAGCGGCAGCCATCGCCGCCTATAACCTGAACAATGCAGCCCTGAACCCCGGCTTGATGAACCGGCCATTGCCGGCCAGCGACTCGCGCCTGCCGCTGGTGGCGCCCGTCGCAGCCGTGGAACCCGTCAAGCCCGTGCCTAAAATCTAGGGCAGCAGGGTGGCGTCCAGGGTGATGTTGGCTTTCAGCAGTTTCGATACGGGGCAGCCGGCCTTGGCCTTGCCCGTCAATTCCTCGAATTTCGCCTGGTCGGCGCCGGGAATTTTTGCTTTGAGGATCAAATGGACGGCCGTGATGGCGAAGCCATCGTCGACCTTGTCGAGGGTCACTTCGGCCGTCGTCTCCATCTTTTCCGCCGTCAGGCCCGCTTCGCCGAGGATCAGCGACAGGGCCATGGTGAAGCAGCCCGCGTGGGCGGCGCCGATCAATTCCTCGGGATTCGTGCCGGGCTTGCCTTCGAAGCGGCTGGCAAAGCCGTAGGGATATTCCTGCAAGGCGCCGCTGCGCGTGCTGATGGCGCCCTTGCCATCCTTGATGCCGCCTGACCAGATTGCCGATCCGTTGGTTTTCATATTGCCGCTCCTGTGTGGGGTATCGCTGCGAGTGGGTATCAGCGCCGTGGCGGTGACGGGCTGATCTTATGCTCTTTGCAAGGCCGGTGGCGCGCGTCTTGCCGCCGCCGTGTGCGCTGGAACGGGGAATCGGCGCTTTGTGATGCAGGCTGCGGCATCCGTGCCGTAAAGCTGTCTTATTTCAGGTCTGCAAGCGCTAAATCCTTTAAAATAGCAGGTTATAAGAAAATTCCCGGAAATCTGAGGAATATTCGTGCTTGATGTTTCAGTTTTTAGTTTCACTAACAACGCCTGGCAAAACCGTCGCGAGCGGAAGGGAGAGGTGGCCGAGAAGCGCAACCGTACGAAGGTACGGTGAGCATCGCAGGCCGCCTATACCGACGCGCAGCAGGTTTGGCCAGGCGTCATACAAGGATGAACAATGTCTATATCCAGCACCGAAGAGATCGTCGCTGAATTGCGCGCCGGCCGCATGGTGATACTGGTCGATGAAGAAGACCGGGAAAATGAAGGCGATCTGGTGCTTGCCGCCGATTTCGTGACGCCTGAAGCCATCAATTTCATGATCACGCATGCGCGTGGCCTGGTCTGCCTGACCCTGACGGAAGAGCGTTGCGACGAGCTGAACCTGTCGATGATGACGTCGCGCAACGGCACCGCCTACGGTACCAACTTTACTGTTTCCATCGAAGCGGCCGAAGGCGTGACGACGGGTATTTCCGCCGCCGACCGCGCCAAGACCATCCAGGTGGCCGTGGCCAAGGGCACGCAGCCCAGCGATATCGTCCAGCCCGGCCATATCTTCCCGCTGAAAGCGCAAAAAGGCGGCGTGCTGATGCGCGCAGGCCATACGGAGGCCGGTTGCGACCTGACGGCCATGGCCGGCTTGACGCCCGCATCCGTGATTTGCGAAATCATGAAGGACGATGGCACCATGGCGCGTCTGCCGGACTTGCTGGTGTTTGCCGAGCAGCATGGCCTGAAAATCGGCACGATTGCCGACCTGATCCATTACCGCAGCCAGACCGAGTCCCTGGTCGAACGCGTTGCCGAGCGCACCCTGCATACGGCGCACGGCGAATTCCGCCTGATCGCCTTCCGCGACAAGCCCAGCGCGTCGGCCCATCTGGCCCTCGTGCATGGCGACCTGGCCCCCGGCCTGGAAGCGCTGGTGCGCGTGCACCAGCCCGTTTCCCTGCTGGACGTGCTGGAAAGCGAAGCGACCACCCACTCGTGGACGGTGGCCGCCTCGATGGCCGCCATCAAGCAGGCCGAGCGTGGCGTGATGGTCTTGCTGAACTGCGGCGAGACGTCGAGCGAGCTGTTTGCCCAGTTCGCCGCCCTGGATACGCCGCAAGCCAAGCCGAAAGGCCGCGCCGCCAGCATGGACTTGCGCAGCTATGGCATCGGCGCGCAAATCCTGCGCGACCTGGGCGTGAGCAAGATGCAATTGCTGGCCAGCCCCCGCAAGATGCCGTCGATGGTCGGTTTCGACCTGGAAGTGACCGGTTTTCAGTGCCATCCTGGCCAGACGCCTGACTAAATCTACTGCGCGTCGCGATTTGCGGTCTGTGATGCTCACTGTACCTTCGTACAGTTGCGCTTCTCGACCACAACTCGCTGCCGCTCGCTACGATTTTGTCAGGCGTCGATGTGAGAGTAAACGATGGCGGCATGTGCGTGCCGCCCTGAACCACCAGATTAAAGAGGCTTATGATGACCGTAGGAACATATGAAACCAATTTTGCCGGCGAAGGTTTGCGCGTCGGTATCGTCCAGGCACGATTCAATGAAATCGTCGGTGGTGGCTTGCTGTCGGCATGCCTGGAAGAGTTGAGCAAGCTGGGCGTGGCCGATGAAGATATCCTGCACGTGACCGTGCCGGGCGCCCTGGAAATCCCACTGATTCTGCAAAAAATGGCGGAAACCGAGCAATTCGACGCCCTGATCGCACTGGGCGCCGTGATTCGCGGTGAAACCTACCACTTCGAACTGGTATCGAACGAATCGGGCGCAGGCATCACGCGCGTCGGTCTCGATTACGGCATCCCCATCGCCAACGCAGTGTTGACGACCGAAAATGACGAGCAGGCGGAAGTGCGCATGCTGGTCAAGGGAGCTGAAGCGGCGCGCGTGGCAGTGGAAATGGCTAATCTGGCGCAAGCGCTGGAAGAGTTGCAGGACACAGACGAGGATTAATCGTGCTTGCGCCGCGGAGTGCTGCCTGGCATCGCACCGCGGTATTCGTCACTATCTGCAGTAAATACGTATTTAAGAACAGGTAACAATCATGACTGAGAAAAATTTGCTCGCCAATCCCAGCAAAAACCGCACGCCGCGTCACCGCGCGCGCGAGTTTGCGCTGCAGGGCTTGTACCAGTGGCTGCTGAACAATGAAGACGCGACCACCGTCGTGAACAATATTCGCGCGGCCCACGGTTTCGACAAGGCCGATGGCGATCATTTCACGGTGCTGCTGTACGGCGCCATCAAGGATTCGCTGGCGCTGCGCGAAAGCATGGCACCATTGATCGACCGCAATATCGCGGAACTGTCGCCGATCGAACATGGCATCCTGCTGATCGGCGCTTTCGAGCTGAAGAACAACATGGAAATCCCGTACCGCGTCGTCATCAACGAAGCGGTCGAGCTGGCCAAGTCGTTTGGCGGTATCGACGGTCACAAGTATGTGAACGGCGTGCTCGACAAGCTGGCAGTGAAATTCCGCGAGGAAGAAGTCAACGCCAACAAGCGCAAGTAATATACAGCGTAGTTCCTGCGGCTGCTGCCGCAGGGCAACAAAAAAGCCACCGGCACTTGCGTGAACGGTGGCTTTTTCATTGGGTGCTGCTTTTGGATGCCCCTGTGAGGGCTTTTAAAGGGTCACAGGCCGGCGATCTCGTTATGTGGGGCAATCTTGATGGTGATGCTGCCGCTTTCCGCTGCCGGTGCCTTGGCTGGTGCTGGCGTGTTCGATGCCATCACCGGCGTCGTGGTCGGCACGCGCTGGCCAGCCGACACTTGTTTCAGGCGGCGGTATTCGGCCAGCACGCGCGAGCCGTAGCCCGAATCGGTGGCGAAGTTGGCGGCACCCACGTAGGTTTTCAGGCCCGCTTCGACGGAACCGCCACGCGTGACGTAGTCTTTCAGGATCAGGGAGCCGACGCGGATGTTGGCGACGGGATTCAGAGCTGCTTGCACGCCGCCCATTTCCTGGAAGCGCTCATGGTGCACTTTCGACATGACTTGCATCAAGCCTTGTGCGCCGACCGGGCTTTCCGCGAACGGGTTCAAGCCCGATTCGATGGCCATCACGGCCAGGATCAGCAGCGGGTCCAGCTTGATTTCGCGGGCCGTCAGGTAAGCCGTCGAGACGAGCATATTGGTCGCGTCGTTGGCCACGCGGTAGCGCTTGGAGAGCCAGTTGGTGACCCATTGCTGCTGCTTTTGCGTGCCCAGCAAGGCTTTTTCTTCCTTGCTCAGCGGTGCGTCGCTGGCGGCGGCCGTTTGCACGGAAGCGGGCGCTTCCATCAGTGCCGACAGGGCTGGCGCTTCAACGGCTTGCGCTTCTGCCATCGGCAGCGGGAACAGGCTGTGCGTCAGTTGCTTGCCCAGGTCAGGGCGGAACATCAGCAGGGCGATCAGTGCCAGGGCGGAAATGCCGAAGACTGTCAGTGTGTGTTGTGCCGTGGTTAAAACGCCACGGGCCGAAATGGCTTGTGCGCGGGCGCGCAAACGCGCCAACGCTGGCTGACCAGCCACGGTTGAAGCAGGTAATGCTGCTTCAGTGCTACGATGAGTCATAGAGTTCCCCGAAATGTCGCGTCAACAGGCAGTCCCTCCGCGGTGTCGCGGTGTTGTGGGTACTGCCAATGCCGTGCATCAGAAATATCATCGTTTCCGCCGCGTATGGATGCGTGCGAGAAACGCCGTCATTGCTTGCTTGAGCTGATCGGTCCCATTCTGGTATTGGATCAGTCGCAATACAACTTTTACCGGGGGTAAGGCAGACGCCTTTTGAAAACACTCCTTAAAATGTCATGTGGAGCCCCGACTCCGTGAATGAAAGAGAAACGCTAAAATCAAGCTCTGGGCCGGCGTGCTCTTTCAAGTTGGGCGAATTGTAGAAGCCGTTTTATATCAAGTCAATACTAACGAATCGTTTCTTTATTACTTTTATGTCTTATTTTTTGACTTGCATTGTGCCAAAAGCCAATAAAATCAATTACTTGGCATAGATCCTTCAGCAACGGCGTCCGACGTCAAAAAAAATTAAAAACACATGAAATATTCAGATTTACGAGATTTTATTTCTCAACTGCAACAAATGGGTGAACTTAAGCCCATTTCGACCCCCATTTCACCGATTTTGGAGATGACGGAAGTGTGCGACCGCACCTTGCGCGCGGGCGGACCGGCCTTGCTGTTCAATAATCCGACGGGATACACCATGCCGGTGCTGGGCAACCTGTTCGGCACCACGCGCCGCGTGGCCTTGGGCATGGGCGCGGAAGACGTCAGCGAATTACGCAAGATCGGCCATGTGCTGGCGCGGCTGAAGGAACCGGAACCGCCGAAGGATTTCAAGGATCTGCTGGGCCTGGGCTCGCTGGTGAAATCCGTGTGGGACATGTCGCCGAAGGAGTTGCGCGGCGCGAAGTGCCAGGAAATCGTCTGGGAAGGCAACGACGTCGACCTGGCGCGCCTGCCGATCCAGCATTGCTGGCCTGGCGACGTCGCCCCCCTGATCACCTGGGGCCTGGTAATTACCAAGGGCCCGAACAAGAAGCGGCAAAACCTCGGCATCTACCGCCAGCAGGTATTGGGACGCAACAAGGTCATCATGCGCTGGCTGGCGCACCGGGGCGGGGCGCTGGACTTCCGCGAGCACGCGATTCAAAGCAAGGGCAAACCGTATCCGATCGCCGTCGCGCTCGGTGCTGATCCCGCTACTATATTAGGGGCCGTCACGCCGGTGCCGGACAGCCTGTCCGAATACCAGTTCGCCGGCCTACTGCGCGGCAGCCGCACGGAGCTGGTGAAAGCCATCGGCAGCGAGCTGCGCGTGCCTGCCTCGGCCGAAATTGTGCTCGAAGGCCATATCTATCCGGACGAAAACCATCCGAGCGGCTACGAGCATGCGCTGGAAGGGCCGTATGGCGACCACACGGGCTACTATAATGAGCAGGACAGTTTCCCCGTGTTTACCATCGACCGCATCACCATGCGCCGCGATCCGATCTACCACTCCACGTACACGGGCAAACCGCCGGACGAGCCGGCCGTGCTGGGGCTGGCCCTGAACGAAGTGTTCGTGCCGCTGCTGCAAAAGCAGTTCAGCGAAATCACGGACTTCTATCTGCCGCCCGAAGGTTGCAGCTACCGCATGGCAGTGGTGCAGATCAAGAAACAGTATGCGGGCCACGCCAAGCGCGTGATGTTCGGCGTGTGGAGTTTCCTGCGCCAGTTCATGTATACCAAGTTCATCGTCGTCGTCGACGAAGACGTCAACATCCGCGACTGGAAGGAAGTCATCTGGGCCATCACCACCCGTGTTGACCCGATCCGCGACACGACCCTGGTCGACAACACGCCGATCGACTACCTGGACTTCGCCTCGCCGGTCAGCGGCCTGGGCAGCAAGATGGGTATCGACGCGACGAATAAATGGCCGGGCGAAACGACGCGCGAGTGGGGCACGACGATTGCCATGACGCCGGAAGTGAAGGCCAAGGTGGATGGGATTTGGCAGGAGCTGGGGTTGTAAGGCCACCCGATTGCGGATGCCGGGGTCGTACCCTCAGGGTACGACCCCAGATTTTGCTTCCGGGTTTGGCTTGACTGCACGGCAATTTCCCAATCTTGCGCAGGTCGGTTATAATTGTCCCTGGCGGGCCCCTGCGCATCGTGGCATGGCTAACCTGGTCAGGTCGGGAACGAAGCAGCCACGGCTATTAACCATGAGTGCCGCAGATCAGGCTCGCCTCCTTCGGGAATGTTTTATCAGGATCAACAATCAAGCTGCCATGGGCAGCTTTTTTGCTTTTGCGGCCCCGTTTTCTGGCCGACCCGCAGCATTGCCGGGCTTGCCGTGTTTTCACTGTTTCTAGCTGGCCATGTTATACAATTGCTGCTTTGCCGCGTTTGCCAGATTTGTCCTGGCCCGGCCATGAGGCTTGCGCCCGCCGCGCAGGATCACCCGCAAAATCGCATGGTAAAATCTCAGCATGTCCTATCAAGTCCTCGCCCGTAAATACCGCCCCAAGAATTTCGAGACGCTCGTCGGCCAAGAGCACGTCGTGCGCGCGCTCACGCATGCCTTGCACAGCGGCCGATTGCATCACGCCTACCTGTTCACGGGCACGCGCGGCGTCGGCAAGACGACCCTGTCGCGCATCCTGGCCAAGTCGCTCAATTGCATCGGCCTTGACGGCACGGGCGGCATCACGGCCCAGCCTTGCGGCCAGTGCGAAGCGTGCACGGCGATCGATGCGGGACGCTTTGTCGACTATATAGAGATGGATGCGGCGTCGAACCGCGGCGTCGATGAAATGGCGCAGCTGCTCGAGCAAGCCGTGTATGCGCCAAGCAATGCGCGCTTCAAGGTCTATATGATCGATGAGGTGCACATGCTGACGAACCACGCGTTCAATTCCATGCTGAAGACCCTGGAAGAACCGCCCGAGCACGTCAAGTTCATCCTGGCCACGACGGACCCGCAAAAGATTCCGGTGACCGTGCTGTCGCGCTGCCTGCAGTTCAACCTCAAGCAGATGCCGCCCGGCCACATCATCAGCCACCTGGACAATATCCTGGGACAAGAGGGCATCACCTTCGAACAGCCGGCCTTGCGCCTGCTGGCCCAGGGCGCCCACGGTTCCATGCGCGATGCGCTGTCCCTGACGGACCAGGCCATTGCCTACGCGGCCGGCGCGGTGACCCTGGATGCCGTGCAAGGTATGCTCGGTGCGCTCGACCAGTCGTACCTGGTGCGCCTGCTCGACGCGCTGGCGCAGCAGGATGGCGCCGATCTGCTGGCCGTGGCCGACGAGATGGCGTCGCGCAGCCTGTCGTACAACGGCGCCTTGCAAGACCTGGGTACCTTGCTGCACCGCATTGCGCTGGCGCAAACCGTGCCCGCCGCCTTGCCGCAGGATTTACCGGAATACGCGGACATCGTCCGATTGGCTACCGCGTTTGACGCGGAAGAAGTCCAGCTGTTTTACCAGATCGCCGTGCATGGCCGCAATGAACTGGGCCTGGCGCCCGACGAATACGCGGGCTTTACCATGACCTTGCTGCGCATGCTGGCCTTTCGGCCCGGCATAGGTGGTGCCGATGGTGTGCCGGCGGCACCAGCCTCCGTCCCGGGCAACCGTCCCGCTGCCGTGGCCGCCGCGCGCGCCGCGGCTGGCGCATCCGCACCGGCCGCCCGCGCCGCCACGAACAGCGTGGCCAGCCATGCAGCCGTGACTCCGCCCGCCGTGGTCGCCGCCGCTGCCGCCAGCATGGCCCGCAGCGAAACGCCGCCGCCACGCGCGGCTGCACCGGCACCGGCACCTGCACCTGTAGCAGCCCCGGCGCCGGCGCCAGCGGCGCCGCCACCTGCCGCTCCTGCTGCGGCCCCGGCAGCATCGGGCGCCCCGATCAGTTCCGCCCGCGCCGCCATCAATGCGGCGCTGGAAGCGGCCCGTGCCGCCTCGAAAGGCCGTCCGGGCAGCGCACCATCGGCGCCATCGTCGGCACCCAAGCCGGCTGCCCCCGCACCGGCAGCGGAAGCTGTCGCCGCGGCGCCAGTGGCACCGGCTGCGCCGGTCCAGGCGGCACCGCCACCGCCCGCCGCCGTGAAAGCGCCTGCGCCGTGGGACGATGCGCCACCGGTCGCCGTGATGGAAGCGCCAGTGGCCGCTACGGCACCCGTGCAGCAGGCGCGTCCTGCCGCGCCGCCGCCACAGCAGGCACCCGCCGACGACGACTTGCCGCCGTGGGTCACCGAATTTTCCGACGACAGCGCCTCGGCTGCCGTGTCGGCACCGGCCGCGCAGAGCAGCGAGCAGCCGGCCGTCATCATGCCGCAGCGCGCCGCCAAGCAAGCTGCACCCAGCGGGCCATATGTGATCACGCCCGTGCCGGGCCTGGACTGGGACGGCAACTGGCCAGCCGTCGCCGCCGTGCTGCCCCTGCGCGGCATAGCCCAGCAGCTGGCCGTGCAGGCCGAGCTGATCGAATGCCTGCACGACGGCCACAGCACCACGTTCCGCCTGCGCGTGCCGATCGACACGTGGCGCAGTCCGGCCAACGTGGAAAAACTGGCGGCCGTGCTGACCGAGCGTTTCGGCCGCAAGGTCAATGTCGACACGGAACTGGGCGCCGTCTGGTACACGGCGAGCGCGGAAGCGCAGGCCCACCGCGAGGCGTGCCAGCTGCAAGCGGAAGAAACCATCGCCAGCGATCCCTTCGTGCTCGACATGAAGCGTGCATTCGACGCTTTTGTTGTGCCAGGAACGATTACCCCTGCACCGGCCGGCTCCGCCGCGCCGACCCTGCATTGATTATTAACAATTGAATTGAACGGAGCATTCTCATGATGAAAAATCAACTGGCTGGCCTGATGAAGCAGGCGCAAGCAATGCAAGACAACATGAAAAAGGCCCAGGAACAACTGGCGCTGGTGGAAGTGGAAGGCCAGTCCGGCGCCGGCCTGGTGAAAATCGTCATGACGTGCAAGAACGACGTCAAGCGCGTCTCCATCGACCCGTCGCTGCTGGCCGACGACAAGGACATGCTGGAAGACTTGGTGGCTGCCGCCTTCAACGACGCCGTGCGCAAGGCAGAAGCGACGTCGGCTGAAAAAATGGCAGGCTTGACTGGCGGCATGAACTTGCCAGCTGGCTTCAAAATGCCATTCTGATGCACTGCCGCATGCGCTCGATCTATGGCACGGGGCAAGGTTGATCCATGTCCAAGTCGCTTGAATTCTTGACCGAGGCGCTGCGGCGCCTGCCCGGCGTCGGCCCCAAGTCGGCGCAGCGGATGGCGTTTCATTTGTTGCAGCACGATAGGGAAGGCGCGGCCATGCTGTCGCGCGCCCTGTTCCAGGCCGTCGATGCCGTGCATCACTGCGGCCTGTGCAATACCTTTACCGAACATGAGGTGTGCGAGACCTGTCTCGACGAAGAGCGCGACAAGCGCTTGCTGTGCGTGGTGGAAACGCCCGCCGACCAGTTGATGATCGAGCAGACGCTGACCTACAAGGGCCTGTATTTCGTCCTCATGGGCAGATTGTCTCCGCTGGACGGCATCGGCCCGAAAGATATCCACCTCGAAAAACTATTGAACCGCGCCAACGATGGCGTGGTCGGCGAAGTGGTGCTGGCCACCAACTTTACGAATGAAGGCGAAGCGACGGCCCACTACATCAGCGAAATGCTGAAGGCGCGGGGCTTGCGCGTGAGCCGCCTGGCCCGCGGCGTGCCCGTGGGCGGCGAACTGGAATACGTCGATGCGGGCACGATTGCCCGCGCGATGCTCGACCGCAGGGCAACCTGATTACAACATGACAGAATCCTCCGCGACCACTGGTCCATTGCAAGGCATTAAAGTGCTGGAACTGGGCACCCTGATCGCGGGGCCGTTCTGTGCCCGCATGCTGGCCGAATTCGGCGCCGACGTGATCAAGATCGAGTCGCCCGATGGCGGCGACCCCATCCGTACCTGGCGCGTACTGAAGGATGGCACCTCGCTGTGGTGGTCGGTGCAGGCGCGCAACAAGAAAAGCGTCACCCTGAACCTGAAGTCGCCCGAAGGCAGGGCGATCGCGCGCCAGCTGGCCCTGGAAGCGGACATCATCATCGAGAACTATCGCCCCGGCGTGCTGGAAAAGTGGGATCTCGGCTACGAGCAGCTCAAGCAGATCAAGCCTTCCCTCATCATGGTGCGCCTGTCCGGTTTTGGCCAGACGGGGCCGATGAAGGATTTGCCGGGTTTCGGCGCCATCGGCGAATCGATGGGCGGCTTGCGCTATGTGTCCGGCTTTGCCGACCGTCCGCCCGTGCGCGTCGGCGTATCGATCGGCGACTCCGTGGCGGCCCTGCACGGCGTGATCGGCGCCATGATGGCCTTGCGCCACCGCGACGTGACGGGCGGCGCGGCGTCCGGCGAAGGCCAGATGGTCGATGTGGCCCTGTATGAATCCGTGTTCAACCTGATGGAATCCCTGGTGCCCGAATACGATCAGGCGGGCGTGGTACGCGAGCGCACAGGCGGCTCCTTGCCTGGCATCGTGCCCTCGAATACCTACACGACGGGCGACGGCGAAAACATCGTGATTGCCGGTAATGGCGACGCCATCTTCAAGCGCTTGATGCTGGCCATGGGCCGCATCGACATGGCGGGCGACCCGCAACTGGCGCGCAATGACGGGCGCGTTGCGCGTACACAGGAAATCGACGCCGCCATCGGCGCCTGGTGCGCCACGCACACGATAGACAGCGCGCTGGCCGTGCTCAAGGCTGCTGACGTACCGGCCGGCAAAATCTACTCCGTGCGCGACATGATGAGCGATCCGCAATTTCTCGCCCGCGACATGTTCGAACAGCACCAGTTTGCCGACGGCACGCCCGTCAAATTGCCCGCCATCAGCCCGAAACTGTCGGCCACGCCGGGCAAGACGCAGTGGCTGGGGCCGACTTTGGGCCAGCACAACGACGAGGTGCTGGCGTCGCTCGGCTACGATGCGGCCGCCATTGCGCGGCTCAAGGTCGATGGGGTGGTGTGATCCGGCGTGTGCTGCCAACAATGTTGTCGGATTACGCGCTTCGCGCTAAGCCGACCTACGCAACTTACTGATACCTGCCATGCACCGATTTTTCCGCACCGCGCTTGCCCTGGCATCCGCCGCCATTGTCCTCTCCGCCTGCGCCAGCTTCCCCCACGACGCGCCGATTGCCGGCCTGCGCCTGATCGGCGAACAGCGCATCGCGCTCAAACACGCGTTCGAGGGCACCTCGGTGGGCGGCTTGTCCGGCATCGATTACGATGCGGCCAACAAGAGCTGGGTGATGGAAAGCGATGACCGCTCGGAAATCAATCCGGCCCGCTTCTACCGCGCTGCCTTGAACTATGACAGCAAGGCGTTTGCGGGCGTGACCTTGAACAGCGTGCATTTCTTCACGCAGCCCGACGGCAGCCGCTATCCGAACCTGGCGCATGCCAAGCTGGACCGGGGCGACCAGGTGGCCGACATCGAAACCATCCGCGTCGATCCGCAGGATGGCAGCCTGTGGTACGGCAGCGAAGGCAACCGCAAGGTGGGCCTGCACCCGTTCGTGCGCCACGCCGATAGCGGCGGCCGTTACCTGGCCACCTTGCCGACACCGGCCATGTTCAATGTCTCGAAGGAAGAAATCGGCTCGCGCAACAACATGACGTTTGAAGCGCTGTCGTTTGCCAGCGATGGCAAGAGCCTGTGGCTGGGCATGGAAGCGGCCCTGTACCAGGATGGCCCGCTGGCCACGCCCGATAACGGCTCCATCGTGCGCATCACGCGCCTGGACCGTGCCGGCAAGGTGCTGGGCCAGTATGCGTATCCGATTGAGCCCGTCGCTTCGCGGCCCGGGCCCGGACGCGAGGCGGACAATGGCGTGTCCGAAATTCTCGCCGTGAACGATCACCAAGTGCTGGTGGTGGAGCGGGCCGGCGTGGCCAACGCGGACGGCGTCTATACGAACCACGTGCGCATCTACGAAATGGAAACGCAGGGCGCCACCGATGTGCAGGCGCTGCCGGCCCTGGCGGGTGCGACCTATGTGCCGGCGCGCAAGCGTTTGCTGCTGGACCTGGAAAAGATCGGCCTGGCACGGGTCGACAATATCGAAGGCATCAGCTGGGGCCCGCGTCTGGAAAACGGCCGCCGCAGCCTGGTTTTGATTTCCGACGACAATTTTAATCCGCTGCAAGTCACGCAAATCCTTGCCTTCGAAGTGCTCTAGTTTCCACGCTGGCCAGCTGGTTCGCCTGCCTGGCCAGCATGGCCGTGATCGTGTCGTGCGGTGAAGGGTGGCCCAGGAAATAGCCTTGCACCATGTCGCAGCCGTATTCTTCCAGCATCACCAGTTGCTCGTCCGTTTCCACGCCTTCGGCCACCACCACCATCTTCAAGCCATGCGCCATGGCGATGATGGCGCGCGTGATGGCCGCGTTTTCCGTATCCTGCGGCAAGCCGGCGATAAAACTCTTGTCGATCTTCAAGGCCCGCACGTCGAAGCGTTTCAGATAATTCATTGAAGAATAGCCCGTGCCGAAGTCGTCGATGGACAGATACACGCCGATGCCACGCAACTGCTCCAGGGTCACCATGGTGGCGCGCGCATCGTCCATCAAGGTCCCTTCCGTCAATTCCAGTTCCAGCAGGCGCGCATCGAGGCCCGTGTCGGCCAGGGCCGAGAGCACGATCTGCATCAGGTTTTCATCCTTGAATTGCTTGGCCGACAGGTTGACGGCCATGCGGATGGCGCGCCCGCTACCGTTTTGCCACGCCTTGGCCTGATTGCAGGCCGTGCGCAGCACCCATTCACCGATGGGCACGATCAGCCCCGTCTCTTCGGCCAGCGGGATGAATTCCGTGGGCGAAATGATGCCCCGTTCCGGATGGCGCCACCGGACCAGCGCTTCCACGCCGACGATCTGCGTGCTGGGCACGTCGATCTGCGGCTGGTACAGCAAGTACAGCTCGTTGTTCTGCAAGGCTTTCCTCAAGCCCACTTCCATCTTGACGTGGCTCATGATTTCCATCGTCAGCGAAGAACTGTACAGCTTGGCGTTGTTCTTGCCGCAGTTCTTTGCGTGGTACATGGCCGTGTCCGCATATTTGAGCAGCGAATTGCAATCCTCGCCATCTTCCGGATACAGCGAAATGCCGATGCTTGCCGTGACGAAAATCTCGTGCGCCTCGATCATGAAGGGCCGGCGCATGGCTTCCTTGACCCGGTGCGCCACGTTCAGCGCGTCTTCCACCCGCTCCAGGTCGGGTATCAATATCGTGAATTCATCGCCGCCCAGGCGCGCCAGGTTGCTGCCGCCGAAGGTGGCTTCAAGCTCGTATTCGGCGCGCAGCACCAGGTCGCTGGGGCGGATGGTTTCGCGCAGGCGCTCGGACACCACCTTGAGCAAATGGTCGCCCACGTCGTGGCCCAGGGTGTCGTTGATGCGCTTGAAGGCATCGAGGTCCATGAACAGCACGGCGAATTTCTTGTCGTGTTCTTTCGAGCGCACCAGTTCGCGCTCCAGCGTTTCCAGGAACGCCTGCCGGTTGGGGATGCCCGTCAGGCTGTCGCAATAGGCGAGGCGGCGGATCTGCTCTTCGGTACGCTTGCGCTCGCTGATGTCGCGCACCAGGCCCAGCACTTCATCGGCCCCCGTCGCCACCAGGCGCGCCTCGAAATGGCGCGTGCTGTCTTCGTGCGTGAGCGTGTAGTCGACCGAGCCGATGTGCTGCGTGGCCAGCACGGCGTGCGCCTGGTCGAGCAGGCGCACGGCGATTTCGGGCGGCAGCACGTCGCGGATATGGCTGCCCACGCAGTCGGTGATGGAAAAGCCGGCGCTGGCGTCGTGGCCCTGTTCGTAGTCGAGATAAAAACCTTCGCTGTTGAGGCGAAAGAAGGTGTCCGGGATGGCGGCCAGCACGGCGCGGTTGTGCGCGTCGGCGATGCGCAGGCGGGCGATGGCGTCGCTGGCGCGCAGCACGTACAGCACGCGGTGCCCGAGGATGGGCCAGTTGATGGGCTTGGAAATGAAATCCGTCGCGCCCACCTCGTAGGCGCGCGTGACGGCTTCCAGCTCGTCGCCGCCCGTGACCATGATGATGGGCACCGTGCCGCCCACTTCCTGGTGGCGGATTTCGCGGCACACGGCAAAGCCGTCCATGGCCGGCATGTCGACGTCGAGCATGACGAGGTCCGGGCCGCTGTGCTTGTAGCTGGCCAGGGCCTGCACGCCGTCTTCGGCCTCGATCACGTCCAGGCCCACCTGCGTGAGCATTTGCCGCATCAGCAAGCGCATCACGGGATCGTCGTCGGCCACCAGCACCAGGCCGCGGGGAGGGGAGAGGGGCGCTGTCATGTCAGTGTTCCTTCACGAGGATGGCGTTCAGCGATTCGCGTACGGTCAGGAAGGCTTGCTGCATCTGCTGCAGCAGGGCAGCCGCGCCGTCGGTGCCGCCGGCGCGGCCCAGTTTTTCCATCTCCTTGCACAGCTGCGCCAGGCCGTCGGCGCCCACGTTGGCGCTGCCCGATTTGAGGCTGTGCGCCACCTTGCGCAGCGCTTCCGCATCGGCGCCGGCAATCGCTGCGCGCATGGCGCTCAACTGGCGCGGCGTCTCGCTGGTAAAGGCGAGGATGACCCGCTCGAGCAGCGCATCGCCATCCGTGCCGGACAGGGCGCGGATGTTTTCCAGCGCTTGCCGGTTCAGCGGCTGGCCGGCGGGCGCGGTCTCGGGAGCGGGGGGCTGCACCGCTGGGGGCGTTTGCAGCTCCGGCACTTCGCTGTGGTGCACGGTGGCCGCGCGCGGCAGGGTGATCCAGCGGGCGATCGTGTGGCCCAGGTCCTGCTGCGTGAACGGCTTGCTCAGGTAATCGTCCATGCCGGCCGCCAGGCACGCTTCGCGGTCGCCCTGCAGTGCATTGGCCGTGATGGCGACGATGGGCAGCACGCGGGCGTGGCCGCACTGCTGTTCGTGGCGGCGGATTTCCGCCGTGGCGGCAAAGCCATCCATCACGGGCATCTGGCAATCCATCAGGATCAGATCGAATTCCTCGGCCTGCGCCGCTTGCATGGCCTGTTCGCCGTTGCGCGCGCAGACCACGTCCAGGCCCAGGCTGTCGAGCATGGCCAGCGCCACTTCCACGTTGACGGGATTGTCCTCGGCCAACAGCACGCGGCGGCGCTGGCGCCGGCCCACTTGCCTCGCCGCGTGCGGCGGATGGATGCGCATGCCCTCGCTGGCGCGCGGCGGCGTGACGATGCAGTCGAACAGGTCGCATTCGCGGGCCGGCTTGATCAGCTGGAAGGCCACGCCCGCCTCGCGCCGCTGCACGGGGTCGGCCGCCGCCTGTTCCGTGCTCAGCAGCAGCAGTTTGAGGTCGGCCAGCAGCGGGTCGCTCTTGATGGTGGCGGCCAGGGCCAGGCCGCTGGTGCGCGGCAATTCCATGTCGAGCAGCGCCACGCCATACGGCGTGCCCGCCTGCGCGGCCGCGTGCAGCTTGGCCAGGCAGTCGCTGGCCGTGCCGGCGCTGTCGCTGATGATGTGCCAGCTGGCCAGTTGCCGCTCCAGCACGGCGCGCGTGGCCGGTGTGTGGTCGACGATCAAGGCGCGTAATCCTCGCGTGGTTTTCAGGTTGAAGGACGGGTCGTCGCTGTCGACTCGCCGCTTATCGAAATTTACTTCGAACCAGAAGATCGATCCTTGCGTTAAAGCATTATCAACGCCGATAGTGCCGCCCATCAGTTCCACCAGCTGTTTCGAGATCGTCAGTCCCAGGCCCGTGCCGCCGTGCTTGCGCGTGGTCGATCCGTCCGCCTGCGAGAACGATTCGAAGATGCGCGTCTGCGCCTCGCTCGATACGCCGATGCCCGTGTCGTGCACCTCGAAACGCAAGCCCACGCTGGGCGCGTCTTCGCTGCAGACGGTCACTTTCACGGTGACCTTGCCCGTTTCCGTGAACTTGATGGCGTTGCCCAGCAGATTGACGATGATCTGGCGCAAACGGTTCGGGTCGCCGCAGATGGCGATGGGGATGTCAAACGCGATGTCGAATTCCAGGCTGATGTTTTTCGCTTGCGCCTGCGGCGCGAACACGTGTTCTATGTCGTCGAGCAATTCGCGGAAATTGAAGCGGATGTATTCCACGCTCAGCTTGCCTGCCTCGATCTTGGAAAAGTCGAGGATGTCGTTGATGATCACCAGCAAATTTTGCCCCGAGCGCTGCACCATGCTCGTGTAGTGGCGCTGCTGCGGGCTCAAAGGGCTGGCCAGCAGCAGCTCCGTCATGCCCAGCACGCCATTCATGGGCGTGCGGATTTCATGGCTCATGGTGGCAAGAAATGCGCTTTTCGCCTGGCTGGCCGCCTCGGCCGCATCCTTGGCCTTTTCCAGCTGCGCCGTGCGCACGCCCACCTGGCGCTCGAGCTGGTCGCGGTAATTGGCCAGGGTGCTGTCGCGGCTGTCGATCTGCGCCAGCATGTCGTTGAAACTGTCGATCAGCACGCCCAGCTCGTCGCTGCGCTGGTGCGCGATGCGGTGGCTGTAGGTCTGGCTGCTCGACACTTTCTGCGCCGTGTCGATCAGCTTGGTGATCGGTTCGGCGATCACGCTTTTGAAGCGCCGCGCGAGGAATACGGCGATCAGGAAGGACAGCACGGTGGCGCCGCCGATGGCGCCCACGTGGCGGCCGATGTCGCGCCACATGTGGTTCAGGTCGGCCTCGATCAGCACGGCGCCGATCAGCTGTTGCGGCTGGCCTGGCCGGTAGACGGGACGGTACAGGCGCATGGCGGGCGCCAGGGGCGTGCCCGTGCCTTGCGTGACGGGTTGCACGGCCATGTCGGCCAGCAGGGCCGGTTCCAGGTCTTCCGGCGAGGCCAGGCCATCGGCATGCTGCGGCGCGCGGTACAGGGCGAACAGGCGCCCGCCCCGGTCGAACAGCGCCGCCTGGGCGACCTCGTCGCGCGCGGCCAGCGCGGCCAGCACCTGTTCCGCCTGCGGCTGCGCCGATTTTCCTGCCAGCAAGGGCGCCGCGCTGGCCGCACCGATCACGCCCGCCAGGGACAGCAGCTGCTTGCCTTCATCGTCCTTGTGGCTGAGCACGGATGTCAGCGCAAACGCCACGAACACCAGCAGCAGCGCGCAGCCCGACGACAGTACCGAAATCATGGTCAGCTTCTGACTGATGCTGGAGCGTTGGAAATTGAACATGGTTGCGGCGCTTCTCCGGTCGGTCTGTTGACTGTTTTTTAATTTCCTATTGGAAAAATATAGACGCGAAGACACACCACGATATTGATGTGGGTCTAAGGAAGGAGAGGGGAGGGAAACTTATACGAGATGAAACAAATAGGGCGGTCCTGCAAGACCGCCCTCAAATTATTGCTGAGCTACAACACCTGATCCAGCCGTAGCGAGCGGAAGGGAGAGGTGGCCGAGAAGCGCAACCGTACTTTAGTACGGTGAGCATCGCAGGCCGCCTATACCGACGCGTAGCAGGTTTGGTCCGGTGTCCGCTAACAACAACCACCACGCTTACCGGCCCCACCGTAGCGGGCTTCCTGCCGTTCGCGGAAGAACTCTTCATACGTCATCATCGGCTCGCCGGGATGGGTGACTTCCCGGTGCGCCACATAGGTGTCGTACTCGGGCAAGCCGCACATGAGCCGCATGCTTTGCCCCAGATACCGTCCAGCCTTGATGATTTCGTCGATCATCATTGCACCGTCGGCAAGGCCTGGAACGGCGTTTCCTTGGTGCTAGGCTTGCTGTCGGCGCGCGCCTTCAGGATGGTGCGGATGCCGAAGAACAGCACGCTGACGACGACCACCACGAAGAAGGCGGCCAGGCCCGCGTCCAGGTAATCGTTGAAGATGATCTGCTGCATCTGCGCCACGGACTTGGCCGGCGCCAGCAGGGTGCCTTCATCGAGTGCCGCCGAGTATTTCTTGGCATGCGCGAGGAAGCCGACGCGCGGGTTGGCGTCGAAAATCTTTTGCCAGCCTGCCGTCAGGGTGCACAGCAGCAGCCAGATGGTCGGCGTGATGGTGACCCACGCATACTGTCCGCGTTTCATCTTGAACAGCACGCAGGTGCCGAGGATCAGCGCAATCGCAGCCAGCATCTGGTTGGCGATGCCGAACAGCGGCCACAGGGTGTTGATGCCGCCCAATGGATCGACGACGCCCTGGTACAGGAAGTAGCCCCAGGCCGCCACGCACAGGCCCGTGGCCAGCAGGTTGGCGATGACGTTTTCCGTCTGTTTCAAGGCTGGCACGAAGCTGCCCAGCAAGTCTTGCAGCATGAAGCGGCCGGCACGCGTGCCCGCATCGACTGCCGTCAGGATGAACAGTGCTTCGAACAGGATGGCGAAGTGGTACCAGAAGGCCATCATGGCCTTGCCGCCGATGGCGCCGGAGAGAATCTGCGCCATGCCGACGGCCAGGGTTGGTGCGCCGCCGGCGCGCGAGATGATGCTGTGCTCGCCCACGTCCTTGGCCGTCTGCGTCAACATTTCCGGCGTCACATAGAAGCCCCACTGCGAGATCGCCTGTGCGGCGGACTCTGCCGTGGTGCCGATCAGGGCGGCCGGGCTGTTCATGGCGAAATAGATGCCTGGTTCGATGGTCGAGGCGGCCACCAGGGCCATGATGGCGACGAACGATTCCATCAGCATAGCGCCATAGCCGATGAAGCGGGCATGGCTTTCGTTTTCAATCATCTTCGGCGTGGTGCCCGAGGAAATCAGCGCGTGGAAGCCGGAGACGGCGCCGCAAGCGATGGTGATGAACAGGAAGGGGAACAGATTGCCCGACCAGACGGGGCCGGAGCCGTCGATGAACTTGGTCATGGCCGGCATTTTCAGGTAAGGCGCGACGACGATGATGCCGATGGCCAAGCCCAGGATGGTGCCGATTTTGAGGAAGGTCGACAGGTAGTCGCGCGGCGCCAGCAGCAGCCACACGGGCAGGACCGAGGCGATGAAGCCGTAGCCGATCAGCATCCACGTCAGTTCCGTGCCTGTGAACGTGAACATCGGGCCCAATACCGCGTGTTCCTGCACGTACTGGCCGCCGATGATGGCCAGCATCAGCAAGACGAAGCCGATGATGGAAATTTCGCCGATGCGGCCGACGCGGATAAAGCGCGAATACACGCCCATGAACAGGGCGATGGGGATCGTCGCCATCACGGTGAAGCTGCCCCATGGGGAGCCAGTCAGCGCCTTGACGACGATCAATGCCAGCACGGCCAGGATGATGACCATGATCATGAAGCAGCCGAGCAAGGCGATCATGCCGGGAATCTCGCCCAGTTCAGCCTTGATCAGGTCGCCCAGCGAGCGGCCGTCGCGGCGCATGGAAATGAACAGCACGATGAAATCCTGCACGGCACCGGCGAACACGACGCCAGCCAAAATCCACAGCATGCCGGGCAGATAGCCCATCTGCGCGGCCAGCACGGGGCCGACGAGGGGACCGGCGCCGGCGATCGCCGCGAAATGGTGGCCGAACAGCACATATTTGTTGGTCGGCACGTGGTCGAGGCCATCGTTGTGCTTGAAGGCCGGCGTCATGCGACGCGAGTCCAGGCCCAGCACCTTGTCGGCGATGAACAGGCTGTAGAAACGGTAGGCGATCAGATAGACGCAGACGGCGGCGATGACGATCCAGATCGCGCTGATCGATTCGCCGCGTTGCAGGGCGACGACGCCCAGGGACCCGGCGCCTGCCAGCGCAAGCGCTGCCCAGCCGAGCTGTTTGAAAATGCGGTTCATGCTTCCTCCAGAGATATGACGGGCGCTGTGCCGTGCGATGATGTGTGCTGCCGAGCCTGGTCGTCGCCAGTTTGGGTGTGAATTCGTGGTATCTGCAGCTTATGGCGAGTATTCAGGAATCGTATAATTGCCGCAAGCGCAGCACTACGCAGTAACGCTCAGTATTACTACGCAGACCGATCGCCGCGCCGCGACGTAAAATCACGCATTCCCACCAGCATCGACGCCGCCCGAGCGCGCAAGGCCATGAAACTCAGACAGAAAGTCATCTTCCTGGCCATCACGCCGCTCATCCTTGCCCTGTGCGCCATCGCGTTTGCCGTGCGGCACCAGGCGATTACCCTGGCCGAGCAGCAGCGCGCCACCATCCAGCAAGCGTATCTGGCCAGCAAGGAAGCCGAGCTCAAGCATTACGTGACCCTGGCCAGCCATTCCATCGCCTCGCTGTACCAGTCGGGGCGCAAGGATGACGCCACGCAAGAGGAAGCCAAGCGCATCCTGTCCGCCCTCAGCTATGGCGACGACGGCTATTTCTTCATCTATGATTTGCAGGGCAAGTCGCTGATGCATCCGCGCCAGCCCGAACTGGTGGGGCAGAACCTGTGGCAATTGCGCGACGCCGAAGGCAATCTGACCATCCAGCGCCTGATGCAGCGGGCCAAGAGCGGCGGCGGTTTCGAACGCTACAACTGGATCAAGCCGTCGACGAACAAGTCCGCGCCCAAGCTCGGCTATGTGATCCTGATGCCGGAATGGGGCTGGATGATGGGTACCGGCATTTATATGGATGACGTGGACCAGGCGCTGGCCAAGGTCGATGCCCAGCAGTCGCGCAATATCCGCTCGACCATGGAGCTGATCGCCGCCATCGCCATCCTCGGTTCCCTGCTGGTGGCCGCCTGCGGCCTCGTGCTGAACCTGCGCGAATTGCGCGTGGCCGACGCCAAGCTGAAAGTGCTGGCGCAGCGCGTGGTCGAATCGCAGGAGGAAGAGCGGGCGCGGCTATCGCGCGACCTGCATGACGGCATCAGCCAGTGGCTCGTGTCGATCAAGCTGCAGATCGAGGCGGGCATCGCGCGCCTGGGCGGTAATGCGGAACAGAAAGACAAGGCGCCCGCCACGTTCGAGCGGGCCGCCGAGCAGCTGAACAAGGTGCTGGGCGAGGTGCGGCGCATTTCGCACAACCTGCGCCCGGCCATTCTGGATGACCTGGGCCTGGCCGCCGCGCTCGACCACCTCGTGCATGAATTCAACGACAGCAGCAGCGCGCAAGCCAGTTTCACGGCCAGCCCCGCGGCGGCGGGCGAGGGCTTGCCCGATATGGTGAATACCGTGTTGTTCCGCATCGCACAGGAAGCGCTGACCAATTGCGAGCGCCATGCCCACGCCCGCGGCGTGGAAGTGAGTCTGCGCGAGGCAGGCAAGGCCGTGGAATTGCGCATCCAGGATAATGGCGGCGGCTTCGATTTCGACGGCATCGCCCTGCATCCGCAGCGCGGCATCGGCCTGCGCAACATGACGGAACGCATGGAAGCCATCGGCGGCAGCCTGCACATCACCTCGTCCCCTGCCGGCACCGTGGTGCTGGCGCGGCTCGAGCTTTCCTCCACATTAAAATAGAGAACCATGACCGAGAAGATCAACATCCTGCTGGTGGACGACCATCCCCTCGTGCGCGACGGCTTGCGCGCGCGCCTGGAAGCGGTGGCGCATTTCGACGTCGTGGCCGAGGCGGGCGGCGCCGACGAAGCATTGAGTCAGGCGCGCGCGCACCAGGTAGACCTCGTGCTGATGGATATCAATATGCGTGGCACGAACGGGATTGAAGCAACGGCGCTGTTCAAGCAGGCGTTTCCGCAGATTGCCGTGTTGATCCTGTCCATGCACGACAAGCTCGAATATGTGTCGCAAGCCATCGCCGCCGGCGCGCGCGGCTATGTGCTTAAAGATGCTCCTGGTAAAGATATTGTGTTTGCCATCGAGACGGTGATGTCCGGCGGCATTTATTACAGCGCCGCGCTGGCGCGGCAACTGTCGCGCCCGCAAGTCCACGATTCCTTCCTCACCACGCGCGAGCAACAGGTGCTGCAGCACATCGCGGGAGGCCAGTCGAACAAGCAGATCGCCCGCGCGCTGGACCTGAGCGTGCGCACGGTGGAGACGCACCGGCTGAACATCAAGCGCAAGCTCGGCATCGAAGGGCAGGCCGAATTGATCAAATACGCGGTCGAGCACGCGCATGGCGGCAGCGCCTGAGCAAGCGTGCGCGGCGCCGTGTTGTTGCCTAAGCCGCATGCCAGGCGGGTCTTGCGGGGGAATGTTCTTTTTGAACATCTATTGCCAAAATTAAACTGTTTCGTGGGTGAGATTCGGATAGAATGATTCTCGCTGTCGAGGGCATCCCCTGTCGGGCCAGGGTTGCCAATGCTGGTCAGTTTATTTACTATGGCGCCCTACCCACACTGAGATACCGATGTCAGCGTCTGAATCAAACCTGTTTCCGTTGGTGGGATTACAAGCAGTGGCCAATGCTCATAACGAGTGGGTCGCTGTCACCTTGCATAGTCCGCAGGCCTTGACGGCGCCGCTGCTGGCGGCGCTGGCCGCTGCCGATGCGTATGCCTTCCTGGCGCCGCTCGATTGCATCATTCCCCTGGCCGACCCGCATGGCGTGGACGAGGCCGTGCTGGCGCAACTGTCGCCGCAACGCACCATCTTCCGTTTGCCGGCCCAGCTTGCCGGCGACAAGCAACTCCAGAAAAAATGTCGGCAATGGCGCGACGCCGGCTACCGCATCCTTCTCGATGGCGCCGATGCCGGTCCCGTGGCGGCGGCGCAAGTCGACGCGCGCGCGCTGAGCTTTGACGCGGCAGGCGCACACCCGGCCCTGCATCAGCTGCTGCCCTTGCCGGGGCCGCACCTGGCCTACAACATCGCCGATGGGGGGCAGATTGCCGCATTGCAAGAACTTGGCGTCAGCTGGTTTGCCGGCGATTACGCCTTGCAGCATGCGCGCCAGCAAGGCGAGCCGGAAGACGCCACGTCGCGGCGCCGGCTGATGTCGCTGCTGGGTCTGCTGGCCCGCGATGCCGACGCGCACGAGCTGGAAGTGCCGCTCAAGCAAGACCCGGCCCTCAGCTATCATTTATTGAAACTGGTCAATTCAGCCGCCTTCGGTTTCACGGCGCCGATTACCAGCTTCAGCCAGGCCATCACCCTGCTGGGCCGGCGCCAGCTGCAGCGCTGGCTGCAACTGCTGCTGTATGCGCGGCAACAGGACGATGGCAAGATCCACGCGCTGCTGCCGCTGGCGGCCGTGCGCGCGGCGCAGATGGAAGCGCTGTGCCAGCTGCGCGGCGGCGACCGCGACGCGCAAGACCTGGCCTTTATGGCGGGCGTGTTTTCGCTGCTCGACGTCCTGCTGGGCATGCCGATGCAAGAGATCATCGCCACCCTGAACCTGGCGCCCGAAGTCAGCACCGCCTTGCTTGAGCGCAATGGCGAGCTGGGTACCTTGCTGGCGCTGGTAGAAAGCGCCACGCCGCCGCCGGACGGCTTGCGCCGCGCCGGCATCGATGGAGAAACCTATTGGCGCAGCCTGCTGCAGGCTTACCAATGGGCCATCCAGGTCAGCCGGAACCTCTAGCATGACCCTGTTTCCGGTGTCGGATTTCCTCGGTGACAGCGCCGCCCTGTGCGACGCCGTCGTGCGTTTGCGCGGCCCCGCGCTGGTCGCTGAGCTGGGCCGTATCGCCAGCACGGTGATGGCCAGCCCGCATGGCCAGTTCCTGCCCGCGGCCACTACGGACGCCGCCGCGCCGGCCGCACCATTTCCCCGCGATACTCCCGCCTTGCTGCAGGAAGTCAGTTTCGATGGCCACTGTTTCGGCCATTACAGCGTGGCCGGCCGCCCGCTGTATAACGACGCCGACCGCCGCCATCTGGCCAGCCTGGCATCGTTGACGGCCGGTGTCCTGCAAGTGCATTCGCTGGCGCAACGCTCGACTCATGCCTACGCGCAAGTCGAAGCCTTGCTGGCGCAGCAGACGCAAATCCTCGACCAGTTGCACGAATCCGTGCTGACGATGGACTTGACGGGTTACATCACCAGCTGGAACAAGGGTGCCGAGCGCCTGTTCGGCTACACTTCGGTGGAAGCCGTGGGGCGCAACATCCTGTTCCTGTACGACGACGAAGACACGGGTTTCCACGACGCCTTCCTGGAGCAGGGAGGGCGCCTGATGGAGGTGCGCCGCCGAAAGAAGTCGGGCGAGGTTTTTTGGGCCAGCTTGTCCCTGTCGCCGCTGCAAGACCTGGACGACAAGCGCATCGGACTCATCGCCTACCTGACGGACATCACGGAACGCAAGCTGGCCGAAGAGCGGCTGCACCACCTGGCTTATTACGACCCGCTGACCAGCCTGCCCAACCGCACCTTGCTGGCCAAGCTGGTCGACCAGGCCCTGAGTGTGGCGCAGCGTAGCAAGATGCTCGGCTGCGTGCTGTTCATCGACCTGAACCGCTTTAAACTGATCAACGACACCCTGGGCCGGCGCATCGGCGACGAACTGCTGCGGCAAGTCTCCCTGCGTTTCCGCCAGGTATTGCGCGACCAGGACCTGGTGGCGCGCCTGGGCGGCGACGAGTTCGCCGTCGGCCTGTTCGATATCGGCCAGCATTTCGAAGCGAGCATGGTGGCGCAAAAGCTGCTGGCCTCGCTGGTGGAGCCGTTCCTGATCGAAGGCCACGACTTGCGCGTGGGCGCCAGCATCGGCATCAGCGTCTATCCGCAAGACGCGCAGGATGCGGAAACCCTGCTGCGCCTGGCCGACATCGCCATGTACCGCGCCAAGCAGGACAGCGGCGGCGAAGCGGAAAGCGTGGCTTTCTACAGCCAGGACATGAACCTGGGCATGCAGGCGCGCATGCGCCTCGAAACAGGCTTGCGCCAGGCTTTGTCCGAACAGCAACTGCTGCTGCACTACCAGCCGAAATACGCCCTGGGCAGCGGCCGCATCATCGGCGCCGAAGCGCTGGTGCGCTGGCACCACCCGCAGCACGGCATGATCCCGCCCGCCGAGTTTATTCCTTTGGCCGAATCGACGGGCCTGGTGGTGCAAGTGGGCGAATGGGTGCTGGAGGCGGCCTGCGCCCAGGCGCAAGCATGGAAACTGGCCGGCCTGCCGCCGATCCGCCTGGCCGTCAACGTCTCCGCCCGCGAATTCACGGCGGTCTTGCCCGCCAGAGTGGCGGCGACCCTGGCCCGCTATGGCCTGGAAGCGGCCTGGCTGGAACTGGAAATCACGGAAAGCACCTTGATGCACAACATTGAAAGAGTCATCGGCATCATGGACCGCATCACGGCCTTGGGCGTGGCCTTGTCGCTGGACGACTTCGGCACCGGTTACTCAAGCCTGTCCTATCTGAAACGCTTCCCCATCGATACCCTGAAAATCGACCGATCCTTCACCACCGGCATCCCCACCGACGCCAGCGACTGCGCCATCGCCAGCACCATCATCAGCATCGCCCAGCAGCTGCACCATAAAGTGATCGCGGAAGGCGTGGAAACGGCCGAGCAACTGGCCTTCCTGAAGAGCTCAGGCTGCGACGAAGTGCAGGGCTACCTGTTCTCGCGCCCCTTGCCGGCGGTGGAGTTCGAGCGGGCGCTGCGGGAAAACTGGGGCGTATAAGGCAGGCGTGCCCGCTCTTTCCTGTCAGGCAAACGGTGCTAGCCATTGGTAAGCCACCGACCTTTATGTATAATGCTGCCATCTGGAAGCGTGGCCGAGTGGTTGAAGGCACTAGTCTTGAAAACTAGCGACGGGTTAAACTGTTCGTGAGTTCGAATCTCACCGCTTCCGCCAGGAAATAAAGAAACCGCCTTCGGGCGGTTTTTTATTGCCTGGTGGAAGCGAGCAGGGCGGCGCCCTGCGTGTGAGATTCGAAGGGCTGGGCCTACCGGCCCAGCCCGCCCCGAATCCTCCATTTGCTGCCGCTGAGCGGCAGCCCCGCGCGCCGCAGGCGCGCGTTCGTGGTTCTAATCAGCTTTTCGACTGAGCCAGCTTCCACAGCATCCAACGCATCAGTTCGTGTACGAATAGCGGACCCTTACGCCCTGCAGCAACAACGCCTCAGTCCGAGTCTGAATGGCAAACCAGACTCTAGTGTATTTTGTGGTGATTTAAATAACGCCAACCCACCAGCATGGTATATAACTAATAGATGTCACGTCATGTGTGACGCATGGGATTGGCGAGCCTTGTGCTCGCCCGAAAAACTCAAAGGAGAGCGCTATGCCAAAGTACGTTATTGAGCGTAATATTCCAGGGGCTGGAAAGTTGTCAGGGCAAGAACTTCAAGCCATTTCGCAGAAGTCATGCGGTGTACTAAGCAAGATGGGACCACAAATTCAATGGGTCCAAAGTTATGTTACCGGCGATAAAATCTACTGTGTTTACATCGCTGCAAATGAAGAGCTCGTTCGCGAACATGCCCAGCAAGGTGGTTTCCCTGCAAACCGCGTGTCCGAAGTCACCTCAGTCATTGATCCCACTACGGCAGAGTAGTGCCGCCCAACAAGGTACTGTAGTCTCGCCCTTGGCAGAGTTTCTCTCTGGTCGGGGCGAGCTTGATCCTGTGTGTTAAATGACCGTTTCGGAAGAGGTTGTCCGAGCGACATGGGACAGAGTAACCATCAACCCGGCATGTGTGAGTTGGCGATTCCCCCACCCTCACAAAATCAAGCTACTTCACCCCGTCGATACACAAACTCCTGACGGCGAATGCCTTGCGTAACAAAGTCCGCATCCGGCGGTATCGTTTCCCAGAAAAACACATGTTTAAAAATGGGTATTTTGTTGAATTTTTTCGAGCGGAATATCCATCTGTTTTTCGTGAAATCGCTGTAGCGGTCGCCCTTGAACTGCTTGTGCACGGTGGTGAAAGGAAGCAGTCTTTCCGCAATATCCGGGAAGGAATAATCGGGATGCTTATCCTTGAATTTCTCGAAAATTTCAAATTGATCTCTGCAGATAACCTGAATGGCGGTTTCCGGAAAGCGATAGCGCGGCGACCACAGGACGTTCCAGCCTGATTCTATCTCATTGATGAAATTAACCAGGCGCGGCGTCATGATGTAGGCGTCCGATTCGATATGAATGATTTTATCCACGCCTAATTCATTTGCTACCTTGACCGAGTGGAGAAAGCTGCGCCACCAGCCAGGGTAGTCGGCCCCGCTTTGTCTTCCCAGATTGTTGTCGAACCGAATGATGAGGTTTTTTTCGCCATTCTGCGCCAACGGAGTGCTATCGGAAATGGTATTGATAATGTCGGCAGGTGGAAGAAATGGCGATCCATCATCGATCATTATCTTCTTTACTGCATTGATTGGAATATCTTCGTAGTAATCGAGCCAGCGTTGATACCGGCTTTCCCATGACGGGGCATCTTTAATAAAACTGGTGCAGAATATAATGGCTTTCATTTGCTAAGCACATTCCTTGTGTTTGAAAAATCCAGGTTACTCATGGTTGATCATTAAAATTTTTAACTATTTTAACAGACTGGAGACGTCCAAATAACTGAACAGCCACGCCGGCGACGCGGCTGTTGGCATCATGGGTACTCTGGCGCCGTGTCCAGCTCGCGGCACAGGCGGGCAGGCATTTGCATAGAATTGACCTCGGACAAATTCCTCACTGGAATTCGTTTGACCGCCTCCCGCGCCGGGTCTAGAGTCAACAAGGAGACTTCAACCGACTGCGTCCTTCCCATGGCCAAGCCCTTTCCCCTGAATCCCAAGAACCCCGAACGTATCTGCTGGGGCTGCGACAAATATTGTCCGCCGGACGCCATGCGTTGCGGTAATGGTTCCGAGCGCACGCAACATCCGATCGAGCTGTTTGGGGAAGGCTGGAATGACTGGGGGCTGGCGGCGGCCGACAAGGCCGACAAGGAGCAGGAGAATAAGCCTTGATGGCAAGCCCCACCACGCATTGAGCCGCTACAATTCCTCATCGCGTCCGAGCTGAGGAATCACCATGCAAGAAACCCTGTCCCGCTGGCTGGAAAGCAATGCCGGCGATTGCCCATTCGTCGAGCACCCGGCCGTGCATACCATCAATGAAGCACTGATTCATGTGCCAGCCATGCCCGGCTTGATGGTGAAGAATCTGTTCGTGCGCGACGAGAAGGGGCGGCGGCATTTTCTCGTCATCGTGCCTTTTGATAAGCGCGTCGGCCTGGCGGCGCTGGGACGGTTGCTGCCGGCGAGCAAGCTGAGCATGGCTTCGCCCGAACGCCTGCTGCAGCACCTGGGTATCACGCCCGGGTCCGTCAGTTTGTTTGCGCTGATACACGACAGCGCCCAGGCGGTGGAACTGGTGCTGGACCAGGTCGTGTGGGACGCTGATTCTGTGCAAGCTCATCCCCTGCGCAACACGGCCACGGTGGCGCTGTCGCATGCCGCCGTCGTCGATTTCCTCGCGCATACGGGTCACGTGCCCCGCATTCTGAGCGTACCAGCGGCTGATTAGAGCGTCTTCTCAATGCCCGGATACAGGGGCGCCGCCGCTGCGCCGTCCCGGCCGGAAGCCGTGCGCGCGGGCCGACCAGGCGATCACGAATGCCAGCAGCAGCAAGCTGACCATGGCCCACGGGAAAGCGTCCGCGCCCCAGGTTTCCAGCAGGGCGCCGCCCACCACGCCGGCGGCCGCAATCGCGCCATTCCACGCCACCACATTCATCGACAAGGCCACGTCGGCGCCGCTGCCGGCCGTGTCCGCCAGCGCGGTTTGCAGCAGGGTGGCCGCGCCGCCAAAGGACAAGCCCCAGATGGCCATGCCCAGGTAGATTACAAAGGGGATGTGCGATGCGACACCCAGCACGAGGGCCGTCGCGGCGAACACGGCCAGGCTGGCCAGCACGGTGGCGCGCAAGTGGCGTTCGACCAGCTTGCCCGTGATCCAGATGCCGGCCATGGCGGCGGCGCCGAAGACCAGCAGCACCAAGTCGATTCGCTCTGTCAATCCTGCCGGGGCCACGAACGGGGCGATGTAGGTGTAGAGAATGTTGTGGGCCAGCATCCAGGCGATGACGACGGCCAGCACGGGGCGCACGCCCGGCGTCGTGAAGACGCGGCGCAGGGGTAGACGTTCATGGATGGACTGGCCCGGGTAGTCAGGCACCTTCGCCAGTACCCAGGCAATCAGGATCAATGTCAGCGCGGAAATGATCCAGAACGCGGCGCGCCAGCCGACGAGCGAGCCGAGCAAGGTACCCAGCGGTACGCCCAGGGACAGGGCGACGGGGGCGCCCACCATGGCCAGCGCCAGTGCGCGGCCTTGCTGATGCGGCGCCACCATGCGGCGCGCGTAGCCTGCCAGCAAGCTCCACGCCAGCCCGGCCGCCATGCCGGCAAAGAAACGGGCCGCCAGGGTCAGCCAGTAGTGCGACGACAGGGCCGTGACGGTGTTGAACACGAGAAAGCCGATGATGGTCAGCAGCAGCACGTTGCGACGGCGCCAGCCGCGCGTGGCGATGGTGAGCGGAATGGCCGCCAGCAGGGAGCCAAGCGCGTAGGCCGTGACCATTTGCCCGGCCAGCGCGGCGCTGACGCCGAGCCCCGCGCTGATTTGCGGTAGCAAGCCGGCAGGCAAGGTTTCCGTGACGATGCAGATAAAACCCGTCTTGGCCAGGGCCAGCAGGCCGGCAACGGGGAGGCGGTCGGCCAGCGCTGGGCTGGTTCCGGTGGTGAGCGTAGCGTGGTTCACGGCAAACATCCTTGTCAAGTAATCGGGCGCAGGAATCCCCCGACCGTTATAACGGTACATATGTATCGATCGGTATAAATATAGATGATGGCGTGCAGCGTTGTCAACTACTTCTGTATCGAGTAGTATGTAAGTAGATAAAAGGGAGCGATCGATGGCGCAAATGGGACGGCCGCGCACGTTCGACCGGCAGGCAGCGGTAGAACAGGCCATGTATTTATTCTGGCAGCAGGGATATGAGTCGACGTCCTTGAGTCAGCTCAAGGCGACCCTGGGCGGCGGCATTTCCGCGCCCAGCTTTTATGCGGCATTCGGTTCGAAGGAAGCGCTGTTCCGCGAGGCGGCGCAATGCTATCTGGACACATTTGCCCGCGTGACGGAATGCCTGTGGGACGATGGCCTGGCGCCGCGCGCAGCCATCGAGCAGGCCCTGCGCCAGTCTGCCCGCATGCAGTCCGATGCGGGGCATCCGCCCGGCTGCATGGTGGCGCTCGGTTGCATGAGCGCGCCGACGGCCGAGCATGCGGCCGTGGCTGCTCCCCTCACGCAATCGCGTGCGCGCACCCGCGCGGGCTTCGTGCGCTGCGTCGAGCGAGGCATGGCCAGTGGAGAATTGCCCGCAGATACGGATGCAGCGGCTCTGGCGTCCGTCTTCGACAGCTTTTTATCGGGCGTGGCGATCCAGGCCCGCGATGGCGTAGGTTACGCCGTGTTTGGCTCTGCCATCACGCAGGTGATACGCGTGTGGGATGCCAACCGCTTGACCGCTTAGGCCGTAAAGTGAAATTCCAGCACGTCGTCGCCATACTTGTCCGTCTCGCCCGTCGCCGTCCAGCCCAGGTAGCGGTAAAAGCCGTAGGAGCGCGAGGCGGGATCGCTGGAGCAGCCGAGGAACAGCCGTTGATGGCCTTGCGCACGCAACTCCGTCATCACCAGTTCCAGCAAGGTCTTGCCTAAGCCTAAGCCTTCGAATGCCGGCAGCAGGGCCAGGACGATGATTTCGCCCGTGTCGCGCTCGCCAAAGCAGTAGCCGACCAGCTGGCCGTCATGATGGCAGACCTGGCCAGGCAGACTGCCCGAGCGCATCATTTCCGCCCAGGAGTCTGCCGTGATACCGACTGCGGCCAGGCGTTCCTTGGGTATCGCGTTTTGCCGCGTCTTGCCGCGCAATTTGATGAAGGCTGGCGTGTCTTCCGCCTTGGCGGGATGGAAAGTAATCGATGCTGGATGTGTCGTCATATGTTTTATTTATTCAATGGTGTCGGATGGCAGGATAAATATCATTCCCAGGATTTGCGCATGATGTGTGCATGGCGCTGCCAGTCATATGCTTTTACGTTGTCAATGGTTTGCTGGCCAGGATTGCCGCTATCGATAATTTCATCCTTGGCGATGATCAAGTCGTTTTTTTCATTCAAACGATATTCACGGTAGCGCTCGCAATCCTGTTCGCGCCGGGCGGTGGCGATTAACTTGTCAGCCCGCCACTTATAGCTGTCTTCATAAAAACATTGCGCCGCGCAGCCGCAATTGGGAATGCCGCCTTGGATTCCTTGATTGGCCATGCTGATATTCAGATTCGGAATGGCAGATAATAGCTTGTTGAAACGGTATTGCTTCGCCGGCGCATCCCACAGCCACACATCGGAACAGCGGATGCGCCCCTGGCTATCCGTGTAGCCGGTCACCCACAGGTCGGCATGACTGTCGAAATTCATGTCGAGCAACAGCGCGTGCAAATTGCCCGTGCCGCTGCTGCTGCAACTGCCATTGATCCACTGCTTGCCGATGTTCAGCTGGTACGTCTGTTTTTCATCGTGATTCGCATAGCGGATATCGGCCGCTTGCCATACTTTGCCTGTCGCGGCTTTGTCCAGGTGCAAGGTGCCGCAATAAGCCGAGGTGGAAATCAGGGATAAAAGCAGAGCAATCAGTTTCATGGCGATATTCTTGGGCGGGTATTGGAGCGCAATGCCCTGATTGCATCAGGCGGAGAACGATCATACTGCATGAATCCGGCAACGCGCCACACCATTTCCTATCGTGCATTCGGCGCGGAACAGTGCTGTGTACAATGCCAAAAAATCCCCGAACAAGGAATTCTGATGACATCTTCTCCCGAATCTTTGAATGAAGCGGGCATCCTCGCTTATAACGACGATAACCACGCCGAGGCGTTCAGGCAATTCGACGCGGCGGCGCGCACCGGCGATCCGGCCGGCCAGCATTTATTGGCCAGCTTGTATTACCAAGGCCATGGCGTGACGCAAGACTTGCCGAAAGCGGTGGAGCTGTTCACGGCCGCCGCGCAGGCGGGCTTTCCGCCGTCGCTGGCCAACCTGGCCCTGATGTATGCAAGCGGTGATGGCGTCGCGCAAGACATGGCGCAATCGCTGGCTTACGGACGCCAGGCGGCCGAGGCGGGCGATGGCCAGTCGCAATTCAACCTGGCGCAGGCTTACCGCAAGGGCGATGGCGTACCGCAAGACTATGCCGAGGCGGCGTTCTGGTACAAGCAGGCGGCCGAAGCCGGTTCCCTGTCGGCGCAGAATGAATACGGCTTGCTGTACGCGCAAGGGCAGGGCGTGGAACTCGATTACGTGCAGGCCTACGCGTGGATCGCCATGCCGGCCGAGGCGGGCAGTACGCAATCGATCAAGAACCGCGACCAGTTGCTGGAAATCCTTACGCCCTCACAGCAGCAGGCGGCGCGCGCGCTGGCGGCCGAGTATGCGGCGCAATACGGCGTCAATCCCCACTAAAATAACACCTGACAAAACCTGCTGCGCGTCGTAATTTGCGGTCTGCGATGCTCACTGTACCTTCGTACAGTTGCGCTTCTCGACCACAACTTCCTTCCGCTCGCTACGGTTTTGTCAGGCGTTGTTAATTCGGTTTTAACGGCAGTTTGATCAGCTCGCCCGCCGCATCGAGTTCATAGCTGTCGAAGTCGCGCGCCAGGAACAGCTTGCCCGAATAATGCAGCCGCGCTTCCGCTTCCAGCTCGGCCATGCCGTCCGCATGGTGATAGCGGGCGCTGAAGTGCGTGAGGATCAGGTTCGGCAGACGCACCGCTTCGGCGAACTGCGCCACGCGCTGCACGGAGCTGTGCGTGGGGCCGGGGCCCACTTTCTGCAGCATCGCTTCCGTGTAAGTGGCTTCATGCACGAGCAGTTGCGCACCGGCACAGGCATCCGCCAGCAACGCTGGCGTATCGTTGTCGCCGCCGATCACCACTGTGGCGCGCTGCGTTTCCGTCTGGCGGAAAGCGCCGGCCGCTAGTACCGTGCCATCGTCCAGGATCGCATCCTGGCCCGCCTGCAAGAGTCCCCAGGCGGGGCCGGGCGGCACGCCGGCCGCCAGCAGGGCGGTCTTGTCCAGCTTCCATCTGCTTGTTTCCAGCGCAAAACGATAGCCCACGCTCGGCGCGCGGTGCGACAGCGCGTGGCGTTCGATGGTCAAGCCCGCTTTGTCATGTACGACTTTCGCGCTGTCCACGTCGATATGGATCAGCGGGTACGTCAGGAACAGCTCCGTGTGCAGCAAGGTCGCGTCGATCCACGCCTTGATGGCGGCCGGGGCGATCAGCAGCAGGGGCTTCTTGCGCCCCGTCATCGAGGCGCTGGCCAGCAGGCCCGGCAGACCATAGCTGTGGTCGCCATGCACGTGGGTGATGCAGATGCCCACCAGGTCGTGCACGGACAGGGGGGTGCGCTGCAACCGGTGCTGCGTGGCTTCGCCGCAATCGATCATCCACCAGTCGCGGTTGTGCGTGGTTTGCAGGGCCAGCGACGTGACGTTGCGGTAGCGCGTGGGCACGCCGGAAGAGGTGCCGAGAAAAGTCAGTTTGAACATGCCCGCATTATGCGGCAGCCGTGCGGGCTTGCCAACGCTGTTGGCCGCAGCCAGCTTGTGGCGCGAGGCAAGGCGGTACCAGCTCAAGCGTACACTTGCTTTGAGCAAACAAATATAGAATGCCTGCGTTAAAAGTATGATGCGGAGTCATTTGGGGTCATACTGTCGCTACTATCGAAATCACTTTAAAGGGCAGGACATGATGCGTACACACTATCGGAAAATCGTCGCCGCCTTGGCATTGGCAGCCTGCAGCGCTTCCGCTTCCGCCGTCGGCCTGGGTTTCCTGGCCGATACGCCGATGGCTTACCTGAACAAGAACGACAAGCCCGTCTTCGTCAAGGCCGTCACCGACGTGCTCAATGACAAGAAGGATGGCGAAACCGTGCAATGGAGCAATGAAGGCTTGCGCAATTCCGTGCGCATCGCTGCCGAAATCACGGCCAGCGACACGGAAAAGACGGATGCGCAAACGTGCCGCAAGGTGCAGGTAGCCTTGAGCGCCAAGGGCCAGGAACAGACGCTCAAGCTGAAGGTCTGCAAGGCCGGCGCGGCCGCCTGGAAAGTGGCGAAGAGCTGATCGTCCGTGTTGTTCCCTTGCCGGTTCTGCACCGGCAAGGTGCGACTTTCCTCTAGGTAAGTCTGGCAGCGGTTAGAATCACGCTTTACCCTCACTTTTCTCACCTGCATGCAGCAAAGTCGCCTCCTGTTTTTCCGCCTGGCCGGGCAGTTTCGCCGCTATGGCGCCATCGTTGCCGCCACCTTGCTGGCCGTGGGCGTGGCGTCCGCCACCGATGTGTTGTTAATCCGCCAGTTGCAAAACGTCGTCGACGCCATGCGTACGACGGCCAGCACGCAGGTGGCGCCCGCATCGGGCGTGATGGGCATGCTGCAGGGCTGGGTCGACCGTTTCTTGCCGGCACAGGCGGGGCAGGTGGACTTGTGGGTGATTCCCGCCACCATCCTGGGCCTGGCCGTGCTGCGCATGGTGTCGAGTTTTGCCGGCGATTACGGCTCCGTCTGGCTATCGAGCCGCGTGCAGGCCGATTTGCGCGAAAAAATGTTCGCCACCATCATGCGCCTGCCCAGCCGCTTCTTCGATACCACCACCACCAGTCTGACGCAGTCGCGCGTGGCCTTCGACGCCAGCCAGGTGTCGCAGGCAGGCTTGAACGTGCTCAACGTGATGGTGCGCGATTCCGTCGCCACCGTCGGCTATTTGATCCTGCTGTTCAGCATCGACGTGAAACTGGCCCTGTTCTGCATGGCGTCGATGCCCATCGTGGCCATCGTCGTGACCCTGGCGGGCCGCCGCATGCGCCATTTGAGCAAGAGTTCGCAGCAAGCCGTGGGCGAGCTGACGTCCGTGCTCGACGAAAGCATCGCCGGCCAGCGCGTGGTGAAAATCTTCGGCGGCCAGGATTACGAACAGGCGCGTTTTGTCGACGTCGTCAAGCGCAACCGCCAGCTGGCCGTCAAGCATGCGGCTACCTCGGCAATGAATTCCGGCTTCATCATGATGCTCGTCGGTATCACCTTGTCGTCCGTGATCTACTTCGCCATGCTGCGTGCGCAAAGCGGCGCCATCACGCCGGGCGCTTTTGTTGCGTTCATGGGCGCCTTGATGGCCATGCAGTCGCCGATCAAGAATTTGACGAAGATCAATGAGCCGCTGCAGCGGGGTTTGGCGGCTGCCGAGTCCGTTTTCGGCCTGATCGACACGCCGCTGGAACCGGACCCGGGCACAGTGGCCCCGGCGGCCGTGCAGGGCAATTTGTCTTTGCAGAACGTGCAGTTCCGCTACAACAGCGACGACCCCGATGCGCCCACGGCCTTGAGCGATATCACGCTCGACATCCGCGCCGGCGAGACGGTGGCCCTGGTGGGCGGTTCCGGCGGCGGCAAGACGACCTTGCTGGGCCTGCTGCCGCGCTTCTATGACGTCAGCGGCGGCCAGATCCTGCTCGACGGCGTCGATGTGCGCGACTACGCCTTGCTGGCCCTGCGGCGCCAGTTTGCCCTCGTCAGCCAGGATGTGATCTTGTTCAACGACACGATGGCGGCGAATATCGCCTACGGCGACCCGGCCCCGGACCAGGCCCGCATCGAAGCGTCGGCGCGCGCCGCCTACGCGCATGACTTCATCATGCAACTGCCGCAAGGCTACGCCACGCAGGCTGGGCAGAACGGTTCGCGCCTGTCGGGCGGGCAACGCCAGCGCCTGGCGATCGCGCGCGCCCTGTACAAGGACGCGCCGATTTTGCTTCTGGACGAAGCGACCAGCGCGCTCGATACGGAGTCCGAGCGTTCCGTGCAGGCCGCGCTGGAAGTGCTGATGCGCAACCGCACCACCATTGTCATCGCCCACCGTTTGTCGACCATCGAAAGCGCCGACCGCATCGTCGTCATGCAGGGCGGGCGACTGGTGGAATCGGGCAGCCACACGGACTTGCTGCAACAGGGCGGCGCGTATGCGCGCCTGCATGCGAGCCAGTTGTCGCCAGTCAAGGATAGCGTGGGCTGAGGTGTGGCGCGTCTGGCGCGCCAGCGCATCCGCCGGGCCGGAGCCGGACCAGCAGGTCCGCCCCGGCCTTTTTTCATTGAGCGGCAATCGTGCCCATGGCGCAGGGCGCTTGCCTTTATGATGGTGGCCGCAAAGCAACATGAACAATGGAACAACATGAAAAATCAACAAACGATGCGCTGGCTGCTGGCCGCCGCGCTGGGCGCAGCCTTGCCGCTGGCGGCGCAGGAGCTGCCGGCGGCGCCAACGCCAACCCTACAGGAGGAAGACCAGACCATGTATCTGGATGAAAATTTCATGCCGAGCAGCCAGCGCAGCGCCGCGTATGCGCTGCGCACGGCGCCCGTGCGCGACGAGGCGCTGGGCGCCTGGCATGTGCGCCTCGAATTTCCTGACACGCCGGGCGTGCTGGCCTTTGAAACCTATGCCACTGACCTGGACTTGAGCCAAGTGAAGTTCGTGCGTTTTCGCAAGTACTACTACGAGAATGGCCAGCTGCTGCGCGAAACCTATTTCAATGACCAGGGCGAGGAGCTGCTGGGCGGCTGCGTGTACTTCGAGAATGGCCAGGTCAAGCAAAAGGTGACGGCGCTGCCGAACGGGCGCGACAGCATCTCGGAAACGTATCACGAGAATGGCCAGCTGATGAGCCGCACCTTGTATCACGGCGACGAGATGGCCGATGGCGAGCACGTGTCGTATGGCGCGAACGGGGCCGTCAGCAGCCGCTCGTATCGCCGCAATGGCAAGATGGATGGTGTGCAGGAATCGTTTTATGCCGATGGCAAGCTGTTCCGGAAGGGGCGGTATGTCGACGGCCAGCGCGAGGGCGAGTTTGTCCTGTATGCCGAGGATGGCAAGGTGCTGGGCAAAACCGTCTGGGTGCACGGCCAGCCCGATGGCTGGTCGTTTGAAAGCCATGGCAATGGAAAACTGTCGAACAAGACGCTGTACCGGAAAGGTAGCGTGCTCAGCTTGGAAAAGTGGGGGGCGGATGGCCATCCCATTTTTGCGTGGCAGAAAGATGCACAGGGGCGTGACCACGGCGATACGACGGAGTGGCATGCCAACGGCGTGCGCGCCAGCGTGACACCGTTTGTCGCAGGCCAGCGCCACGGCTTGCTGCAAACCTGGTACAGCGACGGCAGCCTGCGGCAGATCGTGCCGTATGAACACGGCAAGAAGCACGGCATCGAGCGCCAGTGGGACAAGGCCGGCAAGCTGGTGCTGGAACAGGCTTGGCGTGATGACCAGCCGGTGACAGGCAGTTAGTTCCTCGCCGCCATTGCAGGTATCATGTATGCATTCCGGCCCGCCAGCAGGCGCGAAGCCGGCGGGATAACTGGAGGCAATGGTGGCGGAAGCGGAAGTATCGGCGATAGCCAAGGCGCAGGGCATGGCCTTGCAAAACATGCGCGTCGTCATGCGCGCGGCGCAGCGGCACTCGGCGCAGATCGAGAAGCAATGCGGCGTGTCGGGCGCGCAATTGTGGGTAATGCAGGAATTGCTGGAGCGGCCGGGCCTGCGCATGGGCGAGCTGGCCGGCAAGATGTCGCTGCACCAGACGACGGCCAGCAACCTGGTCGACGCGCTGGTGAAAAAATCCTATGTGCGCAAGGCGCGCGACCAGCCCGACCAGCGCGTGGTCACCTTGACCCTGACGGTGGAAGGGCAGGCCGTGATCGCCGGCGCGCCGCAGCCAGCGCGCGGTTTGCTGCCCAGTGCGCTGGCCCAGCTGGACCCCGACAGCCTGGCGCACCTGAACCAGGGCTTGGACGCCTTGCTGGCCGTCGTCGCCCCCGATGACAGGCAGGCGGGCATGCAGCCGTTTCCGTTTACGATGTAGTTTCCCGGCCAGCCTGCAGGGGCAGCCGCTGCAACTGCAGCTGCGCCAGCGCACCGTACAGCGGCTCGCTGAGCACGCGCGAGACCGTGCTGGCCACCACCGCGCAGGCCATCAGGCTCAGCACCATGCCGTGGCCATCGACCATTTCCATGACAATGATAAATGCCGTCAGCGGCGCCTGCGTGGCGGCGGCCAGGAAGCCCACCATGCCCAGCGCGATCAGGGCCGGCGCGTGCGGGTAGTGCAGCAGCACGGCGATATCGTGGCCGATGCCGGCGCCGATGGCCAAGGAGGGCGCGAAAATGCCAGCCGGCACGCCCGACCACACGGTCAGCCACGTCGCCACATATTTGAAGGCGACAAAGGCGGGCGCCACGTCGGACGAGCCTTCCAGCATGGCGCGCGTGGCCACGGTGCCGCTGCCGAAAGTGGCGCCGTGGCTGGCGATGCCGATGGCCGCCACCAGCACACCGCAGACGGCGGCGAACAGCACGGGCCGGCCTTTTCTCCACGCAGACAATTTTCCTAATGGATTTCCCCGGGCGGACGCCAGCAGCAATCGCGCAAACAGGCCGCCCGCCACGCCCGCCACCAGGGTGACGAGCAAGCCCGGCAAGGCCAGCGCCAGGCCAATGGGGCCCGGGTGGATGATGCCGAAGTGGGTCGCGTTGCCGTGGATCGACACGGCCATCATGCCGGCCAGCACGATGCCGGCGACGATGAGGCCGCTGTTGCGCTGCTCGGGCGAGCGTGACAATTCCTCGATGGCAAACATGACGCCGGCCAGCGGCGTGTTGAAGGCAGCCGCGATGCCGGCCGCGCCGCCGGCCACCAGCAGCGAATGGGCGCTCACTTGCGAGTGACGGGGCAGCCAGCGGCGCGCGGCCAGCATCACGCCCGCGGCGATCTGCACGGACGGCCCTTCGCGCCCCAGCGACAATCCGCCCAGCAAGCCGCCCGCCGTCAGGACGATTTTCGCGGCACTGAGTTTCAGGGACACGAACAGTGAGCGCTGCTCGGGCGCCACGGCCGGGTCCAGTGTCGCCATCACTTGCGGGATGCCGGAGCCGGCCGCGCCCATCGCGTAGCGGCGCGTCAGCCAGACCAGCAGGGCGGCGCAGGCCGGCGTCCACAGCAGGGCGAACCACCAGGCTTTGCCGTTGAAAAAGAGAAACAGGTCCAGCGCTTCCTCCGCCAGCCACGTAAAGCCGACGACGACGAGCCCCGCGATGGCGGCCATGCCGACGACGACGGCGCGCGACCACCACAGGCGCGGGTTGGCAAATTCATGCTTGAAGGCAGAGGGAATATCGTGCAAGTGCTTCATTGCGGCAAGTCCAGGAAGGGGCGCGCAGGGCGTCGGGGAGACTTGTCATTATATAGATATATTTGCTCAAATGTATTTGAGCCTCATCTTCCGTGGGCGGCTGGCAACAGTATGTCTGTTTCGGCCAGGAAATCGACGAGGGCCCGTACTTTCGGCGCCAGGTGCGGTCCGGATGGCCACAGCAGCCAGCAACTGTGGGCCGGATGGGCGGCGATCGCGTAGTCCCTCAGCACTTCGATGAGGCTGCCGTCAGCGATGGCGGAGCGCACATAAAAGTCGGGCAGCCAGGCGATACCCAGGCCTTGCCGGGCGAAGTGCAGCCGCGCTTCGACGTTGTTGCAGACCATGGACAGTGGCAAATCCGGCGTCGGCGCCTCGGCTTGCTGGCGCAGCTGCCACTGTTCGACCTTGCCGCTGTGGCGGAAGCGGTAGTGCAGGCAAGCATGTTGTTGCAGTTCAAGGGGATGGCTGGGCGTGCCGTGGCGCGCCAGATAGGCGGACGAGGCCACGAGGCAGGAGCGGAACTGGCCCAGCTTGCGGGCGGCCAAGCGCGAATCGCGCGGTGCGCCGATGCGGATGACGGCGTCGAAACCGTCGCCGACGACATCGGCCAGCGCGTCGGAAAAGTCCAGGTCGATGGCGATGGCTGGGTGTCGTTGGGAAAAATCAGCCAGCGCGGGCAGGAATACGCTGCCCAGTTCCGGCAAGCCCAGGCGCAGGCGGCCGCGCGGCGCCAGCGTGCCCGCCAGCTCCTCCTGCGCCGCCTGCATTTCCGCCAGGATGCGTTCGCTGCGCGCGAGGAACAGCTTGCCTTCCGCCGTCAGGCTCAGCTGACGCGTGCTGCGCTGGAACAGGCGCGTGCCCAGCCGCTGCTCGAGCCGGGCCAGGCTCTTGCTGACGGCCGATGGCGAAATGCCGGCCTGGCGCGCGGCGGCGACAAAGCTGCCCGCCTGCGCAAGTTGAACGAACAGAGCCACGCCGGAGAGATTATCGATGTCTTGCATGATTCATGACAGTTTGGTCAGGTGTGAAACGCATTGAAGCATATTTTTCTTTCTCGCGTGGCTGCTTACCATGCGGATTTACCTGGAGCATGCAATGAAGATGATCGGTTTCAAGAAAGGAAGCAGTGTGGATGAACAAGGCGGCCTGTTCGACATGGAAGGCCCGATGCCCGTGCCCGGCCCGCGCGACGTGCTGGTGCAGGTGCGCGCCGTCGGTATCAATCCGCTCGATACCAAGGTGCGCGCGGGGCTGGTGACGGTACCCGATGCCGTCACGGCATTGGGCTGGGATGCGGCCGGCGTCGTGCATGCGGTGGGCAGCGAAGTGACCCTGTTCGCGCCGGGGCAAGCCGTGTATTACGCGGGTTCGTTCGACCGCGCGGGCGCAAATGCCGCATATCACCTCGTCGATGAGCGCATCGCGGGGCGCATGCCTGCGACCCTGGATTTTGCGCAGGCGGCCAGCGTGCCGCTGGCGGCGCTGACGGCGTGGCAGCTGCTGTTCGAACGCTTTGCCATCGTTCCCGGCGACCAGCCGCCGCGGGGCAGCCTGCTGGTGCTGGGCGGCGCGGGCGGCGTTGGTTCCATGCTGATACAACTGGCGCGCCAGTTGACGGGCTTGACGGTAATCGCCACAGCCTCGCGTGGCGACAGCATGGAATGGTGCCGGGCCATGGGCGCGCACCACTTGATCGACCATACACAACCCCTGCCGGCGCAGGTGGCGGCATTGAACGTGGCGCCCGTGCGTCACATCGCGGCGCTGTCGCACACGGCGCTGCATTTCATGGAATTGCTGGAACTCATCGCGCCGCACGGCAAGCTGGCCGTCATCGACGACCACGATGTTTTCGATGCGGCGCCGCTGAAGGGCAAGAGCATCTCCTTGCACTGGGAAATGGTGTTTACGCGGCCTTTGTTTGCCACCGAAGACATGATCGAGCAGCACCGCATCCTGAACCGCGTGGCGCGGCTGCTGGACGAAGGCGTGCTGCGCCATACGCTGCGGCAGCGCTTGTCGCCGATGAACGCGGCCACCTTGCGGCGCGCGCATGCGCTGCTGGAGCGGGGCGGGCAGCCGGGCAAGATCGTCGTCAGCGGCTGAACGGATTTACACGAACAGCTCGCGCCGCGCGCTCTGGCTGATGGCGATGGTGGCCGGGTGGCGCAAGCGCCGTTCCGTGGTGATCGCATACACCTGCTCGACGAGGCTGTCGACCCGGCCCAGCGCCACCACCGCGTATTGCTCGCACACCTGGGGCGCGATGACGGTGGGCGCAAAAAACAGGCCGGCGCCGGACTGGCCAAACGCCTTCATCATGGCGCTGTCGTCGAACTCGCCGACGATGCGCGGGTGCAGGTTGTTGTCGCCGAGCCATTGCAGCAAGCGCCCGTAAATGGCGAAGTCTTCGCCGGGCAGCAGCAGCGGCGCGCCGTCCAGGCATTGCGGGAAGTCGCCGTTCAGCGTGGCGGCCAGGGCTGGCGTGCCGAACAGGGTCATGCCGCTTTCACCGAGCAAATGGTTAAAGCCGCGCACGCTCAAGTGGGCCGGCATGGGGCGGTCCGCCATGATCAGGTCGAGCCGGTGCACGGCCAGGTCCGCCAGCAGGCTGGCCAGCCGGCCTTCGCGGCAAATGATGCGCAGCGGTTCGGCCAGGCCCAGCGCCGGCTCCACGAGGCGGCAGGCGATCAGTTTCGACACGGAATCGGCGCAGCCCACGCGGAAGGTCGTCGTTGTCGTACGTGACTGGTCGCGCACGATTTCCAGCAACTCATCGCCCGTGCTGAAAATGCTTTCGGCATGGCTGAGGATGCGTCGGCCCGTGTCCGTCAATTCCAGCTGGCGCCCGCTACGGCGGAACAGTTCCACGCCCAGGGTGTCGGCAAATTCGCTGAGCTGGCCGGAAATCGATTGCGGCGTCAGGTGCAGCTGCTCGGCCGCGCGCGCGATGCTGCCCGTCTTGGCCACCATCCAGAAATAGCGCAAGTGCTTGAAGTTGAGTGTCGACATGGTTTTTCCCGGCAGATTAATGCATCGATTTTTTCGACGTATTCTTAAATTATATTCGATTTGTTCGATGTTTATATTCGGACTATGATGGCAGCTCAATTCATGCAAGGAGAGTGTCATGGAACTCAGGATACAAACAGATAGTTGCGGAGGCCGCCGATGAACGGCCTGGAAAGTATTGCAACGGCACCCATGTGGGCCGGCTTCATCGCCTTTGTCCTGGTGATGCTGGCGCTGGACTTGTTCGTCTTCGGCGGCAACAAGGCGCACAAGGTCAGCGTCAAGGAAGCGGCGACGTGGTCGCTCGTGTGGGTCAGCCTGGCCATGCTGTTCAACGGCGGGCTGTGGTGGTACCTGAACGGCACGGCCGGACCCGAGATCGCCAACCAGAAGGCGCTGGAATTTTTCTCCGGCTACCTGATCGAGAAAGCGCTGTCGGTCGATAACGTGTTCGTCTTCCTGCTGATCTTCAGCGCCTTTCAGGTGCCGATCCAGTACCAGCGCCGCGTGTTGATTTATGGCGTGCTGGGCGCGATCGTCATGCGTGCCGTGATGATCATGGCCGGTGCGTGGGTGGTGAGCGAGTTCAGCTGGGTGCTGTACCTGTTTGGCGCCTTCCTGCTGGTGACCGGCATGCGCATGCTGGTGGCGGCCGATGCGGAGCCGGACGTGGCGAACAACCCCGTGCTGCGCTTTGCCCGCCGCCACTTGCGGGTGGCCGACGGCGACCACGGCGAGCGTTTCTTCGTGGCAAAGGGTGGCTTGCGCTATGTCACGCCGCTGTTCCTCGTGCTGATCCTGATCGAGGTGACAGATTTGGTGTTTGCAGTCGATTCGATCCCGGCGATTTTCGCCATCACGACGGACCCGTTCATCGTCTTCACGTCGAACCTGTTCGCCATCATGGGATTGCGTGCCCTGTACTTCCTGCTGGTGGACGTGGCTGACCGCTTCCACATGCTCAAGTATGGCCTGGCGATGGTGCTGGTGTTCATCGGCGCCAAGATGCTGATCATGCCGTGGTACCACGTGCCAGTGGAAGCATCGTTGCTGGTGGTGGCGGTCCTGATCGTGTCGAGCTGCGTGGCCAGCGTGTTCATCACCCGCAGCGACAAGAAGTAAATGCCGTACCGCGTGCCCTGCAATGGCGGGGCGCGCTTTTTAAACTGATAATGGAAAGTGAACTATGCGTACCTATGCAATGAACAGTCCCCAGGCAGCGGGACGTATCCTGGCCCTGATGATGGTGGTCGATGGCAACCTGGCCAGTGCCGAGCTGCAAGCGATGCACCGCAGCAAAATCCTCGAGCATATCGACCTGGAGCCGGCCGCTTTCCAGCAACTGCTGCAAGACCTGTGCGACGACATGCTGACGTCGACCGTGCATGGCGCCGTGCAACTGGCCAATGGCGTGATCGACAGCCTGCTCGATGAAATCACCGAGCCGGACTTGCGCCGCCAGCTGCTGCAAGCCATGTGGAAGATCGCCGATGCGGACGACTGGCTGGCCGATGGCGAAGCCGTCTTGCTGGCCCGCGCCAGCGCGGCGTGGTCGGCGGAAACGAACTTCCGCCGGCATGCGGCGTAATTACTGCGCCTTGTGCCCCATCGCAATGACGGCGGCGCCGGCCAGGGCCAGGGCCACGCCGGCGGCGTCGGTCCAGGCGGGCGTGACGCCATCTACCAGCCACAGCCATCCCAGCGCCGTGGCGATATAGATGGCGCCATATGTGGCATACACGCGGCCGCTGGCGGCCGGATGCAAGGTCAGCAGCCACACGAAGACGAGCAGGCTGAGGGCGGCCGGCACCAGCAGCCAGGCGCTGCCCTTGTTGCTCAGCCATAGCATGGGCAGGTAGCAGCCCAGCAGTTCGGCCACGGCCGTGACGGTAAACAGCCCGAAAGTGCGGGCAAGACTGGTCCATTCGATGGCGTCGTTCATGCTATTCCTGTTGTGCGGTCAGCCGCCATTGTAGACGGGCATCTGTCAATTCAGTTGCAGGGCGACATACAGCAGCAGGCGGTCATCCGTGTCGTCCAGATCCAGCCCCGTCAGTTCGGCGATCTTCTGCAGCCGGTAATCGAGTGTGTTGCGGTGGATGTGCAGGGCCCTGGCCGTGGCCATCGGGTGGCTGTGGTGGCGGAACCAGGCGGCCAGGGTGCGCATCAGGGTGCCCGACTTGCGGTCGTGCGCCAGCAGGCGCGCCAGGGTCTGGCGCAATTGCTCGGCCTGCCAACCCGCTTGCAGGCCGGACAGCAGCACGGGCAGGCTCAGTTCCAGATAAGAAAAAGTAGTGTGCCCGCCATCGCGGGCGCGGCCCACGCGCGCCGTCTGCTTCGCCGATTCATACGAAGCCGTGGCGCCATCGAGGCCCGGCAAGGCCACGCCCATGGCCAGGGTGGCCGGTGGCGTGAGCGCCTGCTGTGCCACCTGGTGCAGTTCGAGCAGGCGCTGCCTGGCTTGCGCCGCACGCGCCTGCTGCGGGCCGCTGGCGGGAAAGGCGTCGAGCAGCACCAGTTCGCCCGGCGAGACGACGGCCATCAGCAGCGAGGGCCAGCGGACCGACAGGTCGGACTGCACTTGCTGCAGCTGCGTCAGCACCTGGTCGAGCCGCTCGCCCGGGCCTTCGCCCGCATCCGGTACTTCCAGCACGAACATGGCGCGCGGCACGCGCAAATCGACCGCCAGGCGCGCCGCCCATGCCTGCATGCTGGCGTCCGAAATGCCCGTGCGGTAGACGAGCTGGGACACGAATTCCTCGCGGTAGCGCTTTTCATGCTGCAACTCGCTGACCAGCCGCGCCTGCTCCAGCATCATTTCCGCCATGGCCCGCACCAGTTCGCCGAACTGGCGCACGGCATCTGGCTCGCCCGTCAGGCCCAGCACGCCGCAAATCTCGCCGCGCACGGTCAGGGGCAGGTTGATGCCGGCCCGCGTGCCCGGCAGCCTGGCCATGTCGGCCGCGCCGATTTCCACGCTGGCGCGCCGGGCCAGCGCCAGTTGCGCACCCGGATGCAGGTCGCCCACGCGCTGCGGATCGCCGCTGGCCAGGATCACGCCGCGCGCATCGATGACGTTCACGCTGAAGGGAATGATGTGCATGGTGCGCCGGACGATGTCCTGCGCCAGGGGAAGGTCAATATTCGGCATGGGTGGTCCGTCTTGTGCATTTGCATGGAATCATCGTATAAAACACCATATTTCTTCATGCATCCGCACGATGACTGTTTCTGCCGGCGATTGTACGATGGGCTGGCCGTATCCCATAAAAAAAATAGTCAGGAGACACCCATGACCATCCAACAAGGCACCAGCCTGTCCGCCGGCGCGTCCGCGCAGGACCGCATGCGCGAAGGCGCCTACCGCAAGGTCACCTTGCATCTGATCCCCTTCATCTTCATCTGCTACCTGTTCAATTACCTGGACCGCGTGAATGTCGGCTTTGCCAAGCTGCAAATGCTCGATGCGCTGCAATGGAGCGAAAGCGTGTACGGCCTGGGCGCCGGCATTTTCTTCATCGGCTACGTGGCCAGTGGCGTGCCCAGCAATCTGCTGCTGCACCGGCTGGGCGCGCGCAAGGTCATCGGTACCCTGATGATCGCCTGGGGCATCGCCTCGGCCTGCCTGATGTTCGTCACCACGCCGGCCGCGTTCTATTCGCTGCGCTTCATCACGGGCGTGTTCGAGGCGGGCTTCTTCCCCGGCATCGTGCTGTACTTTACGAACTGGTATCCCGCGTCGCGCCGGGGCCGCATCATGGGCCTGTTCATGTCGGCCATTCCCATTTCCGGCTTGCTGGGCAGCCCCTTGTCGGGCTGGATGATGCAATCGTTCGCGGGCCACGGCGGCCTGGCCGGCTGGCAATGGATGTTCCTGCTGCAGGGCATACCCACCGTGCTGCTGGGCTTTCTCGTGTACGTGCTGCTGAACGACGGCATCGCCCAGGCGAAGTGGCTCAATACCGAAGAAAAGCAGCTGCTGCGCGCCGACCTCGACGAGGACGAACGCCAGCGCCGCAACGGCGCGAATACGGCCGACACCTTCGCCAGCGTGCTGCGCAACAAGCATGTGTGGATGCTGGGCCTCGTGTATTTCTGCATCCAGATGGGCGTGTATGCGATCAACTTCTGGCTGCCCACCATCGTCAAGTCGCTCGGTTTCGCCAGCCCCGTGGCCGTGGGCTGGGTCAGCGCCATTCCCTACCTGTGCGCCAGCATCTTCATGATCTGGGTGGGCCGTTCGGCCGACAAGCACAAGGAACGCCGCTGGCATTTGAGCGGCCCCTTGCTGATGGCGCTGTGCGGCTTGCTGCTGGCGACCCAGGCGCACGGCAACGTGGTCGTCGCCCTCATCGGCCTGTCGCTGGCGACCATGGGCGCGCTGTCCGGCCTGCCCATGTTCTGGCCCTTGCCGACGGCGTTTCTCGGTAGCGCCGCGGCGGCCGGCGGCCTGGCGCTGATCAATTCGCTGGGCCAGGTGGCCGGTTTCGTCAGCCCCTTCCTCGTCGGCTGGATCAAGGATGCGACGGGCGGCACGGATGTGGCCCTGTATATTCTTTCCGCAGTCATGCTGCTGGGCGCCATACTGGTGCTGCGTGTTCCCGCGCGCATCGTTAATCGCTAAGTAAACCGCTGATTGAACTGGAGGAATTGACCATGACGACGACCCCGCCGCCGCGCGCCTTGCTGCAAGCGATGTTCCAGGCCGCCATCGCCGCAGCCCAGCCATCGCACTGCATACCGCCCCATCTGCCGCCCGCGCCCAAGGGCCGGCTGATCGTCATCGGCGCCGGCAAGGCGTCGGCCGCCATGGCGCAAGCCGTGGAGCGGCACTGGCCGGGGCCGCTGTCGGGCCTCGTCGTCACACGCTACGGCTATGCCGTGCCATGCGAACGCATCGAGATCGTCGAAGCGTCGCACCCCGTGCCCGATGCGGCTGGCATGGACGCGGCACGGCGCATGCTTGATCTGGTGGGCAATTTGCACGCTGACGATACCGTGCTGTGTCTGATTTCGGGCGGTGGCTCGTCGCTGCTGGCTCTGCCTTTGGACGGCATCAGCCTGGAAGACAAGCAGGCGTTGAACCGCGCGCTGCTGGCGTCGGGCGCCACCATCGGCGAAATGAATTGCGTGCGCCGCCATTTGTCCGCCATCAAGGGCGGCAGACTGGCGGCCGCCTGCCATCCGGCGCAAGTGGTGACCCTGGCGATTTCCGACGTGCCCGGCGACAAGCTCGGTGACATCGCATCCGGCCCCACGGTGGGCGACGCGACGACCTGCGACGATGCGCTGGCCATCGTGCGCCGCTATGGCATGGACTTGCCGGACAGCATACGAAAGACCTTGGAAAGCGGGCGCGGCGAATCCGTGAAACCCGATGACCCGCGCCTGGCGCGCACGCGCACGACCCTGATCGCCACGCCGCAGATGGCGCTGGAAGCGGCCGCCGCCGTGGCGCGCGCGGCCGGTGTCACGCCGTATATATTGGGCGACAGCCTGGAAGGCGAGGCGCGCGACGTGGGCAAGGTGATGGCCGGCATCGCGCTGCAAACGGCCGTGCGGGGCCAGCCATTCCCCACCCCGTGCGTGCTGCTGTCGGGCGGAGAAACGACGGTCACCGTGCGCGGCAACGGGCGCGGCGGGCGCAACGTGGAATTCCTGCTGGCGCTGGGCATCGCGCTCGACGGGCACGAAGGTATCCATGCGCTGGCCGGCGACACGGATGGCGTCGACGGCCAGGAAGACATCGCCGGCGCGGTCCTGGCGCCCGACACCCTGCAACGGGCCTGGGCGCAAGACATCAAGCCCCGCGACAGCCTGGACAACAACGATGGCCACGGCTTCTTCCAGGCGCTGGGAGATGCCGTGATCACGGGCCCGACATTAACCAACGTCAATGATTTCCGGGCCATTTTGATTACCTGATTAATTAAAACTTTCCAGCACGATCTTGCCCTTCGCCGTATTACTTTCCAGCAGGGCATGCGCGCGTTTCAGGTTTGCCGCGTTGATCGTGCCGAAGCTCTCGGCCAGGGTGGTCTTGATGATACCAGCGTCGACCAGCTGCGCCAGTTCCTCGAGCAATTCATGTTGTTTGACCATATCTGGCGTCTGGAACAGCGAACGGGTAAACATCAGTTCCCAGTGCAGTGACACGCTCTTGCCCTTGAACTTGCGCACGTCGATGTGCTCGGGGTCGTCGATCAGGGCGAACTTGCCCTGCGGCGAGATCAGTTCCACGATGTGCTCGAAATGCTTGTCGGTCTGGTTCAGGCTGATCACGTAATCGACGGGTGGCAAGCCCAGGCGCGTGATTTCCTGCGCCAGCGGCAAGCTGTGGTCGATCACGTGGTGGGCGCCCAGTTCCTTGACCCAGTCCGCCGTTTCCGCGCGCGAGGCCGTGCCGATGATGGTGACGCCCGTCAGTTGCCGCGCCAGTTGCACCAGCACGGAGCCGACGCCGCCGGCCGCGCCGATCACGAGCAGCGACTTGCCCGTATGACTCTTGTCGCGGCTGATCTGCAGGCGGTCGAACAGCAGTTCCCAGGCCGTGATCGCCGTCAAGGGCAGGGCGGCGGCCGGAGCAAAGTCCAGGCTGGCCGGCATGTGGCCGACGATGCGCTCGTCGACCAGCTGGAATTCGCTGTTGCTGCCCGGGCGGTTGATGGCGCCCGCGTACCAGACTTTGTCTCCGACCTGGAACAGGGCGACGTCGGGGCCGACGGCGGTGACGACGCCGGCTGCATCCCAGCCCAGCACTTCCGGCTGGCCGTCTTTCGGCGCGCGGTTCTTGCGCACCTTGGTGTCGACGGGGTTGACGGAAATGGCCTTGACGGCGACGAGCAGGTCGCGCCCCGTGGCGGCGGGCTCGGGCAGCTCGATGTCGAGCAGGGCGTCGGCATCGGTGATGGGCAGGCTGTGGCGGTAGGCGATGGCTTTCATGGGTATTCTTTCGGTAGCAGTGATGGAGTAGGCGTAGGTCGGATCAGGTCCTAAGGACCGTAATCCGACACCATTGTTGACGTGGCCATACGGGCTTGACGTATCATGGCCATTTTCTCGCCCTGGAAACAGAGGGCGCGTACCGAAACACTTTCAAGGGAATGCTGAAAATTGCTGCGACTCGATGACTTGCAGGTGTTTGTGCGCACGGCCGACCGCGGCAGTTTGTCGGCGGCCGCGCGCGAGATCGGCATTTCGCCCGCGCTGGCCAGCGCCGCCGTCAAGCGCCTGGAAGGGGAGCTGGGCTTGCGCCTGCTGGCCCGCACGACCCGTTCGCTGAGCCTGACGGCGGAAGGCACGCAATACCTGGAACATGCGCGTGAAGCCTTGCGCCTGCTGCGCGCCGGCCACGATGCGCTGCTGGCCGGCAAGGACAGTTTCGGCGGAACCTTGAAAATTGCCATGCCTTCCGACTTGGGCCGCAATCTGATGCTGGGCTGGCTCGATGAATTCCAGTCGCGCCATCCGAAGCTGCACTATCAGCTCAGCGTCAGCGACCGGGTGGCCGACATGGTGCGCCAGCAAGTCGACGTGGCCATCCGCTATGGCCAGCAGGACGATTCGAGCATGGTCGCCATGCCGGTCGCGCCTGCCAACGACCGAGTGCTGGTGGCGTCGCCCGCCTACCTGCGCGAACATGGTCCCCTGCTGGCGCTGGAAGATTTGTCGCAGCGCAATTGCCTGCGCTTCGCGCTGGAAGACGGCTTGCATGACCGCTGGACCTTTTACCGCCTGCCGCAGCGCGAGCAGGTGACGATAGCCGTGAGCGGCAACCGTAGCGCCGACGATGCCGACCTGGTGCGCCGCTGGGCCGTGGCGGGCCTGGGCATCGCCTACAAATCGCGGCTCGACGTGTCCGGCGACGTGGCCGCCGGCCGTTTGCACGTGCTGCTGCCCAAGGTGGCGGGCGAGGCCGCGCCCTTGCAACTGCTGTGCATGCACCGGGCGCAGGTGACGCCGCTGGTGCTGCAGCTGCGCGATTTCCTGCGCGACAAGTGCACGGAATTGCAAAAATAGCATTATTGATTACAACTCGTTGCAAATGGCAATCATGCGCAGGTCAACCTGGGCGTACCCTCAGGCATTCTGGTTGAAACCGCTTGAAGGACCGCCATGACCCCTCACCGACTGTTGCCGACGACCTTGATTTCCCTGCTGTTGCTGGCCGGCTGCGCCGCCACCGGACCTGCCGTCCAGGCCGACCATCGCGCGCAGACCAGTTCCGCGCAGGACATTGCCTTGCTGGAAAGGGTGAGCTGGGGCGTGAACGCTGGCAGCGCGCGCCAGATGCAGGCGCAAGGCTGGCAGCGCTATCTGCAGGCGCAATTGCATCCCGGCAAAGCCAGCCTGCCGCCCGCCGTGCAGGCGCAGATCGACGCCATGACCATCAGCCAGGTGCCGCTCGATCAGCTCGTCATGTCCGTGGAGCAAAAGCGCAAGGAGTCGGCTGCCGTCATGGACGACATGGCCAAGCAGCAGGCGCAAAAGGATTACCAGCAAGAACTCAACCGTCTGGCGCGCGAAGCGGCCACGCGTTCGCTGTTGCTGGATGTGTATTCGCCGAATCAGCTGCAGCAGCAGCTGAGCTGGTTTTGGCTCAACCATTTCAGCGTGCACCAGGGCAAGCACAACTTGCGCGCCATGGTCGGCGATTACGAGGCGAACGCCATCGCGCCGCACACGCTGGGGAAATTCCGCGACTTGCTGGGCGCGACCGTCCACCATCCGGCCATGCTGCGCTACCTGGACAATGAAGCCAATGCCGCCAAGCGCATCAATGAAAACTATGCGCGCGAGCTGATGGAACTGCACACCCTGGGCGTGAACGGCGGTTACAGCCAGGCGGACGTGCAGGAGCTGGCGCGCATCCTGACGGGTGTGGGCGTGAATTTGGGACCGGACATGCCGAAGGTGAAACCGGCGCTGCAGTCGCAATACGTGCGCCGGGGCCTGTTCGAGTTCAATCCGAACCGCCACGATTATGGCGACAAGCAATTCCTCGGGCAAACGGTGAAGGGCCGGGGTCTGGCCGAGCTCGATGAAGCGCTGGACCGTTTGAGCCGCAGTCCCGCCACCGCGCATTTCATCAGCGGCAAGCTGGCCCAGTATTTCGTCGGCGACAATCCGCCGGCGCCCCTGGTGGCGCGCATGGCGGCCACCTTCCAGCAGAGCGACGGCATGATCGCCGACGTGCTGCAAACCATGTTCAACAGTCCGGAATTTACGCAGTCGCTGGGCAAGAAATTCAAGGACCCCATGCATTACGTGGTGTCGGCCGTGCGCCTCAGCTATGACGATAAGCCCATCCTGAATGCGGGCCCCATGCTGAGCTGGCTCTCGCGCATGGGCCAGCCTCTGTACGGCCGCCAGACGCCGGACGGTTATCCCTTGACGGATGCCTCCTGGGCCAGCCCCGGCCAGATGACGACGCGTTTCGATATCGCCCGCACCATCGGCTCGGGCAGTGCCGGCCTGTTCAAGACAGATGGCCCGCAGCCGCAGGAAAAGGTGGCGTTTCCCCAGTTGGCCAGCGCCCTGTATTACCAGTCGCTGCAGCCGACCTTGAGCCCGGCCACGCGCCAGGCCCTGGAGCAGGCCGCTTCGCCGCAGGAGTGGAATACCTTCCTGCTCTCGTCGCCCGAAATGATGCACCGCTGAAAGGAATTGTCATGAACCGTCGTGACTTGTTGAAAGCCCTGGCCGCCGCGCCCCTGTTGTCGCATGCGGGCAGCTTGCTGGCCGCACCGGCCACGAATGCGAAGCTATTGTTCGTCTTTTTGCGCGGCGGCTATGACGCAAACAATCTGCTGGTGCCGGTCGGCAGCGATTTTTACTATGCCTCGCGGCCGAATATCGCCATCGCGAAACCGGGCGAGGAGAACGGCGCGCTGGCCTTGAACGCCGACTGGGCCCTGCATCCGGCCTTGCGCGAAACCATCTATCCCATGTTCACTGGCGGCGAGGCGGCCTTCATTCCGTTTGCGGGCACGACGGATCTGACGCGCAGCCATTTCGAGACGCAGGACAGCATCGAACTGGGACAAGAACTGGGCGGGCGCCGCGATTTCCGCTCGGGCTTTTTGAACCGGCTGGCGCAAAGCTTGAATGCCAAGCAAGGCAACCACGCCATTTCCTTCACGGACCAGCTGCCGCTGATCTTCCAGGGCGGCGTGCAAGTGCCGAACATGGCGCTGCGCTCGGTGGGCAAGTCGGGCATTGATGCGCGTCAAAGCCAGGTCATCGCCGCCATGTACAAGGGCACGCCCCTGCAGCAACCGGTCAGCGCGGGCTTTGCCGTGCGCGACGATGTGGCGAAGGAATTGACGGGCGAGATGCAGGCTGCCAACCGCAACGCCATTAGCACCAAGGGCTTTGAACTGGAGGCGCAGCGCATCGCCCGCCTGATGAAGGACAAATACAACCTGGGTTTCGTCGACGTGGGCGGCTGGGATACGCACGTGGGGCAGGGCGGCGCGAATGGCTACCTGGCGGGGCGATTCGATGAGCTGGGACGTGGCCTGGCCGCGTTTTCGCAGGAAATGGGCAGCGAGTGGCGCAATACCGTCGTCGTCGTGGTCAGCGAATTTGGCCGCACCTTCCGCGAAAACGGCAACCGCGGCACGGACCATGGCCACGGCAGCGTGTTCTGGGTGCTGGGCGGCGGCATCAAAGGCAAGCAGGTAGCGGGCGAACAGCTGGCGATTTCGCAGGCGACGCTGTTCCAGAACCGCGACATGCCCGTACTCAATGAGTACCGGGCCGTGCTGGGCGGCTTGCTGCGCCGCACCTTCGGCTTGACCCCGGCGCAGCTCGACCACGTGTTTGCCGGCGTCAAGCCGGTGGAGCTGGGTCTCGTGTGATGCAGCGAACCTCCGTGTTACGCTATGCCTGCGCAACTGGCGCGTAGCCTAGCACCTATCAAAACCTACTGCGCGTCGTAATTTGCGGCCTGCGATGCTCACTGCCTCGGCGGCCCCGTACTTCGTACAGTTGCGCTTCTCAGGCCAACGGGGGCGCCGAGCCTTCCTTCCGCTCGCTACGGTTTTGTTAGGCGCTATAAGCCTGCACACCTTTACAGTGTGCGGGGCACGAATGGAGTAGCATGAGCGATACCCAACGCGATATTGTCAGCGCAGGCTTTTCCCTGGTCCTGATCGCCGTGACGGCGTTCGTCATGCAGCGTTTCTTTTTGCCGCTCGTGTGGGCCGGCATCCTGTGCGTGGCGACCTGGCCCTTGTACCTGCGCGTGCGCGCGGCCCTGGGCCAGCGCCCCATCGTGGCGGCGGGCGTGCTGACCCTGGCGTTCGCCTGCATCTTCATCATACCCGTGCTGTTCGGCGTGGCGCAGGCGGCGCGCGAAGTGCCCGTGCTGGCCAATTTCGTCGTCCATGCAAATACGGACGGCTTGCCCGTGCCGGACTGGGTGGCGCACATTCCCCTGGCCGGCAGCGCCATCGGCGACTGGTGGCAAGCGACCTTGAGCCAGCCCCACGGCCTCGGCCACTTCTTTGCGGGCAGCGCCGTGGGCGGCTTCCATTCCGCGCGCGACATGCTCAAGGTGCTGGGCGCGGACGTGTTCCACCGCCTGGTCGATTTTGGCCTGGCCTTCTTGTGTCTGTTTTTCTTCTACAAGGATGGCGAAGCGCTGACGCGCCAGATCACGGCCGTCGGCAGCCATTTCCTGCGCCCCGAACGGTGGGGCCGCTATGCGCAAAAAATCCCCACGGCCATACGCGCGACCGTCAACGGCCTGGTGCTGGTGGGCCTGGCCGAAGGCGTGCTGATCGGTATCGCCTACGCCATCGCCGGCTTGCCGTCGCCGGCCCTGTGGGCGTTCGCCACGGGCATCCTGGCCATCATTCCGTTCGGCGCGCCGCTCGCTTACCTGTGCGCGGCCGCCTTGCTGGTCTTCCAGGGCAATGTCGGTGCCGCCATCGGCGTAGCCGCGTGGGGCACCGTGGTGCTGTTCGTGGCCGACCATTTCGTGCGCCCCGGCATGATCGGCAACGCCACCCGCTTGCCCTTCCTGGCCGTGCTGTTCGGCATTCTGGGTGGCGTGGAAACCCTGGGCCTCGTGGGCTTGTTCATCGGCCCCGTCGTGATGGTGTTGTTCGTCACGCTATGGTACGAAGCGAATGTCGTTGACAAGGTGCTGCCAGTGCAAACACCTGCCAGCCCGGCCGCGCCGGAACGCGCACAGTAATGAGGGGTTGGCCAGCGTTGCCGCTGGCCAGTACTGGCGCGCTTCCGGCGTGGCCGGACGGAGCTTTCAAGCAAGGTCGTCGAAAGCCCCGGAATACGCCGACAAAAATCGTAGCGAGCGGCAACGAGTTGTGGCTAAGAAGCGCAGCTGTACTTTAGTACAGCGAGCATCGCAGGCCGCAAATCGCGCCGCGCAGTAGATTTTTTACGGTGTATTTAATGCGCCTTGGATAAAATGAGCAACCAACGGCGCATCAGCAGCACTTCAACATAGCCCGGCTCGATGCCCGTACCGCACTCGATCAGGGGATTGACGGTGTAGTAGCGCTTGCGGAAGTCGCGGCAGACGAGGATTTCGCGCTTGCCCATGCGGACGAGGAAAGAGCTTGGGGCGTATTCCAGGCCGAACCGTGAGCCAAAACCGCTATTCAATGTTGCCATGACAATTCCTTTGAGGGAGATGTGTTGAACGAGTCATCAGAATAGCATAACTACTGTATGAATGCACAGTTACTGTATGAATAAACAGTATTTTTTTACTGGTGTGGTTTTTTTGATCATCACCGGGAACAGGAAAGAGAGATGAGTTTGCAAGAGAAAAATGACATGGGCATGACCACGGGCTGGACCACGAAACTGCGCCGCTTCGTCGAGGCGCGCCTGTCGCCCGAGGGCGAGCTGGGCCTGCACATGACGGTGGGCGTGGTCCTGATGCTGGTGGCCATCGTCGTCTTCCACGAGATCGCCGAAGCCGTGATGGGCATGGAGCAAATTACCGTGATCGACTTGCAGGTGGCGCAGTGGTTCAACCAGCATGCCGTGCCGTGGATCACCACTTGCCTGCTGGTCATTACGCACATGCATGGCGTGATCGGCGCCATCACCCTGGCCACCTTGCTGGGCTGGTATCTGCACCGCAAGGGCGCCGATTATTGGCTGTTTACCCTCGTCATCACCATGCCGGGCGTCATGTTTTTGAACCTGCTGCTAAAGTACATTTTTGTCCGCGCGCGGCCCAGCTTTGATGAGCCGCTCTTGCAGACGGCCCTGAGCACCTACAGCTTTCCGAGTGGCCATACTGCCACCTCGACAGCCCTGTACGGCTTGCTGGCCGCCTACCTGATTTGCCAGACGGCGCCGGGCGCCTGGGGCAAGCGCATCGCCATCGCGCTGGGCGCTTTCCTGATGGCGGCGCTGGTGGGCTTCAGCCGCATCTACCTGGGCGCGCATTACCTGAGCGATGTGCTGGCGGCCATGGCGGAAAGCTATGGCTGGCTGGCCATCTGCATCGCCGGCGTGTCGACCCTGCGCCGGCGCCGGCATATCCGGCAAACCAAATAAGGGGAAACTGTCCTGACCAAAATTGCAGTCATCATCAACGGGGGCGCCGGCTGCGGCTATGCGCCCGACTGGGCGCAGCAGCTCGAAGCGAAATTCGCCGCGGTGGGGCTTGACGCCGACATCACCCTGGCGCAAAGCGGCGCCGAGATGATCGCCACGGCTGAACGGGCCCTGCGCGATGGAGCGCCCATCGTCGTGGCCGGCGGCGGCGACGGCACCATCAACGCCGTGGCCTCTGTCGTTGTCGGCAGCGGCACGCCGTTCGGCGTCTTGCCGCTGGGTACCTTGAACCATTTCGCCAAGGACTTGAATATCCCGCTCGAGCTCGATGCGGCGATTGCCAACGTGGCGCAGGGCGTGCCGCACCAGGTCGACGTGGGCGAAGTCAATGGCCGTATCTTCCTGAACAATTCCAGCCTGGGCCTGTATCCCGATATCGTGCGCGACCGCGAAAAGCAGCAGCGCCGGCTGGGGCGGGGCAAGTGGCTTGCCTTCAGCTGGGCCCTGGTGGCGGCCTTGCGCCGCTATCCCTTCCTCAGCGTGCAACTGACACTCAACGACGCCGTGCATGCGCGGCGCACGCCATTCGTCTTCATCGGTAATAATGAATACATGATGGAAGGCTTGAATATCGGCGAGCGCGAACGGCTCGATGGCGGCCAGCTGAGCCTGTATGTGGCGCAGCGTCCGGGCCGCCTGGGCTTGTTGAAGCTGGCCTTGCACGCGCTGTTCGGCAAGTTGTCGCAGGCCAAGGATTTTGACGTGCTGACGGCCACCGACCTGGAGGTGGCCACGCACCACCGCCGCCTGCGCGTGGCGACCGATGGCGAAGTGACGATCATGAATACGCCGCTGCAGTACCGCATCCGCAAGGCCGCGCTGGCCGTGCTCGTGCCTGCACCGGCACTTTCTGGGGAGTAAGGCCATGCGTACCATCGTGCATTTGTCCGACTTGCATTTTGGCAGGGTCGATGCGGACCTGCTGGCGCCCTTGCGCGCGCTGATCGAACGTCTGGAACCGGACGTGGTCGTGGTCTCGGGCGACCTCACGCAGCGCGCCCGCAGCGCCCAGTTCCAGCAAGCGCGGCAATTTCTCGACAGCTTGCCAGGGCCGCAGATCGTGGTGCCGGGCAATCATGACGTGCCGTTGTACAACGTCGTTTCCCGCTTCCTCACGCCGCTGGTGAAATACCGGCGCCATGTGACGGACGATTTGTCGCCCGAATATGTGGACGAGGAAATCGCCGTGCTGGGCATCAACACGGCCCGCTCCCTGACGTTCAAGGATGGCCGCATCAGCCACGAGCAGATCGATTTCCTGCGTGAACGCCTGGGCAGTTTGCCGCCTGGCTTGACGCGCATCATCGTCACCCACCATCCATTCGACTTGCCGGAGCACTTCGATGAAGACAACCTGGTCGACCGCGCGCCGCAAGCCTTGCAAATGTTTTCCGAATGCGGCGTGGACTTATTGCTGGCGGGACACTTGCATGCCAGCGTGGCGGGCAACACGGCCGAGCGCTACAAGATCGCCGGCTACGCGGCCCTGATGGTGCAGGCGGGTACGGCGACCTCGACGCGAGGCAGGGGCGAGTCGAACTCCTTCAATGTACTGCGCGTGGAAAACAGCTGCATCCGCGTCGAGCGCTACAGCTGGAATGAAGACAGCGCCGACTTTGAAAAAGTCAGCACGGAAGCGTTCGAGCGCCAGGGCGGCGTGTGGGCCAGTTTGCGGCCGTTGTGAGGCGTCGCGTCGCGTCGGATGGTGATTTCATTAAAGATGGCGTACCGCATCCATGCGGTCATGCAGAATGCGCACGATGGCAATGCCATAGTTCGTGATGCGAAAATAAATCATGTGCCGTCCGACTTTGCGGCGCCGGTAGCCGGGCCGAATCTGCTCGCATGCCGGCGCGGTCTCTGGCGCGCCTGCCAGGTCATCAAAGGCCGCCGTCATGCTGTCAAGATAATGACTGGCCTGCTGTACGCCCCAGCGCTGTACCGTATAAGCCCAGATCGCCTCAAGGTCATGCTCGGCGGCAGGCGTCAGCCGGTATTCAGCCATGCGCCGCCAGCATTCTCTGCTTGAACGCCTTGGCGTCGAAAGGCTGGGGTTCGCCGCTTGCCTCTCCTTCCATCAGCGCCGCGCGGATCGCATCGAGTTCGGCGCTGCGTTCCTGTTCGCGCCGGATCAGGTCGCGGATGTATTCGCTGTCGTTGGTATAGCGCCCCGCATCAATCTGCGCCTTGATCCAGTCGTCTTGCTGGTCCGTCAAGGTAATGGTCTTGCGCACGGTAGCCATGGTAGTCAACTCCAGAGATGAGTAGCACGACGATTGTCATACTATTGGTGCAATATAGTGCATATCCGTGCAAATATCCAGTTGCCCCATCGGTGCTTACAGCCAGTAATTCATGAAGCGCGCCGCCCACTCCTTCATGCGGTCCGAGAGCGGCCGTGTTTCCCATTTCGCCTTGGTGATCTCTTCCGAGTCGCGCAAGTCTTCCTGAAAGGCGTTTTCCATTTCACGGCCGAAACTGTCGCCGAGCACGATCACGTTCAGTTCGCTGTTATGCAGGAAGCTGCGCATGTCGATATTCGTCGAGCCCACGGTCGACCAGGCGCCGTCGATGACGGCAGTCTTGGCGTGCAGCACGGCCAGTTTCAAGTGGAAGATGCGGATGCCGCCGGCCAGCAGCTCGTCGTACAGCGAGTGTCCCGCATGGAACACGAGGCCGCTGTCGGACACGCCGGGCAGCACCACGGTCACGTCCACGCCCCGTTTGGCCGCCGCGATCAGGGCGTCGACCGTCTGCTGGTCGGGCACGAAATAGGCGGACGTGATGTGGATCGATTTTTTGGCTTCCTGGATGGCCAGGATATACGCCTTGTAGATTTCAAAGCCGCCCTCGGGCTCGCTGGCCACGACGCGCACCAGCTTGTCGCCCACTTCCGACAAAGTCGGGAAATAGTTGGCGTCAGGCAGGTCGGCCTGGTCTTGCTGTGCCCAGGTGCGGATGAACAGCCACTGGAAGGCGGCCACGGCCGGGCCTTCCACTTTCACATGGGTATCGCGCCAGCCCACGTCTTTCTTGTCCGTGGGTTTCGATTTCGAGCGGAACAGCGAGCTTTTCGCATAGGTATCGCTGATATTGATGCCGCCCGTAAACGCCATCTTGCCATCGACGATCAGCACCTTGCGGTGGTCGCGGTTGTTGATCTTCCAGTCGTCGCCCTTGAGCTTGGCGGGATTGACGGGGTTGAAGGCCACCAGGTGGATGCCGGCCGCGCGCATGCGGTCAAAGAACGCTTGCGGCACGCCGATGGTGCCCACGCTGTCGTAGATGATGTTGACCGTCACGCCCGCTTTCTGCTTTTCGATCAGCATGTCGGCAAATTTGAGGCCCAGTGGATCCTGGTCGAAGATATACGTTTCCAGGTTGATGCTGTTCTTCGCGTCGCTGATGGCCTGGAACATGGCGGCCATGGTTTGCGGGCCGTCAAACAGCAGGGTCACCTTGTTGCCCTTGATCAAAGGCACACCCGTGGCCGCTTCTTCCAGCGCGGCCTGGGTCTTCAAGTCCATGCCTGACTTGGCCCAGCGCTTGTTGAGCAGGGCGGCGCGGCTGTTGACGTTCAGCACGGCGCCCTTGCCCGTGATCACCTTGGGCTTGGCCACCGGTTCCAAGGTGGTGTTGAGGTTCTTGACGTCGGGCAGCGAGGCGCATGCAGCCAGGGTCCAGCACAGCAGTAGGGCGGTGAGGCAGGGTTGCATGCGCCTAGCGGTCATTTTTGAGCCTTGTTCGTCAGTGACAGGTTTGCCGATTCATCGGCCAGTGCCAGCGGTGGCGGGTTTTTCGAGCCGAAGAAGAAAACGATGGGCGAGCGCAGGAAGCGCTTGCCCAGAATCTTCAACAATTGCATGCCGTGCTTGAAGCGCACCTGGCGCGAACGCAGGGCTACCCACAGGGCCAGGCCGAAGCTGACCAGCAGGTTGGCCGTGCCGATGGCGAAGATGCCCGACAGCGACTTGACGGCCAGCTGCCAGCTCATGTTGTGGTCGAGGCCCACCAGGGCTGTGGCGAAGTTGGCGGCCGAGAAGGTGATGTGGCGGATATCGATCGGCAAGCCGATCAAAAAGCCCAGTGTACCGATGGAGCCCAGCAAGATACCGAAATAGAAATTACCCATCAGCCCGCCCAGGTTGTTTTCCAGGTACAGGCCCAGCCGTTGCAAGCGTTCCTGGCCGATCACTCTGCCCAGGCCGCGCAATTGCGCGATGCGCTGGGCCCAGCGCGTGTACAGGGCCTGGTTGTCATAGTAGCCGGAAATCAGGCCCGCGACGAACAGGCACACGCCGGCGATCATCGCGTAGAAGATGGCGGGGCTGCCGATGGGGTCGATATCGTGCAGCAAGTGCATGGCCTTCTCGGGCGTGACCAGGTTGTGCCCCGTGATCGCCTTGTAGCCGAGCGCGATCAGCCAGGCCGTGGGAATGGCGGTGGCCAGGTTGCCCAGCACGGCCATGTTTTGCGTGCGGAAGACCTTGTTGATCAGTTCGGCCATGCTGTCGAGGTCGATATTCCGGCCATCCTTGCTGTGCAGGCCGGCGGCGATGCGCGAGGCCGTCATGGCCGGCTGCTTGGTGGCGACCGTGAAGTGCAGCAAGTGGATGAACATGAAGCCGATCGAGTAATTCATGCTGAACATGAACGCTTCGACCAGCGGCGCCGAGCGCAAATACGACATCAATATCTTGAACAGGGCCATGAAGCCGATGATGATGCCGGCGCCCGCGGACGAGAGAAACATGGCGCCCATTTCGCGGCGGTTTTCCGCGATGTAGTGCTCGCCCGTGCGGCTGGCGTTTTCCGTCACATTGCGCGCCAACAAGTTGATATTGTCGGAAAACAGGTCGCTGACCTTGTACTTGTGGTTATGCGCGCGTATCAGTTCCAGCGCCAGTCCCACGGCGCCCGCGCGGCGGCGGCTGACGGGTTGCGGGTGCAGCAAGTCTTGCGTGGCGTCGACCGTGATGGCGGCGATGTCCACGTTGTTCGATGCGGGCAATTCGCCGCTCGTGTCGACGAGAAACAGCAGCTTGCGCAGGCGCTCGATGCTTTGCGCCAAGGCTACCAATAAATACGTGAGGGGAATGCTGGTGCCCTGGTACAGCGCTTTCTTGCGGATCTTGGCGATGACGGCGTCGCACTGGTCCAGCATCACCAGCAAATGGCGCGCGTCCTCGATGTGCTCGATGTCGCCTTGCAGCAGGCTTGTGTAGGCGTCCAGGTAGGCGTTCACTTCCGTGTTCTGCACCATGAACGGCGACTGGAACACTTCGATTTCATTGTGGAAACGCGTCAGTTCCGGTTCCAGCCCCATGGCGCAGACGCGGTAGGACAGGGTGCGGATGGCGTCGAGCATGCCCGGCAGCATGATGTTGCCATCGCCGACGGCCAGTTCGATGTCGTCGCTGGTCAATACGTCGAACAGTTCCAGCCAGTCCGTGGCCGGCACGTTGCTGATCCACAAATAATCGGTCTTCAGGTACAGCACCTGGTCGAGCGCGTCGTTCAGGTATTCGTCGCCGAGGGCGGGCGGCAGCATGCGGTAGGCGATGCGGCGTTTCAATTCCGTGAAAAAACCGCTGTTCGACAGCACGCCGATATCGGTGTACAGGCTGGCGTGGCGGCGCGCGGCCAGCACGCGCAGCACGTATTCGTGCAGGGCGCGCGCTTGCGCGGGGTTACCTTTGAGTAGCTGGCGCAGGGTGCGCACGTTGGCAATCGCGGTAGCGCTGTCGTGGGAGCGCTTGGGACGCAGTGAGTTGAATAATTCCACCAGCAAGTCGATATTGCTGGAGTTGGGGTCAATGCGTTCGAGGATAGCTAGCATGCAGAAAAAACGGGCGAGCCGCTGTCGGTAAAACCAGTAGTGTACCGCCTGCGTCAGATCGAGCAACGTTCGCCACCGAACATTGCTTTACGGCAGGGCCTGCAATTCACGTCATTTTGCCGCAAATTGCCACAATCATGGTCAATCTTGCGTGTTGTCAGTGTACGACGCATTTCCTGGGGCTAAGCTGAAGTTTCTGTTGTACAACGCACGGATGGCTGGACAAAAAGCGGGGATAAGGTAACACTGAGATCAGACACACAGCGCATGTCCTGATCAATACCGGGAAGTTTCATTCACGTTACCGAGATATTTATCATGAAGACCTCGTATTTTGCGCTTGCTGTGATAGGGATGGGGCCTTTCGCGCTGGGCGCGACGGCCCAGGCTGCCGATGGCGCAGGCAGTGCCGCATCCAGTAACGTTGCCGTGTACGGCGTGCTCGACGCGGGCATCGTTGCCGAACGCGGTTGCGCCGCCAGTTGCGCCGGCGCAAAGGTGTCCGGCGGCGTCGCGTCCGGCTCGCGCCTGGGCGTGCAGGGCCGCGAAGCGCTGGGCAATGACGTCACGGCCGTGTTCACCCTGGAAGCGGGCATTCAGAACGACACGGGCCAGTCGGAAGAGGGCCGTCTGTTCGGCCGCCAGGCCTACGTGGGGCTCGACAGCCGCCTGGGCGCGCTGACCCTGGGGCGCCAGTACAACCTGCAATACCTGACCCTGACCGACGTGGCCGACCCGTTCAAGGGCGGCATGGCCGGCAGCGCCGGCAATCTGGCCGGTTACAGCGTGAAACGCTACGACAATACCGTCAAATACGTGACTCCCGCCTTGCGCGGCGTGACCGCCAGCGCCATCTACAGTTTCGGCGAGTCGCCGTACAGCAGCGCCAACAACCGCGCCTATGGCGCCACCCTCGGCTATTCGTCCGGCGCCGTGAATGTCAGCGTGTCGCACCAGCGCAAGAACAACTTCATCCTCGCCTCGGGCACCTTGCCCGCCATCGACATGTCGGCCCGCAACACCCTGATCGCGGCCAATATCGACCTGAAAGTGGCCACCGCCTTTGCCGCCGTGGGCGTGAACAAGGGCTATGGCAGTTCGCCGTGGGACCCGAACAATGCCTACAGCTCGCTGGCCCTGTCGATGTCGTCGTCGGACAGCCGCGACACCTTGCTGGGCGTGTCCGTGCCCGTGGGCGGCTTCAAGCTGCTGGCCTCGTACGTGAGCAAGGATGACCGCGACCTGGCCAACCGCGATGCCAAACAGGTGGCCGTCGGCCTCACGTATTCGCTGTCAAAACGCAGCGATTTCTACGCGTCCTACGCGAAGATCCACAACAAGAATGGCGCCCGCTACACGGTGGGCAATGCCAGCGATGCGGGCCGTGGCGACGCCGCCTTCAACATGGGCTTCCGTCACGGTTTCTGACCAGCAGCGGTTGAAGGGGCAGGGCAGCTAGCTCCCAGCCACTTGCCGTTGCTCGTCACATTCACCTGTTCGGGCGTGCCGCGCGCGCTGGTCGTCACCGCCAGCTGCATGTTGAACGCCTGGTCGCCGCTGAACAGCACCTTGCCTTCGCCGCTCGACTTTGGATTCGCGCATGTAAACGACACCTGCATGCCGCCCGCGATGTCTTTGTTCTTCGAGGTGCAATCGCCGGGCTGGCCCGTGGGAATCTGCTTGCGCGCGGCCATTTCCGGCGTCACGCACGCCGTCACGCGCACGGCGCCGTCAGCGCCCACGGTGGGCATGGCCATGCCGCGGCTGGCCGCCATGCTTTCCAGCTGCTTGCGTTGGTCGGGAGGAAGGTTGCCCAGTTGCTGCAGCACCATGGACATGGCGTTGTCGGTGGCGGCGTCCGGCGACGCCATCTTGCTGTCGACTTGCCACAGGCCCGGCTTGATGGTGGTGGATGGCGAGGCGGCCTGGGCACTGGCCTGGCTGCCCAAGGCGGCGCAAGCCAGCAGGCTCAAGCGTAGCAAAGAATGTTTCATGTTGGCGTCTCCAAAAAAGGCAGCCCCCAGCATACGGCATGGCAAGCGGGGCACGCTTGCCATTGTGTTACAAACTGTGATCGGGCTCGATGCGGCGTACGTCCACGCAGGCGATGCGGCGCTCGTCCGCTTCGACGATTTCGTAGCGCAAGTCGTCGAGTTCCAGTACTTCGCCCACGGCCGGCATGTTCTCGAAATGCGCCAGCAGGAAGCCTGCCAGCGAGTTGTACTCGCCGTCTTCGCTGACCAGGGTTTCCGTTTCGAACACTTGCTCCAGGTAATGCAGGTCCGTCGCGCCGTCGATGCGCCAGTGGCCGGGGCCCAGCACTTCCACGTCGGGCTGCTCGTCCTCGTCGGGGAATTCGCCGGCGATGGCTTCCAGGATGTCGATTGGCGTGAGCACGCCTTGCACGGTGCCGAACTCGTCGACCACCAGCACCAGCTGGCCGCGCGAGCGCTTCAGGGTTTCCATGGCTTTCAGCACGCCGGCCGCTTCCGGCACGACGACGGCTTCGCGCATGCTGGCCGGGTCGATCTTGCCGTGCGACACCAAATCTTCGATCAGGTCCTTGCTGCGCGCGATGCCGATCACATTGTCGAGGTCATCATTGCAGACAGGAATCATGCTGTGCGGCGTTTCGCGCAGCAGTTGCAGCATCTTGTCGCTGCTGTCGTTCAGGTTGACCCACGACACGTCGCCGCGCGGCGTCATGACGGAGCGGATCGAGCGCTCGGCCAGGGTCAGCACGCCGCTGACCATGTTGCGCTCTTCCACGCCGAAGGCGGAGACGTCGGGCAATTCCTTGACTTCGTGCTCTTCGACGGTTTCGCGGCCCTTGCGTCCGCCCAGCAGGCTCAGCACGGCTTGCGCCGTGCGGTCGCGCAGCGGGGCGTTCGATTGCAGCTTGAGGAAGTTGCGGCGCGCCAGCTGGTTGAAGAACTCGATGACGATCGAGAAACCGATGGCGGCGTACAGATAGCCTTTCGGAATGTGGAAGCCCAGGCCTTCGGCCACCAGCGACAGACCGATCATCAGCAGGAAGCTCAGGCACAGCACGACGACGGTGGGGTGGGCGTTGACGAAGCGCGTCAGCACCTTCGAGGCCAGCATCATGACGACGATGGAAATGACGACGGCCGCCATCATCACATACAGGTTTTCCACCATGCCGACGGCCGTGATGACGGCGTCGAGCGAAAAGACGGCGTCGAGCACGACGATCTGCGCCACCACGAGGCCGAAGCCCGCGTAGACTTTCGGGCCCGTCTGGGCATGCGTGACGCCTTCGAGGCGCTCGTGCAGCTCGCTGGTGGCCTTGAACAGCAGGAACAGGCCGCCGAGGAGCAGGATCAGGTCGCGCCCCGAGAACGAGAACGTCAATATGGAAAACAATGGCGTCGTCAGTGTGACCAGCCAGGAAATCAGCGAGAGCAGGCCCAGGCGCATGACGAGGGCCAGGGTCAGGCCCAGCACCCGGGCTTTGTCGCGCTGGTGCGGCGGCAGCTTCTCGGCCAGGATGGCGATGAAAATCAGGTTGTCGATACCCAGTACGATTTCCAGTACGACCAGCGTCAGCAGGCCGACCCAGATTGTCGGGTCAAATAACCATTCCATGTGTGTAACCTTGTAAAGTCAGTAAGTATCAAGCTTGCCTGGCGGCTTGTGCCCCGGGCGTGATGGGTGCTGCAGTGTTCGTCTCAGTGGCGGACGCGCGGCGGCCGGGTGGCCAGCCGCACGTCCGCTTCGGAAAGTGCGCCCGGTCCCGCTTGCCAAATGATGGCGTAAAACGGCACGGCCTGGCGCGAGCTCGGGTACAGCGTGATGGGATCGTTGTCGCATTCGTCGGCAGTGCAGCTGTCGCCGGGCAATCCGGCATGGGCGCTGGGGGCAATGCAATCTGCGGCAGGCGTGGCGGCAACGCCGGCCACATCAAGGTGCTGGAATGGGGAAGGGCTGGCGTAGGCCATGCTGGCGAACGCCTGGGGTAACGCGATGAAAACAAAAAGGCAGAGCAGGACGAGAGCTCGTCTCATATACAGGCAGATAGTTCTGGAACCGTGGAGTATAACACGCGCACATAACAGCTCGATGACAGGCACTTGCGTAACTGACAAGCATGACGTAAATTGCGAGAGCAATGATTTCCCTGGGCAGCGAAGACGCAGCGCGGGTCCATGGCAATTCTTGCGTTCGTATTCCATTGCGCCCGCTTGTGCGCTTGTCTAATAACGTAGTGTTACCAGGACTCTGCCTTGAAACCCATTACTGCCCTCCTGCTTGCCGCCGGCATCCTGTCGCCGTCGTTCATCCTGGCCGCCACCCCCGTTGAAGCGGCGCCGACTCAGAAAACCGGCAAGGCCGCGCCGAACCGCGCCGCCGCCGTCAAGGTCACGTCCGTCGAAGGCATTACCGAATACCGGCTGGCCAATGGCTTGCGCGTGCTGCTGTTCCCCGATGCCAGCAAGCCGACCCTGACCACCAACATCGTCTACCTGGTCGGTTCGCGCCATGAAAACTATGGCGAAACGGGCATGGCCCACTTGCTCGAGCACTTGCTGTTCAAGCCCAGCGCAAACTTCGGCATCAAGAAGGGCACGAAAACCCCGGTCGAGATCCTGAACTCGACGGGGGCCGATTTCAACGGCACCACCTGGTACGACCGTACCAATTACTACGCCACTTTCCCCGCCAACGACGACAACCTGCGCCAGATGCTGGCCATGGAAGCGGACCGCATGGTCAACGCGGCCATCGACCAGAACGACCTGTGGAATCCGACGACGCAGAAGGGCGAAATGACCGTCGTGCGCAACGAGTTCGAGATGGGCGAGAGCGACCCGATCGGCGTGACGAGCGAGCGCATCCAGGCCATCGCCTACGACTGGCACAACTACGGCAAGTCGACCATCGGCGCCCGTTCCGACATCGAGCAGGTGAACATTCCCCGCTTGCGTGCGTTTTACCATAAATATTATCAACCCGATAACGCCGTGCTGATGGTGGCGGGCCGCTTCGATGAAGCGAAGGTCTTGAAGCAGATCAATGAACTGTTCGGCAAGATTCCGAAACCGACGCGCGTGATCGAACCGACCTACACGGCCGAACCGGTGCAAGATGGCGAGCGTGCCGTGACGGTGCGCCGCAGCGGCGGCACGCAGTTCGTCGGCGCCGGCTACCACGTGGCGCCGTCCGGCAACCCGGACGCCGTCGCCATCGAGGTGCTCGGTCACGTGCTGACGGACGCACCGGCCGGCCGCCTGCACAAGGCGCTGGTGGAAACCAAGCTGGCCAGCAAGATCGAATACAACTCGGTAAGCAACCTGGAGCCGGGCTACAACCTGTTTGGCGCGCTGGTGCCTGTCGATGGCAACCTCGACGCGGCGCAAGCGGCCATGCTGAAAGTGCTGGAAGACTTGAAATCGCAGCCGGTCACGGATGCGGAAGTGGCGCGCGTGAAACAGCAGCTGAACAAGCAGGTCGAACTGATCACGTCGAACACGGCGCGCATGACGATCGCCCTGACGGAGTCCCTGGCGGCTGGCGACTGGCGCTTGTTCTTCCTGCAGCGCGACCAGCTCGACAAGCTGACGACGGCGCAGGTGCAGGCGGCGGCCGAGAAATACCTGAAGAGCTCGAACCGCACCCTGGGCCGTTTCATTCCCACCGATGCGCCGGACCGCACGGTCGTGCCGGCCTACGCCGACGTGGCGCCGCAACTGGCTGGCTACACGGGCCGCGCTGTCGTGGCGCAGGGCGAAGCATTCGACCCGAGTCCCGACAATATCGAAGCGCGCACCACGCGCTTCACCTTGCCGAACGGCCTGAAGGGCGCCTTGCTGCCGAAGAAAACCAAGGGCAGCACCGTCAGCGTCGTGTTGAAATTGCAGATCGGCAGCGAAGAGAACTTGCGCGGCAAGGCGCAAGTGGGTGTCTACACGGCCAATCTGTTGTCGCGCGGCACGGATAAACTGTCGCGCCAGGAAGTGAAGGACAAGTTCGACCAGCTGGGCACGCAAGTGGCGATTTCGGGCGGCGCCGAGGGCGTGACCGCCATGCTGATGGGCAAGCGCGAGAACTTGCCGGCCGCCATGGACTTGCTGGCGCAAGTGCTGCAAAAGCCGGCCTTGAGCGAAACGGAATTCCTGGAATTGCAGCGCGAGCGCGTCGGCCGCGCGGAGCAGGAATTGCCTGAACCGCAGCCGCTGGCCGTGAACGCCTTCCGCCGCCTGCTCGACGCCACGCCGGAAGGCCATGTGCGCCACGTGGCGACCTTGCCAGCGGAACTGGCGCAATGGAAAGCCATCAAGGTTGCCGATGTAAAAGCCTTCCATGGCGCCTACTATGGCGCGTCGAACGCCACCTTTGCCGCCGTGGGCGACTTCGATCCGGCTGCGCTGAAGGCGCAAGTGGCCAGCCTGTACGGCAGCTGGAAGGCGCAGCAGCCATATGTGCGCATTCTTGATGCCGTCAAGCCTGTCAGCGGCGAGAAAGTCACGCTGGAAACGCCGGACAAGGCCAACAGCGTGCTGTTCGCCATCCAGCCGATTCCCCTCAAGGATGACGCCGCCAGCTATCCGGCCTTGCTGATGGCCAATCACATGCTCGGTGGCGGCGCCTTGCGCAGCCGCCTGGCCGACCGCATCCGCCAGAAGGAAGGCTTGTCGTACGGCGTCGGTTCGC
>RCUP01000111.1_pt1 | contig 85085 bp, 96 predicted proteins | sample 2166341 | NCBI WGS metagenome assembly RCUP01 (sample SAMN09932325, study PRJNA488358) | compost metagenome | isolation source: compost soil in succinonitrile-enriched | place: Germany: Experimental Botanical Garden | reverse complement strand
GACTATCCCCTTGATCGGGAAAGCGATCGCTCCGCTCGCATCGGCCGTCATGCCGAAGCGCAAGGAAGCCTGATCAAGGAAGGTTCCTCACTGAAGGCCTCGAGCACCAAGTTCGAGGCCTCTCTCTTTCCACTGGACTGAAGCCGCAGAATACGATGACAAATCCGCAGGACATTCACGAACACCTCGCCAGCCTGGAACGCATCTTCCGGGACACCTCGGCACCCCCTGATGCGAGCGACATGCTTCGCGAGTTTCTTGATGCCTCTGGAGTGTCCTGGCATCCCGAGGACGACGGCTCCAGAGGCCGTGACTTTGTCGCCGCCCCCTCAACGAGGATCGTGGCGCTTGGAGGCATCCCGATCATCGAGTGCCGGGACAGCTTGGCGCTTGCGATGTCTCCCGACGCCCCGCTCGACGTCGCGGCCTACAGGTCAGCGACCCAGACAATGATGAGTTACTCCGGAATGATGTCCTACCTCAACTCGGGCAGGAAGAGTTCCGAGGAGATGTTCGAACTTCTTCTCTCCAGGGGCGAACTCTCCGTCGCCCATACGGTTTCGGCCAGCATCCTGGTCTCAGGAATCTCCGTTGCTGTCGAGAACGAGTTCAACGGGCAGCGGGATCTTGTGCACATGTCACGTGTCACCGTCGCCCGAAGCGCGGTCCAGAACGACCCACCTCTGGTCGTTCACGATCCCCGGCACCTCCCGAGCTTCCAGGCGGCGCTGACACTCGCCCGCGACCTCCGTCGTCAGACCGACACATCCGGAAAGGACGACCTCGAGGCGGTCAATCTTCTCTATCCCGCGGCCAAGGCGACCGCCTTCGTCATGACCGGAAGTCTTCGCAACCTGCTGAAGCTTCTGCAGCAGGAGTCCGACGAGGGGAAGGAACGGGAATACCGATCCGCGCTGTCTCAGATCCGTTCCAACCTGAAATTTGTCTGGCCGTCGCTATTCTAAGGAACACGCCATGCGTATCGCACTTCTCACGTCAAACCACCACAAGGCACAGGAAATCGCTTCAGCGCTCGGTAGCCACGGGCAGAAGATGACCGCCGTCCCGATTGACGGCGACACGGTCGAAATCGCGAAGATCCAGGCGCTGCTCGACGAGGGCTATGACTTCGTACTGCGGGAGGAGACGTGTCTGTTCAATCCGGAAACGGACGCAAAGATCGAAGGCACCCCCGATGACATGGCCACGGTCATCAACAAGTCCGGCCTGGCCGCGTGGCGACAGGGAGAGGGGCGCCGCATCATCGCCAAGCAGTACATTTCCGAAGTACACGGCTTCATCGACGCAGACCTGCGGGTCGCGGACGAAGACGTGTACGGATGGGACGACATCTTTGTCCCGATCGACAGCGGGCTCTCGCTCCACGACATGAAGCATCGTCACATCAAGACGTCGGCCAGACAGCTAAGCGTCGGCCGCTTTCTCGCCGACCATGTTCATTTCTCCAGCCGCCTCGACATGCGCTTCTTTCCGATGAACCAGGACCGCACCTTCGAGTTCAATTCGAAGGCGTTCGACTTCATCACGACAAACCCGCTCATCGCGGCGGGCACGTCCGGAACCTACCTCGAAAACATCCTCTGGCACGTCCTGCGTTCCGGCGTGTTCTTCCGATCGGCTGCCAACCGCAAGGAGAAGAACTACTGGCTCCCCGGACTCAACGCCGGAATCCCCCTCACGCAGAAGAAGGATCCCATCCACGAGATCACCTTCCTGTTCCACGATATCATGCATTTCCAGCTTCCGGACCTCATCCCTGATTGGGGCGGCTCGATCGCGCGGGATGTCTACGTGACCCACAGGATCATTGGAGAGGCGCTAACCCTGGTTCTGGCCGACATGATCTTCATCGACAACATGAGCCGGAGCGGCGTCGAATACGACTTCTCGAAGCGCCTCATCTATCCGCTCTATCAGAACATGGATGTCGGACGCTCGCTGGCAGACATGCGCTCCGTCGTGAAGGCCATGGCGCTCTACGCCGTCCGCGGCGATGACCGCCTGCTTCGGTCGCTGCTGAAGCCGGGCCAGGAGGCCATGGACGCACTCGAGGCATTCAAGGGCAAGTACGGCCGCTTCTTCGAAGAGGATCTGCGCTGGACCGAGCACAACTTCGACCAGTTCGCGAGCCAGCGAGACTACATCGACCGCTGGCTCGATGAAATCGTGGGACGAGAGAATCTGCTGGCGAGCGGTCTCGAGACCGTCACCTCCTTCGCACTCGGACTGGACGACAGAAAGGGCGAGAAGGATCTTTTCGACGCCATCTTCGACTTGGTTTTCGAGAGGGTTGCACGGAATGCGACGACAGAGGAGAACTGCGCCGCAGGCCTCAGCACGTCGAACGCCTTCAAGCGCTACATGATCGGGCAGCTCAGCATCTTCGCGCGGTACAGCGATGTTCTCGACGCCCCCGCAATTCGGAAGAAGCTCATGTCGATGGTTTCCAACCCCAAGGAGCTGGGAGAAGCTGAGATCTCTGGCATGACGGGATTGTACGAGACCTACGTCAGGATGCTCGAGCGCCGGAACCTGATCGACCACAGCGACGCCCTGACGTACCGCTCCATGCATCCTGTGTTCCCACCCTTCTATGTGTTCTACGACACCAAGAAGAGCTGACCGGGGACCGTCGATGCCGACCCTCGTTGTCGAGCACACGCCAAGTGGACGGGCGGATCTGCTCGCTCGATGGAGACAGTTGCTGGGCCGTGGGCGAGAATGCGCATTCGGATAAACGAGCGAACTCAGGAGCGAAGCATGATCGTCCGCCATAGCGAGCTGGATCTCGACGACCGCATCAACGTCGCGGCCATTCTCAAGTTTCTGTCGGACACCCGGCAGGCGGCCTACAATCTCGCCAAGGAAACGTCGCTGCTCGCGGGCGCATACGAGCGGGCCGAAGAAGCCTATCGCACCTTCGCGGAGGAGTTCGGCATCGACCCCAGACCGGTGTTCGACCGCGAAGACTACTGCGCAGAGAGGCAGGCCGCGGGAGACCAGCTCTACGAGAACTGGACGGCGCCGATCCGATCCCGTTGATCAATGCCGCAACCCGTGCGCAGATGTGTGACAAGCAGGAGACGCGCATGACCGACAAGGTGACCGATCTCAGATCCTACAAGTTCGGGAAGACCATGGACACGTTCATGGGCGCCGTCGGTGGCATCTACCGCTCCGAGAAGGCCTTTTTCGAGACGGGGAAGTTTCTTCCTTTCGCAGATGCGTACGTAGAAAGCGGCTTCGAGGAAGAGTATCGGCCGCGCTTTCACGTCAGCATCGACTTCAGGGACTACAAGCCCTCAGAAGATGCCCAGGCGCTGCTGCGCAGGCTGAAGTCCGACCGCTTCGAGATCGACAAGAGGAAGTTCGCGCGCGCGTACCTTGCCGAGATCAGGAGGAGCCCTGACGCGAGGGAATCCTACGGGCCACTGGCTTCGACGGAACTTTCGTTCGAAGAGGCGCGCGGAATCTGGGCTGCCAGGACCTCCGGCAAGTTCGGAGCCTACCAGCCCAGCTCGGGCGGATTTCGCACTGTCTGCGAGAAGAACTGGGACGAGCGCGGCGTCGGCTTCAACATCGTCGTTTGCGGAAACGATCATCGCCGGAACAAGTTCGAAGAGCACATCATTGACGACGAGGCCGACATGGCCGAGGTTGTGACGATGATGGCGAGCATCCGCGCCTCCCTATCCGACAGCCAGGACGATGATGTCGTGCCGTTCAGGCGCTAGGCCGCACCGGGCGGGATGAAGAACTTTCCGGTAAAGCGCCTGTCGTCGGCGCTCTTCCAGGCTCTTTCCAGCCTGCCCTCTCGGCCAAGCAGTCCATCGGCGATCGCAACAATCCTCGGATTGCAGGAGGCGACGGGACGAATGCGCAGGAGATGAGCCACCGCTTCATCCTCGCTTCCATCGCCGTACCGTTCCGACAGAACCGCAAGCGCCACCCCCGCGCTTCGGCTCACGCCCATCTCGCAGTGGATCAGCAGCTTCCTCCCCTCGACCTTGCGTGCGAAGGCAAGCGCTTCGCCCACCTGCGCCGCCTCGGGCGGACGGCGGCCATGGAGATCCGAGACCGTGTCGTCGAACTTAAGCACGAACTGCTCCACGCCGCCCCATCCCGGAATGCGGAAGCCGCTAACCTCCGAACTGTCCTCTATCGTCAGAACGGCATCGAACTGATCCCAGGCCCTCGCAGCGCCTTCCCTCGACATCACGGTCACAAGGTCAAGATCCACCGACATAACTCCCTGTTGTCCAATAAAATATGGACGCTGAGGCTTTTCTGCGCAAGGATTCGGTGTCTTATCTTTTGACCGCCAGCATTTCTCCGGAGCTTCAGTGTCAGACCTCTTCAGCGCCTCCCGATCCCCAAAGCAGCGACCACTGGCCGAAGAGGTGCGCCCGGCCACCCTCCATGAGATCATCGGCCAGCAGCACATCCTCGGCCCCGACAAGCAGTTGGCGCGACGGGTCGCATCCGGCCGCCTTGGCAGCGTCATCCTCTACGGGCCGCCCGGCACTGGAAAGACCACGATCGCACGCGCCATCGGCAACACGATGAAGACGGAGTTCGTCTCGCTGCATCCGGCGGAGCATGGGGCCTCCGACATCCGCAAGGTCGCCGACAGGGCGCGCCACTACCCGACGCTGTGCTTCGTCGACGAGTGCCACCGCTACTCGGCCTCGACTCTCGACCTCCTTCTCGGCTTCACCGAAGACGGCGCCTTCGACTTCATCGGCGCGACATCCGAAAATCCCTACCACAATCTGACGAAGGCGCTCGTCTCGCGCTCCACGATCTACGAACTCGAGCCTCTGAGCGTCGAGGACATCAAGAAGGCGGTCCGACGGGCGGCAGCCCACATCATGAAGGGCGGAATGATCGTATCCTTCGAGGATGACGCGCTGGAACTTCTTGCCAAGAAGTCCGGCGGAGACACGCGAAGGGCCATCGGAGCTCTGGAAAACATCGCGAGCGGACGGGAGGACGACCACCTCGAGGTCACCGTCGCCATGGTCGAGGAGAGCCTCGCCGCGTCCCCGGTGACGTTCGACCGCAAGGGCGACGCCCACTACGACATCGTTTCCGCCTTCGTAAAATCGATGCGGGGAGGGGACGAGGATGCGACGCTCCTCTGGCTCGCCGCCCTCATCCACGCAGGTGAGGACCCACGCTATATCGCACGCCGGATGATGGTTCACGCCTCGGAGGATGTCGGTCTCGCAGATCCCTCAGCCCTGCAGTCCGCAGTATCCGCGCTGCTGGCGGTCGAGAAGATCGGCTATCCGGAGGCGAGGATCGTCCTTGCCCAGGCCGCCCTGCACATCTGCCGCGCGCCAAAGTCGAACTCCGCATACCGCGGCATCAACCTCGCCGCCGCGTACATCCAGCAGAACAACATCCCGCAGGTTCCAGCCCATCTCCGGGACACGCACTACGAGGGCGCCGCTCCCCTCGGCCGTGGCGGATATCGGTCGCCCCATTCCTCCGAGTCTGGCTGGGTGGAGCAAATCTACGCACCGAAGGAGATCACACCCGGTCTCTTCTACCAGAGCGACGCGCGCGACAACAACACGTTCGAGCAGAGGGCCGACGGCTTCTGGCAGAAGCTCCGCAATCGCGCCTCCGTCCGCAATCCTTTCCGCCGCAAGTAGGCACCAGGATTCGATCCGCCGGCAGAAATCCCCGGTGGATAAGCAATCGATCAATATTGCTATTTGAAAACAATCTGTTGCTGGCAGTCGAAAACCAGTGCGCCGCTTCGGGTTCCGCTATCGGTCGGCATTGTGGCACGATTCTTGTAACGGTCGATCCAAGACCCCCGTTTTCCTTTACGGGATGTCATCAATCAAGGATTCCGACCCAGAATGATACGCCCAGTGTTTCAGGACGAGAGAATGACAACGGCAACGGCAACGGAGCAGCTATACGACTACTGGCGGTCGCTTCTGCGCGGTGACGACATTCCCTGCCGGGTGGACGTGAACCCGGTCGATATGAAGTCGATACTGCCGCAGGTCTTCATTCTCCAGCGGGAGGAAATTGACGAGCAGAAGCTGATGGCCGCCGCACACAGGGATGTCACATTCCGCCTGGCCGGCACCGACCTCTGCGACACGCACATGCGCGATCTGGGCAAGACTTCGTTCCGCGAGATCTTTGCCGCCAAGGATCGGGAGCGGGTGGACGAAGAACTCGCCCGTGTCTTCGACCATGAGGAGATCAGGATCTTCCGCACGCGGATACGCTCCGAATTCGCCTTCGTCGAGGTGGAGACCATCGTGCTCCCGATCAGAAACGGCGATGGCGAATGCTCTAGGGCGCTGGGATGCCAGACGCTTCTCACGGACAAGCGCTCGCTGTGGTGGAAGGGCAGCCATCCCATCTCCGGCCACATGATCGTCTCGGTCGAGGACCGCCGCTGGAGGAAGGGAAGGATCATCGGAGATCCGCGCCTGCAGCCTCCGGCGTACGAAGTCCCCGTCCTCGAGTTCAGCCGCCGCGGGCGCCGTCCGGAAGGGCGCACGGTCGGTCATCTCGTCGTCATCGAAGGCGGCAACGCCTGACGGCTCACGACCCACGATCCGGGTTCAAAGGTTTCATTTCTCCCCGTCGGTCGTCATCGATGACGTTTGCGCGCGCCGCAAAAGATTCGAATCAGCGCGTGATAATTGTTGACAACCAATCGAGACCAAAATAAGAACATTGCATGAACCCGATACAGGCACATCGCATCGCAGCCAGCATGCACTTGTCTCTCGCATTAGCACCTGATTTACTCAGCCCTATCGGTATCTGAGTGGATTAGGTGTCTAGTTTGACACGTAATTAACTCAACCAACTATTCAACTGAGTATTTTAAGTGTCATGCGCCATCTGACCCAGGCCGAGTCCCGCATCATCGAAGCTCTCCGGAACAGCGGAAAGCCGATGAAGTATGCCGAACTCAGGGAACTTTCACGCGGAAACCACAGATCCATCAAGACGCTCGTCGATGACGGGATCGTGGAGCGCATGCCCATGGGCCTCTACACGTTCTTCGACCCTGACAAGACCGCCGAGACCTCGTTCGAGAGCTTCGCGGCTCTCGCCATCGCCCGTCCAGACGCGGTGATCTGCTTCGACAGCGCGGCCGCCTATCACGGATTGACGGTGCAGAACCCCTCGGAGATCTGGGCGGCCTTCCCATACAACAGCTCGCCGCCCCGCGGAGGACCCGGGATGGAGCTGAAGGCCTCCCGGTGGAACGACCGCTCCATGACCGTCGGCGTCATCGAGGTCGAGATCTCAGGCGTGCAGGTCAGGATGACCAGCGCCGCGAGGACGGTGGTCGACTTCCAGAGGTTCGCGAAGTCAAAGGGAGCGGAAGAGACGGCCGGCGAGGTGCTCATGAACTATGCTGATGGGAACAGGATGGCCGACGTCATCCAGGTGGCGAGGGAGCTGGGGTGCGAGCGAAGCATCCGTCCTCGTCTGGAGATGGCACAGGCCATGGGGAGGCGCAGATGAGTGAACGTCCGGTCAACATGGGAGCCAGCATGTATGAGCGCCTGAGGCGCGACGCGAAGGCGAGGGGGCGCGACGTCCAGCACGAGGCGCAGTCCTACGCCATCAGATGCTTCATCGCGCGCCTCATGGCTGCGGATCCGGAAGAGCGCACGACCATCAAGGGCGGGCAGTCTCTCGGCCTTCTCTTCGGCAACGACAGGAGACCCACCAAGGATCTCGACCTCAACATCGACTGCAACGGCATCGAGGACAGGGAGGCATGGATCCGCTCGCTGATCGAGACGGCATGCGCCCCGCGCGAGGATGGCGTGGCGTTCAACGCCGAATCCATCAGGATCGAGTCCCGCGAGCACCAGGGACTTGGCGGATTCCGGATCCAGATCAGGTCCACCGTCCACACCTGCCGCACCGATTTCGTCGTCGACGTCGGACTTGGAAACAAGATGACCTTCGATCCGATCAGCCTCGACCACGCCGAGAACCATCCGCATGCGCCGCCGCCTGTCCGGGTCCGGGTCTACCCGATCGAGACGACCTTCGCCGAGAAGCTTCTGAGCAAGGTGGAGGACGGCGCCGCCTCGATCCGCCACAAGGACTTCTATGACCTCTGGTACATCCACGACATCACCACCAGGCTCGGCGACCTCGGGTACATGACAGCCAAGACCTTCGACCTGTCTGACGAACTCCTCGCGTGGCGCGACTTGGTCGTCGGCAAGATCAAGGACGGCTCCTACGTCGACCTGCCGCGGCTGGATGTCACAGAAGAGGCGCTGGACATGTTCGGATACGCCCTGTACCGCTCCGCGCTCTCCCGCGGCACCGCACTTCCGGAAGACATGATGGGGTTCCTCCGGCGGGAGTTCGGCGACGACAGCTATCAGGCGGGCCAGTTTGCCAACTGGATAAAGAACCAGAAGCAGAGACTGATCAACCTTCCTCCCGGCAGCGACGACAAGAACGGAGCGCTGGGGAACCTCCTCGACGAGATCGAGACCTTCGTCAGCTCGATCTCGGGCCGGGCGAAGCACTATTCCGATACGTATGGCGAGGATCCGCCCGAATTCGGGGCGATCTCCACTGGATTCGTTGCGCCATAATTGTTGACAACGCCGCCGCGTCCTTCTAAGGTCGGCCGACTAAAAGGATTCGGCACATGACGGCTCTTGTAGCGGACAAAGACAAGCACCAGTGGTTCACCCCGACATGGGCGGGGCAGATTCTGTTCCGCGAGCATTTCTCGGATCTTGGCGGCGACGATCTCGTCATCGAACCGACCTGCGGGATCGGAACGCTCCTGAACGCAGTGCCCAGCGACATCCCGGCGATCGGCGTCGAGATCGACCCGGTTCTCGCCTCGATCGCGCGACGCTCCACGGGCAGGGAGGTGCTGACGGGCGACTTCACAGAGCTGGATTTCGACGGCCGCAAACCAACGGCCGTGATCGGCAACCCGCCGTTCGACCTCGAGATCATCGACCGCATCTTCGATCGTTGCTACGACCTCCTGCCATACGGCGGACGTGTCGGCTTCATCATGCCCGCATACGCCTTCCAGACCGCCTCCCGTGTCGTCAAGTACGCCCGCAGATGGTCCCTCGAGCAGGACATGATCCCCCGAAATCTCTTCAAGGAGATGCAGAAGCCGCTGTGCTTCGCGGTTCTCACGAAGGATTCCGGCGGACGCATGCGCGGCTTCTCGCTCTATCGCGAACTGCATGACGTGAACTCGATGAAGTCCTGGGTGGTCGATGAGCTATCGGCCGGGCGCGCACCATGGAAGACGGTGGTGGCGCAGGCGATCGAGGATCTGGGCGGCCGCGCCAAGCTGCAGGACATCTATGCCGCCGTCGCTCCGCGCCGCCCGACAGGCAACAACTGGTGGCGCGCGAAGATCCGCCAGACGCTCACCCGCTCCGGCGCGTTCACCCGCGTCGGAGAATCCGAATACATCGTCGCGCGCGACAGCCTGCGCGCCGCAGCCTGAGAGGTCACAACATGCGTATTCTGGGCGGACATGACTACTACGACACCGCGCTGGCATTCGGCCGCGACGAGACGCTCGTCTTCGTCAGGTCACCCCTGGAGAAGGCCCGGCAGGTGAGGGAATCGGAGGCCGCCCTGCGCCCGGTTCCTGAGCGGGCCATCACCTTCGGCTCGTCGGGCTTCATCCGCAACACCACGCACCTGCACGAGGACGTGGAATACACGGCCTACCCCCGCGTCGTCTGGTTCGCCGGCCGCCGCTATGGCGGCATGCAGGTGACGAGGTACGGTCGGGGATACAAGAGCGGTTCCATGGAGGACTTGTGGTTCTGGGATTCAGACCGTTTTGCCGAATTCCTCGTCTCCATCGAGGCCTGCCTGAAGGAGCCGCGGAAAGGACGGGATCCAGACGCGTCCATCAACACGGCAAGCGTCGAAGCCTTCTTCTCTGACCCGGGCAGCGAAGCGGAGATCTCCTGGCTGATCAGCCAGCGCATGTCGATCGCGATCTCCGAGTCCGGTCGGTGGACGAGATCCGAGAACGCATGCTGGAAGATCGACAGCGATGGCTTGAAGGACATCCACTTCCAGCGCTGTGTCACGCCCTACGAGGCCTTCCAGATGCTGTCGCAGTGGGTCGGTGGCGTTCTTCCCCGCGACGGCGCGGAAATGGTCGTCATCAAGGACGAGAAGACCATGCTCAGCAAGCACGGCATGGACAAGTGGTCGTTCAAGACCCTGCCATCCGCCCGTTGAAACGAATTGGTCAACATATTTTGGATGGATCCATTGAACTCTGATGGATTCGCTGTTATCTAGCCATCGAGTTCGACGGGAGAGCATGGATTCATTCCATGGCCGCCGGACAGAATCAATTCCACCTCACTGGAGGTACGCCCCATGAAGCTGCAAGAACTCGAGAGGACTCTGGGTCTCGCCCTCATACCCGTGTCCGACGCCTATCACGAAGTCATGCTTCCGATGACATTCGAGGTCTACGTCGACCTCGAAAGCATCGAACGCGACCAGACCGGCAAGGTCGTGAAGGCCAACACCCTTCTGACCGGGCGCTGGGACATGAAGCACCTGCGCACCATCGACTGGGAAGTCCTGGTCGGCGAAGCTCACGTAGTCGACGGGGTCAACCGATTCCTCGGGAACCTCGGCATAGTCGGCCGCGTGTCCTGGGCTCCGATGGCGGCCCAGGAGCCGGAGCAGTTCGAGTTCAAGATGAAGCCGTTCATGGTCGACGAGTTCTTCCCGGATCTCGCCCATCGCGACGACATCCAACGCGAGGAGCGCAGGAAGACCCCCCGCCCCGAATACGTCGGGCGGCCTCAGCTCCGCGTCGTCGGCCGCGCCTCGGCCTGAAGCATCAGGCGGTGAGGGCAAACACTTGCCCTTGCCGCACATCCCCCTCCAGCCTCGCCTTGCGCCGCTGGATAACCATCTCCGCCAATCTCTGCATTCTCGACGTGTCATGCGTGGCGACCTTCGGCTGCTCGAAGGGGTTCATGATGCCATGCGCCTGGCTCGACTTGATGCCGAGCGTCTCAACCATCAACGGGTCGCAGCCACCATTCGCGATCATGTAGTGGGCGTTCACGACATCCTCCTGCCCGTATCGCCGCAAGCGTCCGACTAGCTGCTTCAAGACCTGAGGACTCCAGTCAAGTTCTCCTGCCACGAAGTCCTGGCACCTGGCCTGCAGCCCATCGAGTCCTGCGCCTGATCTGTTCGATATGATCAGGAGGTTCGAATCCCCGGCGATGAAGGCGTTCTTGTGCCGCTCCTTCACCCTTGTCGTTTCCGTTCCCGTGTAGAGCAGGGGCTTCCAGTCCCGCAGCTCGTCCAGCCACACGTCGTAAACCTCCCGGTGCCATCCCGAGAGCAGGACGGGGAGATCCGCCTCGAGCAGAATCCTGACGTATTCCGCGACGCCCGCGGCCTTGGCGAGGCCCGTGGACATCCTGGTCAGCGCGTCAAGCTGCCTGAAGGCGCTGCCACGCTCCATGAAGCTTCCGGTCTGGCTTCGGATCGCCAGCGTGTAGGCCAGCTCCTCGTTGCGCTCGGCCTGCTTCTCGTCGAAGGCGACATAGTGGGTGAGCACGTTCGGCTGCGGCTGCGCCCTGTCGACGTCGTCCTCCGTCCTCCGGAGCAGCGCGTGCTGCTCGCGAAGATACGCCCCGAGGGCGTCCGGATCGGCAACCCGCTTGTCATCGCCGTCGCACCACTCCCGAATGAATTCCTCCTTGTTTCCAAGAAGTCCGGGAACAATGAACTCCATGACATTGAACATCTCGACGCCATAGTTCATGACCGGAGTGGCCGTCAGACCAAGGATTCGCGCGATGGAATCTACGAAGACCTTTGCAGCCTTCCCCTTTTCTGTGGCATATCCGCCCCGCAAACTCTGCGGTTCATCCCAGACGAGCATCTTGAAGAACCCGCCGTCGATGCGGCCATCGGGCAGGAGTCCGCCAGCCTTCTCGACCTTCCTGCGGCGTTCATCGACGCGCTCGGCGTACTGGTCGTCGGTCTCGGTCCACACCCGAGGCGAAACCTCGGGAACGACCCCGGCTCCATGGGCGACAACGTCGACCCACCCGTCTATCCTGGAATATGAGAAGATATACACGTCCGCCGGAGGCAGCCTGTAGGCCGTGGCCTTGGAGATGACGTGAACTTTCAGATTGGAGAACTCGCGGATCCTCTCAGCCCACTGATCCATGACGTGCACCTCGCACACGACCGCGCACGGAAGGCTGCCGGGCGTCAGCATGCAGCCGATGGCGGTGTTGGTCTTTCCAAGACCGATGTCGTCGCCGAGAAGCATCCGCCAGCGCATCCGGAACATCTCGACCGCGATCTGCTGGTATTTCCATAGTTCGCAGCCTTCGGCGAGACCCGGATACTGCGTCAGCGATGTAGTTCCCGACAGCAGCTCCTCGATGTCGTCCTGCTCGGAGATGAACGCCTTCTTGCCGCGCTTCATCCGCGCGGAGTCCTCCTTGGAGATGCGCAACGGATAGCGCTCCATGAACCATAGGAGTTCGAAGCAGTGCAGGGGATCGTCGGGAAAGCGGAACTGACCCGTCGCAGTCTTGGAGACGCGGCGGAAGACATCCTTGATCTTCAGGGATATGTGCGGTTCCGTCTCGTAGACGACCCATTCGCGCCGCATCGGCTCATAGCCGATGGCGCCATATGTCTTCCGCTGTTTCGCCATGAGGGATCCTCCTCATGGAAGCGTGACCTCCAAACAGGAATCCATCAAGGGGAAGGGCTGTTCGAATCCTTCCGCCCGGCGCCGTACCAGCGCTGGAACACGACCTTCTGCCGCACCACGATGTTTCGATCCGATACGGCATCGGCAACGAAGTCATCGACCGACTGGCCGAACCCATCCGATGCTTTCTGAACGAGTGCGCGCAGCTCGTCATCCCCGGGAAGATCGAGCGTGGCATCGGGGTCGTACTCGGCCGTCGTCGGCTCCGAGGGCAGGTGCCCCATCGCGAAGAGAAACTGTCTGGATCGGAGCCACTTCGCCGCGCCGACATAGTAGTCCTGATCCTGTCCGAGTCTATCGGCGTACCATTTCGCCTCGACGAGCTCTACATGATCCCGATGGCCATCGAGCCAGTCGTTCGCCGCCATCGGAAGTATTTCGCACCGACCCAGCAGGGCGTTCCACGCGCGCTTCAGCTCCTCGTCCTGCGAACGCGCGGCGAGTTCGTTTCCAAGAGATGCGAGAACCTCGAGGACGATGACTGACTCGCTTCCGAACCGGATCTGCTCTTCGCCCGCTACCGAAAGCCTTATGAACAAGCCCCTACGGGTGAGCATTGCACCCGTTTCCCCGACCAGCTCGGCAAGATCGAAGCTTCCCGCTTCGTCTTCGATGCCGGCGAATGGCCCCGCCAATGCCTCGAAACGGTCGACCATCACGGCGAGGGCGCCGTCCGCGCCGAGCGGAAGCCCCGTCCGCTCGATGATCCGCCTCGACCCAGCATGCGCGTGCTCCGGAGACCCCGCGCCCAGCGAGAGCACGCATCCGCCGGCCCCGATCAGGTCGTCCACGGTCACATGGAACATCGGAATGCCTATGTGCACTGTCTGCGGCTCTCTGGTCACGCTGCGTCCTTTCAGGCTCTTCAGAGCCATCCTGTGCCAAGGGAGACGACGTAGCAAGGCTTGTCGTTTATGAGCTCGGGAAAGCCCAGAGCCGTCGCCGACACCAGAATGAGCCGCGACACCTGCGCGTGCCCGCAGTATCGCGCGCACTGCCTGTAGATGGCCCTCTTGGATTCCTTCAGCTTGACCTCCAGCCCGAGTCCCCCGGCAAGCATGAAGTCGATCACGTCTCCGTCGCCGAGATCCACCTCCCGCTTATGAACAATGCCATTCGCGATGAGCAGCTTCTCGATGTCCGACTGCGTGCGCTTCTCATGATTCAGCATCATGGGCTGGCTCCGTATGAGCGAGACCACCTCTGAAACCAACTGCTCCATTACCACCACCGAACCGTTCTCCACCAAGCGTCGACAACCAAGGATACGTATTAATACCCACGAATAGTACGGAAAGACTTCAATAGTTGCACGACGATGTCGATGTATGTTGCAACGCTGCCGGATTATTTAACATTTTCAGTCATTTTGGCACCAAGTACATTGACAAATCATCCGCGATTCTGGATAGCCGTTCAAGTCAACAATATGGGGTTCTCATGCGGGCCAGCCTAGCCAGGAATAGGATCAATTCCCGAGCAAGCGACAGCACCGACAAGCTCTTCTACTGGGCGATCGGCACCGTTGTCCTTACCGGACTGGCGGCGAACATCTATTCGACCTACACGGCCGAAGCCCCATCCATGAATACATTTCTCGATCTCCTGACCGCACACAAGACGCAGTACTGCGACACGACGGGAGCTCTGATTAGCCCCTCTCCAGGGTTCGTCCCCTTCAATTGCCTCGACTACAACGGCTACCGCATAGTGGAAGGGCCGACCACGTACATCTTCGAGGTAAGAGGGGCGTCACCGCACAGGGCCGGCGACTACCAGATCATCAAGGTGGCGGCGCTCAACACCGATGCCATGAAGAAGCTCTTCAATCTCCGGAACGTCGATATCACGTACACCGTCCCCGACTATCCCTGGCCCTAGAAGGTCTCTTCTTGTGACATGCAGGCCCAACCCGTGTGATTCCGAACGGAAACCAAGGGGCCGCGAATGTCTTTCGAATGGAGCGATATCACTATACGCAGGGACTACGGAGAATACGCGATCGCGTTCAACTCCAGCTCTCTTCATCTGGTGACGCTGTCGATGGACACCGGGGCAGTTTTCGTGATTGGAAACTTCACCAAGCCTGAACACTTTCCATTGTCCCACTTCGAGCAGGTCGTCGCGAGCGTCGAGCGCCGGGCGCGGGACGTCGCCGCATCCGAGTCTTTCGGAAAGTTCATGGACGAGGCCGCGGCCTATGTGCGCGCACGCGTTTCGGCAAGCGGTGGCTACTGCGACCCCGAGGACTCGGACTGGTGGGAATCGACCCTGGTTGATATCAGGGACGGACTGAAGATGGCGCTGCGCGAGACCGACGCCTACCGCGCCGCCAGGAGCTTCGACTCATGCGTCAGATGTCTTGAAGCCGACATCGAGATCATAGATCTGATCGAGCCGATCCTCGCCACGTTCAACGCCGACACGGATGCCGCGCTGGGGGCATGGGTCGAAAAGGCAGCCGCCAGCGAGCAGACCATGGTCCGCAGGCGCAGTCAGTTCGTCTCGTCCGCCATCGACCGACTCCAAGGCTCGATCTCCGACCCGGTCACGGTGCGGCCTTGAACCTCCCCATGTGATCCTCCGCTATCTGGAGGATCTTCTCCGCGGCCGTGGCAGCCGTTTCCCTGAGATAGACATTGAAGTTCCCGGGAGAGATGTCGGCTGCGTCATGCAGGTTGTTGAGCACCTTGAAGCACGTCGCCTTGCGCGCCCACATGTCGACCGGCAGCACCGACCCCTCCGTCCCGATGACGACGAGGAGATCCTCCGGATCCAGACTTCTCATGGCCCGGTATGCAAGAGGGTACATCGGAGCCAGCTCCTGATGGAGCATCGATGAATAGAGCACGACGTCCGGACGGAAGTGGCTCCCGGTCTTCGGACATCTGAAGCGATAGCCGTCCGCGGGAGCATCGCCATCCGCTCCCGACCAGTACCGCTTGTAGCCGATGTCCCTGAGCACCTTCGAGTTTCCGACCGATCGCATCCTCGTCAGATACCCATGGACGTGCATCGACCCCTGATAGCCCGCCCGCTCGACGAGGTCGTCGATGTTCTGGGTTATGTGGACGAGGTCGTCGCCATATGTCCTGGCCAGCTCGCCGATCATAAGATGGGCCGGATTCGGCGCGGCAGCCGCAAGCTCGACACGGCGGTCATCGCAGAGGCCATGGACGAGATCCGGATCCTCGCGGAATGTCTTCACACTCAGGACAGTCTCGGTCGGAATGCCCCTGTAGACGCCGCCCTTGCCCCTGTAGGTGTCAATCCCGCTGTCGGCACTCAGTCCGGCCCCGGTCAGAACGATGATCTTTGGCAACGCCAGCTCCTGTTTCCTATCCCATTCGACAATGGTGCGGGAGGAACCGCTAAGACACAAATCGAGGACTATTTTCCTAAATTGATCTCCGCCCCCTTTACCTTTCGCAGGACCTGTGGTTCTTTCCGTTCTCGTTTCGTTCTCTCGGAGGTAGCCAATGATCATGCTCGTTAATTTCGTGGATGGCGATGTTCCCAAGTGGGATTCCGGAGACGACGATCCACTCGGGGTCGATGTCACGGCGGTGGTGGTTTTCCACCCCGACATGACTGTCAAAGCCTTCGAACGGTCGGTGATGGTGCTCGAAAACCGCAGGCTCACCAAGCTCGACATGGCCATGAAGCACGCGCGACCGACAGGCAGCCATCTCCGTGTCATCGACGCGCAGACAATCGCCGCGGCATCGTCCTCGTGCGCTGACATCCACGGATACGACTATCTGGACCAGTTCATCACCGACACGATGGAGATCGCGGTCGAAGAGGTGGGTTGCGCGGTCGCGAGGGCAAGAAACATGGGCGTTTACGTCCGGCCTGAGCACTATACGAGGGGCATCACCGTCCGTCCGGCACGCTCATTCCCCGACCGGTACAGCCTCGAGCAATGGGAGGCCGGGAAGAGAGCGAAGTGGAAACCCAGCGTCAGGCTGCAGGTCGACCTGTCCCTGGATGGGCCGTTCGCATGCGTTGAGGCCGCCTGCGGAGACATCAGGCGGGCGGTGGCATCATGCGGCCCGCTGATGTTCTTCGAGGAACACGCCCGCCTTCCGTCCGATGCTAGCGTCGGCGGTATGCCCGTACGGCTGGCTGGAGACGAACCAGAAGCCTACGCCTGACCGATGACACTCCGCTGACAATCAGGGACAGTCCGAGGATGGCGCCGCCTGCGAGCATGACCGCAGGCGAGCCCACCAGCATGCCGCCGATGAAGACGAAGGCCGCGGCGGCAGCGATCCAGGACGGATCACAGATTTCGACAGGATGCTGGTTCATAGGGCACCTCCAAGACTCTGTCCCTGAACAATATCCTTTCGCAGGATTCGTTTCAAAGAAAAATTGCCCAAGTTCCGCCACAATCCGAGAAGGATTCGGCCGCCAAAAACAGAAGAAGCACCGCCATCTTTCCATGTGCGGTGCTTCTCGTTTCGGCGGTACGCCCCTTTTCCCTTGGCTTTCGCGACGATACGCAGCGCGTATTTCCGGGAAGCCAGGTCGAGGGCGACCACGTTTCTGGTGGCCTTTTTCATGTCCTCAACTCCTTGTGAAGGACACGTTCCTACCAGATCAAGGATTCGATTTCAATGGCCGACAAAAAAGGGGCGCCGAAGCACCCCTTTTCATCCGTTCCTGCCAGATCGATCAGTAGAACGTCCACACCATGGTGTTGGTGTTGGCGTTGCAGCCGGCGTAGGCAACGTCCGGGGTGAGCGGCGGGTTCGTGACAACGGCGCTGGTGCCTGCCTTCACGCTGTAGAGGCCGCGGCCCTGGTCCTGGACAGCCATCTTGACGCAGACTTCCTTCGGAACGCTGTTGAAGGTGATTGCAAATCCGCTGTTGGCAACACCCGTGTTTGCTGCGGCGACAGTCACCGATCCGAACGAGCTGCGGATGGCGCCTGCGGCCGAAACCATGCGCTTCGGAAGAGCGTTCGAATCCGTCAGGACGGTGGCATTGATGCCAGCGTAGCTTGCCTGGCCGCCGTAAAGGCTGCGCACCGCCTGCTGGATGCTGGCGAGTTCGCCCAGTCCGTTGGTGACCTGACGGCCGCTGTTCGCCTGGCCGTAGTAGTACATTGCCGCACCGACAACGAACGCGAAGAGGCCGAGAACCATAGCTCCTTCAATGAGCGTCAGCGCCCGCTTGCTGGTCTTCATCAGCCTGCGGCGCAGGCCACTTGCGCCTTCCTGCCCGCCGACATTCATTACTGCTTCCATGGTGTTCACTCCCTCTTGGGTTCCAGCCCTTTTGATATTCACGCCCGCCCCGAGACAGACGACCACGAATTCTTAGATCCGTACCACCATTGTAAGGTGTCGAATCCTGCCCTGGTAAAGCGCCGGCGGGGGGATATTTACGAAATGTTAAGACTCGGCAAAACGTGTTTACGCCCGAGTGAAAGGCCAGTTCCGCTAGCTTGCGAAGCGCCTGAAGCTTGACGTCGAGCCGGTCGCCCGCTCGCCCTCGTACTGGCCGATTATGTCGGCACAGGCCTGCAGTATCCGCTCGGGACTGGAGGAGACCGCGAGCGCCTTGAGGAGGGCCATCTCCTCGGGGCCGACGAACTTTGCTCCGAATGCCCGCAGGGCCGCGTCACCGATCATCGTGGAGGCATCCTTCCCGCCACCTTCGATCGCCTTCGCCGCGTCACCGAAGAACATGGCGACGGAGGTCGCAGCGTCATCCATCTTCTCGTTCTTGTATTCAGCCGACAGGATCGCTGCGGACTGCTCCATGCCTATGCCGGCGTGGATCAGTCCCGCCATCGTGGCGTACATGGTGCCCCGGACGTTGTCGAACATGGAAAGCGCGCGGGATGATCTCGCAAGGCGGTCGAAGCCGTTGCGGCTCTCCCGTTCGAAGCTGCTCGCCTCGTTAGCAAAGACATCATCCTCATCGAAGCCGCTCATGGGATCCTCCACGTCGTCGCACAGGATTCATTCCGGCGACACCACATAGTCAGATTGTCAAGTCCGGCTCAGCCAAAATCAAGCAGGGCATTTACCACCTCTGCAATTCTCTCTACGCTTCCCCCATGAGAACCACGTCAATCAGCAAAGTCATGGCCGCACTGGCCCTCGCCACTTTGTCGCCGCCTCTGGCCACGGCCGCCGAGAGCGACACGAACGCCATCGACACCGCCCGCAGGGCGATCTCCATGGGATACGGCACCGAGTGTTCGCTCGACATGAAGCCCGTGGACAGAGGCGGCTATTACCCCTGCATAGACATTGCGCCCTACAGGATCGTCTTCCTCTATGGATCAGTCCGCGTCTTCGTCGCCCAGAAGGACCGGTCGCCATTCCCGGTCATGGAAGGGCCGCAGGAAAGCCCGGTCTTCACCGTTGACGGCCCGTGGACAGCGGATCTCTCGGCTCGAGTAGCCCTGTGGTGGCGCGACACCGTGGAGGGCGGTGCGCACAAGGCCCAGGAGATGCAGCAGCAGAGCGAGAGCAAGAAGGCCGCCGAGGAATACGTGAACAAGCTGATGGGCAAGGAAGAGCCTAAGGCAGCACCCGCGACACCGCCCGCCGCTCAGCCGACTGCCACGGCTGACACCGGATCGCTCGAGGTCGGCGACGACATCCGCCAAATTCTTCAGCACTGAATCCTGCCAGCCCTGCGCTGCATGCAAGGCTGGCCTGACTATTGTTGCGTTGCACCATTCGCCGCCGTTGTCCAGTATTGTCAACAGATACGCAAACACACGACATCAAGGACTCGACAGATGATCAGCCGCATCGCAAACGCACTCCGCCGCCAGCACGCCTACAACCGCACGACCCGCGAGCTCTCCAGGCTCTCCGACCGCGAACTTTCGGATCTCGGTATCAGCCGCGGCGAAATCAGCGCGGTCGCCCGTTCGGCCCTCTGATCCCACAGCATGGCTTCCAAAAGCAAAGGGCTGGACAATCGTCCGGCCCTTTGCTTTTTTGAATCTTTCAGGCCGCCCTGGCATCCTCGGCTCATCACCCGGAGAACGAACACATGTCGGAAGCCATTTCGAAGATCATCAAGTCCGTAAAGAACGACAGCCGCGAATATGCCATTCATGAAGTCCGGCTATCAGAACGGGACAGCCATCCGACCTACGCCATCACCGTCTCCACCGGCAAGCAGTATTACGTCGTCACGGACATCCAGCGCCAGGACGAGGCCGAAGACATCGCCGAACAGCTCCCGACACCCAGCAGCGTGAACGACGGCATCCGCTTCATCTCGGGAACGACTTCGGAGTTCGTCGGAGACAAGCTGACGCACACCCACTACTTCCTCCTCGAAACCGCCGAAGACACCGGACGCTTTGACTTCTACAGCCTCTATGACCTTGGCGGCCTCGAAACAGCCGAGGCAGTCGCGACAGAGGGCAGGCGGCCGGATCTCATCATTGCAGCCGTCGACGAGACGAAGGGCTGGGACGAAGATGTCGTGGCGGTATGCGGCAGGATCAAGGGCGTCTACGGGGTTAACCGCAGCGACACCAGGTACGCCCAGCATTGGATGGAATTCCTCTCGAACCAGTGCGAGCGTCCATTCTCCGATCTGGAGGAGACCGAGATCGACGAGGAATTCCAGAAGATCGGCTACGACACCATGTCCGACTTCGAGCGGGACAACTCCTTCGATCAAGGCCGGGAAATCGGGAACTGGGAACTTGATCGGCTTGAAGTACTCGGGTCCGTTTCCGTCCCTACCCAGTGGGTGATCGAGTACATGCTGGAATTCGACGAAGGGAAGCGGTTCGAGCTGGACTGCGCCGCGTTCCACGAACATGAAGCCAACGGCCTTCCAGGAGTGAAGTTCGACAACCCGCGCAGCGACGCGGCGATCATCGAGGCGGGCAGGGCGCTTCTGGCAAAGAAGGCTCTCCGCTGAGATCGCGCCATCGAACCTAGTGCGACCAAGGTCTACACCAACGATTGCGTCCGCAAGGAAATCGAGGCCGAGGAGGCTGAAGCCGCTGCTCGTCCAGCGTGACGCTTGCGCGCTCGGGCCGGAGCAGCAGTCTTCACGGACTTCCTCCTCTCCGGCTTCTTCCCGTCGAGCCAGTCGATAACCTTCCACCACGCGTCGCAGGCCCCCTGCGAAATGGAAACGGAATTCACGAGGTGCTTCACCTCGTCGTAGGAATAGATGTAGCACTTCTGATTATCGGGGCAGAACCCGATTATGAAATGGAAGTCTCCCTTCTTGAAGTTGTTCGACTTCCCGTTCCGGTACCGACGCAGAGATATGCTAGGCAGCCCGCTGCGCGCTGGCGGCTTGCTGGTCATCCTCACCTGGAGGAAAGCCACCTTCTCGCCGCCCTGGCGGCGCACGTATATGTCAACGACGTCGCCGTCACCGTCGGGATTCATGATCCTCAGCCCGTGCCGGGAGATGTCGTACTTCACGAAGTTCTCGGCAACCGATCCGCGCCCAAGAGTACTCAGATCTTCGGCCATCTCGCACGCATCGCCCTCTCCGGGCAGGGCCTTCTTCGAGCCCCGGTTGCGCGGTGCGGCGGCGATGATTGCGGCACGCTCCTTCTTCGTGAGGGGATGGGACTTCAGCCAGTAATGCAGCACGTTTTTCGGCACGCCAGTGCGACGCTCGATCTCAGCCGAACCCAGTCGCTCCTCGACTCGAAGTCTCAAGACCTCGCTTCTCTTGGATTCGTGGACACTCGTCTTGGGCATGCAATGCTTCCGCTGGTCAACAACTTTGCATTCATGAGAACCGCGATCCGGGAAGGATTCAACAGGAAAATTCCCCCTCTCAGGGATTCGTCGAAAATCACAGGAGCCGCTTGCGGATCGAATCCTTGTGTGCGCATTATGGGTCGTGGAGGCGGATGCCTTCTTTGTCGGCTCGGGGACAGATCGCCCAACCGAAGGCCAAGGCAAGGCTGCCAAGGCCGGCAGACTTGGGAATAGATGTCCGGAGCCGGATGCGTTTGCCACGAACGCGCCAGAACGTGGAAGGGGCTGCGGCCCCGACAAAGACCGTCGAGAGTGGATGCAGCCACACCCCTGCATGGGTTGACGGCCTTTTAGGAACAGGAAGTGCCCCGGGATCGGGGAGTGCCGCCCACCGTCCAGGATGGAGCCGCCCTGCGGATGAAATGTCCGTCACTTCCGACCTCCCTCCCGATTGTTCCTTTCCGCAGGCTCTGCTCTTCTTGACGCACCATCAATCCCGAGAACCGCCATGAGCACGAGATCCTGCCTCTACATCGAGACCGAAGATTCAACGTGGTTCTACCTCGTCGAGAACGAGGATTCCCCCGAGGACGCTTGGGACTGGAGGGAATACAGCACCGCCCACGGCCCGTTCGACACTCTCGACGAGGCCATGGATCACCGCGCTGACAACATCCCCGGTGTTTCGGGGAGCGAGATCAGGCACCACAGCCCCAGCAACCCGCTACCCGAAGTCGTTCAAGCCAAGATCGCGGAAGTGACGGCCGCGGCCGCAAACAAATACTGAGGAACGCCCAATGCAGATGCAGATCGCCTTCCGCCGCCTGATCGGCCAGAAGTTCGCAGGATATGATGTCGCGGCGGCCGTCGGCCTGTTCGACCTGCCGCACGGACACGAGCGGTTCGACGAGTGCGTCGCCAACTTCCACCTTCCGATGAACGCCGCCGGGACCGAACCGGAAAATGTGATCTGCTTCTGGAATCCGCGACCCCTCAGCTCCGTCGCGGACAGCGACACCCTTCTCGAAATGGGCCGCTCCGATCTCGAGGACATCATCAAGGCCCGCATCCAGCGCACGAGGCCCGACGACTCTTCGAACGCGCACTTCTTCTTCCGCAAGACCACGGTCGCCAGCCAGCATCCGGAAGGAACGGTATACGCCTTCGCCGGCACGCTCTGCGTCGAGAACGTCATGAACCTCGACTGCCGCGACGTGCTTCAGTTCGGACGGGAGCCAAGCGCCCTGTCGGCATCCAAGCTGTCCTTCGAGGGAAGGGCGGGGCGGACGATCAGAAAGGAATTCGGCGAAACCGATCTTGTTGCCGCCACGCAGGGCCAGGGCCTGTCGCAGTTGCTGCAGGAGCCAGTCTGGGGCTTCGGCGAGGAACCCATCGCATTGGGATCCACACTCCATCTCGACAAGCAGCGCCTGTATCAGCTCTACACCGACCTGTTCTTCGACAGAGAGGACACCGATCTCGACAGGCGGCGTTACCTCCAGATCCGCATCCTCGCAGATCAGGCGGGCTTCTCTCTCCTCGATGAAGATCCGGTATTGTCTCGGGTATTGTGGAGGGTCAGGCAGAGCGACGACTACATCCCGCCGTTCTCCCCGAAGACCCGCTCGCAGTTTCACGCTGCAAACGATGCGATGGGCGAGGCCTTCGCCGCCATCGAGCGTGGCGATGACAACGAGTACTTCGACGAATGGCACCGCAGGCGAGACGAAGGGGAGGATGACATCCCTGACTCGATGAGGTGGCGCTAGGCCAGCCCTCAGGCCTTCCTGGGGCGCTCCGCGTCAAGCATGAGCACCCGGTCGGCATAGGCTGCGGAGCGTCTCCGGATGCTACTTATGACCTCCTCCAGCCGCCGTTCGTGGTCGCGAACGGTTTCGTCCGCCTGTGCGACGAACTCCTCGACGCTTATCGGCCGGTAGTTCTGCACGTCCATGCCGACGTCGACCGAACCCGGCAGGCCGGTGAGCTTGCCGTGCGAATGCCCGTAGGCGAGGTACGAGCCGTAGTGGTCCGCGCTCCATGTCAGGCCCGCGTAGTGATCGAGGATTATGCGCTGCCGGCCCTGCTTGATCTCGGCCCGCGTCACGATCCTCTCCCATGGGAGCCTTGCGACCGCCCGGCGGACCTCTCCCGAATGGTCGAGATCGTGGTTGCCCAGCACCAGCCGCAGGCGGCCGTTGAGGGCGTGGAATATCTCGGCGACTTCCTGCTCCGTCATCGAGAATGCAAAATCGCCGATGACCCAGACGACATCCTTGGCATTCACCACCCTATTCCAGTTGGCGATCATGACCTGGTTCATCTCGGCGACCGAAGAAAATGGCCGCAGGCCATCCTCTATCATCTTTGCATGTCCGAAGTGCGGGTCGGCGGTCAGGAAGGTCGTCATCTATGGCACCAAATCACATCTGTTGACCAAAGGTTTACCTTGCACGGAGAACCAGCGTCAATGGCAAGGCGGCGGACGCGTGGCCTGGGACTCGTGAACGAATTCTCCATGAGTGAAACGAATCCTCGCCAATCAGCGCCGCATCGTATATGGAGATGCCTGGAATAAAGAGGAATCCCATGCGTCTCGATGAAATCCATGCCATCCAGGTGTCCGAAGCGACGGACGGCGTACGGCAGATCGTGGACATCCACGAATATTTCACCTGCGGGCGCTGCTGGGAGCTTTCCGAGGCCATCAGCGAGATCGTTGACCGCTCGCAGATCATCGAGATCAGGGTGAGCAATGGCGCTTGGAACATGCTGGTCCACGCGGGAGTAGAGATCGACGGCGTCGTCATAGACATCGAAGGCCGGCATCAGAGGGCCGAATGGCTGGCGCGATGGAGCGCCCCATGGGAAACCCCCGCAGTCTCATACCGACCCAGGAGAGGGGAGCACCTCGGCTTTGAGACTCGTCGAACGATGACGATCGCTCGACATGTGGCGGGACTGCTGGTCAACGCCGTGACAGCGCACCACGGAAATCCAGGCACAAAAAAAGCGGCCTAGTCGCCGCCACCTCCGCCATCCCCTCCGCCACCGTCACAGCCGCCGCTGTCACCATAGTCGGAGAACCCTCCGTAGTATCCTCCGTCCGATCCCGATGAACTCGAGCTACCGGAACCCTTCCCCCTCCGACCCGAAGCAGCCGCGGGCCGCTGGGGAGTTGCGCTCGCCACACACAGCGTGACTACCAGCACGATGAGGAAGAATGCGATCATTCCAATTACGAAACCGTCCAAATTGAATCCTTTCTGTCTCTGTCGGTTCTATGGGAATCATAGACATCCGATTGTTACAGTTTCATGACGGCCTGGATTCAATCCATGGCGTTGTCCAATGCCGTGGCTCGTCCGATCATTCACGTGATAGACACGGAGACGCGACATGAGTGACGAGACGACCACGACCATCACGGTATCCCCCGAAATTCCGGAGGACATCATCCAGAACACGTTCGAAGGCAGGCTTCTGAGCCTTATCGTCGATGTCTTTCGGACGGCCGACGACACGTTCCAGGTCTCGTCAAGGAAGGGGGTCGAGCGGCATGTGAGTCCCAAGCGCCTGCAGGAAGTTGCGGAGACCTCTTCCACACCGATGGCATCCGCCATGCTGCCCCGCATCATCGAAGCAAGAAGAGACGGTGATCTCCTTTCGCTCGAAGACATCGCAGAGGCCATGGGCCGCAAGAAATTCGGCCTCGAGCATCTGCTTCAGGAAATCTGCAAGCTGCACGAGGACAGGCTGCCCTATTTCGAAATCCTCTGGTCAGTCTCGCAGGGATACATGCCCGAGCATGGCCGAGTGGGCGGCGGCGCCCAGTTCGTGACCGCCGCGGGCGTGCGCACACTCGATGCGGCCCAGTGGATCGCGGATCAGCGGCACCATTTCCTGCACGATCAGTTTCAGACGAGGCTCGACTGGGAGGCTGTCGGGCAGGGGCAGCTCGTCCGCGAGATGCCTCGCTCATCATGGCAGGCGGTCATCTTCGAGCTGCCTGCAGATCTCGTCGTGATCAATCCCGGCGGAGGAAAGTTCGATGTGGGAATCCGATCGGCGGAAAACGGCCAGACGACCCCTGTCGGCAGCTATACCAGCATGACGGAGGCGATGCGCGTCGGAGGCTCGATCATATCGAGCGCGGAGAACCATGCGGATGCCGACGTTCTGGAATCGATGGATCTTTCCGCGGATGACTGGGAGGTCGAATACGGGCGGGATGGCATTCCCGCAGCCTTCTCGGAGGATCGCAGATACATGATCTCCTGGGCGTCCGACAGCGTTTCCGACGCCGGACAGCCAACCTCGGGGCACTGGATCCTCTTCGAAGCTTCCGAAGAAGTGGCGACGTCGGAGATGCCCGGCGACCTCGGAGACCTCGCCCAGGAGCGCAAGGCTTCCCACCCCTGACCGGGAAGTCCTATAGGAGGCGCTGCTCGGCCAGATGCGCGGCCAGCTCCGGGTTGCGGCCTCCTTCCGCCACCGTGTCGACCCAGCAGACGAGCGGGCTGGCCACGGAAAAGCCCTCCAGCTCCTGACGGAACACGGGATTGGACGGAAGATCACTGGCAATCACGCCAAGGTTCCATCCTTCCGCCGCAGGCCGCGCACCCAGTGCGGCCACGAGCGCCGGAATATCCGTCTTGCGGATCCGGCAGACAACCTGAGGGACGGATGTGAGATACGGGGCATGCATCTGAGCTCCGTATGGCCCTGACAGCGCATACTCGACGCCATCGCGCGCAGCCACGGCTGCCAGCTTCTCGGCGAGTTCACGGGAATCCCTGACGCCGGGGACATAGAATTTCGACTTTCCGACCGGGCCTTCGGACAGCCGGGTCGAGCGCCATTGATCCAGAAGCCCTCTCCGGTCGCTCACGCGCCGGAGCTTTCTCGGGCCACTTCCCGTGGTCGCGAGCCACCCCATGCGGTCAAGCCGCTCCATTGCGCCCGACACCGCGCCGACTGACAACCCGGAATTCCGGGCAACCTCAGTCCCGTTGATCGGCTCCTCGGCCGCCATGATGACATGGGCGGCGAGCGACGTTCTGCCCGACAGCACCCCTTTCACAACCCGCTTCTCGCGCTTCGGAGCGGCGCGGTCGATGAGAAGATAGGCTCCGGGCAGCGGAAGAAACAGACTGCCTCCGGCATCGGCATATCCGATCGACTGGCTTCGCAGGAACGATCTCGCCCCTTCCGAGACGGCCTCGGCCACGATTACGGGCGAAACGCCTTCAGACCGCATCGAGATGGCCTTCCAGGCCATCTGCCGGGCATCTCGCGGAAACACCATCGACGCGGAGATCGTCCTGACCGAGTGGCCGACGCCGCCGATGACCACGTTCAAATCATCTCCGTTGGCATCAACCTTTCCCCCGGCCGCATCAACGGCAGCACGCAGCGCTGCAAACCCTTCATCCATCGCCAACTATCCTCCGGACACGTCAGGAGCATCCGTAAGCCATATTCATTGTGAAGGCAATATTTGCTGCGCAGCAAACTTCAGATATCAGCGGGGCGCAGGCTTCTCGGCATGAAGCGGAGGCCCGGCACCGCAGCCACCGAGAGCGCGATCCTATACCATGTCAGAGCGGCGGTCACGACGAGGAGGGCGGAACTGAAGCCTCCCGACCACGAGTCTGAATTCAGGATAGCCCCGGCGAGCGCCTCGCTCGCGCCTGGGACGACAGCCCATGGCCGCTCGCCAACGGAAAGAATCGCGACGAGGATAGCCTTGGGGGCTGGAGAGGCGAGGGCGATCATTACAGCGCACGAGCATGCGATCGATGAAACGCCGCGCGTTCGGAAAGACCATGCAAGGATCATCAGAACCATCGCCGCCAGGCCCATGCCGACGGCAGCAAGGAGGGACGCGCTCAGCATCGAGTGGAAGATCGCGATACCGGCGAGAATTTCGCCCGTCGTCACCCCATGCCCGATCGCCGAGACAGGATCAAAGACCCGCGGAAACACCATCCCGGCAACGCCGATCCCGACGTTCATCACGAACGCCAGCGCGAGCATTCCGGCCACGGCGACGATGCACGTGTCCGTCAGCGCGGCCAGCCGTTCGCGGCTCTCCTGTGGTCGTCTCTTCCAGAACAGCATGCGATTCCTCCCCGTCCTCGCCTTCGATTATGAAGGCCGCGGAGCATGCGCAGCAAATCAGGCCCGGCGGCCGGCGACTTCCAAAGGGGAAGGAGCGGCACCGACCCTGCAAAGGAGGCCCGGCTGGAAATCAGGGTTCGCGTATGCCTCGTAGCCGCGGGGGTTGCAGACGATCCGGGTGCGTCCGATCCGATAGTCGAAGCTGTCGTGGACGTGACCATGGATCCAGAGATCAGGCTGGAAGGCGCTGACGAAGGAGTCCATGTTCGAAGCGAAGGCGGCACTCGTTGGAGAAGCGGCGAACCTGGGGTGGATCGACCGCGGCGACGGCGCGTGGTGGGTGACAATGACCGCGGGCATGCCCGCCGCATCGATCGTATCGAACATGAAGCGATCCAGGTAGGACACGGTTGCCTGATGGAGGTCGACCGCGTCACGAGGATTGAAGAGGCGCGCCATCTGCCTGTCGCTCGCCTCCGTCGCCCAGATCTCGTCGAAATCGCCGAACTTCCGCTTGGCCTCCGCCATGCAGGCGCGCTGGGTGAACGCGGTGGTATCGTCGGCGTCCTCGAAGAGCCTGAAGTCTGTCCAGAGCGTTCCTCCGGCGAAACGCGTCCCGCCAATCTCCACCGAGCTGTCATCGAGCAGATGGATGCCGAGATCGGACGCGATCCGCGCCGCTGCCCGGCGGCCGGCCGGAATGTCATGACCGAAGAACTCGTGGTTCCCGAGAACTGTCACGACAGGCATCCGCGGCAGGATCGTGCGCGAGAGCCATTGGAGCGCCGGAACGAGATCGTCGGTTATGTCGCCCGCGACGACGCACACATCGGCCTCCGGCACCGCAAGAGGCATGTGGAACGACTTCGCCTCGGCGAGCGTCAAGTGAATGTCAGATAGCGTCCAGATGTCCATTTTGCCAATCCTTTGAGAGAAAGGCGTATCATGTCAGGATTCGCATGTCGACGGCGGCATCCTGTAGAGAGGCGCCTGGCGGCCGACCTCACATCTTCGATGCAGGGATTTCCTCGGTTTCCGGCGGAACAGGAGACCACACACCCATCTCCTCGAGGTCGAGCAGAACGTCTGACGTACGGGGTCCGCTTCCATCCCGGATGCCGCCAAGCACGATTATAAGGGCCTCCGCGCAGCTATATCCGTCGCGGATGTAGTCGGCGACGTTCATGCTGAACGAACTGCGGATGCTTCTTGCGTTTTCCATGATCGAATCTCCCTCAGTGCCGAGACAATGCACTGCTGGCTGGCAATCGGCAACGTCCACATGGATTCGAAGCCGAAGAGGGATTGAACATGACATCCTTCGAAGCCATCTTCGAGTTAGGACAAGAAGGAAAAACTGCATGCAGAGCAACGCGAAACGGCTCCTGGAACTGGCATTCAACACCGCCGCCGCTGTCATCATCGTCATCGACGGTGTCGCGCGGCCTCTCTACCGTCCAATCCTCCAGTGGGCGGCCTCGGTCGAGGTGATCAGGCGGGCGGAGGAGCAGATTGCGCGTTTTCCCCGCCCGGCGATCCTCGCCCTGTTCGCCGTTCCCTTCGCGATTGCCGAGCCCGCCAAGGTTCTGGCCCTCGTATGGCTCGCCGAAGGCTCACTGTTCTCCGGGCTTCTCCTGCTTGCGGCATCCTATCTGGCGACGTTCCTCGTCGTCGAGCGCATCTACCATGCTGGCAAGCCGAAGCTTCTCACCTACGCCTGGTTTGCATGGTGCATCGACCAGCTTTCCGTCGTCAGGGACCGCCTGAACGATGCAAAGGCGCGCGTCAAAGGCTTCGTCTCGCGAATCCTAGGCTGAAACAGACTTTGAAAAACGTCCCGAAGGTAAACTCTGAGCTCACTTTCTGGACAAAATTCAAAGTCGTCGCCCCAGCATCTATTGAAAACACTATGTTTTTGCCGACTTGCCGCCGGCGGCGCGCCACCCCAGCCTAGTTGGCAGAGGACAAACCTCCTCTGTTCCAGCGTTTTGACGATCAGGGGAGGGCGCACATTTGACGCAGACAATCGAACTCGACGGACACAGCCTCGTAACTCCGGAATCCATCGCGGAGGAGGTCTACGAGAACTCGGACGACGGCCACGAAGGATTCGATGTTCGCCTTCAGGCGGCAAGGGACAGACTGCAGCCGCATCTCGACGGCGCCGCGGAGGCATTCAGGAACGGTGCGCCCACCAAGGACATCGGCCGCGATGTCACGCTGTGGCTGCACGAGATCCGCAACAGTGTCGCGATCGATGTCTGGCGTGCCCTGATCCCATTCGTTCAGTCCCACCCGGTCGCCGCATTCTTCATGCAGGATCCGCTGACGAAGTGGTCGTTCGACCGGCCGCGCGGGTATTCCGGCGACGCCCACCTTCTCGATCTGATCTATCGGCACGAGAAGATTGCGCATCAGGTAGCGGCAGCCTCCGAGCTTGGCCGCGAGGTGTATGAATTCACCAGCCACGCCCCCTCGTCGCTGGCTAACTGCGACCGGCGCGACATACTCGCCCGCCACGTGGACGAGACCTCCGCGCGGGTAGGGCAGGGAGCGGAGATCCTGAGCTTTGCCGCCGGACACCTGCGCGAGGCCGAGGTATCGAAGGCCCATGCGGAACGCGCGCTCGGACGATGGATCGCCGTCGACCAGGATCCTCTCTCGATCGCCGAAGTCGAGGCGAGCTATGCGGGCACCGCGGTTCAGGCGGTCTCAGGGTCCGTGCGCGACCTCCTTGCGAAGAAGCTCGACCTTGGAACGTTCGACCTCGTCTATGCCTCCGGCCTCTACGACTACCTGAACGACAAGGTGGCCGTGAAACTCACGCAGCGCCTGCTGCCACTCGTGAAGCCCGGCGGCTCCTTCCTTTTCGCCAACTACTCGCACCCCATCGTCGTCGACGGCTATCTCGAGACATTCATGAACTGGACGCTGCTTCTGCGGTCGGAGGAGGACATGCTCCGGATCATGGGCGACAGCGCGGATCCAGCCGAATGGGAATCCTCCGTCTTCTTCGGCCACGAGCGCAACATCGCCTACGGGGTCATGCGCCGCAAGTGAGCGTGCGCGCCGTCTATCGGCGATCCGCCATCATTCCTCGTCATCCTCATCGGGGTAGAGCAGATCCTGGCCGATGATAACGGCGCCGTTTCGATCCGTCCTCGATTCCCAAGGGGACTCTCCGAGGAACGGATCCGCGGAACTGTACCATCCGCAATGGAACACAAAGGGGGCGTTGTCCCCTGCGGGACTGCTCCGCCTCAGCAAGGTGAAGATGCCGTACGGTGTCCTCACCGTTTCCGTATGCACGAGGACATCGATACCCGCATCGGTCACCCCGTAGATATACGCGTCCTGCGCATGATCGGAACGATGATGCCGGATGACGACACTCGGACCCTCGTCCTCGAGAATGTGCGTCACAATTCGTCGCTCGGCGGTGCCGATCACCTTAAGGTCAGGATTGATGGTGTAGATGACGTTGCGATCAAACCCGACCTCGAACCCAAGGCTCTGCGTGAGTTCGGACGCCATGGTGGGATCGATATTGACCCATTCGACCCTCCACAGGGCCGGGAAGTACAGCCCGAGGGCGTCTGAATAATGCCCGCGAACCGCTGCCGCTTTGTCGATACTGTTCGCCATGACACCCCTACCTGCCGCACAAAGCAACTTCGGATCAACAGACACATCTCTCTACGGGATGCCGAATATACCATTGCCCAGAATAATGTCAATATTTTCAATGTCTTACACAATGTTCATCAGGCGAGCAAGAAGTCCGCCGTGCAACCACCCGTTCGTCACTTTCAGGCGAACGCGCGAGATTGGAAATCATAGGACTTGCAGACGCACCTATCGCCAGCGAACGTGGCAGAGGGAGGAGGTGACATCATGTCGAATGGCATTGGCGAACTCATTGACGCAGAGTTGAACGAAGAGACCGCCGCGACGGAGGTGGCCGACTATCTGCTGCATACCGAGGAAGACATGATGCAGCACGAGTACTCGTGGCGCATCGGCGAGGACGATATCGACTTCGATGATGAAGAAGTCCGCGCGGACTACGAGAAGTTCGTTCATGGCCGAGCGCAGGATCGGGTCGAGGAGGCGATCAGCGAGCTTTCCTGGCTGAGTGTGGAGGATGGCAAGATCCACATATGGCGATCCATCACCGTGAAGCCGGACTGGGTTCAGCGTGGAATCACCGAACGGCCCATCGGGATCTGCTGGTCCCATGTCGAGAGCGCGGCGGAGGCCCACTTCGGAAGCTTCTCCGAAGGCAACCGAGAGGTGACCCTGCACGCTCTCGTGGCCATCGGAGACGTGAACTGGCAGGCGAGCGTGACCCTGAACGCCCAGTGCGAGGAAGAGCGGGAGATCCGGGTCAGGGAGGACGCGCTGGTCGAAGTTCTGTCGGCCACATGGTCTTCCGAGGAACGGGGCGGAGCCTTCGTCAAGGAAGAGATCGGACTTGTGCTTCCTGCGGGGAGGACTGCCTTGGCGCCGCCGGAGTTCGCATAGCGCCTATTCCAGTGATGCCACGGGAGGAGAGGCCGCTGGACATCCCCTCCCGCCTTCCTCAGGCAGCGGGAGTTTCGAGTTCCTGGCCGATGCCAGCCTTGTGGGCGCGCCAGGCCGCTGAACGTTCGGTCACCGCCGCAAAGAGCTCCGCATCGAGGCGCTCGATGAAGGTCATTTCTCTTCCAAACTCCTGCGCGATGCTCCAGTCGTCCGACGCCAGCTCGGGCGCGCCATACTTGGCATCGGCTACGTCACGCACCGCCTCGTAGAACCTCTGCAGCATGATCGCCGACCGGATGTCGTACTGGCCAGTCTTCACCCTTTCTGCGACGAATGGCGCGACATCATCCGGAAGAACTTCGTTCGAGATCGTTGCGTATTCAAACGATGCCCGTGCGATCCTTTCGGCGGAGACGTTTTTTCCTCCCAGACCGACATTGTCCGAAATCAGGCGCGCGGCGATCTGGTGCACGTCGCTGCGTGCGATGGTCTTCTCCCATTTCAGACCGGCCTCGGCAACAAGACGTTCGATTTCAAACGTGACATCCAGAATCGTGGCCAGATGTTCGGCCGCTACGTCATCTCGGCGCCGGCTGTTGGCCGTCTCGAGCCAGTTCATCGTTGCCGACAAGATGCCCTGATAGGTTCCCGGAAACTTCATCGTTGCCGCAATGACCAGGTATGCCATGCGCTTCTCTTCGGCCGCTTCGCGCGTCGACACCCAATCGATATCCTCGCCGGAACCGTCCTGCTTAACGCCCGCGATGGCGAAAAGCTTGTCGCTCAACGGATTGACGAAAAATCCGTAGTATTTGTCTTTGCTGACGTTTGTCATTGATCGCTCCTGATTGGACTGCAGGAAGCATTCGACCCCGACCCGCAAGTCGCAAGATGGAGGCGCTGTGCCTTGACCACCCACCCATCCTGCAGCACGATCTTTCAGTACCTTCCGACCCTCTCTGCCCGCGCTGCGAACTGCGGGTATGCGGTCGGAAGACAGCGAGCTTCCGCGCCAGGCAATGCGCCCGCCGGATGTCTCGGGAGAGACCCCCTATCGCTCGACGGAGGCACTGCGAACCTTGGTTCGCCTCCGGAAGGAAGGGGTCGGTCACGCAGGACTGATGGGCGCTTCCGAAACGCCCGGTCTCGTCTTCAACTGCCTGAACCTGCAATAGACAATCCATCCGTCCTGCGAACCAGTGCGCAGTGCAAGGACGAGTCTTGCCATGCCGCGCCCCATGGCCGACCCTTTGTCTGCAAAGAAACGGTCAGGAACGAATCCATGGACGGACCACCGCCAGAACTTATAGCGAGCGCCGTCGAGGGCAACAGGGAATCGTTTGCGAGGCTCATCGAGCTTCAGTACGACTTCATCCTGAAGGCCGCCTGGAAATGGACGCGGCACCAGGCCGACGCAGAGGACGTTGCCCAGGAGGTCTGCATCCGCCTGGGACGTTCGATCTCGCAGTTCAAGGGGCAGGGGCGTTTCACTACCTGGCTCTATGCACTTGTCCTGAACGTCGTCCGAGACCTTGCGAGGAAGGGGCGGCGAGAGCGGGACAAGGGATTGGCTTGGAAAGCGGAGGCCAGCGTATCCACCCGCGTGGAGGATGAATCTGCGGTCGAACTCTGGGACGCGGTGGATCAGCTCCCCGAAAAACAGCGAGACGTAGTGATCCTCGTCTATTCCGAAGGACTGACGCACGCACAGACCGCCGACGTACTCGGCCTAGCCGAGACAACCGTTAGCTGGCACCTGCACGAGGCGCGCAAGACCCTTAAATCCTTACTGACCCGGGAGACCTCCCATGGATGACCAATTCGACAGCGCACTTCGCAACACCCTCGGCAACTCAGGCCCGAGATCGAATCCTTCGGCGAAATCGGCTGCGATGGCACTCGCTATGGAGAGCTTCGACGACGCGCAGAAAAAATCCGCCGGCGGCCAAGGATCCAAAGCCAGCCTTCGTTTCATTGATGTGTTCAACCTCATCGGGAGTCCCATCATGAAGTACAAATACCTGCTCGCCTCCGTCGCCGTGGTCGTCGTCGCCGCGCCGCTCGCATTCTCGACGTTCACCACCACCTATAGCTTGGGCGATTCCGGTGCCCTGACGAGCCAGGGAAGCGACTGGGAGGCGTCTGCGACACCAAAGCCGGCGACACCACTGATCGCTGCCGACGCGCAGAGGGCGAGCAAGCAGAGGCTCGAGGCGATGCAGCTCGCCATCACCGAAGCCATGCGCCTCTCGACAGGACAGATGCAGGGCAATGTCCGCGAACAAACGCCGCGCGCCAACGACGTAGAGGTCGACGCCCTCGCAACGCAGCTCGCCATTCAGGACACACTGCAGGGCCGATACGAGCCCACGGGACGAGACGGAGACATGCCAGGGGGCCGTTTCACATCTCAGGCGGTCAACGGCATGAAGGCGGTAGCGGCGGAGCCTGTATCGACCTTCTCGATCGACGTCGACACGGCATCATACAGCTTCGCTCGCCGCAGTATCGAGGATGGCTATCTTCCCGATCCCGCGAGCGTCCGCGTCGAGGAGTTCGTGAACTACTTCGACTACGACTATGCAGGCCCCCGCACCGCGGACGAGCCGTTCCAGCCCAGCGTCACTGTCCTTCCGACGCCGTGGAATCCCAACACGAAGCTGCTCCACATCGGACTGCGTGGCTACGACGCGCCCGCAACAGATCGGAAACCCGCGAACCTCGTGTTCCTGATCGATGTCTCAGGATCCATGCAGTCCCCAGACCGCCTGATGCGCCTCCAGACAGCATTCCAGATGCTGGTCGAGACCCTGAAGCCCACGGACACGGTGTCGATCGTAACCTACGCCGATGGCAGCCGCGTCGTTCTCGAGCCGACTCCTGCATCCGAAAGCCAGCGCATCACGCATGCGATCAACAGCCTGCAGGCGGGCGGCGGAACGAATGGCGGAGACGGCCTTCTGACCGCATACAGGCTCGCGGAGGAGCACTTCCTGAAGGACGGTGTGAACAGGATCTTCCTTGGCACCGACGGCGACTTCAACATCGGAGCCTCCGGTGACGAAGACCTGCTCAAGATCGTGGAGAGGAAGCGGAAATCCGGCGTGTTCCTGTCTGTGCTGGGTGTCGGGACGGGCAACTACAACGACGGCATGATGCAGACGATCGCGCAGAACGGAAACGGCGTCGCGGCCTACATCGACAACCTGTCCGAGGCACGCAAGGTTCTTCAGGAAGAGGCCGCTGCGTCCATCTTCCCGATCGCGAAGGACGTGAAGATCCAGGTCGAGTTCAATCCGGAGACGGTCGCAAAGTACCGCCTGATCGGATACGAGACCCGCGCCCTCGCGACCGAGGACTTCAACAATGACAAGGTCGACGCAGGCGAGGTCGGTTCCGGCCACCGGGTTACGGCGATCTACGAGATCGTTCCGCAGGGAAGTCCCGAGGCTTCGGTCGATGACTCGCGATACACGAAACCCGAAGAGGCTGCCAGCCCGGCCGCAGAGCATGCAGGCGAACTGGCCTTCCTCAAGATCCGCTACAAGAAGCCCGAAGAGGACAAGAGCCATCTGATCACCAGCCCCATCCTCGATGGGGACGCCCTGAAGACCATCGATGCGGCTTCCCCGGATGTGAAGTTCTCGATCGCCGCAGCCGCATTCGCCCAGAAGCTCAAGCAGGAGCCGTGGGTGTCCGACTACGACTGGAAGGAAGTGGAGAGCCTGATGAAGCAGGGGCAGGGCGCAGATCCTTATGCTCTGCGCGGCGAGGCGATCCGCCTTGTGCAGATCGCGGGAACGCTGGCGAAACGCGACGAGGCCCCAGGCTCCCGGCCGTAGGAGAGCGAGCCGAAATTCCGCAGAACGCATGCGGCCGCACATGGCGGCCGCATCGCCCTTCGGACTACAGGGCCTATTGTTTCACTGTTGTTGACAGTCAGTGCTGATTGTTCAATCTATCTGCCGATCCATTCAATCGTCATATTCACCCTCAACGCCGCATGTCGGCACAAAGAGGAATGACATATGCTCAACCAGATCAGCGGACTACATCACGTAACATCGATGGCAAGGGACCCGAACGAGAACAATGCCTTCTTCACGAAGGCGATGGGGCTTCGGCGCGTCAAGAAGACGGTCAATTTCGACTCCCCGGACACATACCACCTCTACTATGGCGACGAGAACGGAAGCCCAGGCACGATCATGACTTACTTCCCGTTCGCTCACATGGCGCGGGGCAGGAAGGGGAGCGGAGAGGTCGGAACGACCGCCTTCGCGGTGCCCAAGGACGCGCTCGGCTTCTGGGCTGACCGACTGAACGGTTTCGGCGCGACGGACCTCAAGCAGGAGGAATTGTTCGGCGAACGGCGACTGACGTTCTCCGGGCCTGACGGCGACGGCTTCGCGCTTGTGGAGGTGCCGGACGACAATCGCACGCCGTGGCATCACGAAGGGATCGATGCCGACCATGCCCTTCGCGGCTTCCATTCGGTGTCGATGCGGCTGCGCGACGTCGGCGCGACATCGGAGCTTCTGCGCTTCATGGGCTACGAGGAGGTCGGACGGAAGGACGGCGTAACCAGGCTCTCGGTTCCCGGAGGCAACGACGCCCGGATCGTGGATCTGGAGGCCAAGCCGCTGCTCGACGCCGCAAGGCTCGGATCGGGATCCGTCCATCACGTGGCGTTCGCTGTCGAAAACCGGGCCAAGCAGCTCGAGGTCCGCAAGGCGCTGATGGACACAGGGTACCAGGTCACGCCCGTCATCGACCGCGATTACTTCTGGGCAATCTACTTCCGCACGCCGGGCGGCGTCCTCTTCGAGGTGGCGACGAACGAGCCGGGCTTCGACCGCGACGAGGATACGGCACATCTCGGCGAGTCCCTCATGATTCCCGACCAGCACGAAGGCCTGCGCGCCGAGATCGAGCGGCATCTTCCGGCAATCAACGATTAGAAGAACGAACGGGACCGAATGAAGGGCGGTCCCGTTCACCAGATCTCGGGCACCCCGCCACAAGGATTCGTGCGTTGACTTCATAAGGATTCATGGATATTGCGGACTTATAGTGAATCCATGATTTGATCCATACGGGTTCACCCCCTAGAATCCTATGGAAATCCGCACGCTTCGGGACGTTCGGAGGCAATCCTACAGCACGATACGACCTTCCCGCAGGTGTGCGACATGCTCAAATTCGCCAGAAACCTCATTCTTTCCGCGGTGATAGCGCTGCAGCCCGCACTTGTGTGGGCCACCCCCTCCGGACTGCAGGACGGGACGCTATATTTCCGCTACAGGGATCAGGTGAGCGCCGCGCAGCCGATAGACCCGGTATCGAAGGACATCATGGCCTTCTATGTCGCCGGCGTGGGTGTCGAATTCTCGGAGCGGCTGCCGCTGAAGCCGCAGTGGGAGGACGACACATGGGTGTTCACCGATCCGCTCCCCGAGGGAATCGTCTTCGACCAGGCCACCCGTTCCTTCGTAGGAACTCCGACCAAGCCGGTGCGCGGGTTGACCGTCGACATGGTCGGCTACGATGCGACAGGCACCGCCGAAGCCACTGCGACAATTAACTTCGACGTATTCGATGTCACGGGAGAGGTGTTCGAAGTCGATCTCTACGCGCATTCCGGCAAGTACCACGTCGATGAGCTTCCTAAGCCGACGAAGAACACGGTCGACCATTGGACGCACGTCTACGCGCCCCCGGCAGGCATATCGGTCAACGGCCCGTACTACGAGGGCACTCCGGCCGCCGCAGGCCAGAGCCGCGTCTTCAGCCAGGGCTTCGACTTCCTAGGCAACGTCGTCGCGACATACGTCGGTAAGTACGTCGTAGAGGACGGCCCGACGTTCCCGTTCATTCCCGACAACGTCAAACCCCTGCCTCAGCTCGAGGCCGGCTGGAACCTCGGCCCCTTCGACTACAAGGCACCCGGCAACGTCGGCGTGACCCGCCTGATCAACCCCGCAGTCGGGGCGCGCTACTATCTCGAAGTCCAGAACAATACTGGTCTTCCCGGCGACGTGGCCTCGAACGACACGCCCAAGGCGCTGCAGGTCCGCGGCTGGGTGACCAAGCCATATGACACGGCGACTGTCAGGTTCAGGGCGATCGACAGCGACGGCACCGAAGGCTATTCGAACTGGTTCACGTTCGGCTCGTCCGATCCGCAGCCGGGATGCTATCCGTTCCCCATCGGCACTCTGACGCTCATGACGGGCGGCGGCAACGTCTACGTTCCCCGCCCGTACGGCTCGCAGGGCGTCGTAAGCTACCACCTGGTCGACGGAACCCTTCCCGACGGCGTCACCCTCTTGCAGACTTCTGGCCTTTTCAAGGGACCTCCGAAGAAGGCGGAACCGTCGAGGCAGGTCACCGTCCGCGTCGACGTCACGAACGGCGCGAACGTAGTATCCACCTCCTGCGCCTACAACATCATGTCGGCCACCTCTCCGCTGTTCCTGCGCGACACGACGGCAGGGCAGGCGCGCCATGGCAGGACGGGCGCGACCTACGCCGGATCGATGGGCGTAGTCGGCGGCATTCCGACCTTTTCAACGAACTTCTCCGGCGTCGCTCCAGCGAACATCTCCACCTCCGGCTCCACAACCGACAAGGCCACCTTCCCGGTATCCGGCACCTTCCCGACCGTCGGAGGAGCTCAGACCTACGCGCTGACCACCTCAAACGGCGACGGCAACTCCGCCGACGGAAACCTCAGCCTGATCGCCCATCCCCCGCTATCCGCCACACAGGGCGACTTCGACATCAAGCGCCTCGCTGCGTCCGATGCCTGGGCGACGGTTCAGTACGACGCAGCCTCCATCGTGCCCGACGTATCGGGCCAGACCGTGCAGCCATCGCTCGCGCTTGCAAGTCCGACAGGACTTCCGTTCGGCATACGCTTCGAGGACGGCCGCTTTTTCGGCACGACCAGAGAACCGGAAGGCCGATATGGTCCATTCAAGGCCTCGGTCAGCGACTTCACAGGGCAGGCGGCCCTGACGCAGGACTTCTACATCAACGTCACGCATCGCGACGAGATCGCCGTGTCCAGTGTCACGCCTCCCACGTTCGTCATCGAAAAGGCGGCGCCGTCGAAGACCTACCCCGTGGCGATAACACAGCCCCCGGGCGCGGCGGGCTTCGCCGTGACGTGGTCCATTTCAGGAACGCTGCCGTCGTGGCTCGCCTTCGACAGTTCCGACGGAAGCCTCACCGCATCCCCCAACATTCCCTATTCGGCAAAGGGCACCTACGGCCCGTTCACCGTCACGGTCACTGACAGCGATAATTCGACCACCACCAGCCCGGCGTTCAGCGTCGAGGCAAAGGACTGGCCCGATCCAGCCGCCGCGCAGATGCCGAAGGCGGGCGGAACAGTGACGGGGTCAAATCCGGGCGAGACTGCGACGACGATGTCGCTCTCCAGCTTCGCCGACGCGATCGATGAGGATTCGGTCATCGGCGGACGGGCAGGGGTATCCTTTGTCGCGGCTTCGCCGTCCAACCCCGGCGGACTGACCTTCACCGCGGCCTCGGCAACCCTCGCGGGCACACCCACAGAGCCGTTCGACGGCATCGCGACATTCAGCTTCAAGGACTCGAAGGGGAGGGACGGCACGGTAGAGCAGCCAATCGAAATCCGCCCCTACCCGAAAGTCCGGGCGGCGGCCTCCGCCTTCGACCTACCCCGTCTGTCCGACGCTTCCACCTACATCGCCGCCCCGACGATGGTCGAAGGGTTCTGGAACACCCCCGTCTGGTCGCTCGACACGGGCACGCTGCCCAGCGGCCTTTCCGTCGATCCCGGCACGGGCAGGATCGTCGGCAGCACGACCGCCGACGCCAATCTTCCTCCGTTCTCCGACATCCGCCTGAAGGCCGTGTCCCGCGGCGCAAACGCCGAGACGCTCATCTCGTTCACCGAGCCGTTCTCGATCACGGTGACAGAGCGGCAGGCGATGACGCTTTCCTTCGCCCCAAGCACGGACACGTTCTACCTTCAGGACAAGACCGACCTGCAGCCGTACTCCGTCGTCACGCACACGATCGCCAGTCCGGTCCTGGGCGGCTCGTCGGCGGGCGGCGTGACATACGCCATGACAGCAGGTTCTGACTTTCCGTCCAGGCTGATCATGAACCCGACGACAGGCGTGCTTTCATGGACTGGAACCCCCGAACTCGGCCACTGGTCCGCGCAGGTCACCGCGACCGACAAAGAAGGCCAGACCGCCACGGCGACGCTTTCCGTCTCTTCGACGCTCTTCGGCCAGATCACGTCTCCGGTCATCGATCCCAACGATCCGACCAAGGGCGGCGGGCCGACCTCTCTCTTGCTGCGCGTGGGCGAACCCTTCAAGACATGGCCCCTGAAGCCGGGCAACTTCGTCCCGCCGCTCGTCTTCACAACCAGCCCCGAGACGCTGCCTTTCCCGATCACATTCTCGCCGGGCAGCGGCGCCTTCTGGGACGCGAGCCTGTTCGAGACCCCCGGGCTGCACAAGATCGTCGTCGGCGCGACGGATGCGGACGACCGTTCCATGAAGCCGATCACGTTCAACTTCGACGTAAAGCCGGCGCTCGCCTTCGCGGCCGCCGGGGTTTCCGGTACCGCGACGCAGTATTCCAGCGCCGCACCGATCGACCTCTTGTTCCCCGAGGCCGCGCCGGTCATCGGCGCCGTAACCTACTCCATCTTAGGAACGGTCCCCGGAACACTGGTAAGAAAGACCTACGTCAACGGCGCTTTCGTCAGCTACGACTGGCAGGGAGGAAGCGTGGACGCGACCACGCCAAACGCGCTCGACCAGCTCCCGCTCGACGCCCTGGTCTTCGACCCCGAGGCGCGCACGCTCAAGGGCATACCGTCTCAGTCCGGCTCGTTCAGCTTCACGCTCGTCGCCTCCGACGATCATCAGAACGGGTACGTCAGGGCCGTTTCGACGCAGGTTGAAAACAACAGCGCTTCGCTGCCGGTATCGGTGGAGGTCGCCAAGGCCGCCGACCTCGTCATCCAGAACAGGGACGCTGCTGGACAGGCCAACTCCGAAGACCTCGCGCAGTACACGCAGCGTCCGACGCTGCATACCGCGGTCGATAACGTGGCCTACGGCAAGGACGTTGTCTGGACGCTCAAGCAGGGAGCGGTTCCCTCGAGCCTGACGGCATCCCCGTCGGGCCAGACGCTCTACTACGGCGGCTATGCCGACGCACAGGGCACGTTCGGCGGCATCGTCTACGAAGCAACGGACGCCGCGGGCCGCGTGGCTGTCGCTCCGGCCGTGAGCTTCAACGTCGGGCCTCGCCAGACGTTCGCGCTAACGCCTTCCGCGGCCACGCGCAACATGATCGTTGATGCGACGGACGCGAGCCTCGACGTCACCTCTATATTCCCCGCATACGGCGGAAGCGGCATGAGCGGATCGTCCTGGACGGTGTCGGGAACCCTTCCTCCGGGCGTCACGACCTCCAAGTCCCAGAACGGCGTGCATTTCGGGGGAACTTCGACGGACATCGGACAGTGGACGGTGACGGTCACTGGCAAGGATTCGAAGAACGCCACCGCCTCGGCCACGATCACGTTCAAGGTCGTCGTTCCTCCAGACCCGATCGAGATTTCCGTGAGCAATGTCACGACGAAGGTCGGCTTCCCGTTCACCATGCAGCCCACTGCGACGAACGTCTTCGGAACGCCGCGCTTCTACTCGTACGACATCGAGGGAGGCAAGTACGGGGCCGAGCTCGACATCGACAACGCGACCGGACTGGTCTCCGGCTCGTTCAGTTCCGTGCAGCAGGCAAACTTCGACGAATACGTCACCGACGAGAGCAACAGGGTCACGTCCAAGCCGGTCGTGGTAGATGTCATTCCGAACCTGCGCGTCACCGTTCCGCAGATCGTGCAGTTCCCGCCCTACCAGGCGCTGACGCGCACGGTCGACACGGCCTACAAGCTCGGAACGGTCAAGTACTCGCTCGGACCCGGCAACTGGCCCAAGGGCGTGACGGTCAACCAGAACACGGGCACGCTCTCCTCGGACGGTACGGCGCTCATTGGCAGCTACGACAACCTCACGATCCTCGCGACGGACACCTGGGGAACGCTTCCGTACGTCGATAGCCAGGCCTCCAACCCGTTCAAGATCGTCGTCGAGCCGACGGGGCCGTATGTCAACCTCCAGCCGGGGCAGTTGACCGCGGGCGAGAAGAGGAAGAGCTACAGCTTCGACCTGAAGCCGTCGTTCCTGACCTACGCGAGCATCGGCACGACGGACATCGTCTGGTCCATGTCGGCGGCCACTGGTCAGAAGCTCGCTCCCGGTCTCACCGTGGCCGACGGTGTCCTCTCCGGCGCGCCGACGCAGTCGGGCACCTTCACGTTCAACGTGACGGCCACCTATAAGGACGACCCGAAGGTGAAGTCCACCGCGACCTATACGATCGTGGTTGACCTGCAGCAGATCGACCTCAAGTTCGCAGGCGCCCCCGCGGTCGGTGACATCAGGGACCCCTATTCCTTCGATCTCAAGACGCTGACCACCGTCCAGAACATCCCGCTGTCCGGCGTGACGTACACGTACACAGCCATGTCGGCGCAGGGTGAGAACTGGCCTGCCGACCTGACGCTTTCGACCGGAGGCATAATCTCTGGCACCCCGTCGCGCAGCGGAACTTACAAGTTCCGACTTACCGCGGCATGGGCCGACACGAACCCGACCGCCGAAAGCCTGTCGGTCACCATTCCCGTGACGCTGACCATCAACGGCTCTGGCAACAAGTGGGTGCAGGTCGCGACCGGCGACGTACACACCTGCGCCGTCACCACCGACAAGGAAGTCTTCTGCTGGGGCGCCAACGGGTCCGGGCAGCTCGGAAACGGCACCACCACGGCATCGCGCTTCCCGGTCAAGGTCCAGGGCATCGACGACGCAACGTCAGTACAGGTCGGCGACCTGCACTCCTGCGCCATCGTGACTGGCGGCGCGGTCAAGTGCTGGGGATCGAACAGCTACGGCCAGCTCGGCAACGGCACGAAGACCCCGTCGACGACGCCCGTCAAGGTAACCAGCCTCACAGGCGCGACCGCACTCAAGATGCTCAAGCACGTCGACAGCCCCGGAGGCGCGCATAGCTGCGCGATCGCCAACGGCGGGGTCAAGTGCTGGGGATCGGACAGCTACGGCGTCCTAGGCCAGAACACGAACTCGGCTTGCACGACCTGCACGTCCACCGTTCCAGTCCAGGCGGTTGGTCTGACCTCCGGCGCGGCGCAGATCGACATCGCATACATCACTACCCACGTCGCGATGGCAGACGGGACGCTGCGTTCGTGGGGTTGGAACGGCGAGAGCCGTCTTGCGATCAACAAGGCAGCCAATGTCGTGTACGGATCCCCGCAGACAAACCCTGTGATCACCAATGCGCTGATGTACCTTGCGACGCGCAATTACGTAACCACCGACGGCCGCATCTTCGTGCTCGCGAACAACGGCGCCGCATCGACGCAGTCGTCTTGGCCGCAGATCGTTACAAACCGCGACCTAATCGCCAACGGCTCTCCATTCTGCGCAGTCGCAGCCTCCAACGGCACCGTGCAGTGCGGCACCGTGACGGCCCCGTCGACCACGGTCAGCGGCTTCGACTTCGCACCCGTCCAGATGGACTCCGGCAACGGCTTCTCCTGCGCCGTCCTGACGAACGGCAACCTGCGCTGCTGGGGTTCCAACACCTACGGCCAGCTCGGAGACGGAACCGTCGTTTCGCGCTCTACTGCCAACGTCAACGTGGAATAGCCGGGAAGGGGAGGGACACCTCCCCCTCTTCGTTCCCGTGGTCGTAGGCGCGTCATGGGTCGGCGAGCACGTCGGATCGCCGACAGAAATCGAGATCGGATACATGACGGCCAGAGCGGACGCGTTCGCCTCTTCAGAATTGCGTGCCGCGGCGGCATGATTGCTGCGAACACAAGGAGACTTCCCATGAGACAGCTTCACCAGGACCAGGTCGACAACGACAACTGCCGCGTCTACTTCCGTGACGACGACCGGACGCTCTACTGCTTCCAGCGCGAAGGCCGCGGCAAGTTCGATCTCTACGAATGCACGGACCAGGGCGAGCCTCTGGTGCACGCGGATCTCGAATCCTTCAACTTCGGGAACGTGACCGGCGAGGACAGCCTTATCCTGATCGCTTCGGAATACAACGACTGGTTCGACGCCCACTTTGCGGAATACGACGTAAACCCGACCCTTTCCTACTGAAAACGCTATCAGCCTGCGTTCAGCCTAATCGCGCTAGCAGAGGATTGACCTTCCTCTGCTTTCCGCGTTTTGGCGACCAGGGAAGGGCGCGATTTTCTGACCTACAGGCACGAAGACGCGGCGGATCAGGTCGCGGAAGCGTCGTCACTCCGTTTTCGAGACCCGGAAGACGTCGGCGTTGTCCTGGCGGCGCCTTAAGCCTCTGTAGACGCCAGCAACGATCTTTCCGTCGCTGGCCACTCCCTCGAACCCGACGTCGGCGATCAGCACGGGCTGCAGCCATTGCACGCCGGACGGCGGGCCAGGATCGTGCACCTCTGGCTTGCGCGTCCTGATCCTCGCCATCAGGGTTTTGAGCCGTCGACCTGCCGCGCCCGAAAGGTCGACCTCGACCGAACCCGCGATGACCAACGCAGTTTCCCGGTACGCAGCCAGATAGAGGGTCGCGCCTCCGCCGGCAGAATCTCGCCAGCCGATCACAAAGAAGGCCTCGACTGCACCGTGGCACGCCCCCATGCGTTCCGTCTCCGTCATTCTAAACAAGGCTGCATATAAGTTTTGTCCAACAGAAACGCGAGACTGGAAGCCTCATGAAAGGATTGTCGATATCACTCCCGCACAAGGCACCATGGAAGAGGCGAGAAGGCCCCCTGCACTGTTATGTTATAAAGTTGCATAAGGTTTATTATGGAACATCTGGGCGGTTTGGTGCGTGTTGCATTTCGTGCCCAAACCGCTTTTTCCTCGACTGTGGAAAACGGCCTATCTTGCGGTTTCCGCTGTTGCGTTCTCTTGCGCCGATGGCATGTTTGCACTCGTTGCAAATATGCGAGCCTTCATGCCAGTTATCAATATCCGAAGTGAAGAGCTACCACCGGCCGCACGCGGCCTCATCATTGTCAACTCGCTTGGCCTACCACGGTTCTGGGCAACCATATGGAGCGACATCCTGAACCCAAGACTGGAGCCGTCGAGCCGCCAGAAATATTTGACGGCCATCGACCGTCTCTACGAGGCAGTCTCCGAACAACATGGTGTCGATTGTCTGGACCGCCTCATTGCTGATGCTGATGGCGATGCCTTGGAAGAATGTCTCCTTGGCTTCTTCGCTCAGCTCAGAAACGAGGCAGTCATCGAAAATGCGGACAAGTCGTCTACTTGGAAGTTTGCGCTCGACTTCGCGACGGAAATGCTTCGCCAGGCCGGTAGCACGGCCGGTACGCGGGCGAACGAAATCCAGGCAAAGGTACATCGCCTTGAGACCTTCTACCGCAACCTAGTTCCGAACCCCCAGAAGCCGCCGCCGCCGATCCGGGCACTTCCGCCGCTCGTAATCGAGGACCTGTACGAAATCTTCAGGCCGGATTCGACGCGAAACCCCTTCAAGACTGAAGCGCTGCGCTGGCGCAACCTCTTGGTCTTCATGTTGCTGTTGCGCCTTGGGCTTCGGCGTGGTGAAGGCGCGTTGCTGTACGCTTCCTCGTTTAAGGAGGACTTCGATCCAGTCGCTCGCAAGACCGTTCACTGGTTGGATGTCGAGGAAGTCGATGATCCGGACCCACGGTACGAACAGCCTGGACTGAAGACGGAGACCTCGCGACGCCAGCTTCCGTTACAGGAAGAGATCGTTGAACTCGTCAGGTTCTACATCCGCAACTATCGCGGACGGGTAAACCACCCACACCTTCTGATCTCTCAAAAAGGCCTGCCACTTTCGCTGCGATCCCTCAGTGAAATCTTCGAGGTTGCGACGAAGGCGCTGTCCGACGAAGCTAAGCAGTCTCTGAAAAAGCAAGGACTTAAAGGCGTCTCTTGTCACGATCTCCGCCATACATCCGCTGTCGTTAGGATGCGTCGGTATCAGGACACGGGCAATGATCTGGACAAGGCTCAGGAGAAGCTGCGGACATTTTTTGGGTGGTCGAAGAAGTCGGATATGCCGCGCCTCTATGCCAAGGCCTACTTCGAAACCAGCCTGGACGAAGTCTGGGGCGAAAAATTTGACCACTTTGTGGATGCTCTTCGACGCACTGTTCCGGAGACATCCCATTGAAAGCCGCCGTCACGCATCAGAACGACCGCCTCGCCGCCGCTATTGATCGCCTGACATCGAGATTGCCGCCGCTGCCTGCGGTGGTTAAATACTATGATGATTTTGCGAACGAGATATGCTCCGTCCGAGACCTATCCGAAACCGACCAAGTCTTCCTTGCCGTGGACGGCCGCCAGCATTCAATATCGTTCCATGCGTTTGGTCCCGCAACGCAGGTAATGAAACATGTGTTCGCCGAATGGCTTGGCGAACACGACCTTCACTACGTGACGATCCTGTTTGGCAGCACCCTGAGCTATCTCGCACGTCGCGGCGTCCCCTCTCTCATCGAGCTATTGGTGTCACAGCCATTCGATGCTCGATCCCATTGGAACACATTCGTTCTTGCAGAGGTAAGCGCCAGAGAAAGCTACTCGCTAAGAGCCATTCTTCATTCCCTCTGTCGGCTCAACATTGGTCATTGGACGCCCACGGCGGCATCGATCATTCGAGCTCTGAAGAGCCCAAAGACCGACAAGTATCGCGTCGTTCGCATCGGTGATTGCTTCCTGCCACTGGATCACCAAAGCCTGATTGTCGACCACATCGATGCGATGTGCGCCGCGCTATCGAATGATCCCCAGTCGATTGATGACGAAGCGTTGCGGGACGTGTGCATCTTGGTCACGTCATACCAGTATGCCTTCCGTCCGGGTCAGATAGCACGGATCGAGACGGCCGATGTTCGGCTGTACTCGACTGGTGCGGTGCATGTGGCGGTCACCCGGATCAAGCAGAAGGATCACCGCAAGCGCATTCGAGAAACCCGGCGGATCAAGCGAGAGTGGGGGCCGCTCTTCAATGAGTTCGTGAAGCGCCGGGACGCAGGAAGCGTCATGATAGAGGAGGGCGTGCCCCCTCGCCTCCTCTTCGGCCTCACACCGTCCGGTGTTAGCCGGGTCATTCTTGAGCTTACGTCGGACTTGACAGGAGAAGCCTGGTCTCCAACTAACCTGAGACATACGGCGGCGCAACGCCTCGCGGACGGCGGCATCTCGCACGCCGGTCTGTCGGAGTTCATGGGACACTCCAGCGACCGCGTAGCCAACGTCTACTTCGACGCATCTCCACCACAGGCCAAGCGTATCAATGATGCGCTTGCGATCTCACCAATCTACAAAAACGTAGCCAAGATTGCGACGACGAGGACCATCGACAAGGAAATGCTTCTGGGCCTCCCGGCCGAGAAGCAGATCGGGGGCGTGCCTCACGGGATTCCTATTGCGGGGATAGGAGGTTGCAACCTGGGTCAAAACCTCTGCATGAAGAACCCGGTGGTAGCTTGCTACACCTGCTCCCAGTTCATGCCGCTCAATGATCCTGAAATCCATCAGGACGTCGTGGAGAGCCTTCGCCCGGTCGTTACTGAGTTCGCCGCCGTATCCCGCAACAACCAGCAATCGCCCGCTTACGCTCAGTTGAAGAGCACCCTCGACGCCGCAAGACGTGTTGCCGAGGAACTGAAATCCGATGGTGAGGAAGAGGTATGAATCCATTCTATGCCGAATTTATCACCACGGCAAAGAGGCTGGCCGAAGAGCGCGGCCTGAGCTGGAACCTGGTCTTTGACGGTGATGGCAAGGTCAGCAAGGAGACAAGGTGGAACCTGACGGAGCTGAGGGGCGGGCTCTCCAAACCGGTCCAATGGCTCGGGCAGGTCGGGGTCGACACCGCGCCGTTCGAGAAACTAAACGAGATCAGAGTCGAAATGGGGCAAGGTCTCCTGCTGCCAAAGCCCATGTCGCCTCACTGGCTGGACTTCTTCCAGGCCGTTTTGATCCACCAGCTCCTCCTTGGTCAGACGAAGCCCGGAAGCGCCGTTCAAGTGGGCGTTGGCATTCGACGGCTGGCACCTGCAGCAGAGGATTCTCCGCCCTGGGCAGTTACCCCTGATCAAATCCAGCAGGCCTATAACGCCGTTCTTCGGTCATCGGAATCCGGCAAGCAAGCGCTCGACTTCGTGACGATGGTCAGGAACGTCATCGACAAGCAGAAGCTTGCCGATATCCCTGCTCTGGCCCGGTTCTGTCAGCCATATGCCAGCAAGGAAGCATTGACAGCGCAGCAGCGGGCCGATGCGGTTAAGGACCGTCAAAACGCTCATGGTGGCCGCAAGAGCCTTAGGCGCAGCCTGGCTGAACGGAAGTCGGCGTCGAAGCTTCCGGATGAGAAGGCCTTCTGGGAACTGGTGCGGATTGTCTTCACCGAGACGCCCCTGTCCTTCTCGGATGCGATCCGGTTTGCGGCATTCAAGGTTCAGATCATCATGGGCTTCCGGATCGGAGAGGCGGCCCTACTACCGTTGGATTGGAAACGTTGGCGCGAATATCTGGACGCCGACGGCCGACCGGCCGGAGAGCATGGTGGGCTCTCCCGCTCGCTGATCATCAGGTACTTCGCCGAAAAGCAGGAAGAGGACGACCTCGCCGAGGGCTTGGCCCTTTACGAGAACATCCAGCACGTCCCACCGATGTTCGAGGAAATTTTGGTAGAGACGCTCGACCACATCGCCACCATCACCGCCCCGCTGCGGGAGCGATTGAAACGGCAGGCCGAGACGGGCCGTATCTTTCCCGAATATGCCGAGGACGCGCTCGTTCCCGCGTGGGAGATGTATGTCCGCATGACAGGAAATGCCGTCTTCTCGGACGTAGAGGTTCCGCCGGAGCTGATCCGGCAATACCGCGAGAGCTACGATCCCCAGTTACTCCAGGATATGCGCGAAATCCACTTGCAGGGGCGTCCCAAAGGCCTGCCCCAATATTGGTTCCGTGGAGAACTAGCTTCAGTGCCTATAAGGGACGCCTTCGGTAATCCCATGATCGGTAACGTTAAGTGGCGCGAGGCGCTGGTGCGCGTAGGTGACGTAGAGAGTTATGTCCACGAACATATCGGGACGAAGGTGTCGGACACGACACCGACCATTCTCACGGATGGTTCCAAGTTCTATCCTCATGAACTCTTGTTCTTGATGCCGATCAGAAACCTCATCGAGGGGCGCAACAACGGCCTTCTCGACATAACTATGTACTCGGCCGTCGGCATTCTGGACAAAGGCCCGCTGAACGGCTCCTTGAGCGGCAAGGCAAGCGGCGAAACCCTCTTCCAGCGTTACGGCCAGACCGCCGAGGATCGTGCGCTGACGCTGACCTCTCATTCCTTGCGGCACCTGCAGAACACAGAGCTGTTCCGTCTAGGGGTCGCCGACACGATGATCACCAAGAAGTTCGGCCGCCGTAGCGTCCAGCAGAGCTACGAGTACGATCACCGAAGCCTTCATGAGGATATCGAACATATCGACGTTCCTCCGGAAGCCGAAGATTCTCTCGGCGACAAGGCGCTTCAGGTCTACAAGATGATCGCCGCCAACAAGGTGCGTGGACCTATCGTCGACGAGTTCCGGCGTGTCCAACGCGAGTATGGCGACGACGCAGCCTTCGACTACCTCAATGCAGAGGCCGACGGCCTCCACGTCACTCCCTACGGGCTATGCGTGAACAGCTTCACCAGCGATCCTTGTCCGAAACACCTTGAATGCTTCAACGGCTGCCTCCATCTGGCCCGGACCGACGTCGTAGAGGAGCACGATCATCTCGAAAAGCTGCGTGACCGATTTGCGAAGATCATCATCCAGTTGGAATCCGTGCCAGAAGGCCGTCGATATGCCGGATGGGCGAACCAGATCGCCCACGCGCGTATCCGCTACGAGAACATCGGCAAGGCGCTCACGACAGAGCCCGGTGAACGTCCCTTCCCCGATGGCACGGACTTGTCCGTGACGCCCGAGCAGAAGTTCGGCAACACCATCATCGACACCATGAGCCGCCTGAGAGACCTCGATGATTGATAAGAACGCCCGTCTTGAGGAATTGCTTGAGGCGATGATCGCCGAAAACGAAACCATCACAGCAAGGGCTATCGTCCGGCGGAGCGGGGACGTCTTCAAGAACGCTACCGACATCACCCGGAATGTCGACCGTCGTGCCAAGTTTGAGGCAGCGCAGCTCAGACAGGAGACGATACGGGCTGCCATCGACCGGAGCAGCAAGAAGTCCCGCTCCGAACTGGAGCGGCTTGTCGAGGTGAAGAATGATGACATCGGTCAGCTCAAGGCCGACCGGGAGCTGCTGATCTCATCCCACCGCATGATGATCCATGCTGTTGCTCAAATGGGCGGACGCTCTAAATGGAAGCAGTTCTTCGAGGAGTACGACGTAGCTATCAACAAGCTTCATAGCATGGATGCGATCCCAACCGGTGAAGTCGTAACCCTTCCGCCGAGGAAATCCTGATGGCGCGAGGAACGGGTAAGAGCGGCGTCGAGGTCGCTCAAGAACATGTCGATGCCCTGGAAGCGTATCTGGAGAACCTCGGTGACCAGCCGCTGCCCCGTTACGGCGGCGTCGAGCTGAACAAGAGTGCCATCGCCAAGGCCTGCGGCTTCGACCGTCAGGTCTTCCGTAGCAATCCCCGTTGTGCCGAAATCCTGAGCAGCGCCGACGACCGTGATCGCAAGACCAACCTGACCCGCCTCGAACAGGCAGAGGCGGACCGCGAGCAGAAGGCCAAGGTCGATGGCAACCAGATGGCCTTGGAGGAAGAGAACCTTCGGCTGAAGGCGGAGAACGCCTCGCTGCGCCGCGACCTTGACCGCATGAAGCGGTTGAGCGCGGTGATCGCCGAGACTGGGAGACTTCCATGATTGGGTGTTTGAAGTCTGGTCCTCGGAGCCGCGCCGTCGTGGCCCCGACAGGCCGTGGGAGCTGGATCGCAGTGAATGAGGCACAGGGACCCGCGACGTCCCGTCGTGGGTGGCCGCAGTGAACGGAGAGCCAGAGCCCATGGCAGGGGCCAATCAACGACGGGGTGGCTCTGAGGATCAGACGTTCCTGGTCCTTGGTGAGCGTTCTGAGCAGTCTTCCTGGGAGCTGTCCATCACGTCAGTCCATGCCAGCCGGTTCGGCGACCATGTCATCATCGGCCGCGACGAGACCGAGCATCTCCGGCGTGCCCTCGTTCTTGCCAAGCGGTCGCCGCGTGATCCGGCCGTCGGCGAGACGTGGCGTATCACAGGCTCTATCCAACTCCATCCCGAGTATGGTCCGCAGCTCCATGCCGAAGTGGCCATGCCCCTTGTCACCAAAGGACGGGCTATCATTCGCCATCTGGCGACCGACAAGCGGTTCGTAAATATCGGCTGGGCGACGGCAGAGAGGGTCTGGGAGCGCTTCGGAGAGACCATCTACGACATCATCAGGGACCGCGACTTGAAGGCGCTCGCGGAGGTCGTGGGGGCGGATCGGGCAATTGCCATCGTCGGCGGCTTCGGCATGCATGCTGAGGAGGTCGAAATCTTCCGCTGGCTGGACCGATATGGCGTCTCGCCTCGTGTGGCTGGTGCTGCCGCCCGCGTCTGGGGTCTTGGGGCCATCGCCCGCATCAAGGCCGATCCGTTCGGGATGACATTGCTGGAGCCGTGGAAGGACGTCGACGCGAGAGCGTTGCGGCTGGGCCTAGCCCTCGACGACCCGAGGCGGTTGACGGCCACCGTCGAGGAGGCATTGGCCATCCGCTTCCGGGCAGGGAACATGGCCTCCCCTTCCCCGGTTCTGAAGCCTCTCGTGAAACGTCTGCTCGCACCTTGGTCCGGCGATCCGGCGATTGCCATCGATCTGGCCTTGGCAAACGGTCGCGTTGTGTCGCCGTCACTTGATCTTCTTCAGTCCCGAGCCTGCCGGTTCATGGAGGAAGAGGTCGCCCGACACATCGACGAACGCATCGGCCGTGAGGTTCCGGGATTCGATGGCAAACTCGTGGTCGACGCCATGGCTAGTGTCGAGGCGGAGATCGGCTACGCTCTAACCGATGCGCAGCGCGAGGCGGTCTTCATGGCCACGACCTGCGGCGTCTGCGTGATCAGCGGCGGCGCGGGCACTGGCAAGACGACAGTCGTCCGGGCGATCCTCGCCGCCTTGGAGGCCATCCGTGACCATCTGCCAGTATCGCAGCGCCATGGCGTAGAACACCTGCAAGTGGCTCTCGCGGGCCGCGCCGTCAGGCGGATCAGCGAGGCGACAGGTCGCCCAGCGAGTACCCTATCGCGCTTGGTGCACGACATCGAGGATGCCGGTCGTCGTATCGAGGCGGGGACGGTCATCTTCGACGAATCTTCCATGCTTGATACCCCGTCGATCTACCGGGTGCTCGCCCAGTTGCCCATTGAAGTCAACCTGATCTTCATCGGCGACCCCGGCCAGCTTCCGCCCATCGGTCCCGGCCTGCCCTTCCACACCATGGTGAAGGCGGCGAGCATTCCATCGGTCACCCTCGACGTGGTTCACAGGCAGGATGACGCCACCGGCATTCCTGCCGTCGCATCCGCCGTGCGGACAGGAAAAGCGGTCGGTCTCCGGCGCTTCGATCCGAACGTCGCCCTGACACCTGGTGTCTACCTCTTCCCGGCGTCGAAAGACGACGTGGCCGCGAAGACTATAGCCGCGTTCCGCGCAATGTGCGGGCGGATTCCGGCCTATGGCAAGACGGCCGCCCTGCACGAGATGGACGTCCAGATACTCACGCAGGTGAAGAACGGCCCCGCTGGATCGAAGGACCTGAACCGCGCCATCGAAGTCGAATACATGGGCAAGCAGCCCAACGTCGAGGATTGGGGCCTCAGCCTCGGCTCGAAGATCATGTGGCTGAAGAACGATTACTCGAAGGCTCCTCAGCTCGACGCCGACGGGAAACCTGTTGTCGATAAGGTGACTGGCGATCCGATCTGTGCAGGCTTCATGAACGGCTCTCTGGGCGTCGTCACCAAGCCGCACCCCAAAGGTGCCTGGGTGCGGTTCGACGACGGCGCTGAAGACGTGATCACCACGGCCGACCTTGAGAAGCTTACCCATGGCTGGGCGATCAGCGTCCACAAGGCTCAGGGGTCGGCCTTCAAGCGGGTCATTATCCCCGTCGTCCGGTCGAAGCTGCTGGACCGGACGATGCTCTACACCGCGATAACTCGCGGCATAGAGACTGTAGTCCTCGTTGGAGACATCGATCTGATCAACGAGATCATCGAGGCCGCTCCCGCAAGCCTGCAGCGGAACACCGCTCTTCGGTTCGACGAAGAATAAAGCAACAGAAGGCTAGTTTGGACTCGGCAACATCATCAAAGGATGTTGCAATTCCATGCGCAGGAAAAAGCAACAAACACCGGGAAACCAGTGCGGCAACACCCCTTCTCACCGCTGGAACGCGGAAGCCCTCGCTCCGCAAAGCTTCTCGTTCACTCACTCACCCAGCTTCAAAGCCGAAACCGCACTCTTTGGAACTAATGACCCAATTTCGCCAACGGCTTACGACGGATATCTCATGTTTCAATGTAAGACAGAGAGCCTGGCAATACCGAACTCAGGCAGATCAATGCAGTAGATTGACTCACGTCCGTCGACAGCCTGATGCACTGACTAAAGAGGAAATCGCCAACGATGGCGACGCTTGCGCGACCTTTGCGGCACCGTTGCCTGGCAACCCCAGGCGGCCATCATCAGCTTGCGAAAGCGGACCGCGGACACAAGAGCTTCGACTTCATCCTGATCGCCGTAGATCGACGTTCATCATGGATTTTCTTGTGGATCAGCCCGACGCGACTTCCGGAAGGATTCGAACCATCGACCTTCAAGCAGCGCGCGTGCTTGACACTCTACCCCCTGAGCTACGGTCTGACGCGTCGGGCCATATTGATGGTAACCGACGCAATTTCGCCAAACAAGCGCCGCATGGGATCGCGGAAAAACAGAGATCATCGAAAGCCACAAAGTGTCATACGTTGAAGATCGGCTGGCTGAGATCCGGGCGAGCATGGGTTCGGACATCCGCACGAAGCCACCAAAGCGGTCGAAAGCAAAGGCAATCAGCACTAGGCTGAAAAGCCACCGAAAGATCGCCGGCACTCGACCCGAGAGCATGCTTGAGCGCGAAGCCGCAGCGCGCATAGATCGGTTCGTCGAGCTTGCACAGCAATTGAGCGTGGAAGATTCCGAGCTGATCGAAAAGTAGACTGTCACTGCGAGCGCAGCTTACGACATCCGTCCCATTGGAGGAGCATTGTCTTCGCGGTCGCCAAGCAGCCTTCCGAAGGCCTTTTCGACGGCTTCCGCACGCCAGTCCCAGTCCCAGAGCATCCCGATGCCGAACGGCAGCGTCTCGCTCGTGATCGCCTCATGGCGACTGAGACTCCAGAGCGCGACGATCATCTCCCCAGATCGCGGCTTGTCGAACAGAACAAGCGCCGTGGTGTCGGACACCCGCCGCCCCGGATGCGACTTCACGCCACGTTCGGCGATGTTGATGTACTCGAGGCCAAGCCTTCGTTCCGCCTCGCAGATGGGTTCGTAGCCGGACACTGGCGCTCCTCCCTAAATGTCTGTCTTCGATGCATATCGTTCGGTCGGTTACCGCACCTGTCAACGGCGAGAACGATGGCCACTTGCGTGTCCTCACGGTAACGTTGGCACAACACGGGAGATCATCATGTCCGAAAACATCACAATCAACGAGGAGCAGAAGCTCTACGTCATCCCATCAGGCAGCGGGTATTCCTGCCTCGGCTTCGACCATGCGTTCAAGCAGGCAACCGCCCTCGCCGACGCGATCGCTGCAAAGCGCCCCGATCTGGCCGAACAGGCGCTTGACCAGAAGCCAGATGCAGCCGACTGGGGAACGATGGCCGTCTACAACGGATACCGGAATCTGACCTCACTGCTTTCCCGTGAGAAGGTAGACCTGGACACGTGGTATGATCCCGAGACTCATCCTGAGGTGAAGCGCCAGCTCGAGCTGGCCCGCAGCGGCAAGTATCGCCTCCGACTGGAATATGGCGACCACGAGACCGGACAGGCATGGGACGACCGCCCCAACAACGGCAGCATCGGCCGATCCATGGGGCCGCTGAAAGTCCCTCTGCTCATCAAGACCGCCAGATCGTATGGCGGCGAGGCAATCCTCACCGCGTGCATCGTCAGAATCAGCGAGACACCCGGTGGTCGCGTGCTATGGCAGCATCCGAGCTACGCCCCGGCACCGAAGCCCTCCCTCGCCCCTGCAGCATAAGGAGCATACCGTGCAAGACATTTACACCTTCCTCGAGCGATACGCAGACGACGTCTTCCACCTTCCCTATGTGCTGGCTCAGACGGCGATCGGCGAGACCGACGGCGGCATAGCCAGCCTCTTCGAGTGCGATGGACGGGACTACGGCAGCGGCTTCGCCAACTTCGGCGGACACTACGTCGTCTCCACCCTCCTCACCTACTTCCCACCTGACGAGATCGTTGACCGTCTCGCGAAGACGGAAGTTCCGGAAATCAAGCAAAGGTTCGAGAACGCCGAGCTCCTGACGAAGGCGTCGATCCCCGAAATCGCGGAGGATGTCACCCGCACATGGCACGCCGCCCTGCAGAAGACATTCCCCGAGATCGCAGGCCACATCGGCGACAGAAGTCCCTCCACTGCGCGTGCGGTGAACAAGTACCTGGAATTCCAGTGCATCTACACCAGTGAGCACGAGCAGGGTTTCCAGAAGCCCGGCGCGGCATAAATCCAATTTCGGCAAGTTCATCGGCTGCCCGAGCCCTGGCGCTTCTCCGCCGGGGCTTTTCATCTTCAACCCACCAGCCGGATCTCGGTGCCCCACGGATCGGCAAGTGAAATTCCGCCTTCGATCTGCGTCACGCTGTCCGATGGCACCCGCGCCTTCAGCGCCGCCATGGAGTCGGCATCAAGCTTCATCGAGAACCATTCAAGCCCAGTGGTCGCCACCACTCGCTGTCCGGCACCGCTGCTTTTCCAGGCATTCATCGCCACATGGTGGTGATATCCTCCGGACGAATAGAAGGCAGCATCCCTGCGCTCCTGCCTCGTTGACTTCAATCCCACGACGTCGCCATAGAAGGCTTCCGCATCGGCCACCTCACCCACGCGCAGGTGAATGTGGCCAATGCGGAGTGCAGTCGGCAGCGTGTATGTGTCGCGGCTCCTGTCTGCCAGGGCCACGAGACCATCGAGATCGATCGCCTCCGTCCCCATGGTGACGAAGCCATCCTTCCAGACCCACGTCTCCGGGGATCGGTCGCTGTAGACCTCGATGCCATTGCCTTCGGGATCGGTGAGATAGACGGCCTCACTGACGTTGTGGTCGGCAAATCCGTCGATGGGCGCCTGGATCACTGCAGCATGGACGAGCCAGCGAGCCAGATCAGCGCGCGTCGGCATGAGGTAGGCAACATGATAGAGGCCTGCGGATGCCGGATCCTCGCGGACGATCCCTTCGACGCGCTTCAGCGTCAGCAGCGGTGTCCCGTCCACACCGAGGACGATGCTGCTCTCATCTGACGAGATCTCATCGAAGCCAAGCAGGGCCTTGTAGTAGCGGGTCATCGCGGGAAGATCGATCACCCGCAGAGACACCTCGCCGACATGCATGGGAGTTGTCAGCGCGAAAGGCAGGCCAGCCACCACGGACGGCGCTGTTCCGTCGATGCCCTCCGCGCGCAGAGCCGCCGGAAGCGCGGCCGCGGCCGTCGCAACCCCAGCCAGCCTCAGAATGTCTCTCTTGGTAATCCCCACCGCACTCATGCCCTGCCCTTCACGCCATCATCCATCAGGAAAAGGCTATGGCATTAAAAGCGGGAAATCCCATCACTTTCCGGTCATGTCAGCGCTTCAGGCTCGCAGACGACGCTTCCGCCGACTTCGGCCATCCGAAGCCGTATCGGCCCGCATAGTGTGCGTCGTGCAGATATTCGAGGTCTTCCTTCCAGTCCGAAATCGCCTCGTCGTAGTTTCCGGGCAGCCGGGCGGCGTTTCGCGCGAAGGCGGCGAGACAGTCCGCAATCTTGTGCAGCCGCCGGGCGCTTCCATTGGCTCCCCACTGGTCCATGTACGGCTTCGGAAACACGGGCGGCAGGCTCCGCGTGAAGATCTCCGACAGCATCCTCTGGCGGACGGGCGTGGATAAGCCGTTCCGGCCCACCCTGTAGCCCATCTCCTTCAGCATGCCGTCGCCGACCATCACATCGAAGGACCACGTCTTCGAGCCCTCTTCCGTGACCGAGGCGCGGCGGGCATTTGCGTCCGGCCATCTGAAGGTTTCAGCGAGATCGGCCTTGGCAATCCTCGCGTCCCACTCGTTCGAGATCATGCGGATCATCACTTCCGCCTGCTCGTGAAGCTTCACGCGCGTCTTGTCCTTCGTGATCCGCACCGCGTTGCGCCATATCGCCAGAACATCCCTCGAAGACTTCTCCGACAGGGATTCCCAGAATGCGAGCATCTCCTGCTCGGAGAGCAGGCGCGGCTCGACCACGGGCTTAGCCTTCGGCACCGGGCGCTGGGGTGCCGACGGTTCAGCGAATCCATCCGCGGAGAAGGTCTCGAAGGATTCGGCATATTGCCGGCCCTCGATCGTGAGGCCCACCTGCCGCGTCGGGTGTGCAAGCAGCCTCCGTCCAATCAGGTAGTTCATCGCGTGCTGGACAGCCTCGTCGAATGTCGTCCCGTTCTCGAGCCACGCATCCCCTCTCTTGTGCATCGGAACTCTGGCCCGGATCGAAACCAGTCTCGCCACCTCGTCCGCGGAACGCGCACCATGCAGCAGTGTCCGGAGGATAGGCCCGAGCAGAGATGCGGCAGTTGCCGTTTGCTGGGTCGGCTGTTTCGGGGCAACCACCGGGGCCGACTTGTCCGCGGCGAACTTACGCTCGGCAACCTTGAATGCTTCAAGCAGCCGCTCGTGCATCTGCGGCTTCGTCTCCTTGCGAGGCACCGCAGGCTGGACAGCCTTAGCGAAAGATTTCAGGCCATGAAGGCCGAAATCATTGAAGTGTATGGTGACATCGGATCCGGATATGTCATAGCGGTCGATCTGCTTCGTACCCTTGAGCTTTTCGGCGAAGCTGACGATGTGGAAGAGGCTGAGAGGCGTCTTTGCGCCGCCATCATCGAAGGCAAGCCCGTTGTCCGTGCTGATCTTGAAGACGCTGGCCGAAGGATCCCTTTCGGATTGGCGGGCGCAGAATCGGCCCGCCTCCACATAAGCGGCTTTCAGCTTGGCATCCCGTGAGCCGTGCGCAGCCTGTCCAGCACTCTGATGCATCCCGAAGATCCTCCGCTCGCTTGGTTATCCAAGCGTGGAGTCCGTCGATGCATCAGACCAGCGGCTTCAGGAACTTGCTTCCAGCTCCAGGCTCATGACGGGAAAGTCGTCCTCATCGAACACGATTTCCGCGAGGGCGTAGGTCGGGCCATTTAGCCAGCTCGGCTCCGCGCGGACGACATCTGTCACCTCGACGGCAACGATGACGCGGGTGCCCTTGTCGGTGACAAAGTATTCCCGGCCGGCGCAGTAGAACGTGCCGCCGATCTCCACAGATGAAAGATTGAATTCGTGAAGTTCACTCATGTCTGTTGGGCCGCCACGGCCGCATTGCCTGTTTCGCTCTATCCTTGAACCACAAAGGTCATCTGTTGGGCAATACCACCAGGCTAAATGATTTTGTAACTCCCGGCAGCTATTTGATAGCGTGCCCGCCAAGGAGGATCGTGCCATGAACCAGAAGACGCCTGCGCGCATCGGCCCCCGCATCGATCCGGCACACTGGAAGACCGTCAGCGACGACGGTTTTGACCGTTCCGACTACCACGACTTCGAGCCTGGCCTCATCTTCGACATGCTCCGAGAGCTCCGCATCCTCGCCGACGAGGAGCTGGAACGCGGTCGGCCGGCGACCGAAGTGTCCGCCCGGGCACTGCTGGATGAGATTCAGGCGATCGTTGCAGGCACGCCAAGAGGCGTGGACCTCTTCGTCTCCGAATGCTTCAAGAACACCGACATGGAGTACTGGAACGAGCATCACGCGAAGAAGAAGCCCGTTCCACTCCACCGCGTCGTCCTCCACATCGTGTTCTCCGCAAAGGAGAACCTCTCCGTCCGTATAACACCAGGATGCCTGTCGAAGATCGGCACCTGGACCGAGGCTCCGGAATGGCGGCCAACCCTCAACCCTCTCTACCCGGCGACAGGAAGAATCGGCGGCCGACCTGACACGGAACTGCTCTATCTCCGCAACGTCAGCTCCCTGTTCGCCAGGCGGCGACCCGACGCAACGGCATATGAGCGCCGGGCAAGGCATGTGCTGTCGAAGGCTGTCTGCATCACGTTCTGGCTCGTCATCCATCGCTTGGACGGTGTCTTCGACGTGCACCTCGACGCCTATGTCGCCATACTTTCCGCACTCGATGGCGACGACACGTCGGTCGAGTCCTCCCGGATGGAGTTCGTAGGCCTGGAGACCGTCAGCGTGCTGTCGGACTATCGGCGGGACATGGCGGCGCGGCTTCGGTCGTTCCCGCTGGAGACCGGACTTTCGGCCATCGACTTCTATGCGATCTGCAAATCCGCGAACTCATGGGATGTCGCGTCACGGCTTCTGAAGCAGCGCTGCATCGGTGGGAGCGCCGACCTCACCCCGTCACTTGTCCGAGAGTATCTGGCCTTCCTGAAGCGCGCGATCGACTACGGGGTCTGGACTCATCCCCAGCACCTCGACCCCGATGGCATGCCAAAGTCCATTTTCAACGACGAAGACAGCTCCGGCTAGCGGTAGCGATCAGAAACGCCGCGAGCGGCCTTCGAAGTCCGGCGCGGCATCGCCGAACGCCCGCAGCGCGCTTCTCATCATGTCGGCATCGGGGATATTCGGCCAGACATCGTTCTCGAGAGAACGGGGAGCTGACGGATCCACGTCACCCCATAACTGCCACATGGTCTTTCCACCCTTCACCATGATCCTGGCGCAGTCGTCCCAAGTGTCGTGCGAGGGCGAATTGAAGAACGACAGAAGGCGCTGCTTCGCACCCTCCGACAGCGGCCCCATCATGCCATGGAGGCCTTTGAACAGACCGAATTCGGTCTCGGTGGAATGTTCATGGGCCGCCTGCTCGTGGGCGCGGTAGTCCCGGCTCACCTGCTCCTCGGACTGCCTGAGCTTCTCGTTGTATTCCGGATCCGCCATCTTTGCGCGGTCGATGTCGTCGTAGCGCTCGTTGTCGAGGATGCAGCGGACGAACTCCTGTGCCGCCTCGTCGATGCTGGAGAGATATCTGGTGTATACGCCGTACCCTGCCCCGCCGGATATGATCGCTTCGCGCGGAACGCCGGCGGCTTCTGCAGCCGCCACATATCCGTTCGGATCCGATTTCGCGGCCTCATGACCACTCCAGTCCACGTAGAGATGGTTTCCGTCCGGACGCTCGTAGTAGAGCCTCCCGAATGGGATCATCTCGCAGGCGAAGTAGCGACCATCGTCTTCCTCGCGCAGGAGAAACATGCGCCCGTTGATCGCGGTGAACTCCATCTCCCTCTGGCCATTCTCGATCTTGGCCGAGCGGCGCAGTGCGGCGGCGACGAATTCCTTGCTGTAGGCGGGTGCATTCATGTCAGTTCTCCGGATTCCTTGCATGCCCAGCGTCCAGCTCCGGTCGGCAACGCACAAGCTTCCGGTCAGGGCCTCATCAGGCTCGGCATCCAACTCTCCTCAGGCAGCACGGCCTCGGCAGCCAGCGACGGCGTCCTGACAAGCTCCCACCGATCATGGAAGTTGTCGATCATCGAGCAGGGAACGCCAGCTTGCCGCACGGTCCTGGCGACATATTCCGGATTGAAGGGCACACCGAAGTAGGTCGATATCTCCGGATCCTCCCAGGTGGGATCAACCACCCTCCCCTCGGGATCGACCAGCCATGCATGCTCCGTTGGGAATGGGAATCCCAGCGACCCCGAGCATGCATATCCCTCGACATAGACAAGTCCATCGCGCTGCGCTGCCTTTGAGAACAAGATCTTCTGCGCGTTTCCGAAGCAGCCCCGCGGGACACCGGCAGGGTATCCCGCGGGAAACCGCTGGGATTCCCATTCCCGGCCGTGCTCGAGGATGAAGGTCGCGAATGCACGCGTTCCGCCCTCGATGGCAGCGATCTGCCGTAGATAGTCGGTGATTTCCGCCAGGGGCCATATCCGAGCTTCCATGGCTCGACCCGTCAGCGCTGGGACCACCACGGATCGCCGAGCGACGGCGTGTCCTCGGCGGTGTGGTATCCGATATGCTCCGCGACACGGGGATCATCCGGGATCTCGTGCATGAACTCCACACGCCTTTCAGCGTTGAACTCGCCATCCTCGTCGAGCTTACCCTCCCAGACGGAATAGCCGTTAGGGCGGTTCTTGTTCACATGCGCGCTGATCTCTGCATAGTCCGTCGTCTGCAGCAGCGTGTTCTCGTTGGAATCGTACAGTTCGAAAATTCTGCTCATCGAAAGCCCCCTCGTTTCACCTTTCATAGCTCATCGGAATGCTTCCGACGACCCCCTTGGCAACCGCGCCTGCGCAAGCTTCGCCATGGCCCGTTCGAACGCAGCTTCGACGCGGCTCGCCTCAGCATTGCTCAGGCAGAACGACAGGATTGCGTCCCACGACACCCCATTCATCGCGACTGACATCACCGCGCTTATCTCGGCGTCAGTGAGCTTCACCGTTCTTGTTTTCGACATTGTCCATCTCCGTTGTCACCCCTCTACTAAGGCCAACCAAGAGGGCAGATGTGCGGACTCGGCCCAAAATTCTCCATCGCTGGACATCCACTCAAGAGGCGGTGATCCTTGTTGGATCGATACTCGGCGAAAGACTGCCGCCAGACCATAAGGCCCCCAAATGAGCTTCCTATCCAAGATCTTCTGCCGACGTAACCACGATATGTCCCCGTTGAGGTCGAACCACCTTTGGTCGGATACACACCTGAAGGCGGCAGGCGAGTTCAAGTGGGATCGCGCGAATGCCACGGATGTCGCATACTCCTATGACGATGGAGTCCTGTCCGCCTTTGCCATCGGCAAGGAGAACTGGATGACGGTCATGACAGCGATGTGCGTGCTCTACGAGAACCACTGCGGGCGAGGGTTCAAGACACTCAGGAACGCGATCGGCGACAAGGCATGGGTTCAGTCGGAAGATCCGAGGATTCAGTCCTGGCTGTCAGCCAACAAGAAGTGCTTTTCCGACCTCCCGCGCTTCATTCCCGAATCCCCTGTCGTGACGCTGGATGAACGCGTCGGCAGATTTGCACACCCGAGGGCACTGGAGTATCCCGCCTACCGCATGGCCAACATATACATCGGCGCGTGGCAGCGCAGGTATCCGCCAGTGATGGATGAATTGCTCATCATCGCGGATGGCATTGGAGGCGACTACTGGGATCATCCGGAGATCGAGGCAGCCCTGGTTGCCTCCAAGCGCGCCTTCGAAGTCACCAGAGACTTCGCTCTCGAGTGGTTTGAAGCACGCGGCTTCGAGGTGAACAAGGTAGATCATCTTGTTCGGCTCGAAGGTTACCAGCCACTGTACATGATCCACGAGATCGAGTTGTGAGGCGACCAATCCATTCTGCGGTGCAATTGACTGCTCACCTCAGACAACCACCTTGAGAACCCCTGATTCCGGCATCGGTCAGTTTACCAAGGCCAACCAAGAGAGCGGATGTGCCACGCCGCTGAAAATAATCGGCCGCGTCTCAGACCACAGGCGGTCGATGCGCCTTGAACCATGCACTTCCGAGGCGAACCCTTGTTCATCTGAAAAGCATGGGAGCACGCAGATGGAAGACATGACGCTCGAACTCGAGTTCTTCGGAGAGATCAAGACGGTCGAGGCCTTCAAGGCGCTCGTCCAGGCGCTGACGAAACTTGAGGAATACGAGGACGATGCGAATTCCGCACGGCAGGCTCTCGTTGACGCCAACCTCGAAGGCAAGGGTTTCAAGATCGAGGAATATTCTTACAACTACCGCCGGGATCCTGTGGCAGAGATCATCAAGGTTGCCAAGGAATACAAGATAGACCTGGTGGCAACGATCACCGAGGGCGGACAATACGACCCCGGCACCATTCGATTTGTCAGGAACGGCCACGCTTCGTTCGAACTCCCAGTCATGAACTACGAACCCGCGCTGACCTCGGAAGTCCTCGCGAAGCTTCAGCAGCGAGGCGTAAAGACGCTGGACGAGCTTAATGAATTCCTCGGGTACTTCAAGGTCGATGACCTCCCCAAGTTCACGGTTTCCGACGACGTCATCGCGAGCATCTTCATGCCGAAGCGCCGGGCATAAGCCACGCCTCCGACCAATTCCCGAGCGCCGCCGGGTTCAATCGGCGGCGCTTTCCGCTTCTGGTGTCGCCTTGCTTCTTTCGGCACCCTTGAACATCCTGTTCCTTGAACAAAGGCACGAGAGGCAGCAATGGGCGATTCAGTCTGGACACACATCGACATCGGCGGGGAGATCACCACCACCGAATCCTTCAACACTCTGGTCGAAGCCCTGTCGCAGACCGGTGAAATTAGTATCGGCAAGAATAACGTTTCCAGGGATTCCGGAGCGATCCGCCAGGCGCTCATCGACGCCAACATGGAAGAGAAGCCGCTCCACATCCGGTGCTACACCCGGAACGGCGACACCGAGCTATTCGAGAAGGCTGGCAAGCTTGGCATCAACCTCCGCATCAGGACCTCTGGCTGGGGCGGCGAAGGCCCGAGCGTCTTCTTCATAAAGGACGGTCGGAAGTCCCTCACCATGACCGAGGACGGCGGATCGGTTGCCATAACGCAAAAACACGTCCGGCATCTCATGAACCGCGGCGTGGAGTCCCTGAAGGCTCTGGACGAGTTCCTGTCGCTTTACGACACTCCGACGCCTGACTTCCGGATATCGGATGACGTCGTCATGGAACTTGTCCTTCCTTCGCGAAAGCGCTGATCCCATACGAGGCCGTTTCCGATGAAAGCCCCCACCACCGACCAGCAGGCCCTCGACGCCGCGCTGAACACCTTCCGCAGAACGCTGCCCAGGACGATCGATGCCGATGACATCGAACACGTCTTCGCAAGCTTTCAGTATCTGGCGGAACCCGTCGTCGGTGTCGGCCTTCAGAGGGTGGTCGAATTCCTTCGCCTTGAGAGAGACAACGATCCACTCGACGCCCTCGCTGCGACCGCCGAGAACCCGGCGGAAGCCGACGACGGAGATGGCGAAGACGAGGAGGAGTACAGGATCCAGGCGGGTGGTAACTCCTATATCCTTTCCATCGCGCCGCGGCGGCAGGGAGGAGGAACACAGGTGAGCCTCCGCGACGTCACCAACGAGGGAGACAGTCTCCGCATCGCAGGCTCCACCGTCTGGACCGACACGGATGGCGACATCCACAGCAAGGGTTTCTGCAGGGTCGAGAACTATTCCAGGTTCATGGACTTCATGGATGGCATTCGCCACGCCATGGAGCCATACCTGCGAGACATGGTTTCCCCCTTCGAACCGATGAAGGATGGCGAGTTGCGGATGTCGGCACTCATGTCAATCTCGCAGCAATACCTCATCGACCGCGACGGAAAGCTGCCCGGCCGACTATGCCGCGAGGCAGGCAAGGCAATCATCTCAGGGGCCTCCGCGACGATCTGCGACTACATCGCCGCGACGCTCCCCGAGATCGTCGCCTCAGCAACCGCACGAGGCATCGTCTGGGGGCAGGCCTTCCTCGAATACAACGATCTCGACAACAACGTGACCGCGATCCCGACCGAAATGCCTGGTCGCAGCGCGCTCTATCATCGCAACACATCCCTGATCTTCGACCACAACGCCTTCGTCGTTTGGACCGACCATGACAGCGATGGCAGGCTTGTGGAACTCTCCGCCGCCGCGCTGCTGCCGGGTGACGACAGGCTGCGCGAGACCGTAGCCGCGGTTGCATCGGGAGAGATCCCCGACGACGTCGTCCTGATGTGCTATCGCCCTGCGGATAGGCTGTTCGAAAACGAGTCCTTCTTCGCAACCGGACTGATGCAGTCCATGGCGCACTATGTCTCATACGACTTCGAGGAGATCGTCGACGGACGGATGGACGCTTCCGATGACGCCGCCATCAAGACCGACTTCTGCGATCTATTCTTTGGCGATGACGAATTCCAGAATGCGCCATAAATGATACGTTGAGGCTACTTCACCGACGGCAATGACACGTCAGGGTATCATTGCCGTCGGCCTCCTCGAAGCTGGCATGGCACCCGAGGCTCTCGATCTGCGCGGGGTGGAAGACAGAGACTTCCATGAAGCTCCCCTCGCGATAGACGGCGCCGTCGTATCCCGCCGCGATCAGTTGCTCCCTCGCATCCGGATGCTTGAAGACCTTCGCCCATTCCCTGATTTCAGCCGTCGACACCTCGTCGCCGTCGATCTCGTATGGGTTTTCCATGGTTATCCGAGCGATGATCGGATCCCCTCCTCCCGAATAGACCTGCGCCATCCGGATGTCCGAGGTGAAATAGAAGCCGCGCCCCATCGAACTCCGCCTGCAGAATGAAAGATCGAAATCTTCGAAATCGGCCGACGAACCGTGTGCGAGAACTTACTTGAATGCGGTCATACAACCTCCAGACATCGGTTTGACGCTTCTTAGCGTGCCCCCATGCCACGAAAGCCACGAAAGGATTCGAAGATCCCTACTCCGCCATAGCTTGCAATCCTGCGGCCGATTTGCCATATTCACCCCCATGACGACAGACAGGAAAACCATCTCCCATTTCCTTTGACGACGCTTCCCGGCGGCGGCCGCAAGGCCATGAGCATACGGGAAAGCGACAATTCAAAGGAGATAAAGATGTCGTCCATCACACTCGAAATCCGTGCCGCCGAGGGCGGCGATGACGCAAAGCTCTTCGTCGGAGAGCTGGCGGGCGCATACGAGCGACTCTGCCTGTCCGAGGGCTGAAAGAGTCACCGGGCGCTAGAGAGCCGCTCCGGCGGCGGCTTCAACAGCATCCACCTGACGGTCACCGGAAAAGGTTTGTCAGGACTTCACAACGAGGCAGGGGGACACCGAATCCAGCGCGTTCCTCCAACCGAGCGACGCGGGCGAGTTCACACGTCCACAGTCACGGTCGCAGTCACCAGCGCGCCTTCGGAAAGCACGATGGATCGCACTCTTCTGCAGCGATCGGAAGGAGACTTCCGCGTGGAGTGGTTCAGCGGCTCCGGAGCCGGCGGACAGCATAGAAACAAGCATCAGAACTGCGCGAGGATCTTCCACGTCCCGACAGGACTGAAGCAAGAGCGACAGGGGCGGTCTCGTGAAGCAAACTATAGGGAAGCGATGGCGGCCTTGATCACAATGTTGGACGACCGCCTACAGTCAGGATCGAAGGCGGTCGAGGACGATGTCCGCCGAAGGCAGATCGGCTCGGGAATGAGAGGTGACAAGAGAAGGACGTATCGATTCCAGGATGATACCGTGGTCGATCACGTCAGCGGCAAATCCATGCAGGCATCAAAAGCAATGAAAGGTGGCCTCAGTCTACTGCGGCCAAGCAGCCGCTAACGAGCGTAGTACATCAGGACGAGACATGGAACGATGAGGATCTCGCAGGTGACCGCGAGAGTGTCCGTTACGATGTCGCTCCCAAATTTGAAGTGTGGCTTTCTCATTCTCTATGAACCCTTCAATGAACCTACAGGGTCCATTTTGTTCGAAGGAACGCGGTCCGCGATTGTCATGCCGTTCGAGAGCATGAACCACACTCAGCGAGGACGGGTAAGCGACATCCCGCCCTCGCGCAATTCCCCGGCGATCTCTAGTGCCTCGCTGTAGGAGACCGCGGGTTCGCCCAGCCCCACTCTTACGGTCGCGACCTTGTGCGCGTCGTAGTCGAGACCAAGCTGCACCACCTCGCGGCCGCGGAGCCTATGGAAACCGAACTCGTCGATCGTCTGATCATCCACTTCCGCGGCAGAGGCCTCCTGATTCCAGCGCAAGATCGCGCCTGTCGCCGGATCATGATCCTCGCTAGCCCAACCAACGACCTCGCCATCCTCATAGCGTTCCGGATTCTTGTCCGCCGAAGGACAGTCGAGGCCATTCTTCAGCATGAACGAGGCGAGGTCATATCCGTCCAGCAGCACCGTGTAGATCGCCTTCTCAGGGACGACGCCAGCTCGTTCCGCAAGCCAGTCGATGCGCGCGCCGGGCGTGTCCATCGCAACCACCAGTGCCTCAAGCTCGTCCACGCTGAGGGAGCGGACGACACCTGCCGCGTCGAACTCGATCCTGTCGATGGGGAACACCTCTCCGTCGATCCTCGCCTCCGTCCGGAGGATGGCAGGAAGTTCGGAATAGTCGCGGGCTGCGCGGGAAAACGACATGGGTTGCCTCCAATTGATATCTGCGGAAAGTAACGAGGACATCGGCAAACCACAACGCAGCGGCGACGCCTGATTGAACCGACCCGGTCATCAAGCGATTTCAAACGCCACGTGTCGGCCCGCATTTGTCTTGCTCCTGGCGCGCTGGTGCATGAGGCTTTCAGGAGCTTAAAAACGAGAGATCCGACATGACCGATAGAATCGCCCTCATCGCAGCCGCCGTCGCCCGGATGCAGCACAACCGGAAGCTCCCCTTCGACGGCGAGCGGTACGCGTCGCTCACGAGCGGATACAGGTATTTCGCGGAGCCGATGGCGTGCCTTGCGGGACATCGGATCAATGCGGCCATCTTCGGCGACGGGATGGAAGCCTCGAATCTCGGAGCACTCGTCCGTGAATCCAGGCGGACCATCATGGGCACGGCCGACACTCAGGTTCTCGACATCCTGACCGAACTCGATGCGGACGGCGACCCGCGCTTCATGATGCAGGTGTCGAAGAGCCGCGAGACGGCCGACGACGGCGCCATCGAGGAGAACGTCAGCATCAAGGTGCTCGAAACCTTCAAGCCGCAGTCAGGCCTGCGCGGGTACCAGAATACGATCATGGAGGCGGAGCTCAACTACAGTGAGAAGTGGATCATCGGCATGGGCACGATGATGCAGAACGACTTCCGCGCGGTCATGGCGTTCTCCGCCGCACTCGCCAGGGCCCTCCCCCACCGCGCCGACCAGCTCGCAGGCAAGGGCGAGCGCCCCTATCGCATCGATGGCTCCTACAAGGCGCTTGCCGATGCCGACGGCGGACTTCCCGGCCCGATCACCTCGGCGGCCGTGGACGAATACTTCCTCATCACCGCACGCCACGTCGGCGACTGGGCGGCGAACCGGATCCCGGCCATCGTCGCAAACCAGATCGAACGCGGCTTTGTCTGGGGCGAGAAGTATCTCAACTTCAACGACATCGATGACTCCTGCTGCGCCATTCCGACGGACGTCGAGGGCCGCAGCGCGCTCTTCCACGAGAACATCAGCCTCATCAACGACTACCGCTCATACCTCGCATGGGTCGACACGGACGATGCCGGCGCTCCATCCGCTCTTTCGGTAAGGATGATCTCGTCCGAGGAAGTGACAGGCCCCGTCATCGATGCCTTCAGGCGCGGCGTTGCTGAGCCGACACTCTCGATCGACTTCGCGACCGGAGAGGTTCTCCTGGCCGACAACTATCACGACACGGATCTCCTCCACACCTTCGCGTTCTATCTCGGCGTCGATGACAGGATGTATGTCGGGGGCGAGATGGACGGGGACGATGCCGGGGAATGCAACGTCCATGACGACTTCTCGGAATACTACACCTCGGCGGACGACGAGTTCGACCACAATGACGAGATCGAGCCGAGTGAGAATGCCGCCGGAATGTAACCCCGGCGACTGACCCGCTATTCGAGCAGGCTCAGCGGAAGGGTAATCAGTTCGACAGCGAGTTCGAGAGCGCCCGCGGCGACATCGCCTGCGAAATCGAGGTAGCCCGGATCAATCACGCCAAGATCGCCGACCCCGGCGGACTCAGCCTCCTGGCGGCGGCGCTCGGCCTCCTCGACCGCCTTCGCCGCCGCTTCCTGCGTCTGTGCATCCAGGATGTTGCTGCCGTCTTCGATCATCCGTCTCTCCCTTTCTGGTTCGCCATCATTGTCCGCCGCGAACTATGGCACGCATAGGGCTCAATCGGGCCGAAACCAGGAATCCTGCCGATCGCAAGAAAATCGCCCCGAGAAACTCAATTCCCGGGGCGATGGAATGCTTCGACCTTGCGCCGCTCAGATCAGGGAGCGTGACCGGCTTCGGGTTCGATCGGAAGCATCTTCACGATCTTCTGCGCTCCCACGCCAGCCCAGATGTTGTTGTAGTCGAAGAAGTCGTAGACCTGATCGAGGTATCCACCAATCGCTTCGTCCGGATCGAGTTCGCTGCGGACGCTCTCAAGCGACCGCTCGCGCATGTCCTCGATCATGTCGGCGAAGTCGAGGTCATACTCGGGCTTCTGGAGGTCGAGAAACCTGCCAAGCTTCGCAGTGATCAGATCCGCGACATTGCGCATGACGTGATAGGCGTTCACCGCCTTGTCCTCGCTGTATTCCTCGTGGATGTAGGCGGCGATTTCAACCGTCTGATCCCAGCGTGGTTTGCCCGCTGCGCGACGCTCCCGGCCGATCCGATGCATCTCCACTCGATGTTCTACACTCTCAACCATGTGAACCCCCCTGTCACGCCGATGGCTTGCTGGACGGTGCATTCGCCAGAAGGCCCACCCTGTACGCGATCTCGCCGATATTTACCCTCAGGTTGTCGAGCTTGTCATCCCAGAGATCGCCGTCTTCCCAGTCGGCGAATGCCTCCTGACTGTAGTTGTGCGGCGACACCAGCAGCAGCGTCTCCTCGCCGCAATTGACCCGCAAGCTTATATTTCCGGCGCCGTCGAAGCCTTGGTCGGCCCCGTCCTCCAGAAGAAGGGTCACCTGGATGACTTCGCCGTCGGCACTTTCAACCCCGAATTCGAAGCCGCAGTCGTCGCCGACATACTGATCAGGATCCTTGCCGAACGGCTTGGCTATCTCGTTGATGATGTCTTTGAGATCTTCCCTGATTGCCGCGTACCTGGTCTCGTAGCTCATTTCTTCCCTCCGAATTCTCGAACCGAGGTCAATCCTGCATCCAGACCTTGCAAGATCCGAGTTCGCTCATGGATTCGAGCGCGAATTCTTTGTCAACAATATTGACTTCAACCCCTCGCCGCCTTAGACAGGCGGGACGCACAACGGAGAACCGCTTCATGGAAACCACCATCCCCCTGCTCAGCACACCCTTCGGCAATGGGATCGTGAAGCTCGAGATCGCGCGATGGCATGATGGTGACTCGTGCTTCAAGGTCTCCGCATCCGGCGGCGATTTCGATGACATCCATCCGGACTACCCCCGTGACGTGAACGTCGCATTCCGCCTCTTCAACCACCGCTCCAAGGGCAACTTCCGCCCGAGTGCCGACCTCTGGGTCTACAGCGTTCCGCCGATCACGTCCAAGGACACTCTCTCGGCTCCCGTTCCCGGCCTCCGCGCTCTGCTGGAGGAAGCCAGCCCCGAACATCCGGCCGCCCGCGACATCAAGCTCCTTCTGGAGCCATGGGACGCGACCTACGACATCACCTCGGGCGACCTCGCCGCCTTCGGCCTCCCCGCTCATGGACTGCTTGTCCGCCGGGAGACCACTTCGCAGGGACACGACCTCGCGCTCCACGTCACCCTCCACCCGGCACAGGAGTTGCGTGACGCCAGCCGGCTTGCCCTGCGTCTCGCCTCGTTCAAGGAGCTGGACGGAAAGCCGACAGAGGAGAACCTGGAGTTCTTCTACGACATCGAACTGGCAAACCGCGCCTTCGAAATGCGCCTCGCCAACGACACGTCCGAGCCTACGCGCCTCGGCATGGAAGGCGGCACGCCGCGCGCCCATCTCGAATACCGCAACGCGATCCTCGGCGAGGACGCCATCTCGATCCCCCGCGGTCACGCGGACGACATCCTCACGCACATGATGCATGCGGGCCTCTACGACGAGTGCGAAGGCCTCTTCTACCATCTCCGCGACGCCAGGGACGCGATCTATTCGGGCAACCTGGTGAAATGGCTCGGCAGCGTCATCGTCGAGCCGGATGGCAGCGGCCTCTATTCCAAGGGACGGTCGAAGCCGTTCGAGATGCACATCAAGGTGGAGGTTCCGCCATCCGAGATCGACCGCCTTGACGACGGCACCATCGATTTCGCGCTCTGCTACTTCTCCGGCCTCTACAGCTTCGAAGACTGGCATGAGGAAGGGCTCGAGTATCGAGATCTTCCCTACACAGACAACGGCATCGAGAACTCCGTCAACGCGTTCCTGAAAAGGCTCGGCTTCGACGGCCACGTGAACTGGAGCGAGCACGGGCGGCAGACCGCTGGCGAGGCCGACTTCGACATGGACTACGGGCTGATCGACCAGATCTGGCCGGAAGCCCGTGCGAACGCGCCATCAACCACTGTTACCCCGTAAAATCCGAAATGGACACTCAACTATCCTAGCCGTTGGGCGGCGAGAGGGAAACGATTGGTCAGTCCAACAGGAGCAATCAACATGACAAGCAGCAGCGCACGAGGCTACGACGACACCAAGGAACTGATGGAGATGGCGATCGGCATCTTCGACGGACGCTTCAAGTCCGTGGAGAATGCCGCCCGCAGCGTACTGTCAGATCCCACACAGTCAAACGTCGACCGTCTCCGCCGCAAGTTCCGCCAGCAGAACTGGATGAACAAGGGTCGTGAGGAGTTTCTCCGTCGGTCGCTTGAGCCGGACGTCGTGCAAGACGGCCGAGAAACCACCTTCTCCGACTATATCCGTGTAATCCTCCTCAGGCTCCGTCACCCCGTGACCACGGTCCAGGCGATCTTCACCAGGGACATCTTCTGGAACGCCCCATGGATCCAGATGATGTTCCATGTCTGGTGGCTCACCCTCCTGCCCATCCCCGTGAGTCTGGCGCGCTTCGGCCTCGGCTTTGGTCTGGCGGAAGGATTCACCTACTGGCACATGCCGTTCTTCGCGCTCGTGTCACTCATGCCACTAGCCTTTTGCCTGCTGACACTGGAAGAGCACCAGGGCTTCCCCATCCTGCTGGGAGACGGCAATCATCAGGGTGTCGAAGATCACGATGCACTTCCCGCCTGACCTGACCGGGCAGCCTCTGCTCGATCCGACTTTCCGGTGACCAGCGGATACGAGCAGAATACAGTGTCCCCACGTGTCCGAAACGGAGAGAGATGTTGCCCAGCCTGACTTCCACGCAAGCCGATGCGCTCACCTGGCTCGAGACCTGCCACGCGGAACAGCCGGACTGGCATAGCGGCTTCAACCCGGAGAGCAAGGCCCACGCCAGAGCCTGCCGCCACACGCTGGAACCCATGGGTCTGGCGACGATCAACAGACTGTCCGCCCAGCACTTCCGCTATGCGATCACGGACGAAGGGCGCGCCGCCCTGGCTGCATATCGAGCGACGCGCTCGGACGCAGTCAGCCGACGGGAAGCGCGCCGCAAGCCCTAGCTGTCAGGCGACGAGAGGCTTCTTCAGAACGCACGTGAACCAGCGGGTCGTGTCACGCCCTAGCAGATCGACGTTCTCCCGCATCTGCAGCTCGAAGCCCGCCGCGCGGAAATCCTGCGCAGCGGTCTCAGGCTCGATCTCGAACATCACGCGGTCGTAATCCGGCGGCGCCACCTTGAAGGTCACGATGGCGGTCGCCCCCGGCTTCATGATCGCATGAAGCCTCTTCGCGGCGGACGGACGCTCCATATCGTCGAGATGCATCCACACGGCTGAGCAGAGCACGAAGTCGAATCCTCCTGCGAACTGGTCGAGGCCGTAAAGGCCGGGGAACTTGGTCTGAAAGTGGACGATCCTGCGATCCTGTCCGTTAGCGATCGCCAGGTCGCGAAGCGCCTTCGCCGGCTCAACGGAAACCACCGTGTGCCCTTGCGCCGCAAGCCATTCGGAATCGCGACCTGATCCCGATCCGATATCGAGGACGAGCGACGGTTCGCCCGGCACCGCGGAGACAGCCTCCCCGATGACCTCGGGCGTGGAGAGACTGCGGTAGCGCTCGAAGAATGTCGGCGCGTTTTCGTTGTAGAACTGCGTTGTCTCGAACATCGGCGATCTCCATTGAATCCTTGATGCAGAAAGCCTGCTGCAAGGATTCAATCTTGTCCACCGTTTTGACTACCTGCGCATGCCCGCGAACAGGCCGATCTTCTCCTCCGGCATCAGCTCGACCTGGAGCGAACGAGGCATGGTGAACTCCGGATAGGTGTCCGCGTCATAGTACTTCAGGCAGCGGTCAATCTCGTCCAACCCATGCCACGGGTTCGTCTTCAGCATGTGTCTGATCATGCTCGGAGGGACGGAAGGCCCGTATGGGGTGAAGGGGAGAATGGGCATGATCTTGTGCTCGCCGTTCGTGCAGTAGATGTCGCCAGTCGATCTTTCCTTGTCATACCCCGTGATGAACACCATCGGAATGCCGCGGCGCTGGCCGAGATCTGTCAGGCGGAGAGGCCTGTCGTCGGTGCAACTTCCCGTGATGACGGGCGAGCGGCCGTCCCGGATGGCTTCGAGAAGCAACCGCCTGAACTCGCCCTTCTTCGCATTGAGGTCGGCGTCGCCCGCCGCGCAGATGGCTTCGAACGTTTCCCTGTCCTTGATCCGCCCGCGGATCTCGATCCTAACCCGTGTCTTCTTTGGCTCAGTCTGCTGGCTCATGGCGCATCTCCCGTTTGAGGAGATGATCGTCATCGACCCGGCAACGGACAAGGCCCCGCTTCCACCCTGTGATGATCCCGTTCGGGATCATTTGGCTTGAAGGAGCCGGATGAAACGGTGAATGATCCCGAGCGGGATCACACGACGTGCCGCTCCACCTGAGCGATCTCCGCGCGCATGGCCCGGGGAACATAGGACCACGGCTTCTTGTGACCCCAGTGGAAGCGGTCGCAGGAAGAGCATCTGAAGGCGTCGATCTCGCGGCGCTCGGAATCTTCCAGACGCGCATGCCGCGCATTCTCAAGGGCGTCACCGCCAGTCCTGTACCCAACCTTGCCGGTCTTCGCACAGACTTCCTCGGCCGTCACCTCTAAAGGATTCGATTTGAACCGGGAGAGGTTGCGGCGCGCCGAGGCGGCCTGCGCCTCCGTCACCTTTCCACGCAGCTCGCCTGTCAGGCCAACACGCGAAGCGCCGGCGACGGAGCAGGTCTTCTGGTAGTCCTTCGAACTCGTGTAGATGTCCATGAACATCTCGATGACGCTCTTCTCGATCGCTGGGAACGCGATCCTGAGATCATCGATCATGCCGATCTTGAGGGGCACATGACCAGAGCCGTTGGGACGGGCGAATGCTTTCGGATATCCAGCGTGCACAAGAACATGAAAGTCCTCGACCTGCATTCTTCTGACATCGGACATTACAATGGCCATGGAAGGACCCCTTCATATCATATTCTGGAAACACCTGTTCTCATGTGAAGGATTCGATCTATCACGCTAGGATTCGATTTCATAGGGAAAATTTACGAATTCTCCATCTTTTGATGAGGCCCGGCCAGCACACGGATCCGGCTCTATGATTTCTGCATGCAATCTGATAAATGCCCCGCATGATCGATTTGGCAGACAAGCTCGACAGGCGGCTCATCTCGATCGTCGACGGCTTCTGCGAGCATCTCCAGAGGCAGGTTGGCATCCCCTTTGGCTGGATGCTCACGACGATCTCATTGGGAACCGCCATCATCGCCTTCACGGCGTCCATGCTGATGTTCCAGGAGGGAAGCAGCAGGCTCCTGTTCGCGGCCATGTGGTCCGTGGCCTTCGCCTTCATCCTGCTCTTCTTCCGCAAATCGCTATGGCGGCAGATGCGACAGTGGCCGGCGGAGGTCTTCATCCAGCACTGGACGAGGATGGCCATGATGATGCGGGACAACGGGCGACCAATCCGCTACGTGACGCTCGCTGGAACCGTAATGCTGATCCCCGGGGCGCTCGTTCCGCTCTCCTGGGGGCACCCGGAGATGGCGATCAACTCGCTGCGCTTCCTCTTCGTCAGCATGTTTCCGATCACGGTCATGATGTATGCCTTCTGCGCCAAGCCGCACAGCAAGGCCAACTGAGCGGTCGCTTGCGATCCGCCGCGATATCCTCGCCTAAGAAGCGGAGGATGCCATGCGCCTTTACAGGTTCGAAGGGACCGACCCCCACACACGCGTCTCCGACTGGATCCGGGAGACCGACGAATACCGGAACATGATTGCGGCAGCGGGACGATGGTTTGCCGACACCGCCGAGGAGGCGCTGTGGTATCGGTGCGAGCACGACACCGGCCTGCTTGTCTCGATCGAGATCGATGACGCCGAGGCGGAACTCTGGCGGGTCTCCAACATGGCGACGCTACCCGGCGGCCGCAACACCCCGGAAAACCCGACCGCATGGTCGCTCAGGCCCGAGCACGAGTTCTTCCTCCCGAGAGACATCGCCATGCTGGCCGCGCCCTTCGACATCGACCAGACCGCGGAATACGAAGCGGCCGCCCCACTCTCGCAGGGCGGCCGCCACTTCTAGTCTTGGACTACGTCGGGTTACTTGACTTCCGACACTTCGGCTGCGGCCTTCGGAGCGACGACCGACGGGGTCAGGTTGGAGAGAATGTCGCTCTTGCCCGTGGCGAGGCCGTTAAGGCCGCCGAGCAGGCCGACTTCGGCCATGACGTTGTCGACCAGCGGAGCAACTGCACGGTGGCGCAGAGCGGCGTTGACGACGCGGTCAGCGGTCTCGGCACTGCCTTCGCCGGCACCATTGCCGTTGCCACCCGGCGCAAAGCCGTCGAGGTCAACGATGCGGATGCTGTCGATCTTCTCCAGCGGCTTGACCGAAGCGGCGACGATCGATGCCAGTTCCTTCGACAGCGCAAGACGCAGACGGAGGTTGGCGGCAGCTTCGCTGAGGTTGTTTTCGGCGGCGTTGCGGCGCTCGAGGGCTTCAGCTTCTGCGGTGCCGACGGCAAGGATACCTTCGGCGCGGAGCGTGTCGCGATCCTTCTCAGCCTGTGCCTGCTGGACGACGGCGGCGGCGCGGTCTTCTGCAGCCTGCTTTTCAGCCTGGGCGGTCACGCGGACGCCGACGGCTTCCTGTTCGGCTTCCTGCTCCGCCTTGATGACGGCGATGGCCTTGTCACGGTTGGCGACTTCGGTCTTGCGGGCGGTTTCGACCTGCTCCTCGGCCTTCACGGCTTCGGCCTTGGCGAGGTTCGCCTTGGCGGTCGCGGCAGCTTCGGCCTCGGTCTTCTCGGCGAGCTTGATCTTCTTGTCCTGCTCGGAGAGCGCGAGGTCGCGGGCCTTCTCGATGCTGGCCACTTCGACGGCGCGGGCGCGGGCGATATCGGCCTGTTCCGCGATGAGCTTCTGCTCGGCGACGGTCTTGGCGACTTCCGCCTCGGTCTGGGCGCGGTTCTCGTCCAGAGCCTTCTGCTGGGCGATCTTGGCCAGTTCGTTTTCCTGGGCGATCGTGTAGGCCAGCTTGTCAGCATCCGTGCGCTTGCGCTCGATGTCGATGCGGGTATCCTGCTCGATCTGGTTGCGCTGCTTGCGACGGCTTTCGATTTCCTGCGTGAGCTTCGTGAGGCCTTCCGCATCGAACGCGTTGTTCTCGTTGAAGTACTCGCGGGCGGTCTGGTCGAGGCCCGTCAGCGAGACGGATTCAAGCTCGAGACCGTTCTTTTTCAGGTCAACCTGGACGGCTTCCTGCACGGCGGCGACGAACTGCTTGCGCTGCTCGTGCAGCTCGCCCATGGCCATCGAGGCGGCGACCGAACGGAGCGCATCGACGAACTTGCCTTCGATCAGCTTCGCCAGCTCGTCCGGACGGGTGGTCTTCGAACCGAGCGTGGTGGCGGCGTTGGCGATGGATTCGGCCGACTTGCCGACGCGGACGTAGAATTCAGCCTGAACGTCGACACGGAGCTTGTCCTTGGTGATCAAGGAGTTCTGCGCCTGGCGACGGACGTCGAGGCGAAGCGTGTTCATGTTCACCTTGATGATTTCATGCAGAACCGGAAAGACCAGGGCGCCGCCGTCCATGATCACCTTTTCGCCGCCCAGACCGGTGCGGACGAAGGTCAGCTCCTTGGTGGCGCGGGTGTAGAGGCGCGAGAACATGATGCCGATGCCGACGATCAGGATGACGAGGACTGCGGCGATGAGGATGGTGGAGAAGCCGTCTGGGAGGAAGCCCATGAGGTTACCTTTCTACTCGAGTTTTCAATACGTGGAAGTTGCGAAGAAGAAGCCGTCCTCGGTGCGGACGATGAGAGCCTTCCGGCCTTCTTCGAAGGATTCGCCCTCGGCTGCCGCCTTGAGCTGAATGTGGTGGGTGCGGCCATGCTGGTCGACCACTTCCGCAGTCGCAGGAAGCGAGGCGCTTGCGGTGCCGTAGGTCACGGTGGCTTCCCGGCCAATCAGGTCGGTGTCCGAGACCGCCGTCGTCTGCTCCCGCGGCATGATGCGGGCCAGCACGGCCGTGATGCGGCTGGTGAGAAGCAAAGCAAGAACGATCGCGGCAGGAATGGCCAGCATCAGCGGGAAGACACCGCCTGTGAACTTGTGGGCGATGGACTGGATCGCGTAGCCAGACAGGCCAAACGACGCGAGGAAGCTCATCAGCACCATCAGGAACGGCACCTTGCCGAAGCCGACGAAGTACATGGCCTTGCCGATGCCGAAGTCATGGTCGTGATCGGCGTCGAAGTGCATGTCCGGAAGAAGGTCATCGAGCAGGCCGAAGAAGTGCGTGCCGATCAGCAGAAGCACGAATTCGACGAGCACGAGACCCACGAGAACAAGCAGGGAGATGGTGAACGGCGTGACGCCGCTCATCAGGAGGAAGTTCATTCTCTACCCCAGTGGTTCGAATTTGAATCCTTGCCATCAAGGATTCGACAAGGTCGATAAGCGCACGAATCCTTGTGTCGTTCAACCGCGAAAATGACAGGTTGTGAACTTTTTTGGATCCTTCAGGCCGCAGCGCACTTAAGAGGCGCAAACGTCATGCGATGGATCGGTGACGGGCCAAGGGCGGTGATCGCGTCGAGATGCGCCTTGGTGCCGTATCCGGAATGCTTGGCGAAGCCGTAGCCCGGCCAGCGCTGGTCGGCGAGTTCCATGATGCGGTCGCGCGTCACCTTCGCGATGATCGACGCGGCGGCGACCGACAGCGAGCGCGCATCCCCCTTCACCACGGCAGCGGAGGTGTCGAACAGTGCCGGAGGCCTCTTGTCACCGTCGATCAGGTGGAACTCCGCCTTCTGCTTCAGCCCCTGCGCGGCGCGCGTCATCGCGAGGAAGGTTGCCTGCAGGATGTTGATCTCATCAATCTCGCGCGCCGAAACAACACCGACACCGACATCGGCAGTCTTGATGATCTCGTGGAAGAGCGCCCGGCGCTTCGCGGCGGAAAGCTTCTTGGAGTCGTTCAGACCGACCGGAATGTTGTCGGGATCGAGAACGACGGCGGCGGCAACCACCCCACCGGCCAAAGGTCCACGGCCAGCCTCGTCAACGCCCGCCACCCGGCTATAGCCGACAGAAAGGACGGTCTGTTCAAGCTCGAACGACGGCTTCACGGTCTTCGGGTCGAACGGAATGTTCAGTGCGGGAATGATCATGGCTGCTCCAAGGATTCGAATACTCGGAAACGGTCAACCGATTATCGAATCCTGTCAACCGCGAGGGTGTGCATTGCGGCGGGACGAATTACCCTCGGAGTAGTGAAACATGCGAGGCCACCTGATGGACATGATCGAGCACATTGAACTTTCCCGTGAGAGCGCAGAGCTGCTCTTCGACGCCTACATCTCCTGGTTCGAGGATTTCGACAGCGGCTTCGAGGAAGGCATCTACGACAACCAGCCGGACGAAGACGACCGCATCGCCTACGAGTTCGCAACAGGCTCGCGCGGCGATCCGGATGCCGCGATCGTCAGGCTTCCATGGCACGCGGTCGTCGCCATCGAGGCCGGGGTTTCATCCTATCTCGAGGATCTCGAGTCAGGCCTTGCCGACGGCACCTACGAGGACGAGGCACCGGAAGGGATCGATGAAGCTGTCGAGCTTCTGACGAGCTGGCTCCAGCAAGTCGACAAGAACGCCGCCGCACCTGCCTCGGTCTGAACCAGAAGAGATCCGTGAAATGGGTTATGTAGCAGATTTTGTCACGGGCCGATCAATCGCGGAGGGCGACAAGGCAGTCGGCCTCGTCATCGTCCCGAACGTGCGAGGCTGGCCGGATCCGGTCCAAACCGCAGCGGCGGATCCGGTGCATCCGTACGAGCGGTTCACCCCCATTTCCCTTCCCCTCGTCGGCTTCATCAATGAACGCGGCTATTTCGAGCCGGAGAAGAATCAGCTCGCGCTGTCACTGCTGCTCGACATGACAGGCTTCGGAAGCTGGAAGGCATTCTTCGACAAGGGGTTCGATTTCAGGGAGAAAGAGCCCGGCTTCATGTTCGACGGTCGCCGGGCGCTCGCGGGAATCTCCGCCATGCACTTCGGCACCTACAATGCCCTTCTCGACATGGGCACCTATGAAGGCAACCGCGACAGCGGCGCCGCCGACGCGGCGAGGATCATCATCGACGCGCAGAAGCGGTTCAAGCTCCACAAGGACGACCAGTCGCCCTTCCTGTCGATCTTCAACTCCGGCCCCCACGAGGATAGCTATACAACCCTTGAAGGCGATGTCCTTTCGGTTCTGGACTGCTCCCGGGCGCTGGAGGACGGCCATACATGGCTCGTTGACAGGGCAGTCCGCAGGCATATCGCGAAGCGCTATGGCGACGCCCATGTCGGGGACGGAAAGGAACTCACGCAGACCTTCGATCTGCTCTCAAGCTTCCAGAAGCTGTGCATCGGGCTGAACTACACCGGCAACTACTTCAAGCCAGGCGGGTTCATCCGGCACGACAACCTCTACGACGTCGCCAGGGTTCAGATCGACACGCTCAAGGCCAGCTTTGAGAATTCGGGCGCACGGCGAAGGACGGGGTACGAATGGGCCGACGAAACCTTCATCGATGACATGGAAGCCGTCGCCGAGCAGCTCCGGCAGCTCCACGCCGTCATCAAGGGGGAGATCTCGAAGGCAAGAGCATACTTCGGCATCGAAGAACCCGATGACGCGGATGACGTTCCCGCCAGCTCGATCCACTGACCGGGCCAACCCCCGGGCAGAGCCTAGCGGCGCATCGAAGCCACCAGAGAGGCTTCCTGCATCGGATCCACCACCGACATAGCGCGATCATCCTGCGAAAGGTGATCGCGCCCCGCGCGGCCTTCTGCGATCCGTTCCTCATCGATGCCAAGGGTGTCTATGAGAGCCACGATGTCGTCGCAGCGGCGCGTGGCCTGCTGACCATTATCAAGGGGATAAAAGATGAGGAAATGCGGCTCGCGGGTGATCTCCCTGGTCTTCCGGTCCTTGATCATCCCGCGGTACTGGAGGGAAACGACGCCTTCGAATGCAGGCGCCTCGAACAGCCCGTATGGCCAGCCCATTTTCGAGTACCGGAGGCTATGCTGGATGCCGGCATCCCCAAGCATCCCTCTGGCTTCCTGGAGATGATGGGGTATCTGCTTCCTGTCCTGTTCGTAACGCATTCCCAACCTTCCTCGATGCCTTCCAAAATAGGCCGCCGGAGATCGAAACAATCAAGTCACGATCAGCCGAAGACGCGTGTCCTCTCGGCTTCGAGTTCCTCCACATCCTCGATGGACATCCGGATGACGCGCCAGGCCATCTCGGACGAGAAGCCGTTGCGGGCGAACGCGGACACTTCCCTCACCAGTCGCTTCTGATCCGCCTCGACGCGCCGCCACGGGCCATAGGCCTTCTTCCTTGCGAGGTTGATCGCGGCTTCGATGTCCTCGATCTCGGAGACCGCCATCTGCGCGTCTTCGCGGGCAATTCCCTTGTCGGCCAGCGTCATCGCGATCTTGCGCTTGGAATGGCCCTTTCGAACGCCTTCCGCGACCCTGTATTCAGCGAAGAGCTCGTCGTTGAGGAAGCCGTTGTCCTTGCAGAAGACCACCGCGGCTTCGGCCAGTTGCTCCGCCTCGGCCTCCTCGATCCCATCATACTTCCTCGACGCCCGCTCGATGATCTTCTTGCGCAGAGCCTCGGTGCTGACCGCGCGCTGCGACAGGGTGTAAACGGCCGACCGCTTGGCCCAAAGGATGCGCTTGTCATTGATGTCTGCACTCATGGCAGCCTCCCCTCCGGCACCGGAATGCCGAGATCTTCAAGTTCCTGCCTCAGGATCTTCTCGCGTGACGGCGGCATCTGAAGGAACCCGCGAATACTCGCATCCTTGGCGACGCGGTCCTCGGCACCCCTGATGCGTTCGATAAGGGCAAAGAAACAGCGGCCAGTCAGCCACGCATCTGCGCTCGCGCCATGGCGGCGGCCCCGTTCGACAAACGGCAGAAGCTCCGGGGACATGTCGACACCGAGATCCTCGCAGAGATTGTCGAGGCCCATGTTCTTCCGTCCCGAAGGCGCGAGATAGGAAATCCTTGCGACATCCACCGCGCGGCCGATCACGAAGTCGATCCCCGGCACCTTCTTGCGGAGCATCTTGAGGTCGTTCTCGATCGCAAGCCCGACAACCGTCTGACCGCGCACGAGATCGGCGATCTCGGCGGCGACATCCTCCATGCGGGGCGAGCCGGCCACCATGTCGTCACTGATGCCATGCACCCAGGTGGCGCTTGCATGAATGGGAACGCCCGGATCCGTCAGCCACTTGTGCTCGGCGACGAAGCGGCCGTCCTCAACCTCGATGAAGGATGTCTCGACAGGCGTTCCGCCGTCCGGGCCGCCGTCGCCCTCGACGTCGAGCAGGAAGATCCTGCCCTCAGCAAGCTTCCGGATGTCCCTGAACCACTTTGTCACTTTGCACCTAAAATCTTGAGTCTCCACATATCGACACAAGTGCCGAATCCTACTCTTCCAGTTCCTCGACAGTCTTGCTGACAGCCAATAAATACCTTTCGAGATCCATGCTAGCTACATCGTTCTCACTCCTGCTTTCTTGTTTTAGCAGCTCTTCTGTTGTCAGAAACCGGCATCTTTTCGTCATTTCACTACCCTTCTTCCAGTTAAATGACGGCCGCGTCACCTCCTTGGCGAACTTTCCAATCCTGTCGCTAGGGGCAACGATGAATAGAGGTATGTTGTTATTCGGATTTAGGATCATCAGATCCATCATGCGCAACAGTCCCGAGTAAACAGACGTAGTTGTTTCGACTTCGAATGCTGCAAGGCATGTATGTGAATCAACATCCACCCACACGACATCTATATTCTCGATGATCTCTTGAGAGCTGGCACGCTTCAAAAGAGAAGGCAGTTCAGGCAGGAGTGATGCCTTTTGGTCCAAGGCCTTTCCGTTGATCAATCTCTTTCTATCAGCTTTTGGTATCCATACAGCACGATCGGTCAAGAAGGCCATTCTGGCCAATACCCCTTGAACTCGAGTATGGATCGTCACCTCCTTGTCGATGTCGTCCACATCCGACTCAGAGGTTGGGATCGGCGCATCAAAAGCCGAAACAGCAAAGTCGACGGGTTCGGGTTGGGCGGCGACCACCTGTCCTGATATAAAATCAACGAAGTAACCATCTATTTCTATTTCACGCCCCCTCCAGCACATCAAATGCTTGCCTTCCCTTTCAACACAAATAGGACTCCATCTGTTGGAAGTTCCATTGACCGTGTCGAGGTCGGACAGCTCGTCTAAGATCTTCGGCGCGGGAAGCACATAGCCTGTAGTAGTCCATCCACTCCAGATAACAAACCAGTCGTATTTTCCGTAGGCTTTCAGGAAATTGTTGAACCTTTCGCGCCTCCTGGCGTGCTTTCCTCCGTCACTGCGACTCACCTGGATCCGGATACCCAGACGTTCATCGACGTAGGGACCATTGATTTCATTCTTCTCCAGAGAGGCGGAGAACCGAGAGTTCAGAAAATGAATCACATCATCACGCGTTACCCGACCTCCCATTTCTACAGACAATGTTTGCACTCCTCGAAACGACCAACTGATGATCAAGGATTCAGTCCGCAGAGCGCCGGCGCAATTTTAGCGACTCAGCTTCTCTCTGTGTTTCGAAAATTGATCTGTCACACGCTTGTAGCATGTCGTGCCGAATCCCACCATTGGACATAGCCGTTGGAGATCAGCAATGTCGAGCAAGCAGACGAATCCTTCTCAGGCCACCTACGAGAATGTCGCCACGAGCCGCGAGGCCTGCGAATCCATCGTGGAATGCAATCCCCACCACATACGATACCTGCCGATCCGGTTCATCGACAGCCGCCTTGCCGCAATGGCGATCAGGCTGGGGGCAACGCCCGACGAAGTCCCGGCGCTGCCCAACTGACTGGAAGAATTTCTAGCGCACCATGTCCTGGCCGCTGACGGCATTTGGCAGCTCGCCTTCGATCTCGGCCAGCAGCACTCCGATCCTTCGATCAGCCAGGAATGCCAGATCATCGATCGTGTCGAGCACGGCGTCGCCGGCATGATCGAGACGCATTCCCGTCTTCGCGGCATGCCGCGCGCGGATCCGGGCGGCATAAGTCCCCATCTGCTTCATGATCGGTACAAGCATCGACTGGTCGATGTCGTCCAGCGCTCCGCGGCGCACGACGCGATCAACGAACACCGTGACGTTTTCGACGCTGTACGCGGCCAGCGTTCCATCGGCAGCCTTCTGCTTCAGCCTTTCCGAGAAGGCGACGAGCGTGTCCACTACCCTTCCATGGATGACGAACGCCTCGCAGGAATCCCTGTATCCGGCAGCGGCCTTGATGATCGCCCACTTCAGGCTGTCCTTCATGGCGACTTCAAATGATCTATCGACGGCGTCGAACGGAATCCTCCGACCGAGAAGATCCGGATTTGCTCCGATGATCTCCGCCAGTTCGTCCATCTCGAGACCCTTCACGTAACGCTCTGCAAGATTGTGAAGAGCCTTGTGGACGCTTTCCGCCCGGAAGCTTCTATCCTCAACCTTCGATGTCAGCTCCACGCCGACCGCAAGCGCGATTTCCTTGATGCCTTTGCCTGCCATGTCCGACCTCCTTTGTTGCCCAGACAGCATCGTGGCGAGACAGGCATGTCTCAACCTTCGTTGCGAATCTTCTATCAGACCTATTCTGGCCGACGGATCAATCGCTTACGCTTATCCGTTTGAACGAGCAGGCACCATGAGCAGCAACGTCGTCCCCTTCCCGAAACTCACCGCGGACCAGATAACGAGACATTACGTCCTCGGCATAACGCCCACCCGCCGCCATTCCGACCACTACCTCGACCTTGATCGAAACTACGAATGCAGAGTGATCCCTAACGGCGCTGTCATCGCAGGAAAATGCGGGCGCCTGAACAGGGACGACGCGAATGCCAGGGTCGGCTCATCAGACCATCTCCTTCTGAACGTCCTGCGTTCCGACGGCAGGGTGGCTGCAAGCCTGATCGTCAACACCTCCGAAGGGCACGTCGATACGCTGCGATTTGACCCCGACGAATTGATGCCGGAAGACACAGCGG
>RCUP01000110.1_pt1 | contig 85550 bp, 84 predicted proteins | sample 2166341 | NCBI WGS metagenome assembly RCUP01 (sample SAMN09932325, study PRJNA488358) | compost metagenome | isolation source: compost soil in succinonitrile-enriched | place: Germany: Experimental Botanical Garden | reverse complement strand
TCAGCACGCCTTTCTGGCGCGCTTCCACCAGGGCCGGCTTCATTTGCGCGGCCACGCTGCCATCGCCCACGCCAGCGTGGATGATGCCCTTGGCGCCAGCGGCGATGAAAGCGTCCATGCCGACACGGTTCATGTTGGCATAGCCGTAAACGATGTCCACTTGCGGCAGAACATCGAGCTTGCTGATGTCAAATTCCGATTCCAGCGTGTGCTTGCGCGTCGACTGGCGGTAGAAGAAAGGTTTGCTGCCCTGGATGTAGCCGAGCATGCCCAGTTCCGGCGACTTGAAGGTATCCGTCGTCGAGGTGTTGGTTTTGCTCACTTCGCGCGCGGCGTTGATCTGGTCGTTCAAGGCCACCAGGACGCCCTTGCCCACGGCTTCCTTGCTACCGGCCAGCAACACGGCGTTGTACAGGTTGATCGGGCCGTCAGCCGAGATGGCCGTCGATGGACGCATGGCGCCCACCACCACGACCGGCTTGTGGCTTTTCACGGTCAGGTTCAGGAAATACGCGGTTTCCTCGATGGTGTCGGTGCCGTGCGTGACGACCACGCCATCGACATCGTTCGAGGCCAGCAGCACGTTGATGCGCTTGGCCAGGGTCAGCCAGTGGCTGTTGCCCATGCTTTCGCTGGCGATCTGGAACACTTGCTCGCCTTTTACGTTTGCCACTTTCTTCAGTTCCGGCACGGCCGCGATCAGGCGCTCGACGCCCACGGTGGCCGAGGTGTAGCCGACGGTGGTGGTGCTGTCGGCGCCGCTGCCGGCGATGGTGCCGCCCGTTGCCAGGATCACCACGTTCGGCAATTTGACGGCAGCCTGTTGCGCACGCGCAGGGGCGGCCGCGACAAAGCCCATCAGCAAGGTAGCCAGCATCAGCTGTGCACAAGAATGAAATTTACGTGAAAACATGGTGCTCCTGTTCGGTGATGTGTCAAAGATAACAAAGTCGTGTGCAAATTATATGTCATCAGTGCTACAAAAAAGCCCCGATTCACGCGTTCAGCGCAAACGTGCGCCCCTTCCCATGCGCTACAGTGGCGCCATGTCCACACTCCTGTCCTTCCGGTCTTGCCTCGTCCTGCTGTTCGTCCTGATGGCGCTGGGCGCCTGCGCCACGCAAATCGAACTGCGCACGGCGGCGCAGCAGGAGCAGTTCGCGCGGGAAGCGGCCAGCCAGGGCGACTGGGCGCAAGCCATGCGCAACTACGCGGACGCCGCCAGCAATGCAGAACTGGGCCATGGCGATCTCGCTTGGCAGGCGCGGCTGCACCACGAGGCGGGACGCGCCGCCAGCGCCGCCTGCCGCGACGAGGCGGCCGCCTTTCATTTCCGCCGCGCCATCGCGCTGGCCAAGAAAGGCGGTCAATCGAGCGCCCTCAGCGACAAGGCGCTGGAGTCGCTACAGTCCGGCAAACCTTGCACAGTCCTTCGATGAACACCGTCCGCACCTTGCTGGCCGCCAGCACCCTCTTTGCCGCCATGGCGCCGGCGCAAGCCGCCGAAGCACCGCTCCCATTATGGGAAGCGGGCGTATTTGGCGGCACGGCCGTCACGCCCGCCTATCCCGGCGCCAGCGAACGCTCGACGCGCAGCCTGGCCCTGCCCTATTTGATTTATCGCGGGAAAGTGTTGCGCGCCGACCGCTCGGGCGTGGGCGCGCGCCTGCTCGATACGGACCGCCTCGACTTCGATATCGGTTTTGCCCTGTCCTTGCCGGCCCGCTCCAGTGACGTGCCGGCCCGGCGCGGCATGCCCGACCTGGGCACCCTGGTGGAATTTGGCCCGCGTCTGAAAATCAGGCTGGCCGAGCCGACGCAGCACAGCCGCCTGGGCCTGGAACTACCGTTGCGCGCCGTCATCGAAGCGCGCGGCGGCCTGCGCCGCCAGGGCGCCACGTTCGAGCCGCGCCTCGTCTACGCGCTGCAAGGCGGGCAGCAGGCATGGCATGTGGACGCCAGCCTGGGCGCCGTGCTGGGCAATGCCGCCATCAATGATTATTTTTATGGCGTCAGCCCCGCGTTTGCCACCGCTCAGCGGCCAGCGTATACGGCAAAAAGCGGGCTGATACTCACGCGGCTGGGTCTGGGTGGTTCGTACCGGCTGCACCGGGACTGGCGCGCCTTTGCCTTTTTACGCTACGACAACTACACAGGCGCCGCCAACCGCGCCAGCCCCCTGCTGCGCCAGAACAGCGGCACCTCGGCTGGCCTCGGGCTGATGTGGACATGGCGGCGCTCGGACAGCCTGGCGCGGGGCACGGACGAATAGCGGCAAAACGGCTTAAAACTCCGTCGTGGCCGACAGCATGACCGTGCGTGGCGCGCCCAGGCCCAGGCTGGTCCATTGCGGCAGCGCCCAGTATGCCTTGTTGCCGACGTTCGTCACGCTGGCGCGTACGGTCAACGGCCGGCCCGCCGCCTTTGTCGCATAGCGGGCGCCCAGATCAAACACGGTACGGCCCGGCACGGACATCGAATTGTCGGCATTGATGTATTGCTTCGATGCCGCCGTCGCATTCGCCGTCAGGGTCACGCCGGGGATGGCGGGTGTATCCCATTCGACACCGAGCTTGGCTTGCAGCTTGGGCACGCCCGTTGCCTGCTTGCCCTGGTTGGCGCCGCCCGGCGTCTTGCTCAAGACCGGGTCGACATACGCCACGCCGCCCATCAGGCGCACGTCGCGCAGGGGCGAACCGAAGAAGCCCCAGTCGATGCCGCGGTTGCGCTGCTCACCGCCAAAGGAAAAGATATTGCTGACGGGATCGACATAGCTGCTGGGCCGCTTGATTTCATACATGCTGACCGTATGCGCGAACTCGCCCAGGTCGACCTTGAAGCCAAGCTCCGCCTGCTTCGACTTGTATGGCGCAAAGACCTCGCCCGAGTTGGCCGCCGTCAACGGCGCCGTGGCGCCCTGGCTCAAGCCTTCGATATAATTGCCATACAGGGAAATCGTCTGGCTCGCCTTGACCAGCAGGGCGACGGCCGGCGTGGTGGCGCCTTTGTCATAGCGCGAGGTGCGGGCGCCCGTCTTGATGTTGAAGTTATCGCTGAGCACTTCCTGGCGGCGCAAGCCCACCGTCAGCTGCACCTTGTCTTGCGCAAAAGAAAGCGTGTCGACCAGGCCGATACTGGCCAGGCGGAGTTCCGCCTTGGAAATTTGCGGCGCCTCGAAGCGCGTCGCCGGACCCCAGACTGGGTTATAGATATTCGTGATCCAGTCTTTTGCCAGGGTATTTCTGCGCCCGTACTGCTTGTCCGTGTGGTGATAATACGTGGCGTTGACGGCCCATTGATGGCCGATATCGCCCGTGCGCAGCTTGCCCCGCAAGCCCGCTTCCGCCGACTGCTTTTCCACATCAAAACCCAGGTCGGCAAGATTGGTGCGGTAGTCGCCAGCCGTGTTGAACACCTGGATCAGGTACGCGCCCGTCGACTGGTAGTCGGCCCGGCTGGCGCCCACGGCGGCATACGCCATCACTTGCCCGTTCAGGTCCAGCTCACCACGCAGCATGGCGCCCTTGTCCTTGGTATCGTAGAACGCCCAGCTGGGATTCAACAAGGTTTCCGCTTTTGGCGGACGCGGCACGGGCAAGCCGGGGGCCAGGTTGACGCCCCGGTTCAAACCATCGGCGCGGTCCTCGCTGTGGTACAGGTCGGCGGACACGCGGGCATCGTTGCCACGCCAGTCCAGGCCTACGGAGACGAGCTTGGTCTTCTTTTTCTGATGATCGATGGCGCCCTCGCCATCGCGGTAGACGCCGTTGACGCGGATGCCGAATTGTTTATGCTCGCCGAACCGCTGTCCCAGGTCCACATGTCCGCCCCATTGCGCGTCCGACATGTACGATGCCGTCATGCGCGCCAGCGGCGTATCGCCCGCGCGCTTGGGCACGAGGTTGATGCTGCCGCCTACCGAGCCGCCCGGTGGCATGCCATTGAGCAATGCTGACGGTCCCTTCAGCACCTCGATGCGCTCGAACATTTCAGGCGAAGTGCGGTAGTAGGGCGAGATACCGTACAGGCCGCCAAACGCGACGTCGCCGATATTCGAGCTGAAGCCCCGTATCGAATAATTCTCGCCGATGATGCCCGTCATGCCGCTGCTGAAGACGGTGGGGTCGGTGGCGGAAATCACATCGGTAATGTCGCGCGCCTGCCGGTCTTCGATGAATTTATCCGTATAGCTGATGGTGTTGAACGGGGTTTCCATGAAATCCTTATCGCCCAAGAATCCCACGCGGCCGCCGGACGCCACTTGCCCACCGGCGTAGGCATCCGTCATCGTGTTGCCCTTGCCCCACACCGTCACGGCCGGCATGGTGGCGGCTGCCTCGGCGGCGGCGCTGTGCACCGCTTCGCGGCGTACCGTATAGCTGCCATTGCCCTCGCGCACGGCTTGCAAGCCGTGGCCGCGCAGCAATTCGTAAAAGCCCTCGGGCACGCTGTAGCTGCCGGACAGGCCGGCGCTATTCTTGCCTTGCAGCAGGCTAGCCTCGACCGTCAATTCCACGCCCGCCTCGGCGGCGAAAATGTTGAGCGCCGAGCCCAGCGCACCGGCCGGCACGCTGAATGCTTGCCGGGCCGGGCCCGCCCCCGCTTGCGCAAAGGCCGGCGGGGCCGCCACGCCCAGCGCACCCACGGTCAAGCCCGTGATGAGCGCCAGTTGCACGGCGGTGGCGATGCGGCTCAGGTTCAAGGCGGGAAGGTGGCGCGTTGCCATGCGGTGTGTCATACAGTAAATCCTTTCAGATGGGATGATTGCTTGTTCTCACCCTATCTCCCGAACGAAAAGGCAAAACCCTCAACCTAAATACGAATCATTACGAAAAAATTATTGATAACCTTTGAGCACGTCGTCGATCACCCGTTTCAGCGACGTCACGCTGGCCGCCGTGATGTACCAGGCATCCGCATCGACGAAGACGACGCGGCCGTTCTTCCAGGCCTTGGTCTGGCGCAGCAGCGGATTGCCCATCTGTTCGGCCGTCATGACAGGACGGTGTTCCATCACGGCCGTACGGTCGACAACATAGATGATGTCGGGGTTGGCTTGCTGGATGAATTCGCTGGAAATGGGCTGGCCATGCAAGCCCGCTTCGATGGCCGAACTGGCGGGTTTCACGCCCAGCGCATCAAAGACAAAACCGTAGCGCGACTGCACGCCAAATGAGCTGAAGGCACCATTGTTATGCAGCACGATCAGTGCTTTCTCGGGACGGTCCAGGGTCACCTTGCGCGCGTCCGCCACCTTGGCGTCAAGCTCCTGCGCTTTCCGGTTGGCGAGGTCTTCCTTGCCGAAGATACGCCCCAGCGTCAGCAAGTGCTGCTTGACCACATCGATATGCTTGCTTTCGCTGTTCTGGTAATCCACGTCGAAATGCAAGGTGGGCGCGATCTGGCTCAGTTCCTTGTAATGGTTGGCCTGAATCGACGTCATCAGCACCAGATCGGGCTGGAGCGCGTGGATATGCTCGAGATTGGGTTGCACGATGGCGCCCAGGTCGCGGGTATTCGCGTCGTCCTTGTAGCGCGTGAGGAAATGCGGCACGTAATCCTTCACCATGCCGGCCACGGGCACCCCCAGCTGGTCGAGGAAATCGACTTCGTTCATGTCGAGCACAGCCACGCGCTGCGGACGATGTTTGATCACCGTCGTGCCCAGCTTGTGCACGATGGTGACGGGAGTAAATGCCTGCTCCGATGCGGATGCGGCAGGCGCCGGCGGCGCCGTGGCCACCTTGTCGGTGCAGCCTTGCAGGGCGGCCATGGCGGCGAGCAGCACGGCCAGCGCGCAGCGGGATTTGTTCCAGATCATCTCAAGCTCCTGTGGGGGTAAAGTAATTGCAGACGCAGCCGCGCTCATTGCGCACGATGTGAAAATCGATGCCGTACAACGATCGCAAGCGTGCCTCGGTGACGACCTCGTCGGCAGGGCCGGAAAAGCGCACGGCGCCACCCTGCATGGCAACGATGTGGTCCGAATAATTGGCGGCGAAATTGATGTCGTGGATCACCAGGATTACCGTGCGGCCCTGCTCGTCGCACAGGCGGCGCAGCGCGCGCATGATCTGCACGGCGTGTTGCATGTCGAGATTGTTGAGCGGCTCGTCGAGCAGCAAAATGTCCGTCTGCTGGGCGATCGTCATGGCCAGGAAGGCCATCTGGCGCTGGCCGCCGCTCAGCTCATCGACGTAGGCAAGGCGCAGATTGTTCAGCGACAAAAAGGCGATGGCCGCGTCGATCGCTTGCCGGTCTTGCGCCGTCAAGTTACCCCGGCTGTAGGGAAAGCGGCCGAAGGCGACCAGCTCTTCCACCGTCAGGCGCAAATGAAAATCGGGCGACTGGCGCAGGGTGGCCACCAGTCTCGCATAGTCCTGGATTTTGATGGCCGCGATGCTGCGCCCGTCTATCGCAATCTCGCCGCCATTCGCTTGCTGCAAGCGCGCGATGAGCATCAGCAAGGTGGTCTTGCCGGCGCCATTCGGGCCGATCAAGGACGTCACTTTCCCCTTGGGAAACTGCACGCTGACGTTGTCCAGCACGCGCCTGGCGCCGTAGCTTTTTTCAATATGGTTGACGTGAATCATGCGGTACCCCGGGTGCGGACCATGAGCGCGAGGAAATACGCGCCACATACGAGGTTGACGAGGATGCCAACCGTGGTCCGGTAGTTGAAAACGTGCTCGACCAGCAGCTGGGCGGCCAGGAAGATGGCGATGGCGATGGCGCAGCCCAGCGGCAAGGTGGCGCGGTGACGCCCCGTGCGGGCCAGGGCATACGTTGTGTTCGCCACAAAAATACCCATGAAGGCCGTGGGGCCCAGCAGACTGGTCGACACGGCCACCAGCACGGCGATCAGCGCCAGCTGCAGCCGCACCATGCGCCGGTAATCAATGCCGAGCGAGATCGCCTGTTCGCGCCCCAGCGCCAGCACGTCGAGCGCCGGCAAAGTTTTCACGACAGCCACGCAGGCGGCGCCCACCAGCAGGGCCGAGTACAGCAATTGTGCAGGCTGCGCCTTGTTGAACGATGCCTGGCTGAAGCCTTGCAAGATGGCAAATTCACCGGGGCTGATGCGCAGCTGGATGAACTGGGTCAACGTGCCGATCACCATCGTCAGCACAAAACCCAGCAGCAGCAGAAAATACACGTTGTTCTTGCCATCACGAAACAGCCAATAGTGGATGGCCCAGGAATACGCGAGCATCAGCGCAATCGACACGACAAAATTGCCGTTCTGTCCCAGCAGCACCACGCTGTGCATGCCCATCACGAAGATCAGCAGCGATTGCAGCAGCAGGTACACGGCTTCATAACCCATGACGGCCGGTGTCAGTATCCGGTTGCCGGCGATGGTCTGGAACACAATCGACGACACAGCCACGCAGACGCCGCCGATGGCGATGGCGGCCAGCCGCGACAGGCGCTTTGGGATGACGTAATCAAAGTCGAGATTGGCGCCGAGGAAGAGGAAAGCGAGCGCCAAAGCAAACACGGCCAGCCACAGCACCCGCTGGTTCAAATTGCGCCTCATCGCTGCCCCCGGATGATCAGGATGAGGAACAGCAGGCCGCCCACGCCACCGGCCGTCAGGCCGATCGGCACTTCAAATGGATAGATCAGCAATCGCCCGGCGATGTCGCAGGCCAGCAGCAACGAGGCACCGCACAGGGCGACGATGGGCAGGGTGCGCTCCAGCCTGTCGCCATAGCGCAAGGCCACCAGATTGGGGATGGCCAGTCCGACGAACGGGATCGCTCCCACCGTGATCACCGTGGCCGCCACCGTGACGGCCACCAGCATCAGGCCCAGCGCCACCGTGCCCGCATAATTCAGGCCCAGGCTGGTGGCCATTTGCTCGCCCATGCCCAGCACGGTAAAACGCTGCGCGTACCCATACGTGAGGGCAACGATGGGCAGGATCAGATAAATGATTTCATAGTTGCCCTGCACGATGCGCGAAAAATCGCCGAGCAGCCAGCCCTGCATGCTTTGCAGGATGTTGTTGCGGTAGGCATAAAACTCGGCCACGGCGCTGAGCACGCCGCCATACACGAGGCCGATGACGGGGACGAGTATCGTGTTCTTGAAGCGGATGCGGCGGATCAGGGCCACGTACAGTACGCTGGCGGCAAGGCAGAAGGCCAGCGCGAACGCCATCTTGCCGGCCGCGCCCGCTGCCGGCGCCACGGTCAGCGCAACGAGGATGCCCAGCTTGGCCGCGTCGAGGCCGCCCGACGTGGCCGGCTCGACGAATTTATTGCGCACGATGTGCTGCAGAATGACGCCGCACACGGACAGGCCCACGCCCGTCAGCACCAGCGCCGCCAAACGGGGTAGACGGCTGGCCGTCAGGGTCAGCCAAGCATCGGCAGACAGCGCGCCGGACGATGACAACAGTTGTGCCCACTCCATCTGCCTGGCGCCGACCAGCAAGGAGGCGCAGCACAGCAGCACGAAAAGGAAAAGCAGACGCGCGTGTGTCAAATGCCGGACTCCGTTCCAGCCGGACGCGCGGGCGCGGCGATGCGCCAGCCCTTGGCCGCCTGGCGCTGGGCCAGGAAGTGCGCATACAGGCCGCCCTGCGCGCGCAAGATGGCTGGCGCGCCCTGCTCGCCCAGGGTGCCGCCATCGAGCACGACGATCTGGTCGGCCATGGCCACCGTCGACAACTGGTGCGCGATGACGATCACCGTGCGCTTGCCGCGCAGCCGCGCCAGCGCTTCGGCGATGGCGGCCTGGTTTTCCGCGTCGAGCGCGGCCGTCGCCTCGTCGACCAGCAGAATCGGTGCATCCTTGACCAGCGCGCGCGCGATGGCGATGCGCTGGCGTTCGCCGCCGGACAGGCGCGCGCCGCCCTCGCCCACCAGCGTCGCAAGTCCCTGCGGCAGGCGGGCGATGATCTCGGCCACGCCAGCCTGGCGCGCCGCTTCCAGCACCTCGGCATCGCTGGCGGCCGGCTTGCCGATGCGGATGTTGTCGCCGATGCTGCCCTGGAACAGATAACTGTCCTGGAAGATCTGGCTGATCTGGCCGGCCAATTGCTCGCTGGACATGCCGCGCACATCGACGCCACCCACCAGCACCGTGCCTGCACTGGCGTCAAAGAAGCGCGCGATCAGGCGCACCAGGGTCGTCTTGCCTGAACCGGAAGCGCCGATCAGTGCCGTCATGCTGCCCGGCGCAATCTGCAGGTTGATGTCCGTCAAGACGTCCGGCTGGTCCGGTGCATAGCGGAAGTGCACACCACGCAATTCGACCGAAGTATCGCGCGGCGCTTGCGGCTTGTGTGCTTCCGGCAAGGGCTGCACGGCGAAAATATCGCGCGCAGCGTCCAGCGGGCCGCGCGCGCCACGCAGCACTTCGCCATAGCTGGCCACTTCCTGCAGCGGGTCGACAAAGCGCACCACCAGCAGCAATGCCACGATGACGGTGATGGCGTCTGCCACCGCTACCGTACCGAGCAGGCTCGCGGCAACGGTCAGCAAGACGGCGAAGATGGCTTGCACGGTCCAGGCGTTCAGCACCGAAGACAGCGCCGACAGGTAAATGAGCCGCGTGCCCGCGTGGCGCTGTGTGTCGATGGCTTGTTGCAGGAAACGCGTGCCGCCTTCAGCTGCGCCACCGAATGCGCGCAGCACCGACTGCGCTTGTGCAAACTCCACAAGGCGCTGGCTGGTCTGGGCAAAATGATGGTGGTAGGCATCGTCGGCGCGCTGGCCCAGGTGCGCCGTGAGCCGCAAGGCGCCGGCCAGCAGGGGCAGCGCCAGCAGCGCGATCACGCCCAGCTGCCAATGCAGCGCAAACAGCGCGGCCAGCAAGACCACGGGCGTGACGGCGCCGCAAATCACGGGCGTGAGCACGTGTGCCGGCAGCTGCGCGACGTTCATCATGCCTTGCGTGATGACGTGGCCCAGCTTCGCCGTATTCTCCGGCGTAAACCAGCCGACGGGCAGGCGCGCCACGTGGTCGCCCAAGCGCTGGCGCGCCCCTTGCAAGACCGTCACGCCCACGCGCACGCCCGCTTTCTCCACCTGGCGCCGCCAGGCCCAGCAAGCGACCAGCCCGGCCAGCAGCACGATCAGCCACAGGGCCGCGCCGCCCGTATCGCCGGCCAGCAGCCGGCCCAGGGCCAACACCAGCGCCGTGATCGTCAGCCCGCTGAGCACGCCATACGCGAGCGCCATGGCGCAGTAGCGGCGGAACACGGGCGCATCGTCGCCCAGCAGTTGAATAAATGTTTTCAGCATGGGAGCACCGCATCTTCCTGGGAATCCTGATAGCCGCCCAGCGCCCATAGTTGCGCATAGCGGCCCTGGTGGGCGAGCAAGCCGGCATGGCTGCCCTGCTCGGCGATGGCGCCGTTCTCGACGACGACGATATTGTCTGCATGCATGACCGTGTCGAGCCGGTGCGCGATCACCAGCAGGGTGCGGCCCTGGGCAAAGCGCGACAGCGCATCCTGGATCGCCACTTCGTTTTCCGCGTCGGCCGCGGCCGTCGCTTCATCGAGCACCAGCACGGATGGATCGAGCAGCACGGCACGGGCGATGCTGACGCGCTGCAACTCGCCGCCGGACAGCTGCGCATCCTCGCCGATGACGGAATCGTAGCCGCGCGGCAAAGCCAGGATGCGCTCGTGGATGTTCGCCAGGCGCGCCGCCTCTTCGATCTCGTGCGTGCTGGCCGATGGGCGGCCCAGCGCAATGTTCTCGCGCACGCTGGCGTGGATCAATCGCACTTCCTGCAGCACGAAACCGATGCGCCGGTACAGCTCCGGCGTGGCGATGTGCCGCAGGTCGGCGCCGCCCAAGGTGATGCGCCCCTCGGTCGGGTCGAAAAAGCGCAGCAGCAGCCGCGCCAGGGTCGACTTGCCGGAGCCGGAAGCGCCGACGATGGCCGTCACCGTGCCGGGCTGCAAAGTCAGCGTGATGTCCGACAGCACCTTGTTCTGCCCATCGTAGGCATAGCCCACATTTTCCATGCGAATCTCGGTACCAACTGGCAACTGCTGCTGGCCTGGCGCCGGCTGCGCCAGCACGGGCGTGTCGAGCAAGGCTTGCACGCGCTGGGCCGCGCCCGTGGCATTGTTGAGGTCATGCGTGAGGTAATGCAGCAACAGCATCGGTGCGGAAATGCCGGGCGCCACGAGGGCAAACGGCAGGATATCGACGGGTGCCATCGCCTCCAGCGCCACGAACACGGTACCGGCGAGCACCACCACGCCCAGCACGGCGACGGGCGCGATCAGCGCATTGGCATTCGCCATGGAGCCAACCAGGGGGCGCGTAAACGCGGCAAACGCCTCGGCAAACGCATCGACGGCGGCGCGGTAGCTGCCGTGCGCACGTCCCGTGGCGCCAAAGGCCTTGACCACGGGGATGCCGTTGACGAATTCCACCACGGCATTGTTGATGCGCCCCATGCCGGCGACAAATTGCTCCATATTGCCGCCACTGGCCTTCATGGCGCGGCCGAAGAACAGGAAAAAGCCGGGAAATGGCAGGATGGCGACGAGGGCCAGGCGCCAGTCCATGGCGAACAAGTAAATGACGGAGATGGCGATGGCGCCCACGGCGCGTCCCGTCGTCGTATAAAAGTGCGCGGTGAGGCTGTGCAGGGTATTGATATCGTCCTGCATCGCCTGCTTGACCTCGCCCGAGGCACGGCTGGTGAACCAGCCCAGCGGCACCTGCCCCAGGCGCTGCATGGCTTGCAGACGCAATTGATGGGTGAGGCGGTTGTCGGCCAGATGCGCGGCCAGCTCGCCCAGCGTGATCAGGGCCATGCCGGCAAACAGGCAGGCGACGCTGGCGAGAATGGTGGGCCAGATGCCAAGCTGCGTGGCCACAGGGGCCAGGGCGATGCTGGCGATGTGCGCGATGCCGGCCAGCGGTACCAGGGTCAGCATGGAACCCGTACCGGCCAGCACGGCGGCGGCGATCAGGCGCCCGCGGATGGGCTGCAGTATCCGGCTGATCGGGCCGGCCTGGCTGCTGTGGCTACTCATGGGAAAAACGGGAAAAAGCGTGCATAAGTTCAATGGATAAGGGTGGCTCTCACCCTATATCCCGAACGAGAATGCAAAACCCTCAATCGGGTCCGCGAAATTGTCAGGCAGCGGCCTGGACGGTCACCCAGTAGCGCGTGCGCGCAACGATTTGCACGGGCAAGGCCAGCGCCAGGTTGTGCAGCGTGCGGTCCGTATCGCGCAAGGAAAACACGCCGTTGACGGTGAGGCTGGCCACGGCCGGGTCGCAGCGCAGCAGGCCGGGACGGTAGCGGGCCAGTTCCGCAAGCAGCTCATCGAGGCGCATGTTGTCGGCCACCAGCACGCCCTTGGCCCAGGCCGCGGCGCTGGCGGACGCGGGTGCGCCAGACTGCACGATGTCGGCCGAGTAGACGGCGCCCTGGCCAGTGTCGATGCGCACGGGCCTGCCCGGCGCATGCGCGAGGCGCACCTCGACGGCGCCCTCGAAGACGGCCACGCGCGACGTATATTCGTCTTGGCGTAAAGTAAAACGCGTGCCCAGCGCCTGCACCGTGCCATGGCGGCCCTGCACGCGGAAAGGCCGCTGGGCCGGATCGGGATCGTGCGCCGTCGTGACGAGGATTTCGCCGCTGCGCAGGATCAGCAAGCGCTCGCTGGCGCTGAAGCGCACGTCGATGGCGGAAGCGGAAGCGAGCATCACGCGCGTGCCGTCCGGCAAGGTCATCTCACGGATCTCGCCCGTGGCCGTACCATGCCCTGCCGTGGCCACTTGCCACGCATCCGTGCCGCGCAGCATGTAGGCCATGCCGCCCACGGGCAGCAGCACGGCCAGCAGTTTCAGGGCACGGCGGCGGTTCAGGTAGGCGGCTGGCGCCGGTTCGCGCAGCACATGCCGGGCAGCATCGCGCGGCACGCTGTGCAGCTTGCCCTCGAACGCCTGCAAACGCTGCCAGGCGATGGCGTGGTGCGGATGGGCGTCGCACCAGCGGGCACAGGCAGCCCGGTCTTCATCGCTGGCGTCATCGGACCACAGGCGCGCCATCCATTGGGCCGCCTGCTGCACGATGGCCGGTGCAATCACCACATCCATGGTTCAGGCGCCTTGGGCGTACATGGCCTGGTAGCAGGCCAACAGACCGGCGGCGATGTATTTTTCGACGGACGAGACGGACACCTGCAATTCGGTGGCGATATCGCGGTAGCTCAGGCCATCGAGTTTGCACAGCAACAAGGCCTTGCGTGCCTTGGCGGGCAGCTGGTGCAGCACCGCGTCGATTTCCGTCAGCGCCTCGATCACCAGCGCGCGCTCTTCCTCGGACGGCGCCAGCGCTTCGGGCACCAAGGCCAGCACTTCCAGGTAGGCGGCCTCGATCTGGCGGCGGCGGTACAGGTCGATGACCATGCCGTTGGCGATCTGCGTCAGGTGGCGGCGCGACTCCCCGGCCGGAGGCACCCTGCCCGTCTTCATCAGGTGCAGGTACACGTCATGCGCCAGGTCGGCCGCATCGAAGGCATTGCCGAGTTTACGGCGCAGCAAGCCACGCAGCCAGTGATGGTGGTCGGTGTACAGACTGCTGACTTGCTGCTGAAGCGCTAACTCGGCGGTGCTCACGATACCCTTCCTGTCGCCAACGGCCGGCAAGAACAGGCGCATCGGATTATAAATGAGAATTATTCTCATTATATAGTGAAAAACAGGACAGCCGCAACCATATCACGTGCCCGCTGGGCCATCCGGGCAATAAAAAACCCTGCAAATCAATGACTTGCAGGGTTCGTGGCGGCTCCGTACGGGAGCGGGTCGGGATTTAGACGTTGAACAGGAAGTTCAGCACGTCGCCATCCTTGACCACGTATTCCTTGCCTTCGGCGCGCATCTTGCCCGCTTCCTTGGCGCCCGCCTCGCCCTTGTAGGCGATGAAGTCGTCATAGGCGATGGTTTGCGCGCGGATGAAGCCGCGTTCGAAATCGGTGTGGATCACGCCGGCCGCTTGCGGTGCCGTGGCGCCCACAGGGACGGTCCACGCGCGCACTTCCTTCACGCCTGCCGTGAAGTAGGTTTGCAGGCCAAGCAGCTTGTAGCCGGCGCGGATCAGACGGTCCAGGCCTGGCTCTTCCATGCCCATGTCGGCCAGGAAAGCGCCCTTGTCGGCATCGTCCAGATCGGCGATTTCCGCTTCCAGCGCCGCGCAGATGGCGACGATAGGCGCGTTTTGCGATTGCGCATAGGCCGTCAGCTGGTCCAGCAGCGGGTTGTCCGTGAAGCCCGAATCGGACACGTTGGCCACGAACATGGCCGGCTTGGCCGTGATCAGGCACAGCGGCTTGATCAGTTCCATTTCGTCCGCGTCCAGGCCCATGGCGCGCACGGGCTTGGCGTCGTTCAGGTACGGCATCATGCGTTCCATGATGGCCAGCAGCTTGGCCGCATCCTTGTCGCCCGAGCGGGCTTTCTTGTTTTCGCGGTGGATGGCTTTTTCCACGGTGCCCATGTCGGCCAGCGCCAGTTCGGTCTGGATGACTTCGATATCGTCGAGCGGGTTGATCTTGCCGGCCACGTGGATGACGTTGTCATCTTCGAAGCAGCGCACGACGTTGACGATGGCGTCCGTTTCGCGGATGTGCGACAGGAACTGGTTGCCCAGGCCCTCGCCCTTCGATGCGCCGGCCACCAGGCCGGCGATGTCGACGAATTCCACGATGGCGTTGACCATGCGTTCCGGCTTGACGATGGCGGCCAGCGCATCCATGCGCGGATCCGGCACTTCGACGACGCCGACGTTCGGCTCGATGGTGCAGAACGGATAGTTCTCAGCCGGGATGCCGGCTTTCGTCAGTGCATTGAACAGGGTGGACTTGCCGACGTTCGGCAAGCCGACGATACCGCATTGGAGACTCATGGAAAACCTTTAATTAATCAATTTTGCCGGCAAGCGGCTGGTGCAAAAACGGCCTGTACCGGCGTTTTCTGGATAATCTTGCTGTATTAATGCTCGTAAGGGTCAATTGTACCTCTATGCACCCTACTCTTCAAAAAAACCGCCCTCTGTGCCGCTAACTGTCGCCATCCCCGTCGTCCGGCTGCGACGCATCGAATTCCAGGATGTCGCCGGGCTGGCATTCGAGCATTTCGCAAATTTTCGACAAGGTGTCGAAACGCACGCCGCGCACCTTGCCCGATTTTAAGAGGGACAAGTTCTGTTCCGTGATGCCGATGAAGGCGGCCAGTTCCTTCGATTTCACTTTTTTCCTGGCCAGTACCAGGTCGAGGCGCACGACGATACCCATCAGATGAACCCGCTGTTTTCATCGGCCAATCGCTGGCCTTCATGGAGGATTTGCGCCAGCGCAAAGAAAACGGAACACAGCAGCAAGGTCCACAGGTCGCCGCCCGTGATGTCGATGACCAGGCGCAACTGGCTCGTCCCCTCTTCCAGCAAGCCGAACAGCATGCCGCGCACGGTGGGTTCCAGCAAAGTCAACACCGTTCCCAGCAGCAAGCCGCCGGCGAAACGGCGAAAGTGCCGCGCCACCTGCGGCGTAAAAAACACGCCCTGCTCGAACTGGCGCAAGACCGCGGCCAGCTGGCGCACGGCGTCGCCCAGCACGCACAAGGCCGGCAAAGCCAGCGCCAGACCCAGTCCCCGCTGCCACAAGGGCATGGCAGCCAGGCGCTCGAATGGCTGGCTCTGCAATTGCAGCAACAGTTCATACATGCCGGCGCCGCCGACGGCTCCCTGCACGGCCGGCGCGGGCGCCAGCCAGCCCAGCACCGTCAGCAGAAGGTACAGCAGGAAGAATCCCGAAACGCCGTAGCGCACGCGCCGGCTCAGCGCTGCGGGGCCGATCTGATTTTTTTTCATATTTAAAAGAAAAGTATACGAAAGCGGCTAGTACCGCTAGAATAAATTATCGTAAAACAATAATTAAATCATGTTTTGCGACCATTTTAACATGTTCGCCCACCCCTACCGACTGGAGACACCATGAAAATCCTGCTTGCCTCGCTCGTTTTCAGCACCGCCTTTTTGCTCAGCGGCGCCGCCCGCGCCCATGATTTGAACGCCATGCTGCAGCAGGCGCTGGCCGACAAGAGCGTACCGGCCATGGCCATACTCGTGATCCGCGACGGCAAGATCGATGCGCAGGCGCAAGCTGGCGTGCGCGCCAATGATGGCCACGATGCCGTGCGCGCCGATGACGTGTGGAATATCGGCTCGGACGGCAAGGCCATGACGGTGACCCTGATCGCGCGGCTGGTGGAACGGGGCGTGCTGTCGTGGGATGAGCCGCTGTCGCGCATGCTGCCCGCACTGGCCGGCGGCATGCGGACCGAGTACCGCGACGTCAACCTGATGGATCTGCTGTCGCACCGCGCCGGCCTGCCGCCCAATCCCGATGAAGCATGGATCAATTCCACCTACGCGGACACGCGCCCCTTGCCGCTGCTGCGCCAGGAATACGCGCAGCGCGCGCTGGCCGACGCGCCGGTGGCCGCGCCGCGCGGCGAATCGCACTACTCGAACAGCGGCGCCATGATCGCCGCCGCCATCGCGGAAAAAGCCACGGGCAAGACGTATGAAGAATTGATGCAGGCCGAAGTGTTCGGCCCGCTGGGCATGCGGGCCGCGTTCGGCCCCACCGTGCGCGGGCAGAATCTGGGGCACAAGGAAGGCAAGCCGATAGCCGGCTTGATGGCCAGCAATCCGCTGATGATGGCGCCCGATGGAGAGATTCACCTGAGCATGCAAGACTGGGCCAAGTTTGCGCTCGATCAACTGCACGGCGAACAAGGCAAGGGCAAGCTGCTGAAACAGGAAACGTATGTGTTGCTGCATACGGCGCAGGGCGACACGAATGCGGCCCTGGGCTGGGGCGTGATGCATTTTCCACCGCAAGCGCCGCAGCGTGTGCTCACCCACCTGGGCTCGAACGGCTACTGGCACGCGCTGATCGCGCTGGCGCCCGGCAGCGGCGACGGCTTGCTGATCGCCGCCAACGCGGGCGAAGGCAGCAGCGCGCAGGCCAGCCAGCAGCAGATGGCGAAAACCATCATGGCCGGCTTCGGCCAGGCAGGAAAATAACTAGGCGGTATGCAGTTTCATGGTCGCGGCTTCGAACTTGCCTTCGACGATCTGCGGCATCACCTGCAAGGATTTGTCGATCGCTTGCTCGATCAGCTCCTGGTCTTCTCGGCGCGGACGGTGCAGCACGAAGTCGGCCACCTGCTGCTGCAGGCTCAGGGTGCGCGGATGGCCGATGCCCAGGCGCAAGCGCCAGTAATCCTGCGTGCCCAGCGCGGCCGTGATGTCTTTCAAGCCATTGTGGCCGCCGGCCGAGCCGCCCTTTTTCAGGCGCGCGATGCCGGGCATCAGATCGAGTTCGTCGTGCACGACCAGCACTTCATCGGCGGCGATCTTGAAGAAGCGCGCCAGCGCGCCCACGGACTGGCCCGAGCGGTTCATGAAGGTCAGCGGCTCGAGCAGCCAGACTTCGTTGCCACCGATGGAGGTCTTGGCCAGCATGGCGTTGTAGCGCGAGTCGCGCTGCAGGCGCGTGCCGGGCAAGCTGTTGGCAAGATTGTCCACCAGCCAGAAGCCGGCATTGTGGCGGGTTTGTTCGTATTCGGGTCCCGGGTTGCCGAGGCCGACGATCAGGCGTATGGGCATGGCTGTGTCTGCAATGTAAAAGAAAGCATTATCGGTGAAAACAGGCAGAAAAAAACCCGCGCGGCGAACCTGGCGGGTTTTTCCTTGCGACTACCGCATTGCTGCGGCGGCAAAATTACTTCTTGTCAGCAACAACTTCAGCAGCAGCGGCTTCAGCAGCAACGTGGCCAGCCGGTACCGAAGCGGTAGCGATGGTCAGGTTGGCGCCGTGGGTGACAGCGGTCACGCCAGCTGGCAGGACCAGGTCGCCTACGTGCAGCGAGTGACCGACGTCGATGTTCGACAGGTCAACGTTGATGAATTCTGGCAGTTGGCCTGGCAGGCACGAAACTTCGATTTCGTTGGCTACGTGGCTGATGGTCGCGCCGTGCAGTTTGACTGCTGGGGAAACGTCAGCGTTTACGAAGTGCAGCGCCACTTTCACGTGGATAGCTTGCTTAGCGTCAACGCGCTGGAAGTCAGCGTGCAGAACCAGTTGTTTGTATGCGTGGACTTGGAAGTCGCGCAGCAGAACTTGCTGGGAAACGCCGTCGATTTCCAGATCCAGGATCGACGAGTGGAACACTTCTTTTTTCAACGCGTGGTACAGGGCGTTGTGATCCAGCGAGATCAGCACAGGGGCTTCAGCGCCACCGTAGACGATACCAGGGGTTTGGCCGGAAATGCGCAGGCGGCGGCTCGCTCCGGAACCTTGCAATTCGCGTTTAAATGCGATAACTTTCATGTGAAACTCCAAGAAGAACAAGGCTTGCGCCTTGTGTTATGAGGATGCCCGCGACCAGGAATCCTCGGAAATGGGGTGCAAAACACCCCGAAAATTAAAACACTGCGGCGCAACAGGCAAAAAGCCGGTCGCGCCGCAGGCATTACGTCTGTTACTGCTGATCGAATCAGTCGATGAACAGCGAGATGACGGAGTCACCCTTGATGATGCGTTTGAACGTCTCGGCCAGCAGCGGCGCGCACGTCAATTGACGGATCTTGCCGCAGGCCAGGGCCGCTTCGGACAGTGGGATCGTATCGGTCACGACCAGCTCATCGAGTGGCGAGGCCGAAATACGGTCGATCGCCGGGCCCGACAGCACCGCGTGTGTGCAATACGCCACGACTTTTTTCGCGCCGCGCTCTTTGAGCACTTCGGCAGCCTTGGTCAAGGTGCCTGCCGTGTCGACCATGTCATCCATGATCACGCAGTTGCGGCCTTCGACTTCACCGATGATGTTCATCACTTCGGACACGTTCGCTTTTGGACGACGCTTGTCGATGATGGCCAGGTCGCAGCCCAGGCGTTTTGCCAGGGCGCGCGCACGTACCACACCGCCGACGTCCGGCGACACCACCAGCAGATCCTGGTAGTTTTTCTTTTGCAGGTCGCCCAGCAAAATTGGCGAAGCGTAAATATTGTCGACTGGGATATCGAAGAAACCTTGAATCTGGTCAGCGTGCAAGTCCATGATCAGGACGCGCTCGACACCGGCTTCTTCCAGCATGTTCGCCACCACCTTGGCCGAAATCGCCACACGCGCGGAGCGTGGACGACGGTCTTGGCGGGCGTAGCCGAAGTAAGGAATGGCGGCGGTGATGCGGCCAGCGGAAGCACGTTTCAAGGCATCAACCATCAGCATGATTTCCATCAGGCTGTCGTTGGTTGGAGCACAGGTGGATTGCAAAACAAAAACATCCTTGCCGCGTACGTTTTCGTTAATCTCGACCATTACTTCGCCGTCGGAGAATTTCGAAACGTTTGCTTTACCGAGAGGGATGCCGAGGTTTTTTGCGACCCCCTCTGCCAACGCTGGATTCGCGTTGCCGGTAAAAACCATCAGGTTTTCGTAAGCCATGGGAGTCCCAAGAGGTGATATAGAAGTCTTGAAAAGCACTAACCGGGCATAGGCCCGGTCAGTCATGTTTAGAATATGCCGCGTGGCGGCACATCTGCTTTTTCCCGTACTGGACGCCAACTTCGCATCGACAGACTACGGTGAAATGGTGGCAGGGGAAGAAGGATTCGAACCTTCGCATGCTGGAATCAAAATCCAGTGCCTTAACCAGCTTGGCGATTCCCCTACGTTACTGACTGCTTGCCGTCATGTTGGCCAGTATTATACCGACTATTTGACGCTAAGCAAAATCTTTTTTTGCTCTCTACAACATGGTGAGCATCGGGTGGCGATTCAGGGCTTTTGCCTTCCAGGCGATCCAGACTGGTGGCACATTGCTGAGCACCGCATCCGCTTCTTCCTGACTGCCAAACGCACTAAACACACAAGCACCGGAACCAGTCATCCTGGCCTCACCGTAAGCACCCAGCCATTCTACCGCATCTGCTACCGGCTTGAAAAGACTGCATGCCACTTGCTGTAAATCATTCTTACCAAACCCGCCCGCATCGTTTCCTTCTGCGAGGTGCCTGGAAAAGTCCGCTATTGTGACGGGTTCGGTATTTCTCGTCAAGCCTTCCGCGCAAAAAATTGCGGCGGTCGGCACTTGCACGCCAGGCTCGATCACGACATACCAGCACTCGGGCGTGGCGACGGGCTGCAAGGCCTCGCCCACGCCTTCGGCAAAGGCATTCTCGCCAAAGATGAAAAACGGGATGTCGGCGCCCAGCGGCAAGCCCAGCGCCATCAATTCCTCGCGGCTCAAACCCGCCTGCCACAGGCGGTTCAAGGCCATCAGGGCCGTGGCAGCGTCGGACGAACCGCCACCGAGGCCGCCGCCCATGGGCAGCACCTTGTCGATGGCGATATCGACGCCGCGCGGCAAGGCGCCCGTGCGGCGCAGCACTTCGGCCTGCAGCAGTGTCGCGGCGCGGATGATCAGGTCTTGCTCTTGCGGCACGCCGGCCAGTTCCGTCACGCGGCGGATCGCCGTGTCGTCGCGCAGCACGAAGTGCAGGGTGTCGCCATGGTCGAGCAACTGGAACACCGTCTGCAGCAGATGGTAGCCATCGGCACGGCGGCCGTTGACGTGCAAAAAGAGGTTCAGCTTGGCCGGGGCCGGGCAGTTATTCAGGGTAGTCAACGTCATTGTGCTTGAGCCGATGGAGCGGGATCGAGCACGATGCGCAGCGAGACAGCATCGGCCTGCGCGCTGGCATTGCGTTCGGCATCGATACGCCGCGGTTGGGGCAAAGCGCCCGATGTATTGTCGGCCGCATTTTGCCCTACTTCTTGCCACGACACATAGCGCAAGCGCCAGCCGTCTTTCGTGGTGACGCTGTCGTTGGCCGGCGAAGCGACGAAGCGCTTGCCGTCGGCACCCACGGCATGGCCTTGCAGCCAGTCGCGCAAGCCCGACACGGGCAAGGACCAGCCCAGCAGCTGCGCGCTCAGGGCATCGACATCGGGCGCGCTGCGCGGCGCCTTGCCGCTTTGCGTCAACACGGCTTGCTGCGGCGTGACGGCAATCGTCGCCAGGGTGCTGCCGACGGGCGAATACAGGGTCACGTCCGTGCGCTGTGCAGTCTGCTGCCAGTTGAAATTGACGGTGGCCGATTCGGGCTTGTCATCCTTCTGGTACACGACGTTCAGGCGGCCCGTCAGCTCGACCTGTTCGCGGTAGGGGGCGACGGTTTGAGCGGATGGCGCGGCGCCGGACGAAAAGGGGGAAGTCAGGGTCGAACAGGCCGAGAGGGACAGGCAAAGGGCGGTGAGAGCAAAGAGGTTTTTTGACATGGGAATTATAAAGAACCAGCAGCTTAAAGCTGGGGTCAGACCCGGCGGGTCTGACCCCTGATTTTAGTTAACATTGCGCTACAAACTGACATTCAAGCGCGCCAGCGTACTTTTCAGCGCATCGTTTTTCGGGTCCTTGCTTTGCGCTTCGCGCCACAGCTTTTGCGCTTCGGCCTTGTCGCCCTTCTGCCACAGCACTTCGCCCAGGTGGACAGCGATTTCCGGATCGCTGCGCACGGCATAGGCGCGGCGCAGCGCGTTTTCCGCGGCGGCCAGGTTACCCATGCGGAATTGCACCCAGCCCATGCTGTCCATGATGAACGGATCGCCGGGCGCCATCTGCAAGGCTTTCTCGATCAGCGCATGGGCTTCTTCCAGACGCAGGCCCCGTTCGGCCAGCGAATAACCGAGCGCGTTGTACGCGTGCTGATTGTCGGGCGCCAGCGCCATCACGCGGCGCAGACTCGCTTCCATCAGCTCGAATTTGTCCAGGCGCTCGGCCAGCAAGGCGTAGTCGTACAGCAGTTCCGGATTGTCGGGGAAACGCAGCAGGGCGTTTTCCATCACCGTGTACGCGCTTTGCACATAGCCGGCGTCGCGCAGGAATTGCGCGTCGACCAGCAGCACCTGCGCCTGGCTGGCCGGATCGTCCGTTTCGATTTCCGTCAGCGCCTTGCGTGCCGCATCGAGATTGCCGCCACGGGCGATCAGCTGGGCACGGCGCAAGCGCGCCTCGACATAGCCGGCCGACGCGCTGTTGTCGACCTTATCGAGCCAGGCGATAGCGCCGGCCGTGTCGCCGCGCGTCTCGGCGATCTGCGACAGTATCATCAGGGCCTTGAACGGATCGCGCGTGTCGCCAGGATTTTTCTCCAGCACGGCCAGGAAACGCTTGAAGTACTGCTCCGCGCCCTTGGTGTCTTCCAGTTGCAGCGCCACGATGCCGAGCGCGTACAGGGCGCCCACGTTATCGGGCTGGCTTTTCAGCAGCAGCAGGAACTGTTCGCGCGCCGGCTCCAGCTGCTTTTGCTCGACCAGCAGGCGCGCATACGCGCCGCGCACTTCGACGGCGTCCGGATTCTTTTGCAGGAACGTGGCCAGCACCTTGTTTGCCGCCTCGGGTTCGCCCGTCACCTGCGCCAGAGTCAGCGCGGCCAGTTCGGAGTTCGGCTTGATGGCCAGCGCCTTGTTCGCTTCACGGATGGCGCGGTCACGCTCGCCAAGCGACAAGGCGCCCTGCGCCAGCACCAGGTGCGCTTCGAACATGTCCAGGTAAGGCTGCACCAGGCGCGTCATCATCGAATAGGCATACAGCTTGTCATTCGAGCGCGACAAAATCTGCTGCATCTGGAACAGGGCCACGCCACGCGCGCCTGCGGGCGCATTGGCCAGGCGTTCGGCGAAGATCGGTTCCGCTTCCTCGATCTTGTCGGTCAGGACGACAAAGCCGAGGAAGAATTGCGTTGCCTCGTCCGAGTCGGGCGCCAGCTCGCGCCACAGGCGGATGGCCGCCAGCGCTTCGCTGCCCTGCTTGGCGGCCAGCGCCATTTCGGACGCGCGGCGCGCCAGGCGCGGGTCGCGCGTCTGCTGCGCCGCCACCATCATCGTCACGTACGGCCCTTGCCACTGGCCGCTCTTGAATTCCATTTCTGCGCGGGTCAGCTTGTACAGCAAGTCGCTGCTCAATTCGACCTTGGGCAAGCCGTCCGCCTTGGCGTCCACCTTGGACTCGGCGCCCTCCTCCTGCGGCGCGGCGGGCGCGGACGCAGAGGGGCTGGCCGCGGCATCGGCAGGGGCGACAGGCGTCTGTGCCATGGCATGCGTGGCCATCAGGGCGGACAAGGTTACAATGGCGAAAGCGTTTTTCAAAGGCTGATCCTGGCTAAACGGCAAAGTTTGATTCTACGCCCAACGCGGCTATCGCGTACTTCACGTATGTAACGAAATATATACGTCGTGGCGGCGTAGCTTGCCAGGGCCAGCCCTCGGCCTGCAAGCCTCCTGTTTTTTACCCGGTTTTCAACCATTCGAGCCCTATGCCAGAATTGCCAGAAGTCGAAGTCACACGGCGCGGTGTCGCGCCCCACCTCGAAGGGCGCGCCGTGCGCTCCGTCGTGCTGCGCCGCGACGGCTTGCGCTGGCCCTTCCCCCCTGCCCTGGGCGAACAATTGTCGGGGCAAACCATCGGCCTGACGGGGCGGCGCGGCAAATACCTGCTGATCCACTTCCGCCACGGCACCCTGATCATCCACCTGGGCATGTCGGGCCATTTGCGCGTGCTGCCGACGGGGACGGAAGCGCAAAAGCACGACCATTTCGACCTCGTCGTGGAAGACGCCGACGGCGGCAGCCAGGTGCTGCGCATGACGGATCCGCGCCGCTTCGGCGCCGTGCTGTGGCACGACGAGGCCGACGGCCCGCTGGACGGCCACGCGCTGCTGCGGGGACTCGGCACGGAACCGCTGGAAGGCGGCTTCACGGGCCAGCTGTTGTTCGAAAAAACGCGCAACAAGGGCACCAACATCAAGCAGGTGCTGATGGCGGGCGACATCGTCGTCGGCGTGGGCAATATCTATTGTTCCGAAAGCCTGTTCCGCGCGGGGATCAACCCGAAGACGCCAGCCCGGCGCATCGGCCTGGCCCGCTATGAGAAACTGGCGCAGGCGATCCGCGACGTGCTGGCCGAAGCCATCGTGCAGGGCGGCAGTACCCTGCGCGACTTCATCGGCGTGAACGGCCAGTCCGGCTACTTCCAGCAGACGTATTTCACGTACAACCGCGCGGGCAAGCCCTGCCGCGTGTGCGGCGCGCCGATACGCCAGATCGTGCAGGGACAGCGTTCCACGTTCTACTGCGTGAATTGTCAAAAGTAAGTCATAGGTAAAGGGGAGCAGATGGTCAGAGACCTGGAACAGTACAGCGCATGGCGGCAGGACGTGCAGGCCGCCTTGCAGGCATACCGGCAAGCCGCCAGCGCGGCAGGCCTGGTCGACGGCGCGTCCGCGCTGCGCCTGGCGCGCTGTGGTTCCCGCCTGCTCGATGACCGTTTATCCGTCGCCTTCGTGGCGGAATTCTCGCGCGGCAAATCCGAACTGATCAACGCCATCTTCTTTGCCGGCTACGGCCAGCGCATCCTGCCATCGGGCGCGGGCCGCACCACCATGTGCCCCACCGAGCTGCTGTACGACGCGGCCTGGCCGCCATCGATCCGGCTGCTGCCCATCGAGACGCGCGCGCAGAACCTGTCGACCAGCGACTACCGCGACCTGCCCGCCGCCTGGACCATTCTGCCACTGAATATCGAGGCGGGCGGCGACATGCAGGAAGCGATCCGCCAGGTCAGCCTGACGAAAAAAGTCAGCGTCGAGGAAGCGGCGCGCTACGGCCTGTACGACGCGGACGACGCGGATGCTCCCGCCATGCTCGACGAGGACGGCCAGGTGGAAATCTCCATGTGGCGCCACGCCATCATCAACTTCCCCCATCCGCTGCTGAAACAGGGCCTGGTCATCCTCGACACACCGGGTTTGAACGCCATCGGCACGGAACCGGAACTGACCCTGAACCTGATTCCGAATGCACATGCGGTGCTGTTCATCCTGGCGGCCGACACGGGCGTCACGCGCAGCGATATCGAGGTATGGCGCAACCATATCGGCGCCGGTGCGGGGCGCCTGGTGGTGCTCAACAAGATCGACAGCATGTGGGATGAATTGCGCGGCGATGCCGAGGTGGCGCAGGCGATCGAACGCCAGCAAGCCAGCGTGGCGCATCTGTTGACACTCGACGCGAGCCAGGTGTTTCCCGTCTCGGCGCAAAAGGCCCTCGTGGGCAAGATCAACGACGATGCGGCGCTGCTGGAAAAGAGCCGCTTGCTGCCGCTGGAGACGGCCCTGTTCGAAGAGCTGATCCCCGCGCGCAAGGACATCATCCGGCGCCAGCTGGCATTCGACCTGGACGCCATCGAGGCGGCGCAGCAGGTGCAGGCGGCGGCCCGCGCGCGCGGCATCGCCGAGCAGCTGCATGAGCTGCACAGCCTGCGCGGCAAGAACCAGAGCGTGATCGCGCACATGATGCGGCGCATCGATATCGAGAAGAAGGAATTCGACAGCAGCCTGTTCAAGCTGCAGGCGACGCGCGCCGTGTTTACCCGCCTGTCGACGGAACTCTATACGAGCCTGGGCATGGACATCGTGCGCGACGATATCGACGGCGTGCGCGCCGCCATGCAGCGCAGCCGCTTTTTCACGGGCCTGCGCGAAGCCGTGCGCCAGTATTTCGAGCGCATCGCCAGCAACCTGGACCGCTCGGAAGGCAAGACGGCCGAGATCACGGAAATGATGAACGTGATGTACCGCAAATTCGCCTCCGAACATGGTTTGGCGCTGGCCTTGCCGATGCCGTTTTCGCTGGCCCGCTACCGCCAGGAGATCGCCGACATCGAAGCCGTCTACCATAAGCAGTTCGGCACGGCGACCCTGCTCACCACCAGCCGCGTCGTGCTGATGGAAAAATTCTTCGACACCATCGCCTCGCGCGTGCGCCGCAGTTTCACCAACGCCAATGACGACGCCAGCGCCTGGCTGAAAGTCATCATGGCGCCGCTCGAAGCGCAGATCGTCGAGTACAAGGAACAGCTGAAACTGCGCTTTGCCTCGATCCAGCGCATCCACGACGCGACGGGCAGCCTGGAACAGAAAATCGCCGGCTTCGAGGCGAGCCTGGCGGAGCTCGAACGCGACAAGGCGCAGCTGGCGCAATTGCTGGCCACCCTGCGTGCGGCCAGCGCAACATAGACAACAGAACACTGGAACCCTGCATGAAACGTTTGCTGCATCCGCTCTCGCCCGCCACGGGCATGGCACCTTTTGAAGATTATGTCGACCCGACTTTTTCCGCCACCGTCATCGCCTGGCAAAAGCAGCATGGCCGCCACGCGCTGCCCTGGCAAAACACGCGTGATGCCTACCTGATCTGGCTGTCCGAAATCATGCTGCAGCAAACGCAGGTCACCGCCGTCCTCGGCTACTACGCGCGCTTCCTCGAACGCTTCCCCACCTTGCGCGACCTCGCTAGCGCGCCCGTCGAAGACGTGATGGCGCAGTGGAGCGGCCTTGGCTACTACACGCGGGCGCGGAACCTGCACAAGTGCGCGCAGCGCGTGGTGGCCGAATACGACGGCGTGTTCCCCAGCGACCCGGCCCTGCTGGCCGACCTGCCCGGCATCGGCCGCTCGACGGCCGCCGCCATCTCCGCGTTTTCCAGCGGCACGCGCGCTGCCATCATGGATGGCAACGTCAAGCGCGTGTTCGCGCGCACGTTTGGCATCGACGCCTATCCCGGCGAAAAGCGGGTCGAGGAAGCCATGTGGCGCCGCGCCGAAGCGCTGCTGCCTGAAACCGGCATCGAAGCCTACACGCAGGGCCTGATGGACTTCGGCGCCACCCTGTGCACGCGCAGCAGCCCCGATTGCGGCCGCTGCCCCTTGCAGCCGCGCTGCGTGGCCTACGCCACCGGCCGCACCAAGGATCTGCCAGTGCGCAAACCGAAGAAAACCAGCCCGGAAAAACACGCTGTCATGCTCGTCATCATCGACGATGGCCAGGTGCTGCTGGAACAGCGTCCCGGCTCGGGCATCTGGGGCGGCTTGCTGTCCCTGCCCGAACTCGATGGCCACGTGCTGGCCGGCGAGGACTGTCCGCGCGACATCGACCAGGATGCGCTGGCGCGCGCCGTGGCGCCGTTCGGCGAAATCGAATCGCAGGAACGGCTGCTGCCCATCGTCCACGTCTTCACCCACTACAAGCTGCACATCGTCCCCTGCCGCATCACCGTGGCGCGCCGTCTGGCGCTGGCAGGAGAAGCGACGCACGTCTGGTACGACGGCGCGAAAATCGCCGATGCGCCGCTGCCAGCCCCCATCAAGAAACTGCTGCTGGACCTGTTCGGCGATGCGCGTTCGGCGCAACGCAGCATGTTTTAGTGCGCAGGCTTGCCGTACTGGCGCTGGCGATCCTGTTCTCGCCAGTGCATGCCGACACGGTGCTGCCGGAAGTGAGAATAGGCGTACTCGCCTACAAGGGCGGCGACGCCGTGCAGCAGGACTGGTCGTACGTGACGCGCCACCTGCAAGCCAGCATTCCCGGCATCCGTTTCATCCTGGCCGACTACGACCAGGCGGGCCTGACGCGCGCCGTGCAATCGCAAGCGATCGCCTTCGCCATCACCAGCAGCGGCCACTACGTGGCGCTCGAACACAGCGACGGCGCCAGCCGCATTGCCACCCTGGAATCGCCATGGACGGACTCGCCGCGCCAGGCCATCGGCTCGGCCATCGTCGTGCGCAGCGCGTCGCCGCTGCATGACCTGGCCGACCTGGCAGGTAAGAACGTGATGGCCGTGGCGCCCGACGCCTTTGGCGGCTACCAGATCGCCGCGCGCGAACTGCGCGAAGCGGGCATCGATCCCACGCACGATTTTGCCAGCCTGCGCTACAGCGGCTTTCCCTCGCAGCAGATCGTCGACGCCGTAAGGTCCGGGCACATGGATGCGGGCATCGTGCGCACCTGCCTGCTCGAACAGATGGTGGCACGCGGCGAAGTGCGGGCCGAGGAACTGCGCGTGATCACGACGCGCCCGATACCCGGCTTTCGCTGCGCCAGTTCGTCGCGCCTGTATCCGGACTGGCCCTTCGTGGCCCTGCGCCAGACGCCGCCCGCGCTGGCGAAAAAAGTGGCGCAAGCCCTGCTGGCCATGCCGCGCACCGGTGAAGGCTACAGCTGGACGGTGCCCAGCGATTACCAGATTGTCGATGAACTGTTTCGCGACTTGCACATCGGCCCCTACGCCTATCTGGACAAGCTGACCTTCGAGACGGCGCTGCGCCGCTACTGGGGCTGGATGCTGCTGGTGCTGGCCCTGCTGGTCGCCTGGGCCGTGCACACGGTGCGCGTGGAATACCTGGTCAGCCGGCGCACGGAGCAATTGCGCGCGGCCCAGCACCAGCAGCGCGCGCTGGAAGAACAGGCGCGCCAGCGCCAGGCCACGCTCGACCACACGGCGCGCCTGGCGATCCTGGGTGAAATGGCCAGCGCCATCGCGCACGAATTGAACCAGCCGCTGGCGGCCATCGGCAATTTCGCGCGCGGCATGGCGCGCCGCATCACGGCGGGCCGGCTCGACGCGGCGCCCCTGCTCGACGGCGCGCAGGAAATCGCCACGCAAAGCGAGCGCGCGGGTGCCATCATCCGCCACATCCGCGCGATGGCGCAAAAGCGTCCCGCGCACAGCACGGCCTTCGCGCTGGCCGACGCCGTCGAGCAAGCCGTATCGCTGTTCCGCGCGGCCCACCCGCACGCCCATATCAGCTGGAACCACGACGGCAGCAATCTTGAGGCGCACGTGCTGGCCGACCCGCAGCAAGTACAGCAGGTGCTGCTCAATTTGCTGAAAAATGCGCTCGATGCGCAAGTGGAAAACGGCAATCCGCAGCATCCAATCGGCGTGCTGCTGCACCGTGAAAACGGCGCCTGCACGGTGGCCGTGCGCGACACGGGATGCGGCCTGCCAGCGGCGCAGATGGCGCGATTGTTCGAACCGTTTTTTACCACCAAGACCGAAGGCCTTGGACTGGGCATGTCGCTCAGCAAAAGCATCATCGAATCGTTCGGCGGCAGCCTGTCGGCCCACGCCAACGCCGATGCGCCAGGCTTGACGGTCTGGTTCCGCCTGCCCGAAGATACCGGCATGGAAGCGCACAAGGAAAACCAAGAGGAAACACCATGAATGAAAGCGATGCGATCATCTTTGTCGTCGACGACGACGCGGCCATGCGCCGCTCGCTGGCCTATCTGTTCGATTCAGCCGGATGGAAAGTGCAGACGTTCGAGTCGGCGCGCGATTTCCTGCAGCGCTATGAAGGCCATGCGCCCGGCTGCTTGCTGCTCGACGTGCGCATGCCTTTGATGAGCGGGCTCGAACTGCAACAGGAACTATCACGCCACGCCATCGCGCTGCCAGTGATTTTCTTGAGCGGCCACGGCGACCTGGCCATGGCCGTGCAGACGATGAAGGCAGGCGCCTGCGATTTTCTGGAAAAGCCATGCAAGGACCAGGTGCTGCTGGACGCCGTCAGCCGGGCCGTGGCCCGCAGCGTGGAAGAAAGCCGCAGCGCCGCCAGCACAAATACGGCACAGGCAGCATTGGCGACATTGACGGCGCGCGAACGCGAAGTGGCGCTCTTGATGGCCGAAGGCAAAGCATCGAAAGTCATCGCCCGCGAGCTGGGCATCAGCGACAAGACGGTGCAGGTGCACCGCCATAACACGATGGAAAAACTGGGCCTGCATTCAGCAGCCGAGGTGGCCCGGCTGCTGATGGCGGGTGGGGAGATTTAACCGGGGTCAGACCCGCCGGGTCTGCCCCCAGCCGTTACGACCTTGAGGTAAAAGGTTCGAGCCTGCTTCTCAACGAATAATCCGCGCCGGCAGTCCCTGCCGCACCGCCGTGCCCGAGACGGGATCGACAAACACGTTCTTGTCGCCGCGGCTCGGATCCGTCAAGCCCAGGTCGTTCAGATTGATGCCCGCGCCGATGGCCGGTTCGTCGGGCTGGCGCGACTTGCCGATGCGGTGGGCGCGCGCGCCGTGCTCCTTGTGGCCGAAACCGTGCTCGATGGCGATCACGCCGCGCTGCACGCCGTGGCGCAGCATCACCGTGGCCCTGGCCTTGCCGCCCGGCGTTTCCAGGTAAATCACGTCGCCATTTTGCAGCTTCAAGCGGGCCGCGTCGTCAGGGTGCACGGCGACCGGATTGTCCGGATGGATGCCGCGCAAGCGCCGCGCGCCGATGCTGTACGAGTTTTGCAACGCCGATTTAAAGCTGATCAGTTCAAACGGCCATTCGCTGGCCGGATAGGCCTTGCGCACGGGCGTGCCATCGGCAAACGCCGCCACTCTCCACGCGGGCGTACCGGGGAAACGCTTGCCGCTCAAACTGTTCTTGCTCACGCCCAGGCCCTCGTTGTACAGCATCATCGGTTTCAGATAGCGGTGCGTGGACCAGTCCTGCGGATACGGCGATTCGTCGGTCACGGGTGCAGGAACAGCCGGCGCCTTGGGGTTCGCGGGCGGCGGCAGGCGCAGGCCGAACATCTCGCCATAGCTCTGGTAGCGCCCTCCCCGCGCCAGCATGAAGGCCACCTTGCGCCACTCTTCCGGCTTCAGGGTACGTTCCAGCTCGGGACGGATGCGCACCACGCCGGACAGGTCGATATCGTCGTCGCTCGCGTCAGGCACGGACGTTTTTCCCTGCCAGGCGATGTTGGCGCCGCCGCGCAGATACCAGTCTTCCGCCCGCTGCAGGGGAAAGCGCTGGCCATCCATGTCCTGCAAGGCGTCCGGGCCGAAGCCAGGCAAGGCCATCGTTTTTGCCAGCGCGATGAAGAACGATTCCATGCAGATGGTCTGGCCGTCCGGCGTTTTTTGCACGCGCGGTTCGACCACGGGCCAGCGCGCCGTGCTCATTTTGACGGGCATGCCGCCCCAGGCGCCGGCCCAGCCCCAGCTTTCATACAGCAAGGTATCGGGCAGCAGATAGTCGGCAAAGGCCGAGCTTTCATTGATGAAGGGGTCGATGGCGACGATCAGGGGAATCTTCTTCGGATCGGCCAGCTCCTTGCCGATCTGCGCGCGCAAGCCCGTGATGCCGTAGACGGGATTGCAGCTCCACAGTATCAGCGCCTTCAAGGTGTAAGGGTAGCCGTTCATGGCGCTGGTGAGCCATTCGGTGGCCAGCGCGGGCGCGTTCGGATACCACGGCGCCCTGGCCGGATACGCCTTGCCCGCTTCTTTCTTCAGCTTGAATTCCGAGGTTTTTTCATACGGCACATTGCGCCCGATCGGCATGCCGGCCGCCTTGATCTCGCCGTCAAAACTCTCGAGGTTATAGCGCGGACCGGGTCCCGCATCCTTGAAGCTGCCGCCATTGACGAGGGTGCCGCCCTTGCGGTTCAAATTGCCGATCAGGGTATTGAGCATGACCAGCGCATACGCGTTGTAAAAGCCGGCGCCCGACATCATGCCGCCGTGCGCATTGACGGCCGCGCGCTTGCCGTGGCTGGTGAGTTCCTGCGCCAGCCCTTCGATGATGTCGCGCGCGATGCCGCAGGCGGCCGCGTAGTCATCCATGCTGTGGCGCTGCGCTTCTTCATTGAGCATCGTCATCGCCGTCTTCAGGCGCAGCGGCGCGCCGCCCACGTCCAGCGGGCCATCGAAGAACAGGCGCGCCTCGCCCTTGGCTGCGTTGTGCGGCACGATGGCTTGCGTGGCGGCGTCGATCACGCAGAAGGCGTCACCATCCTTGTAGCGCTCTTCTTCCGCCAGTTCCACCGCACCGATGTCCGACGCGCGCAGGTAGCGGCCATCGCGCGGATGGCCCTTCTCGTTGATGATCAGATGCGTGGCGTTGCACCAGGCGGCCTCGCCCGCCGCTTCCGCCACCTTCAGGTTCGGCTGCACGAGGAAGTTACGATCATAGCGTTCGTGCTCGATGATCCAGCGGATCATGGCCATGGCCAGCGCGCCGTCCGTACCCGGCTTGATCGGCACCCAACGGCTGCGGTCGCCCGCGGCCAGGCTGTCCGCATTCGTCAGCACGGGGTCGACGACGACGTAGCTGAATTCGCGCTTGCCCGAACGGGCCTTGGCGATCAGGGTGCCCTGGCGCTTGAACGGGTTGCCCGCATTGCCCGGCGCCGTGCCGACGAAAATGCAGAACTCCGTGTTTTCCAGGTCCACTTTCGCATGCGGCATTTTCTTCATGTCGCCGAACATGGCGCCCGAGCCGCTGCGGTAGGCGCCGCCGCAATACGAGCCGTGGTTGACCAGATTCAGACTGCCGTACGACTGCTTGAAAAAGCGCGTGCCGAACGCCAGGCGGCCATCGTCCGTGCTGCACATCAGGCCCACCTGATTGACTTGCGGGCCCAATTCCGGCTGCGCCGGATCGATCGGTTTTTCCAGCTCGCGCAAGGCGCGCAAGCCCTGCACGTGGCCTTCGCCAAACAGGTCGCCGCCTTCCGTCACTTCCTTGACCAATTGATCAAACGCGATCGGCTCCCACTGGCCGCCGCCGCGCGGCCCCACGCGTTTCATGGGCGCCAGCACGCGGAACGGCGACTCCATCTGTTCCAGCACGCCGTTGCCGCGGCCGCAAGCCGTCGAGCGGCCCTTCAAGCCCTTTTCCTGGAAGCGCGACAGGGAGACAAAGCTGTCGCGTATCGACGTTTGGTACGGCAGCGCCGGGTCGGCCGACAGGGGGCTGTACGGATTACCGGCCACGCGCAAGACCTTGCCGCTTTTTTTATCGAGGCGCACGCGCACGCCGCAAAACGTGGTGCAGCCCATGCACATGGTGTAGCTGACCTGCTGGTCAGGATTGACGGTCAGCTTGCCCGTGGCCGTGTCGACGGAAAACTCGGGCGGCAGCGAATTGCCGTGCAGTTTCTGTACAGGTTTATCTTTACCCAGCGCGTGGTCGACCATGCGGCCGGCCGTGGTGGAAAAGCTGGCGGCAAACGCGGCCAGGCCGCCGCCGATGGCGCCATAGCGCAGCAGCTTGCGGCGCTTTTCATTGTCGTCTTCAGGGGCGTCGTCGTGTGTGTGTTCGTTCATTTCTAACTCCTCAGTGCGTGGCCATGGCGGGACGGTTGCGTGCAGCGACGACGCGTCCGGCCCATGGCAAAAATTCCAGCATCAGCAACAGCAGCGCAATCCACAGGCCGGCCGTGCCGATAATCCCCATCAAGCCATCGTTCCCCATCGGCAGGTGGTAGTCATACAGGCCCGCGCCCGTTTTCGGGATCGTCTGGCCGCCGATGAAAATCGTCCAGCGCATCATCCAGGCGCTATGCAGTGCGATCAGGCCGTTGACCAGGCCACTCGTGGCCGGGCGCCAGATGGCCAGGGCCATCGGCACGATGGACGACAGCACGGCCCAGACAGCCGTGAACTGCCATTGCGGCATGCCCGCCACCTGGGTGAACGCCATGCTGTGGCTGGCGCTCACGCCGGAGAGACTCACGAACAGCCAGCCGCCGCCCAAGGCCAGCACCAGCGCCAGCGACAGGGCCAGCGCGCGGTTCAGCGATACTTCCAGTGCCTGCTCGCGGCCCGGCAGGAAGCGGTTAAACAGCAGCGCCAGGCCCACGGCGCCAACAAAGGCCGTGGCCGCAAATTGCGCCGGCAGGAAGGGCGTGAACCACAGGGGACGGGCACGCACCACCATCACTTCCATGCCCGTGTACAGGCCCACCACGAAGGCGGCCAGCAAGGTGCAAGCGGCGGCGATGTGGATGGCGCGCAGGGAAGCGGCGCCACCTCGCCCCAGCAGGCGATAGGCAAAGGCCAGTCGATTCTGTCCCTGTCCCCGCGTGGCAAAATCCACGCGCAGCGCCAGCCACGCGTACAGCATCAGGCAACCCAGATACAGGGGAATAAAGAACGAGCCCCACGACATCCACGATTGCGGCTGGAAGTAGATATAGAAATGGTAGAAGCGGCCCGGCCCATGCAGGTCGGCCAGCAGCGCCACGGGCGCCGTCATGCCGCACACGAGCGACGCCAGCAGCGCGATGCGCCCCAGGCGTTCATACGCCTTGCGGCCGAAGACGAAGTACGGCAAGGTCAGCATGAAGCTGCCGTAACTGAGGCCGATGAGGAAAAAATACTGCACCGCCCACGGCAGCCATGCCGCTTCGCGCGTGACGTTGACAATTTCGGTGATGTGGCTGTCCATGGTTTATTTCCCGTGTTTGCTCGGTTGCCAAAGAGTCGCTTCGCCTTCGACGTGGCCGGCGAAGCGCGTGTCCAGTCCCAAATAAAATACGTGGGGCTGGGTGCCCTGCTCGGGTTTCAGTACCTTCACCTTGTTCTCGGTGAGCAGCTGGTGCACCAGGCTTTCCGGGTCATTGAGGTCGCCGAAGATGCGCGCGCCGCCCACGCAGGTTTCCACGCAGGCCGGCAGCAAGCCTTCGTCGACGCGGTGTGCGCAGAACGTGCATTTGTCGGCCTTGCCCGTCTCGTGGTTGATGAAGCGCGCGTCGTACGGACACGCTTGCACGCAGTAGGCGCAGCCCACGCAGCGGTCGCCATCGACGACGACGACGCCATCCTTGCGCTGGAAGGTGGCGCCCACGGGACAGACGGGAATGCAGGGGGGATTGGCGCAGTGGTTGCACAGGCGCGGCAGCATGTAGGTACCGCAGCGATTCTCTTCCTTGACTTCATAGGTGGAGACGACGGTGCGGAAGCTGTTTTCCGGCACGGCGTTTTCCATGATGCAGGAGACCGTGCAAGCCTGGCAGCCGATGCACTTCTGCACATCGACCACCATCGCCCAGCGCTGGCCGCCTTCGCCCTTCGTGGCCGCCTTGCTCGGCAGCGGCGCGATGGCCGCCCCGATCGTTACGGCTGGCAAGGCGCGCAAGAAACTACGGCGCGATTCAATCATGACACTCTCCTTGACTATGGGCGGCAAGCCCTTGTTGACTTGCTGCCATGATAGAAAAGAAGGTGCTGCGGGGATATTGGGGTGATAGTGCGGGGGCCTAGATGATCATGCCAATTGACAGGATCGACAATGCGGAGTAACGGCGCCGCGCCAACGATGTTGTCGGATTACGCTGCGCTAATCCGACCTACGTCAGATTCCCCATGACCGATTGCATTGGTAGGTCGGGTTAGCCGGCACGGCGTAACCCGACACGCAGCGCCGCGCGGGCAGATCAGTGCCCGCAGTGACTGTTACAGCTCGTCGAGCGAATACAGCCTGCGATGCTCGCGGATCGCGTAGCGGTCCGTCATGCCGGCGATGTAGTCGGCGATCTTGCGCGCCTGCTGCGTGACGTCGCCATCCTTGAGCTGATAGTCGGGCGGCAGCAGGGCCGGTTCGGCCATGAAGCTGTCATACAGTTCGCGCACGATGCGGCTGGCCTTTACGCGCATGCGGTTGACCTGATAGTGGCGGTACAGGTTCGCCCGTAAAAAGCGTTTCAGGTCCGTCGCGTCCTTGCGCATGGCGTCCGAAAAACGGATCAGCGGGGCACTCGCGCGCACTTCGTTCACATCACGCGGCGCGGCATCGGCAATCAGGCCGGTCGAGGTGACGATCAGGTCGTCGGCCAGGGCCGTGATCAGGCGGCGCAGGGTTTCATAGATGGCGCGCCGGCCCGACAGGCCGGGGAACGCCTGCTGCACGTCGCGCCACAGGCGGCCGAAGAATTCCACCTCTTCCAGCTGGGCGATGGTGATCAGGCCCGAACGCAGGCCGTCGTCGATATCGTGGCTGTTGTAGGCGATTTCATCGGCCAGGTTGGTCAGCTGCGCTTCCAGGGTCGGTTGCGTGCGGTCGATGAAGCGCTGCGCCACGGGACCGAGTTCGCGCGCATGCGTCAGCGAGCAGTGTTTCAGGATGCCTTCGCGCGTCTCGAACATCAGGTTCAAGCCATCGAAGGCGCCGTAGTGCTCTTCCAGGGTGTCGACCACGCGCAGGCTTTGCAGGTTGTGCTCGAAGCCGCCATGCTCCTGCATGCATTCATTGAGCACGTCCTGGCCCACGTGGCCGAACGGCGTGTGGCCCAGGTCATGCGCGAGCGCGATGGCTTCGACCAGGTCTTCGTTCAGGCGCAGGTTGCGCGCGATCGAACGCCCCACCTGCGCCACTTCCAGGCTGTGCGTCAGGCGCGTGCGAAACAGATCCCCCTCGTGATTGAGGAAGACCTGGGTCTTGTATTCGAGGCGGCGGAAGGCCGAGGAATGGATGATGCGGTCGCGGTCGCGCTGGAACTGGCTGCGCGAGGCGTGTGCCGCTTCATCAAAGCGACGTCCCTGGCCCTGTGCCGAGTGGGCCGCGTAGGGGGCAAGGAAGTCTTCGGGCGTCATGGCTATTGCACTCCGGCGGCCAGGGTGGCCAGCACCAGTTCGTGCGGCGCGGCCGTGATGCATGGGCTGCCCAGCGGTTTCAAGAGGATGAACTTGATGGCGCCGCCCTCATTCTTCTTGTCCACTTCCATCAGTTCCAGCCAGCGCGCCACGCCGAGGTCCGGCGCTTTCACGGGCAGGCCGGCGGCGGCAACCAGCGCGCGCACGCGCTCGACGGCAGCCTGGTCGATATAGCCCATGCGGCACGACAGGTCGGCCGCCATCACCATGCCGCAGCCGACGGCTTCGCCGTGCAGCCAGTGGCCGTAACCCAGGCCGGCCTCGATGGCGTGGCCGAAGGTGTGACCGAAATTCAGGATGGCACGCAAGCCGCCTTCGCGCTCGTCCTGGCGCACCACGTCGGCCTTGATTTCGCACGAGCGGGCGATCGCATACGCGAGGGCGCCCTTGTCGCGCGCCATCAGCTTGGGCATGTTCGCCTCGATCCAGTCGAAGAAGGCCGCGTCGATGATGGCGCCATGCTTGATCACTTCGGCCAGGCCAGCCGACAGCTCGCGCGCCGGCAGGGTTTCCAGGGTCGATGTGTCGGCGATCACGGCGCGCGGCTGATAGAAGGCGCCAATCATGTTCTTGCCCAGCGGGTGGTTGATGCCGGTCTTGCCGCCGACGGAGGAATCAACCTGCGCCAGCAGGGTGGTGGGCACCTGCACGAAGCCGATGCCGCGCATGTAGCTCGCTGCCGCATAGCCGGTCAGGTCGCCGATCACGCCGCCGCCCAGCGCCACCAGGGTGGTCTTGCGGTCGCATTTATTGGCCAGCAGCGCGTCGAAGATCTGCATCAGGCTGGCCCAGTTTTTATATTCTTCGCCGTCCGGCAGGACGATGCTGATCACTTCGCGGCCATCGCTGGCCAGCGCCGCCTGCAGGCGGCCCAGGTACAGCGGGGCGACCGTGGTATTGGTGACGATGGCCACCTTGTGGCCGCTGATATGGCGCAGCAGCGCATCGGCGTCGGCCAGGAGACCAGGACCGATGGCGATCGGATAACTGCGTTCGTCGAGGTCTACGCTCAACAACATTTTGGATTGCTCGTTCATCGAAGGCTCTGCATGAATGACGCAGTTGGGCGAGGCCTCGCATTCGAGGCTGGCCAGCTGCATCAGGATGGTCTGGACCATCGATTGTACGTTAGGACGGCCCGTGTCGATCACAATGTCGGCCACTTCCATGTAATGGGGCTCGCGCTGCGCCGTCAATTCTTCGAGCTTCCTGCGCGGGTCGGCCGTCTGCAGCAGGGGACGGTTCTTGTCGTGGCTGGTGCGCGCGAGGATGTTGCTGACGCTGGCGCGCAGGTACACGACCGTGCCCCGCTCCTTCAGGTAGGCGCGGCTGTCGGCGTTGAGGATGGCCCCGCCACCGGTGGCCATGACGATGCCTTCCTGGGCGCTCAGGTCACGGATGACCTCGGCTTCGCGCCGGCGAAAGCTGGCCTCGCCCTCGATTTCAAAGATCCACGGGATGGTCGCTCCCGTGCGTGCTTCGATTTCGTGGTCGGAATCGACAAAGCGCAAGCCCAGCTTGCGGGCCAGGATGCGCCCGATCGTGGTTTTGCCTGCGCCCATGAGGCCTACTAAAAACAGATTTTGCATGTGCTGCGACAGTTAATTTGGATTACGACAATCAGTGGCTTGCCCATACGGACTAATGGCGCCTGGCGGTGAAATATCCACGCGGTTAAAGTCCGTCGCCAGCCCCGGAAGCAAAGTGTAACCGACATAAGTTGCCTCCGTCCCGGAACTATTGCCGCGAATCGTCAATTCGACGTCCAGCCAGTTGGCCCTGTCGCGCGGATAAGTCAGGGTGATGAGCGCCGTTCCCGAGCTGTCGGTCTTGCCGCCGGTCGACAGATTGAGCGGAATGCCCGGGTCCAGACGGCCATTCAGATTGAGGTCGTTATTCGGATTGAAGGCGCCGCTGCGGTCCCGGTCTTCATTGTCGCACTTCAGCGCGGCCGCCACCACCCACGACTGGGCAGCCTGGGAATATTGCAGATAGCCCTTGTAATAATAGCGTGGCCAGGCGGCGGCCGTGATGATCACGTCCGGCACGGGGTTGCCGGCGGCATCCGTCACAAACACGCTATACGTCTTGCGGTAGGTGCTGCTGTCGGAGGCGTCGAGCGCATTGCCGCTGCCGGCGCTGATGAACAGCGATTTTTTCGTCACCGTCAGCTTGACCGTGGCCGCATTGCTCGACACGCCCTGCAGCTGCGCCTTGACAACGACGCCATCGACACCGGTGGTGCCCTGCCCCGCGATGTAGCTGACCGTGGCCACACCATCGCTATCGGTGGAGACCAGCGAAGGCGAACTCAGGGAACCATTGCTGGCGTCGGTCTGGATCGAGAAGCTCACCTGTGCGTTCTTGACCAGGTTGTTTTCTGCCGTGCCATCGCGCACGATGGCGCGCAAGGCGCTGCGCTGCGCCGTGCTGCCGGCCGTATTGGCGCCGATGACCGCCGGATCGGCTTGCAGGCTGATCGTGGCCTGGGCCGTCAGTGGTGCAACGAACTCCACTTCCGACTGCACCGAGGCGCCGCTGTCTTCGTACTTCGCCGTGAGGGCGGTCAGGCCGGCGCCGCTGGCCTTTACGTAAGCGATGGCATTGCCACCCACCAGCGCCAGCGGCGCCTGCAATGGCGTGCCGCAGGTCGCGTCCTGATAGATGGCGCCGCGCGACGTGCTGAAACGCACATTGCCCGTTTGTGGCACGCCAGCCACATCGCTATGCACCGTCACCGCATAGCAGGTGTTCGTGTTCAAGGTCGCCAAGGCAACATTGCCTCCCGACACGGCATTGATCGTGAAGTTCGATGCATTAATTGCAATTGGCAACACGACGCTGTCACCTTGCGCCTTGACGCTGATGCTGTCGCTGCTGCCCGCCTGAGCGTTGTAGCTCAACACCAGCTGGCCGTTGTTGTCCGTCAGCGCGGGACTGGCGCCGCCGCCCTTGACCGTGATGGCATTGCTGCGGGCGCTGAAGGTCACCGGCTTGCCAACGAGGGGATTGCCGCTCGAATCGACCAGCTTGACCACCATGTCGGTGCTCGTCTTCAGGTTCACCGTCGAAAAGGCACTGATGACCAGCCGGGTACCGCTGACGCCGATGTCCGTGCTGGCCGTCTGCTCACCTGCGCTGGCCGTGACCTTGATCGTGCGCAAGCTGGCGTCGCCACCCGTGTTCAGGCTGACCAGTGCCTGTCCCTGCGCATTGGTATTGACCTTCGTCGCACCCAGCGCGCCCGAATCGGCACTGAATGTCACGCTGGCATTGGGCACGACGGCATTGTTGGCGTCTTTGACAAAGGCGATCATGTTGACGGCGGTACCGCCCGACGACGCCAGGGTGCCACCGGAAGACGTCAGCAGCAAGCTGGCAATGCCGGAGGTGACAGGCACCACTTTCACCACTACGGGCGCCGACTCGACGCCGCTGCTGCTGGCCTTGATGGTAATGTCGCGCAAACTCGCATCGCCTTTCACGCTGAGTTTTTCCGTCACCGTGCCATTGGCATCCGTCACGCGGTTGGTGTTGCTGATGGTACCGGAACTGGCGGTAAAGGTCACCGTCTGGCCTGCCATGGCATTATTGCCGGGATTTTTCACTACTGCCGTCAGCACAACTTCCGTGCCGTCCGCGCCCGATGCCACAATCGTTGTTGCGCCAGCCACCAGTACCACGCTGCCGACACCGGCATTCGCGCCATCCTTGACGCCCAGGGTCGGATCGCCGCCACCGCCGCCACAGGCGGCCAGTACAGTGCTCATGAGCAGCAAGACCAGCCAGTTCGATACCCCACTCCAATAAGTGTTGCCCCAAGATACATTCCGCATAGTCGCCATCAGTCCGCTTTCGTTTGCATTGTTACTTAAACGTAAAGATGTGACATTAACGTGTTGCTGGCTGATCTGCCACTATTTTCGGCGTAATAAACACCATTAGTTCCGTTTTTTCTTGACTGCGGCCCGTGCTGCGAAAAAAAACACCGAGCACGGGAATGTCGCCAAGAATCGGCACCTTGCTGTCCGTGCCCCGTTCGGATTGCTGATAAATACCGCCCAGCACTACCGTGCCGCCGTCTTCCACCATCACTTGCGTACGCACGTGCTTGGTGTCGATGGCGAAGCCGGAACGGGTTTCCTGGCCCACGCTATCCTTGTTGACGTCCACTTCCAGCACCACGTTGCCGTCCGGCGTGATTTGCGGCGTCACTTCCAGGCGCAGATTCGCCTTGCGAAACGTGATCGACGTGGCGCCGCTGCTGGTGGCTACCTGGTACGGCAGTTCGATACCCTGTTCGATCAGCGCCAGCACCTTGTCGGCCGTCACCACGCGGGGGCTGGAAATGATCTTGCCCCGGCCGTCAGCTTCCAGCGCCGACAGTTCCAGGTTCAGGAAGCGGTTGGCAGCCGCCGAAAACAGGCTCAGGGCGAAACTGGCCGGCTGCAAGCCATTGATGCTGGCGGCCGGCAAGTTGACGAATTGCGTGTTCGGCACGAAAGCGCCGCTGCCTGCCACCGTTTGCCCCGTCGCCTCGCCCACGCCCTGGTAGCTGCCGCCGATGGCCGCGCGGCGCCCGCTGCCGCCCAGGGAAAAGCCGGGCAACTGGCCCGCCGCCAGGCGCTGGTCCGTAAAACCCAGGCGCGCGCCCAGGTTGCGGCTGAAACTGTCGTTCGCCTCTACGATGCGCGCCTCGATCATCACTTGGCGCGTTGGAATATCCGTCTTGGCGATCAGCTGGCGGATCTGTTCCAGGCGCGCCGGCACGTCGGTGACGAACAGCTGATTCGTGCGCGGCTCGATCAGCACGCTGCCACGGCGCGACAGCAGCCGGCTGCGCCCTTCACCCGCATCGAGGCCGAACACGGTGCGGAACGCTTCGGCCTTCTGGTAATTGAGCTGGAAAATGGCTGATTGCAACGGTTCGAGTTCCGCGATCTGCGCGCGCTGCTCCAGTTCCAGCTTTTCGCGCGCAAGGATTTCTTCGCGCGGCGCGATCCACAGCACGTTGCCATTGCGCCGCATGTCCAGGCCCTTGGCCTGCAGCAGCACGTCGAGCGCCTGGTCCCACGGCAAGTCGCGCAGGCGCACGGTCACATTGCCGGCCACGCTGTCGCTGGCGATGATGTTTTGCCCCGACGCATCGGCCAGGATGTGCAGGGCCGCGCGCACGCCCACGTTCTGGAAATCAACGGAGATTTTGTCGCCCGCATACAGGCGCGGCGCCGTCACCTGCACCACGGCGTCCTGGGCAAGGGCGCCGGCATGCAGGCACAGCATGGCGGCCAGGAGCATGCGGCGCGGCCTCATGGCGCCGCCTCGGGCAGGCTGGCCTTCGGAGCAGCCCCCGCCACCTGCAAGACCAGGCTGCCGCGCCGCTCGCGCCAGGGACCATCGGCCTCGCGCAGCAATTCGCGGTACTGCACGGCCTGTTCGCTGATGTCCGTCACCACACCGTGGTCTTGTCCCAAGTACTGCCCCACCGCCACCCGGTACACGCGCTGGCCCGCCAGCAGCAATGCGCTCAGGCGCCCGTCCTGTTGCACGCTGCCGACCATGCTGATGGTTGGCAAGGCCACGCTTTCCAGCGGCTCGCGCACACGCCGCAGGTCTGGCCCCGCCACGCCGCCCTGCTGACCGGACACGGACACCCGCGGCAAGGCATTAAATGGATCGGCCAGGACAGCGGCTTCGTAGGGGTGCGGCGCGACAGCGGCAAGCGGACGCCAAGTTGGTATCACTGCGGGCGCGCTGGTCTTTGGAGGCAATGCCGCTTGCGCCGCCAGCTCCCCCGCTTCGGGCAAGCGATACGCTTGCAGCACGGCATCGAGGGTCAGCAAGCGATCCTTGCCAAGGGTCAGGGCCAGCGCATGCACGGTGACGATGCGCGGCAAGCGCGCCAGGTCCGCCAGCAGCGCGCCCATGGCGTGGTAGCCGCCACGCAGCTGTATGGCGATCGGCAAGGCGACATACGGCGCTTGCGGCCGGGCAGCACCGGGCTTGAACAGGGAAAATTGCAGGCCGCGCGACTGGCCTGCAGCGTTAATGTCCGTCAACAGCGCCGCCATCGCTTGCTGGTCCGGCAATTGCTGTTCCAGCAGGGCCAGTTCGGCGCCGGCCTGGCGCTGCTCTGCACGCCACTGCGGCAACTGCTTCGCCCTGGCCTGCGCCGCCAGATAATCGGCGCGCAAGCGGCCCTCCTCGCCTTGCGCCACCTGCACGGCGGCCATCAGTCCAGTCAACCATGTGGCGTTCAACAGCGCGGCCACCAGCGCGCCGGCCAGGGCGGCGCAAGCGAGGCGCACCGGTAGCGGCCACAGCGACGCGGTCTTCAAGCTCAGCATGATCAACCTCCACGACTAAGATTGTCCAGCGGGTGCCAAAGCCAGCCGTATCGTCCATTCCACGGCGCCATCGGCCGCGCCGCGCACCTCCAGCACTTCCGGACGGGACCAGGGCGCGGCCTGCTCGAGCGCCAGCAGCAATGCCGCGACCTTTTCCTGCGACACGGCCTGCCCTTGCAGCCGCACCATCGTTGTTTCCTGGCGCACACTGTGCAAGGCGACACCGGCCGGCATCGCCCGGGCCAGGGCCGCCAGCATGCGCACCCAGGCATGGCGTTGCTCTTGCAAACTGGCAATGGCCTGCTGGCGCTGCAGCAGCGCCGCCGTCTCGCCCTGCACCCGCTTGCCTGCGGCGAGGACGGCATTGACTTGCTGCATGCGATGTTGCCAACCGTCCTGGCGGCGCAGCTGCGCGTCGAGCTGCTGTTGCAGCCAGGCGCCTGCCGCCAGGGCCAGCAGCAATCCCAGCAGTGCCCCGCCTGCCAGTTGCCACAGCAGCCACTGAATGCGCTTGCGGCGCGCCGCCTGGCGATACGGCAAAAGGTTGATGCACGGCGCTTCCGCCACGGCCTTCATCGGGCGTACCGGTGCATGGCCAGGCCCCAGGCCAACTGGTACGCCACGCCACCGTCGGACAAGGCTTGCCAGCCGCCCTGCGCGAGCGCCGCCTGCAAGGCCAGCGCCTCGCTATCCATGATGACCGGCGTCAAGCCGGCCGCCTTGGCCGCATCGAGGCGGCGCTGCACGCTGGCGCGCCGTGCCGCCACCAGCAGCACGTCGATCTCGCTGCAGGTCTGGCCGGCAAGCGACGGCGCGGGGCCGAGCATGACAAAATCCAGGCTGGCGTCTTCCAGCGCAAACGGCATGTATTGCGCCGCTTCGAGTTCCACGAGGATTTCCAGCTGTTCCTCCGGCAATCCGGCAGGCAGGCGGATCGCATGCGTGATCAGGGCCGTGGCCGGCATGGCCAACGCCACGCGGGTACAGGTGCTGCCACTGTCGCGGCATGCCTGGCGCACGGCATCGGCCATGCCTTCCATATCTTCGACATTGCCTTCAAGCATCACTCCTGTCGCCAGCGCGGCGCTGCCGCAATGCCGGCACGACAGTTTCCCCCGCCGGCGTCCCAACTCGACCACGCGCACGGCATCGTCCGCCATGTCGACACCCAGCAAGCCGGTGCCAAGAAAACTGCTGATGGAGATGTTTTTCATAGAGAAAAGTCAGCGTGGAAGGAGGTCCTGCCATCCGAAAGCCTAGTCCCGGCAGCGCTGGCTTGTAAATGGATTTCACGCTGGTCTCTGCGGTGCGCGGCGCCTATCTGGCGGGGCCGTGATCTGGCGCAGAATAATTGTTACCAAATCCTGGTTGCCAGCGGGCCAATACACGCTTATATAGAGTATCGGCAAGTTTCGACTGCGCCCCGGCAAGCGCCACAGCGCGCTGCCACCCCGGCAAGCTCGCTTATAATTGGCCGGCATAATTAACCGAAAGACATACGACGCATGACATCTTCAAAATCCGCTGGCCCCGCTGGCTCGAAGCCGCCCACCAAGGGCAGCAAACCCAAACGTTTCCTGCTGATGGCACTGGCATCGCTGCTGGGCCTGGGCATCGTCGGCGTGCTGCTGGTGGTATTCGGCCTGGCCATGGCGTATCCGAATCTGCCGGCGCTCGATACCCTGACCGATTACAAGCCGAAAATGCCGCTACGCATTTTCACTTCCGACAGCGTGCTGATCGGCGAGTTCGGCGAAGAGCGCCGCAACATGGTGCACATCAAGGATATTCCCGATGTCATGAAGAAAGCCGTGCTGGCCATCGAAGATGACCGCTTCTATGAGCATGGCGGCGTCGATTACCTGGGCATCACGCGTGCGGCCCTGCACAACCTGACGGGCGGCGCCAAGCAAGGCGCCTCGACCATCACGCAGCAGGTGGCGCGCAATTTCTTCCTGTCCAGCGAACAGACCTTGAAACGCAAGGCGTATGAAGTCTTGCTGGCCTGGAAGATCGAGAAAAACCTCAGCAAGGACCAGATCCTCGAAGTGTATATGAACCAGATTTATCTGGGACAGCGCGCCTACGGTTTCGCCTCGGCCGCGCAAATCTATTTCGGCAAGAATATCCAGGACCTGACCGTGGCCGAAGCGGCCATGCTGGCTGGCTTGCCGAAGGCGCCGTCGGCCTACAATCCCGTCGTCAATCCGAAACGCGCGCGCATGCGCCAGCAATACATTCTGCAGCGCATGGCGCAGCTGGGCTACATCACGCCAGAGCAATACACGGAAGCCAAGAATGAAGAGCTGAAAGTGAAAACCGACAGCAGCGCCTTTGGCGTGCACGCGGAATACGTGTCGGAAATGGCGCGCCAGCTCGTCTACGAACAATTCAAGGAAGACACGTATACGCGCGGCCTGAACGTCTACACCACCATCACCAAGGCCGACCAGGACGCCGCCTACATCGCCTTGCGCAAGGGCGTAATGGATTACGAGAAACGCCACGGCTACCGCGGCCCCGAAGCGTATATCGAAATTCCGAAAACCAAGGCCGAAGCCGATGACGCGATCGAAACGGAACTGGCCGACCACCCGGACAGCGACGACATCATCGCCGCCATGGTGCTGCAGGCGTCACCCAAATCGCTGCAGGCAGTCACCTCGGCCGGCGAGGAAATCACCATTACCGGCCCCGGCCTGACCTTCGGCGCGGCCTGGCTGTCGGAAAAAGCGGCGCCGAACCGCCGCATCAAGCGCGGCGCCGTGATCCGCGTCATGCAAGAAGGCAATGCCTGGGTCTTGACGCAGATGCCGGAAGTGCAATCGGCGTTCGTCTCGGCCAGCACCACCGACGGTGCCATCCGCGCCATGGTGGGCGGCTTCGATTACAACCGCAACAAGTTCAACCACGTCACGCAGGCGTGGCGCCAGCCCGGTTCGGCCTTCAAGCCCTTCATCTATTCCGCTTCGCTGGAGCGTGGCCTGTCGCCGGCCACCATCATCAACGATGCGCCGATCTCGTTCGACGCGGGCCAGACGGGCGGCCAGGCGTGGGAACCGAAGAACTACGACAGCAAATACGATGGCCCGATGACCATGCGCAAGGGTTTGATGAAATCGAAAAACATGATTTCCATCCGCATCCTGCACAAGATCGGCGCCAAATATGGCCAGGAATACGCGACGCGCTTCGGCTTCGACGCGGACAAGAACCCGCCATACCTGACCCTGGCCCTGGGCGCCGGCAACGTGACGCCGCTGCAGATGGCGGGCGCCTATGCCGTGTTCGCCAATGGCGGCTACAAGATCAACCCCTACCTGATCGCCAAGGTCACCGATAGCGACGGCAATGTCTTGTCGCAAGCCAAGCCGGACCTGGCGGGCGAGGAAGCCAACCGGGTCATCGACGAGCGCAATGCCTTCATGATGAACAGCATGCTCAACGACGTCGTGCGCTTCGGCACGGCCAATAAAGCCATGGCATTGAAGCGCCCCGACCTGGCCGGCAAGACGGGCACGACCAACGATTCCATCGATGCGTGGTTCGCCGGCTACCAGGCCAAGCTGGTCGGTATCGCGTGGATCGGCTACGACCAGCCGCGCAACCTGGGCAACCGTGAAACGGGCGGCGGCCTGGCCTTGCCGATCTGGATCAGCTACATGGCGAAAGCTCTGAAAAGCATTCCCGTCGAGGAACGCGCCGTGCCGGAAGGCCTGATCCACGTGGGCGACGAGTATTACTATGCGGAAAATCCACCGGGCACGGGCGTAGGCAGCCTGGAAGGTGCGGCGCGCGGCACGCCGGAGGAAGAGAAAGCGAAAGAGGCCGTGAAGAACGAGTTGTTTTAAACCGTAGGTCGGGTTAGGCCGCAGGCCGTAACCCGACACCACCCCGGCGCTCGCGCCAACCATGTTGTCGGATTACGCGCTTGCGCGCTAATCCGACCTACGTTTCAGCAATAAAAAAGGGCAGCCCATGCGGGCTGCCCTTTTTTATTGCATGCGGCTGACAGGATTATTTCAACACCACCGGTGCGCCCGCCTGCTCGCTGGCCATGGCCGACAGGGCCGCGAACAGTTCCGAGCCGTCGCGCGTGTTGATCCACTCGTCGCCCACGCGCTTGTAGTGGAAACCGCCGGAACGGGCGGCTACCCACATTTCACGCATGGGGGCCTGGCTGTTGACGATGATTTTCGTACCGTTGTCGATGAACTCGATTTCCAGCACATTGCCGCTGCGGCTGCATTCGACGTCGAGCACGTCTTCATCGTTCAGCCGGTCCAGCGCCGCCTCGATCTGGGTCAGGGTGGCTTCGGCCAGGGCCAGGAATTCCGATTCGCTCATGCTACACTCCAAAGATCTTAATCAAACCGTGATTCTAATCGTGAAGTCATCCTCAGCGTTTTATATCGGCACCGCCATTGTGGTTTCTAGCGTCCTGGCCGGCTGCGGCCAGACCGGCCCCCTGTACCTGCCCAAGCCACCTGCGGCCAAAGGCACGCCAGCCAAAGGCCCCGTCGAACCGGCGCCCGTGCCGCCGCCACCGGTGATCGTGCCGGCAACCTAAGCCGAGCGTACCGGGGTGGCAGCCTTGGCCGCCCTGGCGCTTTTCTCTCGCTTGCTCCAGGCGAAATAAACGCGGATTAACAGCAGTAGCGCGACGATGCTGCCGAACAGGATCGGTTGCGCGAAATTATTCTTGCCCGCCTTCATCCACCAGAAGTGCAAGATGCCCAGCGGCGCGATGATGTAGATCAGCCGGTGCAGCCACTGCCAGCGCTTGCCACCCAGTCGCTTGACCATGCCGTTCGTGCTCGTCACGGCCAGCGGAATGAGCAGCGCGAAAGCGATAAAGCCTACCGTGATGAACGGGCGCTTGAGCACGTCCTTCCACATTTCCTGCACATCGAAAAAGTGATCGAACCATAAAAAGGTGGTGAAGTGCAGCACCGCGTAGAAAAACGCGAACAGGCCCAGCATGCGCCGCAGCTTGATCAGCCAATTCCACTGCGTGAAGCGGCGCAAGGGCGTCACCGCCAGACTGATGCACAGGAAATACAGGGTCCAGTCGCCCGTGCCGCGCGTGATGAATTCCAGCGGCTCCACCAGCTGCCCCGTGTACGTCAGCCAGACCATGCGTGCAAACGGCAGCAGCGCCAGCAAAAAGATCAGGCTTTTCAGCAGCGACAACTGCCTGCTCGTGGGATTGAGGGCCATGGTCGTTCCTTAAAAGAACTTCTTCAGGTCCATGCCCGCGTACAGGGAAGCGACATCGTTGTAACCGTTGAACATCAGGGTCTTGCGTTTGCGCGCGAGAAAACCGTCTTCGCCGATACGCCGCTCGGAAGCTTGCGACCAGCGCGGATGATCGACGTTGGGGTTCACGTTCGAGTAAAAACCGTATTCGGACGGCGCCGACAGGTTCCAGGACGTGCGTGGCTGTTCCTTGACGAAACGGATCTTGACGATGGATTTGGCTGACTTGAAACCATATTTCCACGGCAAGACCATGCGCACGGGCGCGCCGTTCTGGTTCGGCAAGGTTTCGCCATACATGCCCAAAGTCAGCAGCGCCAGCGGATGGTTCGCCTCATCGATGCGCAAGCCTTCCGTATACGGCCACTGCAACACGCGGCTGCCCACGCCCGGCATCTGCTTCTTGTCGGCCAGGGTGATGAATTCCACGTACTTGGCATTGCCCGTCGGCTCGACCTTCTTGATGATTTCCGAGAAGGAATAACCGACCCAAGGGATGACCATCGACCAGCCTTCCACGCAGCGCAGCCGGTAGACGCGCTCTTCCAGCGGCGCCAGCTTCAGCAGCGCGTCGAGGTCCAGGGTCATTGGCTTCTTGACTTCGCCTTCGATGCTGACCGTCCACGGCCGCGTGCGCAGGGTGCCCGCGTTTTGCGCCGGATCGCTCTTGTCTGTGCCGAATTCGTAGAAATTGTTGTAGCTGGTGGCGTCTTTATACGCCGTCTGCTTGTCCAGCGCCGAATAGGCGGGATTGAGCTTGGCAGCCAGCTTGGGATTCGTGCCTTGTGCGAAGGCTTCGCGGCTGGCCATTTCCAGCAAGGCCGCACTGGACACGGAGCCCAGCGCCACTTGCTTGATGAAGCTGCGGCGCGATTCAAACACGGCACGCGGCGTGATTTCGGAAGAATACGGCAACTCAATGCCGTTGGGACTGCGCTTGATCAACATGGCGGCTCCGGAAAAAGGTGATTGGATATACCTTACACCAGTTTTTCCGGGCCGTTCATGACGCTTCTGTCATTAAAGTTTGCCGTAAGAATGCAGGCCAGAGAGGAACATGTTGACGCCCAGGAAAGCAAACGTCGTCACCAGCAAGCCCACCAGTGCCCACCACGAGGCGACGCGGCCGCGCAAGCCCGTCATCAGGCGCATGTGCAGCCAGGCTGCATAGTTGAGCCAGACGATCAGCGCCCACGTTTCTTTCGGATCCCACGACCAGTAGCCGCCCCATGCTTCGGCCGCCCACAGGGCGCCCAGGATGGTCGCTACCGTAAAGAAAGCGAAGCCGACGGAAATAGCCTTGTACATGACGTCGTCGAGCACTTCCAGCGACGGCAAACGGTCGACCAGGTAGCCGCTCGACTTGAGCAGGTACGCCGCCGCCACCATGGCCGACAGGGCGAAGGTGCCGTAGCCGATGAAGTTGGCCGGCACGTGGATTTTCATCCACCAGCTTTGCAGGGCCGGCACCAGCGGCTGGATTTCGGCCGCGTCGCGCGTGACCGTGTACCACATCAGGAACACGACGGCCGCCGAAATGACCAGCATGACGAAGGCGCCCAGCTGGCGCGTCGCGTAGTGCTGCTCGTAGTACAGGTAGAACATGGCCGTGATCAGGGAAAACAGGATGAACACCTCATACAGGTTCGACACGGGAATATGGCCCACGTCGGCGCCGATCAGGTAAGACTCGTACCAGCGCACCAGCATGCCCGTCAGGCCCAGCACGACGCCGGCCCAGCACAGCAGGGAGCCGACGGACGAGCCGAATTCCGAGCGCGCCACCAGGCCGATCCAGTAGAACAGGGTCGACAGCACGAAAAGCGTACCCATCCACAAGATGGCGGACTGGCTCGACAAGATATATTTCAGGAAGAATTTCTGGTTCGCCATCTCCAGGTGACCCGCGTACAGCTCGATGGCGAACAGCGACAGCACGGCCGCCACGGGGATCAGCCAGCGCACGGGCTTCCAGTACCAGCCCAGCCACGCGAACGTGGGCGCTGCGGCCAGCAGGATGGCTTTTTCATAGATATCCATGAATTCGCCAAAGCGCATCAGGCCGAACAGGGAGGCGGCCAGCAAGCCGGCGCCGTACAGCCAATCGATCAGGCTCAGGCGCTTGAAAAATCCTGGTTCCTGCGTATATATTTGCTTGTTTGCCAATTCCATCATTTTCTCCATTCCCGGCGGCGCTGCAGCGTTCCGAAACTCAGCTAATCCAACTCAGCGCAGCTTACGCCGATTGCGGCAGCTTTGCCTTCAAGTTCTCAAATTCTTTTTCAAAATCCAGGGTCTTGCGTTGCGTGCTCATGGCCATCAAGGCTTCGCTGCCGCCTTCGCCATCCTTGATCCACACCCACAGGCGGCGTTCGCGGATATAGAACATGGAAAATACGCCGATCACGAGGAACAGACAACCGAGGTAGACCACGCTCTTGCCCGGCGAACGCGTCACCTGCAGCACGGACGCCTTGATTTCCGTAAAGTCGTCGAGCTGCAGATACACGGGCGCGCCATAGAAGAAGCTGTCGGACAGCGCATTCGTGGCCAGTTGCAGGAAGCGGCCGTGCTTGTCATCGGCCTCGATGGCTTTCAAGCCATCCTGCGCGCGCGCCGCCTGCCACAAGTCCCACAGGCTGCCATTCAAGATTTTCATGAAGATATCGGCCGCTTTTTCTTGCTCGGCGGCAGGAATTTTCTCCAGGAAACGTGAGATGGCGAGGAAACCGCCCTCTTGTCCATTGCCGGCAAAGATGCCCAGGCTTTTCGCGGCCGATTCCTGCAACTGGCCGCGCAAGGCTTCCGCGCCCGCCTGCGGCATGGCGCGCGCCGCATAGCGCGTGGCCGCCTGCTGGCGCAGCGCCGGATCTTGCAGCGCGGCACGCAAACGCATCCATTCATTCACGCTGTAATTGTCATCGGCGGGAATGCGCAGATAGCTGAACGGGTCGCTGGGGTTGACGCGCATGCCGGCCAGGAACACCGTCGTGCCATCGACGGCGACGGGCTGCATATAGTTCTGGTACTCGCGCGCCTGGCCCGTCTTGTCGCGCAATTTGTATTGCACCGAGGGGCCGACGTTCTTGAGATCCTTGTTGTTCGCGTTCTTCGCGGCCGAACCAAGGCGCTTGTCCAGGCCGACGGAGAACTTCTCGTTGAAACTTTCCGCCTTGCTGACGGCGCGCACATCCTGGCCCGCGCTGAGGTTTTCCACGTTGAACGGGCGGAAACCCGACCATTCCACCGTGTAGGAATTGCCATCGCTGCGCTCGAGCGGCGTGCTGCCGCCCACTTCACCGCCGATATCGAAGCGTTTCGTCGTCTTGCCCGTCATGGGAAAACCCGTCAACTTGAGCTTGCTGCCGCCATCTTCAAAGCTCGACTGGTACAGGGCCAGGCCCTTGTACAGCAGCGGCTGGTTGACTTTAATGGTTGCTGGGAAACTTTTCCCTGTTTCATGATCGGTGACGACCACATCGCTGGCGAACAGCTTGGGCATGCCCGTGCTGTAGAAATCGATGTGGAATTTTTTCAGCAGGATGGTGATGGGCAGATCCTGGATCAGCACGCCATCGGCCTGGGGAATGATGGCCGTGTTGCTCGACGAGCCTTCCGGGATCATGGTATTGCCGCGGAACGTAGGATTCGACAGGCTCAAACGGTGCTGCGCGGGAATGTCGGCGATCACGCCGCTGCCGGCAAATGGCGTCTTGCCAAAGAACCACTGTTGCACGCGGATCGGCATTTCCGAATCGAGCAAGCCGCCCACGCAGATGATGACGATGGCGCCGTGGGCAAAGATATAGCCCCATTTATTGGCTGCGCCACGCTTGGCGGCCACCAGGGTGGCGTTGTCCTTCTCGACCACCTTGGCCGCATAGCCGGCGTCTTTCAGGCGCATCACCATCTGCTGGGCCAGCACGGCGCGCGGCAGCGGCACCTGCCATTCCAGCTTGTGGTGGAAATTGCGCAACGATTGCTCGCGCACGGTTTCGCGCCAGCTGCGCATATCCTTGAGCATCTTCGGCGCATTGCGCACGATGCACAGCGAGGTCGAGGCGACGAGGAAACCCATGATCACGAGGAACCACCAGGCCGAATACACGGAATACAGGCTCAGCTTGTCGAAAACGGCGAACCAGAACGGACCGAACTGGTTCACATAATTGGGCATGGGCTCGTTTTGCTTGAGCACGGTGCCGATGATCGATGCGACGGCGATCAGGGTCAGCAGGCTGATGGCAAAGCGCATCGACGAGACCAGCTCGACGAATTCAGCCAGGCTGCGGCGTTGGGTCTTTAACTCGATTCCGGTCGTGCCTGTGCTCATACGTGGATACTCATACGGGATATGCAATCTTCAAGAAAATGTGGCATGGAGCAGAGTGTTTCTCCGCGCAAGGCGGCAGCATACTCCTGTTTGGCCCCTGCCATGAAAAAGGGCAGCCCGTTGAGACGGCCGCCCTTGTTCACGCGCGCTGGTGCGCCTGGCAATCTCTTGCCACTATGAAAACTTACTTCAGGCCGGCGATATAGTCGGCCACGGCGGCGATCTCGTCATCCGACATGCGGGCGGCGATGGTGTGCATTTCCGCGCTGTTCTTGCGGGCATCGGCCTTGGTGCTGCGGAACAGCGTCAGCTGGGCCACCGTGTAATCCTGGTGCTGGCCGGCGATGCGCGGATACTGGACGGGAATGCCATTGCCCGTCGCGCCATGACAGCTGGCGCAGGCGGCAACTTGCTTGGAGGCAATGCCGCCACGGTAGATTTTCTTGCCCAGGTCGATCGTGTCCTTGTTTTTCGCGGCGCCCGGCTTGGACAGCTGCGCGCCCAGGTAGGCGGCGATATTCTTCTTGTCGGCGTCGCTGAGCATCTTCGCGTACGTCGTCATGACGGGCTGGTTGCGCTGCGGCGTCGTGAAGTCGACCAATTGCTTGTAGATATAGCTTTCGTGCTGGCCGGCCAGCTTCGGATTGACCGCGATGGTCGAATTGCCGGCCGCGCCATGGCAGGAGACGCAGGCAGGCAAGCCGCGCGCCGCATCGCCATCGGCGTACAGGGTAGCGCCCTTGGCAGCGTCAGCCTTGATGGCCGGTTTCGGTGCTTCGACCGCGGAGGCAGTTGCCGATACAGCCAGCAAAGCGAGCAGCATGGATTTGAACAACGGTGAAAACGCACGATTCATTCAGGCACCCTGAGACAGTGAGAAATTAGTGGTGGACATTGCCGCGCCCTGTGGATTTTTGCTTTATTTTCAGGGCCGCAAGCCGCATCGCTGCTACGCCGGCAACAATAAACAACCCCTTATTGTACAATAGCTTCTTGGCGTTATCGCTCCCTTATCGCTCCCTTTTGTTGCTTTACTACTCCCATGTCAAAACTCTGGCAAGCCCGCTTCTTTACGACCGTCAACCAATTGCGTGACCTGCCCGATACCACGGTGCCGGAAATCGCCTTTGCCGGCCGCTCCAATGCCGGTAAATCGACCGCCATCAACATCTTGTGTAATCAGAAAGGCTTGGCGTTCGCCTCCAAGACACCTGGCCGTACCCAGCACATCAACTACTTCTCCATCGGCGGCGCCCACGTGGCGCAGCACCGCAAGGATGCCACCATCGTCGAAGAGATCGAATGCCTGCTGGTCGACTTGCCGGGCTACGGCTACGCGGAAGTATCGGGCTCGGCCAAATTGCACTGGCAGCGCCTGCTGGGCGACTACGTACAGCGCCGCGAACAATTGGCCGGTTTGATCCTGATCATGGATTCGCGCCGCCCGTTCACCGACCTGGACATCCAGATGCTGGAATGGTTCGCCCCGACGGGCAAGCCGATCCACTGCATCCTGACGAAAGTCGATAAGCTGAACCGCAACGAATCGGTGAATGCCTTGCGCCAGGCGAAAGCCAAGCTCGACAGCTACGTGGATGAAGACGGCGTTGGCTTCCCGTTCACCGTGCAATTGTTCTCGGCCCTGAAAAGAGTCGGCATCGACGAAGCCAACGACAAGATCATGGAACTGGCCGGCATCAGCGAAGATGGCGCGGCCCAGATGGTCGAACTGATCGAGATGGAAGACGACGTCGAGCCGGAAGCGGGAACCGACAAACCGGCTTGATCGAGATCAACGCTACGTAAAAAAAGGCTGCCCGTTCACACGGCGCAGCCTTTTTTATTGCAGCGAGTCTCTAATGTCTAGCGCCGTCCCGGCCCAGAGCGCTTCTCGGAAAAGAATTCCTGGCGCAGGAACGCCGTCAGCTCGGCCGTGTCTTCCACGCGGGCGCTGAGGTTGACGTTGCGCCCCAGGCGCCGCGATTCCCAGACGAAATCACCAGGTTTTTCAGCACGGATCAACTGGATCATCTTCTTGATGATGGCCGTTTCGATATCAGGTTCATTGCCCAGTTCGACTTTTTCCTGCTTCAGCCAGTTGCGCTTGAAATTGCCATTCCAGCCCTTGAACTTGACTTCCGCGCTGAACGAGGTCTGGTTGACGATGGAAAACACGCCGCCCGAATCCTCGCGGTCGCTGCCGGAATTGCGTCCCTGGGCGCCGGCGATATTCGCCTTGGCCACGCGCATGGCGCGGTCGTTTTCGCTTTCCTCGGCCGGCGGCGTGGGATTTTGCGCCTCGCGCTGCTTGCGGCGCTGCTCGATCATCGAGCTCATGTCTTCAGCCGGTGGCGGCGGCAACGGCACTTTCGATACCAGCGGCGGCGTGTAGGTTTCCAGTTTCGGCTTGTCGCGCGGCACGTCTTTTGTCACCACGCGCTTGCTCGGCGCTGGCGGCGGTTTCACCTTGGCCACTTTCGTGTCCTTCGGTTTCGGCGTGGGCTTCGGTTGTGGCTTCGGTTGCGGCTTGTCTTTCAGCGGCGCGATGTAGACCATCGCGCTTTCCTTCTTCGGCGGCGGAATCTTTTCAATCTTGTCGCTGCGCAACAGGACATACGCCGCCAGCAGCACGTGCAGCAAGACGGACACGCCAAGCGCCACCTTGCGCGTCGTGCTGGTCTTGGACCCGTAGGCCGGCAGTGGCTGGATCACTTGCCCGCAGGTGGGGCAAACATCGGAATCGGCAGCCAACAAATGGGTCGTGTCATGCAAAATGAATCGTGCTTTCTGTGTAGCGAAGAAATAACATTACAGGGCAGCCATAGTGCCAGAGTCCCTTGCTTTTGGGAACACTTCCTCGGCCTTTCCAACCCGAAGCGTACAGGATAGCGACATTCCTTGCAGCGCTGACCAGAGTACCCGAGCCCTCCCTTGACGGTTGTTACCGTATGTATCACTGCCCATACAAAACCGGCGCCCCATTCACGCAGGAAGGGGACGCCGGTCACGGGTCACGCAAGTGCTCACGTACTCAAGCCTTGTTGTCGAGCGCCACCAGTTGCTCGTCCGTCATCGGCCCCGTGCCGCTGTACTTGTCCAGGAACAAATAAATGACGGGAGTGATGAACAGGGTAATCACTTGCGAGAACAGCAATCCGCCGACCACGGCCAGGCCCAGCGGCTGGCGCAGCTCGGCGCCGGCGCCCAGGCCCAGGGCGATCGGCAAGGCGCCCATCAGGGCTGCCGCCGTCGTCATCATGATGGGACGGAAACGCAGAATGCACGCCTGGCGGATGGCCTCAGGTGGGCTCATGCCTTCGTTGCGCTGCGCATGCAGGGCGAAGTCGATCATCATGATGGCGTTTTTCTTGACGATACCGATCAGCATCAGGATACCGATGATGGCGATCATGGTCAGGTCCATGCCGAACAGGCGCAGGGTCAGCAGCGCGCCCACGGCCGCCGATGGCAAGCCAGCCAGGATGGTCAGCGGGTGGATATAGCTTTCATACAGCACGCCGAGCAGCACATAGATCACGACCAGCGCGGCAATGATGAGGATGATCTGACTAGCCTGCGAGCTTTGGAACACGGCCGCGTCGCCGCCATAGCGCGTGATGATGGAGGCCGGCAAGCTCATGTCCTTGGCCATCGCGTCGATCTTGCCCGTGGCGATGCCCAGCGGCACGTCCGGCGCCAGGTTAAATGCGATGGTGACGGCCTGCAACTGCCCCTGGTGGTTGACGGACGTGGGACCGATCGTGCGTTCCACGTAGGCAATACTCGATAGTTTCACCAGTTCGCCCGTCTTGCTGCGCACGGACACGCGCGTGAGCGCATCGTCATACTGGCGGTCTGCCGTGGCCGCTTCCAGGATCACGTAATAGCTGGCTGCCGATGAATAGATGGTCGACACTTGCCGCTCGCCAAAGGCGCTGTACAAGGCCGTGCGGATATCGGACATTTGCACGCCGAGCAGATTGGCCTTGTCGCGGTCGATTCGAAGCGATGCCTGCAAGCCCTTGATCTGCGAATCGCTGGTGACGTCGCGGAAGGCGGGATCCGTGCGCATGCCGGCAATAAACTTTTCCGCCCAGTCATTCAAGGCGTCGGGACTGACGCTTTGCAAGGTGTACTGGTAGCGGCTCTTGCTCTGGCGCCCGCCCAGCTGCAAGTTTTGCACGGGCCGGAAATACACGGCCATGCCCGGCACGGTGCCCGCCGCGCGGCGCAGGTTTTCCAGCACCACGGGCATTTTCGGCCGCTCGCTGCGCGGCTTCAAGACCATGAACATGCGGCCCGTGTTGCCGCCGCCGACGAACGACGTCACGTCCTGCACGCTCGGGTCCGCCTTGAGCACGGCCGCCACGCGCGCTTGCAAATCCTGCAGCGCCGCAGAGGAGATGTCTTCCGACGCTTCCGTATTCACCTGGATCTGACCCAGGTCTTCCTCGGGGAAGAATCCTTTCGGAATGGTCGCGTACAGCAGCACCGTCAGCGCGAAAGTGCACACGGCAACGAACAGCACCACGTTGCGGTGTGCCAGGGCCTTGTCGAGCAGATGCACATAACCGTTGCGCAATGCCGTGAAACCCGCTTCGAAATGGCGGCCGATAAAGGTTTTCTCGCCATGACTGGGGTCGCTGTCATTGTGCTCGCGCGAGTCGGCCGGCAGGAAGCGGCTGGCCAGCATCGGCACCAAGGTCAGCGACACAATGGCGGACACCAGCACGGCCAGCGAGACGACGACGGCGAACTCATGGAACAGCAAGCCGATCACGCCCGGCATGAAGAAGATGGGGATGAACACGGCCACCAGCGAGACGGAAATCGAAATGATGGTAAAGCCCATCTCTTTTGCCCCTTCGAGGGCTGCGCGTATCGGTTTCTTGCCCATCTCGATATGGCGCACGATGTTTTCCAGCACCACGATGGCATCGTCGACGACGAGGCCCACGGCCAGGGTAATGCCCAGCAGGGAAACGTTGTCGAGGCTGTAGCCGAGCCAGTACAGCAGGGCCAGTGCGCCGAGCAGCGAGATCGGCATGGTGACGGCCGGAATGAAAGTGGCGGCCGCGCGGTGCAGGAACAAAAAGATCACCAGCACCACCAGCACCACCGTCAGGGCCAGGGTCAGATTCACGTCGTGGATGGCTTCGCGGATCGACAGCGAGCGGTCGTTGACCAGGCTGATCTGTATCGACTGGGGCAATTGCTCCTTGAAGCCTGGCAGCAATCGGCGCACGCCATCGACCACTTGCACGGTGTTGGCGTCCGGTTGGCGCTGCACCATCAGGCTGATCGAGCGCTCGCCATTGAAACTGCCGACGGCCTTGATCGATTGAAAGCTGTCTTCCACCTCGGCCACGTCTTTCAGGCGCACGGGCTGGCCGTTGCGGCTGGCAACGATCAGTTCGGCAAAATCGGCCGCTTTCATCATTTGCGGATTACCCTGGATGGTCAGGGTCTGGCTGGGGCCGTCAAGGATGCCCAGCGGGGAATTCGTGTTCGAGGTGCGCAAGGCAATGGCCAGCTCGTCCATCGTCAGGTTGCGCGCATTCATCAGGTCGGCACGGGCGCGCACGCGCACGGCAAAGCGTTTCTGGCCATTGACGATGACCTGGGCGACGCCGGGCAAGGTCGACAGGCTCGGCGCGATCAGGTTTTCCGCATAATCGTTAAGGTCCGACAAGTTCAGCGAGGGCGACGTCATCTGGATGAACAGCACCGGGGCATCGGCCGGATTGACCTTGCGGTAGGACGGCAAGTCCGTCATTTCCGTCGGCAACTGGCGCTGCGCGCGCAGCAGGGCCGCCTGCACGTCGACGGCCGCCTCGTTGACATTGATGCTGGCGTCAAACTCCAGGGTCAGCGAGGTATTGCCCAGGGTACTCGTGGACGTGATCAGGCTGAGGCCGGAAATGGTGGAAAACTGTTTTTCCAGCGGCAAGGCGACCGAGGACGCCATGGTTTCCGGGCTGGCGCCGGCCAGGTCCGCGCTCACGTTGATGACGGGCGTGTTGTAGCTAGGCAAGGCTGCCACGGGAATTTGCAGGTAGGCCAGCACGCCCGCCAGGATGATGGAGAGGGACAGCAGCACCACCATGACGGGGCGGCGGATGCTCAGTTCGGACAGGTTCATGCTGGCTTGTCCTGCGGTGCGGTGGCGCCATCGGCAGCCTTGTGTTTTTCCGCCAGGCGCACCTTGCTACCGGGACGCAAGTTCTGCTTGCCATCGACGATGACTTTTTCATCGCCGGCCAGGCCGGTGACGACGGCATTCGGTCCAAATGCATACACGCGGGCAATCTTGCGCATCTTGGCCTTGCTGTCCGCTTCCATCGAGTACACAAACGTGCCGGCGGTACTCGTGATGATGGCATTTTGCGGGATCACCAGCGCATCCTTGAGGGTGCGCACGGTCAGCTGCGTATTCACGTACTGGCCAGGCCACAAATCGGTGCCGCCATTATTGAAACGGGCCTTGATCTTGATCACGCCCGTGGCGGGATCGACGGCATTGTCGATAAAGTTCAGCTTGCCATCGAGCTGCTTGCCGCCCGCGTCCGACAACAGCGCCTTGACAGGCACCTCGCCCGCCTTTTGCGCCGCCAGCAAGCCGGACAAGCTGCTTTCCGGCAAGGTGAAAGCCACATCGATCGGGTCGAGCTGGGTGATGCTGGTCAGCGACGTGGTCGGCTGCACCAGGCTGCCCGCGTAGACATTGATGGCGCCCACCCTGCCCGCCTGCGGCGCGCGCAGGACGGTGTAGCTGGAATCGACCTGGGCCGCGCGCAAGGCGGCCTGATCGGCGGCCAGCAAGGCGCGTGCCGCGTCGAGCTGGCTTTGCAGGGTATCGACGGCGCCCTGGGCGATGAAATTCTTGCTCAGCAAATCCTGGTTGCGCTTGAGCTGGCGCTCGAAGTCCTGCACCGAGGCGCGGTCGCGCAAGACCTGCGCCTGTGCCTTGTCGACATTCGCATGCTCGCTGCGCGCATCCAGCGTAAACATCAGCTCGCCCTGCTTGACGAACTGGCCTTCGCGGATATGCACCTTGCTAATGGTGCTGGTCGTCTGCGGGTGCAAGTCGACGCTGCTGATCGGCATCACGCTGCCATTGGCTTGCAGCACCATCGGCACATCCTGGCGCACGGGCGCGACCACGCTCACCGTCGTCGGCGCCTGTCCGCCCTTGCCCCCTTTGCCATCCTGCCCACCGGTCGCCGCGCCGGACGGATGAGTGAAATACCAGATGCCGCCACCGATACACAGGGCCGCACCCACGAGGATTGCCAGACTAGTCTTTTTCATTGTTCTGTCATGCTGTCGCAGCGCAGGGCTGCAGGTTGAATGTAGTTGCCAGGGAGGCATAAAGCACAATATTGTCGCACGGAAATGCTCACTTTCCTGCGTAATACTCTGGCACGATGAGGGTGACTTCCAGTCCACCGTCGACGTGATTGGACAGCAAAACCGTGGCGCCGTGCTGCTCGGCGATATTGCGCGCGATGGTCAGGCCCAGGCCCGTGCCGCCCGATTCGCGCGAACGCGACGTCTCGATGCGGTAAAACGGCTCGAACACTTTGGCCAGCTGATCTGGCGCAATGCCCGGCCCGCCATCGCGGATGCGGATGCGCGCGGCACCGGGGATGCGCTCGACGGTCACCTGCGCGTACTGGCCATATTTGACGGCATTGTCGATCAGGTTCACCAGGCAGCGCCGCATGGCGATCGGGCGCGCCATCAAGGCCATGCCCGCCTGTCCACTGAGGGTGACTTTCTGGCCGGCATCGGCCGCGTCGGAGCAGACGCTATCCAACAGGGAATCGAGATCGAGCGCCTGCATCGCTTCCGTGCTGTCCATCGAGCGGGCCAGGTCCAGCCCTTCCTTGACCATGCTTTGCATGGCCGACAGGTCGCCCACGAGGCGGTCATACAATTCCGTATCGGCCACTTTTTCCAGACGCAGGCGCAAGCGCGTGAGCGGCGTCTGCAAGTCATGCGTGATGGCGGCCAGCATCTGTGTACGCTGGGAAATGTGCTGGCGGATGCGCGCCTGCATGGCGTTGAAGGCGGCGCTGGCCTGGCGGATTTCGCTGGCACCCGACAGGGTCAGCGGCGGGTGGTTGATGTCGTTGCCCAGGTCTTTCGCCGCCTGCGCCAGCTGCTTGAGCGGGCGCATGGTCATGCGCGTGACCAGGTAGGCGAGGATGGCAATGCTGATCAGGAAAGGCAGCAAGGTCATCCAGTCGTTATGTTCATTGAACGGCGGCTGCTGGCGCGGCGGCAAGACCATCAGGCGCAGCACGTGGCCATCCTGCATGCGCACGTCGAGGTTTTCGCAAGTGCCGCCCCATGGCTTGGCGGAAAACATGCCCGGTGATTTGCGCGGTTCGATACAGGCGGCCGGGCGTTCGGCCAGCGCGCTGACCTTGAAACCTTCACCCAGTTTGACTTGCAGGGCGGTGGAAAATTCCGTCGGCTTGCCTGGTACCTGCTCGACATCGGGACGCAATTCCAGGCGCACGCTGCCCTTGTTGGCCACCTTCAGGTAGGCGGCGCGCGAGGCCAGCGGTACCACGTCGGCCGCCATCACCAGCTGCTCGGCCCGCTCGACGGCGTGGTAATCGCGGTATTGCTCGATGGCGCGCTGGCGTTCGCCCACGGCCAGCCACTGCGTCAGCGCGGCCGAAGCGACGATGCCGATCAGCAAAAACACGAAGACTCTGCCCGTCATCGAGCCCAGGAAGGCCTTCACGCGTGCGGCTCCACATTGACCTGGCCGGCCAGCACGTAGCCGCCGTTGCGCACGGTCTTGATGATTTGCGGCAAGCGGGCATCTTCACCGAGCTTTTGCCGCAGGCGGCTGATCTGGATATCGATCGAGCGGTCGAACGGGTCCGCGTCGCGGCCCTGCGTCAGGTTCAGTAGCTGGTCGCGATTGAGCACGCGGTTCGGGTGCTCGAGGAAGACGCGCAGCAGGCGGAATTCCGCGCCCGACAGCATGATCACGAGGCCGCTGGGATTGAGCAGGTGGCGCGCCGTCAAGTCCAGGGTCCAGCCGGAAAAGCGGATTTGCTGCGCCTTGTCCGACGGCACGTTCGATGGCATGGCATGACTGCGGCGCAGCACGCTGCGTATGCGCGCCAGCAGTTCGCGCGGCTCGAACGGTTTCGGCAAGTAATCGTCGGCGCCCATTTCCAGGCCCAGGATGCGGTCCAGCGGCTCATTGCGCGCCGTCAGCATGATCACCGGTACGGTTGACTGCGCGCGCAGCTTGCGGCACAAGGTCAGGCCGTCGTCGCCGGGCAGGTTCAAGTCGAGCACGATCAGATCGGGCCGCGTTTCATCGAGGATTTTCCACATGGCCGTGCCATCTGCCGCGCCCAGGGTGCGGTAGGCGTTCGTTTCCAGGTAGTCCGCCAGCAGGCTGCGGATATCGCGGTCATCGTCGACGATGAGAATTGTAGAAGTGGGTTCCATGGTACGAATTATCCCCACTTCCCCCGGCCTTGCACAACGCATTTGTATCGTCTTGTATATAGAAGACCCGAAGAAACATATAGATACAAACTGTCTGGCAGCGGACACGTCGGGGAAACATGGAGAGTCCAACATGGATTCATGTGCAGCAACATGTACATCCCTCACTTTACAAAGGAATCCAGATGAACGCCTCAATGAAGACTTTACGCAAGAATTTGATCATCGCCATGAGCGTACTCGGCATGGGTGCGGCATCGCTGACCGTCCACGCCCAGGAAGCGGCCGCCAGCGCGCCTGCCGCCAGCACCAAGATGCAACATGAAGGCCAGCGCGGCCAGCACCGCGGAGGCAATCCCGCCGAACGCATGGCCAAGTACCAGGCCCGCCTGCACGACAAGCTGAAGCTGACGGCCGCCCAGGAACCGGCTTGGGCCACTTTCACGGCCGCCAACGCACCGAAAAAGCCGATGGGCGACTGGAAAGCCAAGCGCGAAGCGATGGCCAAGCTGTCGGCGCCGGAACGCATGGAACAATGGATCGCCATGTCGAAGGAACGCATCGCCGACCAGGAAAGCCGATTGGCCTCGCTGAAAACGTTCTACGCCGTGCTGACGCCGGAGCAAAAGAAAGTGTTTGATGACAGTGTGCCTGGTGGCAAGCACGGCGGCCATCGCGGTGGCCACCATAAAGCAGGCTGAGCGCAGGTCGGATTAGTGGCGGAACGCCGCGTAATCCGACAACCTTGTTGAACGTGTGCGGTGGTGTCGGGTTACGCCCTGGCGGGCTAACCCGACCTACCCCGACCTACTCGTCAAGTTTGCGCAAGGAGGTCAGGAAAGTGGCCGCATTCTGGAAGCCGATCACGCGCGACTGGGCGATTTCCTGTCCCTGCGGGTTGAACATGATGATGCCCGGCGGGCCGAACAGCTGAAAACGTTTCAGCATGGCCTTGTCGTCCGCATCATTGGCCGTCACGTCCACTTGCAGCAGCACGGCTTGCCCCATCTTCTCGCGCACGGCGGGGTCGACGAAGGTCAGTTTTTCCATCTCGATGCACGACACGCACCAGTCCGCATAAAAGTCCAGCAAGGCCGGCTTGCCACCCAGCTGGGCCAGCGCCGCATCAAGCTGCGCCACGGTCTTTACACGCGTAAATGGTTGCGCATGCACCTGACCACCACCGAGGTGCGCCAGCGGCGCCAGCGGGTCGCGACCACCGCTGGCCACGCCAACCAGTTGCATCGCGCCCAGCACGGCGAACACGAAGCCGAAGGCCTTGGCGACCCAGGCATTCTTCGCGCCGCTCTTGCCCACCAGCAGATACATGCCGTAGCCGACGAACAGCACCGTCCAGCCCAGCATCTGCACGGCGCCCGGCAGCACGGGCGAGACCAGCCACCAGGCCACGCCCAGCTGCAGCACACCAAAGAAGCGCTTGACAGCGTCCATCCACGCGCCAGCGCGCGGCAACAAGGTGCCGGCCGACACACCCACCAGCAGCAGCGGCACGCTCATGCCCACGGCCATGGCGAACAGGGCGCTGCCGCCGATGACGACGTCGCGTGTCTGGCTGATGTACAGCAAGGCGCCGGCCAGCGGCGCGGCCACGCATGGCCCCACGATCAGGGCGGAAATGGCGCCCATGACGAACACGCCCGCCAGGCGGCCCGACGATTGCTGGTTCGACACGGACGTCAGCTTGCCTTGCAGGAAAGCCGGCACTTGCAGCTCATAAAAACCGAACATCGACAGGGCCAGGCCCGCCATCAGCAAGGCAAAGAAACCGAGCACCCAGGGGTTTTGCAGTTGCGCCGCCAGGCCTTCGCCCGCCAGGCCGGCCGCCACGCCCAGCGCCGTGTAGACGATGGCCATGCCCAGCGCGTACGTCAGCGACAGCAGCAAGCCGCGCGAGCGGCTGACCTTGGCGCCATCGCCGATGATGATCGACGACAAGATCGGCACCATCGGCAGCACGCACGGCGTAAAAGCCAGGCCCAGGCCCAGCAACATGAACAGGGGCACGATGACAAGCAGCTTGCCGCCCTTCAGTGCCGCTTCGATCTTGCCCATTTCGCTTTGCGCAGGCGCGGCGCTTGCCGCCACGGGGGCCGCCGCGACCGGCTCAGGCGTGCTGGTGATATCGGCCTGGGGAATGCTCATCACGGACACGCCAGGCGACGCTTGCGCCTGCGGACCATTGACGGCCGCCGTGTCGACTGCGGGAGCTGCCGGCAAGGCGAATTTCGATGGCAGGCCGGCGCCGGGCGCCTTGCTCTGGCCGCCGCCACCGCCCACCAGCTGGGCCGTGGCATCCTGCGGCGCATAGCACAGGCCCTTGTCGGAGCACCCTTGGCCCGTCGCCTTCAAGGTGAACGCACCGGCCGCTTCCACGGGAATCGTGATGGTCAGCGTCTTGCGGAACGTTTCCACATTCTTCTGGAAGGTATCGTCAAACTTGACCTTGCCAGCCGGATACACCGGCGTGCCCAGTTTGGCGCCCACGGCCTCGAACTTGAAGCGCTCGTGGTACATATAGTAGCCATCGGCGATCACATAGGTGACGGCGATGGTGGACGGATCCTGCATGCGGGCGGAAAACCTGAAGGCCAGCTCGGGATCGAGGAATTCATCGTCGGCACGGGCATGATTGGCGCCAAAGACGGCCATCGCCAGCAGCAAACAGGTGGCAAACCACAGCAACAGTTGACGTAAGGGGGCGGCGCGCGCGGTGGCGCTGGAGGGGAAACGGGACATGAACGACCTTTTTCTGCGGCATCAGCTGTGCCATTCAACAAGAGACGCGCGGGGCGTGCAGTGGCTGCAGGGCCGGCGCGAAAGAAGAATAGTACACCGCAGCAAGGATAGCTGCAGCAGAAAACAAAAAAGCCAGGCTAGGCCTGGCTTTTCTTGAAGCGGCTACTGGGATTACTCGCCAGCAACTTCAACTGCTTCGGTCGTATCTGGACGATCCATCAGTTCAACGAACGCCATAGGAGCGTTATCGCCGACGCGGAAACCCATTTTCAGGATACGCACATAACCACCGTTACGGTTGGCGAAACGTGGGCCCAGTTCAGCGAACAGTTTGACGACCATTTCACGGTCGCGCAGACGGTTGAATGCCAGACGCTTGTTTGCCAGGGAGTCGGTTTTGCCCAGGGTCAGAATTGGCTCAACAACGCGGCGCAGTTCTTTTGCTTTTGGCAGGGTGGTTTTGATCGCTTCGTGACGCAGCAGCGATACTGTCATGTTGCGCAGCATTGCCAGACGGTGGGACGAGGTACGATTCAGTTTACGGAGGCCGTGACCGTGACGCATGGTAAATCCTTTCGGTAGTGAGTTTAAATCCAGTTCTTCGATCAATGAAACCAGGGTTTCATCGCGGACCGGTTTGGTACTTCAAAAATAAAAGCCTGGGACACCTGTACCAGGCAGTTTGCTACAAACTTCGAATTACTTTTCCAGGCCGGCAGGCGGCCAGTTTTCCAGCTTCATGCCCAAGGTCAAGCCGCGCGATGCCAGCACTTCCTTGATTTCGTTCAGGGACTTACGGCCCAGATTTGGCGTTTTCAGCAGTTCGTTTTCCGAACGTTGGATCAGGTCGCCGATGTAGTAGATGTTTTCCGCTTTCAGGCAGTTCGCCGAACGCACGGTCAACTCCAGGTCGTCGACTGGACGCAACAAGATAGGATCGACCAGCGGAGCGCGCGATGGCGCTTCGGCGGCGGCTTCCGTGCCTTCCAGGGCAGCGAACACATTCAACTGGTCCACCAGAACGCGGGCCGACTGGCGGATCGCTTCTTCCGGCGAGATCACGCCGTTGGTTTCGATGTTGATGATCAGCTTGTCCAGGTCGGTACGCTGTTCAACGCGGGCCGATTCAACGAAGTACGATACACGACGGACTGGCGAGAACGACGCATCCAGAATGATACGGCCGATGGTCTTGTTCGTGTCTTCCGACAGGCGACGCACGTTACCAGGAACGTAGCCGCGGCCTTTTTCAACCTTGATCTGCATGTCCAGCTTGCCACCAGCGGTCAGGTGGGCGATCACGTGGTCAGGGTTGATCAGTTCGACGTCATGCGGCAGGTCGATGTCGGAGGCCAGGATCGCGCCTTCGCCTTCTTTTTTCAGGGTCAGGGTTACCGAATCGCGGTTGTGGACTTTGAAAACCACACCCTTCAAGTTCAGCAACAGATCGACGACGTCTTCTTGCACGCCATCGAGGGAGGAGTATTCGTGGACGACGCCAGCGATCGTCACTTCGGTCGGCGCGTAGCCTACCATCGACGACAGCAGAACGCGGCGCAACGCGTTACCCAATGTGTGGCCATAGCCGCGCTCGAACGGTTCCATCACGACTTTGGCGTGACCTGCACCGAGAGCTTCAACATCGATAATACGTGGCTTCAACAAACTGTTTTGCATGAAATGTCCTTTTCAATACCCTCGGCTCATTACACCGATAAGGCTGATGGCATTAGTGAAACGCCCACTTTACAAAAGCAAAGTGGGCGGAGATCTTGCTACTGACTACTATTAACGCGAGTACAGCTCGACGATCAGCGATTCGTTGACGTCGTTAGCGATTTCGTTACGCTCTGGCAGGGACTTGAAGGTACCTTCCATTTTCTTGGCATCAACCGAAACCCAGCTAGGCATACCAACTTGTTCAGCCAGCGACAGTGCTTCAACGATACGCACTTGCTTTTTCGATTTTTCACGAACAGCAACGATGTCGCCAACTTTGACTGCGTACGAAGCGATGTTCACAACGATACCGTTCACGGTGAACGCTTTGTGGCTGACCAATTGACGCGCTTCAGCGCGGGTCGAGCCAAAGCCCATGCGGTAGCAAACGTTGTCCAGACGCGTTTCCAGCAACTTCAACAGCGTTTCGCCGGTGTTGCCTTTACGACGGTCTGCTTCAGCGAAGTAGCGGCGGAATTGACGTTCCAGCACGCCGTACATGCGCTTGACTTTTTGCTTTTCGCGCAGTTGGTTACCGTAGTCCGAGGTGCGGGCGCCGGATTTGACACCGTGCTGGCCTGGCTTGACGTCCAGTTTGCACTTGCTGTCCAGCGAGCGACGTGCGCTCTTCAGGAACAGGTCTGTACCTTCACGGCGGGAAAGTTTTGCTTTAGGTCCGATATAACGTGCCACGATACTTCCTTTTTTTAAATGATAACGCCCCAGCCACATGCATGATCAAACACACTGATGCGGTTAGGCGCTAGTCTGATTTGGTTTCAATCAGACGGTGGCTGAAAACGAAAAACCCGTCAAACAGAATTTGACAGGCAAGAACAGCCGGGCAGTATAACCGTTTCCGGCTCCCTGCTCCAGCGTTTTCACACAACTGTACTGAGTTACAACAGACAGCAAAGCAGCTGGCGCCGAAGCGCCCTCTGCAACACTATCTTAGATACGACGACGTTTCGGTGGACGGCAACCGTTGTGCGGTACCGGCGTCACGTCCTGGATCTCGGTGATCTTGATGCCCAGGTTGTTCAGCGCGCGAACGGCGGATTCACGACCAGGACCTGGGCCCTTGATACGTACTTCCAAGTTCTTTACGCCACACTCAACAGCCACTTTACCAGCGGCTTCCGCGGCGACCTGCGCTGCGAATGGGGTCGATTTACGCGAACCCTTGAAGCCTGCACCGCCGGAGGTAGCCCACGACAAGGCATTGCCTTGACGATCGGTGATGGTAATGATGGTGTTATTGAACGATGCGTGGACATGTGCGATGCCTTCAGCGACGTTCTTTTTAACTTTTTTACGCACGCGTGCTGATGCGGCGTTATTTTGCGACTTAGCCATAATTATTCCCTAGCGGATTATTTTTTCAGCGATTGAGCGGCTTTACGCGGTCCCTTGCGGGTACGTGCGTTCGTACGCGTACGCTGGCCACGGCAAGGCAGACCCTTACGATGACGCATGCCGCGGTAGCAACCCAGATCCATCAAACGCTTGATGTTCATGGACAGTTCACGACGCAGATCGCCTTCGACGATGAATTTACCTACTTCATCGCGCAGCTTTTCCAGTTCGCTGTCATCCAGATCTTTGATCTTTTTGTTGGTTGCTACACCGGTCGATGCACAGATTTTCTCTGCGCGTGGACGGCCCACACCGTAGATGGCCGTCAGGCCGATAACGGTATGCTGATGATTTGGGATATTAACCCCTGCAATACGTGCCATTTGTTATTCCTCGATTAACCTTGACGCTGCTTGTGACGTGGTTCCACGCAGATAACGCGGACTACGCCTTTGCGCTTGATGATCTTGCAGTTGCGGCAGATCCGCTTGACTGATGCGAGAACTTTCATTTTTGGGCTCTTTCTTTCGCTTCTTTGGTTTGATTCAGTGTGTTACTTGGTACGGAACACAATGCGGGCTCGGCTCAGGTCGTACGGCGTTAACTCCACCGTCACCTTGTCTCCAGGGAGAATGCGAATATAGTTCATCCGCATTTTACCTGAAATATGCCCGAGCACCACGTGTCCGTTCTCCAGCTTCACTCGAAATGTTGCATTTGGGAGATTCTCAAGAATCTCGCCCTGCATCTGTATGACGTCGTCTTTTGCCATTCGGTATGTTTACCGCGCTTAACGCGTCGGAATTCCGCCCTTGAAATTTGCTTTGCGCAGCAGTGAATCATATTGCTGCGACATCACGTAGTTCTGTACTTGCGCCATGAAATCCATGGTGACAACTACAATAATCAATAAAGAAGTACCGCCGAAATAGAATGGTACTTTCCACTGGGCTTGCATAAATTCCGGCAATAAACACACCAGGGTGATGTAGACTGCGCCGGCAAGTGTCAAGCGTGTCAGGATCTTGTCGATGTAACGGGCTGTCTGCTCGCCTGGACGAATCCCGGGAATGAACGCACCGCTTTTCTTCAAGTTATCCGCTGTTTCCTTGCTGTTAAAGACCAGCGCTGTATAGAAGAAACAGAAAAACACGATCGCCACTGCGTACAACAGCGCATGGATAGGCTCACCAGGCCCCATCGATGCTGCCAAATCTTTCAAGAACCGCACCGCAGGGTTAGCGTTGTCGGCGCCCTTTGAAAACCAGTCCACGATAGTGGCCGGGAACAAGATGATCGAAGAAGCAAAGATCGGCGGGATCACGCCGGCCATGTTCAGCTTCAACGGCAAATGGCTGGTTTGACCGCCATAAATCTTGTTGCCTACCTGGCGCTTCGCGTAATTGACCAATATTTTGCGCTGACCACGTTCGACGAATACAACGAAGTACGTTACCAGTGCTACCAGGATCACGATGAAAATCGCGCTGAAGCTGCCGATCGAACCATTCGACACCTGAGTGAACAAGCCACCCAACGCCGACGGCAGACCTGCTGCAATCCCGGCAAAAATGATGATCGAGATGCCATTCCCCAAGCCACGCTCGGTAATTTGCTCACCCAACCACATCAAAAACATTGTTCCGGTCAACAAAGTGACGACCGTCACGAAGCGGAATGCAAGACCAGGTTCCAACACCAGACCAGCTTGCGACTCCAGTGCGACTGCAATGCCTAACGCTTGGAACAGTGCCAGGGCAACCGTGAAATACCGGGTGTACTGGGTGATCTTGCGACGACCTGCTTCGCCTTCTTTTTTCAACGCTTCCATCTGCGGTGACACGATCGACAGCAATTGCATGATGATCGAGGCCGAGATATAAGGCATGATACCCAGCGCAAACACTGTAAAACGAGACAAGGCACCGCCCGAGAACATGTTGAACATGCCCAGGACGCCGCCTTCGTGCTCCTTGAACAGCGAGGCTAATTGTGTCGGGTCAATCCCGGGAACCGGGACGTGAGCACCGATACGATAAACCACCAATGCGCCAAGCAAAAACCAGAGCCGTCCCCAAGGGAAACCGGCCGCTGCACTTTTAGCAAGTTGTGGATTAGTCGCCAATTTTCGCTCCGATCAAGCTGTTAGCGGTCAACTCAGGCTACCGAGCCGCCGGCTGCTTCGATGGCTGCTTTCGCGCCAGCGGACACTTTCAAGCCCTTCAAATTCACCGCTTTGGTGATTTCGCCGGACAAGATCACGCGCACGTCACGGGCCAACACGCCCAGAACGCCAGCTTGCTTCAAGACCAGAATGTCGACATCGCCAACAGCCAGGTTGTTCAGATCGGACAGGCGCACTTCAGCTTTGAAGGTTGCGTGCATCGATTTGAAACCGCGCTTAGGCAGACGGCGTTGCAGAGGCATCTGACCGCCTTCGAAACCGACTTTATGAAAGCCGCCCGAACGCGATTTCTGACCTTTGTGACCACGACCCGAGGTTTTACCCAGGCCGGAGCCGATACCGCGACCGACGCGACGCTTGTAGTGCTTAGCGCCTTCGGCTGGTGCAATAGTATTCAATTCCATGATTTGCTCCGTTCGTGTAAGCCCGAAGGCTTACCCGACAACTTTAACGAGATACGATACTTTATTGATCATGCCGCGTACGGATGGGGTGTCTTGCAATTCGGAAACCGAATTTACACGACGCAGACCCAGACCGCGCACGGTAGCGCGATGCGATTCGCGCGTACCGATCAAGCCCTTGACCAATTGCACTTTGACTGTGTTTGTCATTTTGTCCACCTTAAGCCAGAATGTCTTCGACCGACTTGCCGCGTTTGGCAGCGATATCGGAAGCAGTGCTCATTTTCGACAGGCCGTCCAGCGTAGCGCGTACCAGGTTGTATGGGTTGTTCGAACCGGTGGATTTCGCCACCACGTCCGTCACGCCCATCACTTCGAAGATAGCGCGCATTGCGCCACCAGCGATAACGCCAGTACCAGGCTTAGCTGGGTTCATCAGGACCTTGGAGGCGCCGTGACGACCAACAACCGTGTGATGCAAGGTGCCGTTTTTGAGCGGTACTTTGATCAGGTTGCGACGGGCTTCTTCCATTGCCTTCTGCACGCCAACTGGCACTTCTTTCGATTTGCCCTTGCCCATGCCGACGCGGCCATCGCCATCACCAACTACGGTCAGCGCGGCGAAACCCATGATACGACCACCCTTGACCACTTTGGTCACGCGGTTGATCGCGATCATTTTTTCGCGCATGCCATCATCCGGCTTGTCGCTTTGCATTTTTGCTTGCATTTTTGCCATGATTGATCCTTAGAACTTCAGACCGGCTTCGCGTGCGGCTTCTGCCAACGCTTTCACACGGCCGTGGTAACGGAAACCGGAGCGGTCAAACGCAACTTCGGTAATCCCTGCTTTCAACGCTTTTTCAGCGACGCGCTTGCCGATCAAGGCTGCAGCAGCGGCATTGCCGCCTTTGCCGGATTGGCCTGCCAGTTCAGCGCGAACTTCCGCTTCAGCCGTCGAGGCCGAAACCAGGACTTTAGCGTCCGGGCTGATCAGGTTGGCGTAAATGTGCAGGTTGGTGCGATGCACCGACAAGCGATTTACTTTCAATTCCGCAATCTTGATGCGGGTTTGGCGTCCGCGGCGAAGCCGTGATTCTTTCTTATCCATCGTCAGCCCCTAATTACTTCTTCTTGGTTTCTTTAAGCTTAACCACTTCGTCCGCATAGCGAACGCCCTTGCCTTTATAAGGCTCAGGAGCGCGGTAAGCACGAACTTCAGCGGCTACCTGGCCAACCTGTTGACGGTCGATACCTTTAATCAGGATCTCGGTCGGGGTTGGTGTTGCGCAGGTAACGCCAGCTGGCATGTCATGCACTACAGGGTGCGAGAAACCCAGGGACAGATTCAACTTGTCGCCTTGAGCTTGCGCCTTGTAACCCACGCCTACCAGGTTCAGCTTTTTCTCGAAACCCTTGGTGACGCCAACAACCATGTTGTTGACCAGTGCGCGCAGCGTGCCGGACATGGCATTGGCTTCGCGGCTGTCGTTCGCCACGTCGAAACTCAGGGTTCCTGCATTGTTTTCCACTTTGACCTGGCCGGTGAGGGCCTGGGAAAGTACGCCCAGCGGGCCTTTTACGGTGATCGCTTGTGCGGAGATGGCGACTTCGGCGCCAGCTGGCACTACGATAGGCATTTTAGCTACTCGAGACATGTGTAACTCCTTAAGCCACGTAGCAAATAACTTCGCCGCCGACACCGGTAGCGCGTGCTTTGCGGTCAGTCATGACGCCTTGCGGAGTCGACACGATCGCCACACCCAAGCCATTCATCACAACAGGGATCTCGTCTTTACCCTTGTAGACGCGCAGACCCGGACGGGACACGCGCTCCAAGCGCTCAATGACGGGACGGCCAACATAATACTTCAAACCGATTTTCAGTTCCGCTTTGCCACCAGCTTCGGCAACAGCGAAATCTTCAATGTAACCCTCGTCCTTCAGGACGCTGGCAATCGCAATTTTGACTTTCGACGATGGCATGGCCACGGTCGTCTTTTGCACGCCTTGTGCATTGCGAATGCGGGTCAGCATATCGGCGATAGGATCGCTCATACTCATTGCATATTCTCCTATTACCAGCTTGCTTTTGTCATACCCGGAATTTCACCACGCATGGCGAATTCACGGAGCTTGATACGACCCAGACCGAATTTACGGAATGTGCCGCGCGGACGACCAGTGATGGCGCAACGGTTACGTTGACGCGTCGGGTTCGAGTTACGTGGCAGCGCCTGCAGTTTCAGGCGAGCTTCGTAGCGCTCTTCTTCCGATTTCGATTGGTCATCGACGATGGCCTTGAGAGCTTCGCGCTTAGGGGCGAATTTCGCCACCAGGTCAGCACGCTTGATCTCACGATTAATCAGTGACAGTTTGGCCATGATCAGTTCCTGAAAGGGAATTTAAAGGCGGCGAGCAAAGCTTTGGCTTCGTCATCGGTCTTAGCGGTTGTCGTGATGCTGATATTCATACCGCGCAACGCGTCAATCTTGTCGTATTCGATTTCAGGGAAAATGATCTGTTCCTTGACACCGATGTTGTAGTTGCCACGACCATCAAATGCACGGCCGTTCACACCACGGAAATCGCGTACGCGCGGCAGAGCCACGGTAATGAAGCGATCCAGGAACTCGTACATGCGAGCGCCGCGCAGGGTGACCATCGTACCGATCGGGTAACCTTCACGGATTTTGAAGCCTGCGATCGCTTTGCGGGACTTGGTGGTCACTGGCTTCTGGCCGGCGATCTTGGTCAAGTCAGCAACTGCGTGCTCGAGAACTTTTTTATCCGCGATAGCCTCACCAACACCCATGTTCAGGGTGATCTTGGTCAGGCGTGGAACTTCCATTACCGACTTGTAACCAAACTTGCTGGTCAGGTCGGCAACGACTTTTTCTTTATAGAATTCTTGGAGACGTGCCATGATTTCTTAAGCCTTCACTACTTCGCCGGAGGATTTAAAGATGCGGACTTTTTTGCCATCCACTTCTTTGAAACCCACGCGATCTGCCTTGCCAGTCGCTGCATTAAACAATGCAACGTTGGACACGTGAATTGGCATGGTCTTATCGACGATACCACCAGTTACGCCAGTCATCGGGTTTGGCTTAGTCGCTTTTTTAGCGATGTTAATGCCGTCAACCACGATATGTTCAGCATCGATACGCTGCTGTACCACACCACGTTTGCCCTTGTCTTTCCCGGTCAGAACGATGACTTCGTCGTTTTTACGAATCTTATCCATTACGACTCCTTACAGGACTTCCGGTGCCAGGGACACGATTTTCATGAACTTCTCAGTACGCAGTTCGCGTGTGACAGGTCCAAAAATACGGGTACCGATCGGTTCCAGCTTGGCGTTCAACAGAACGGCGGCGTTGCCGTCGAACTTCACCAGGGAACCGTCTTGGCGGCGAACACCTTTAGCGGTGCGCACAACCACGGCGTTATAAATTTCACCTTTTTTGACACGGCCACGTGGCGCAGCAACCTTAACGGTTACCTTGATCACATCGCCAATGCCAGCATAACGGCGCTTGGAGCCGCCCAATACCTTGATGCACATTACTTCTTTGGCACCGGTATTGTCAGCCACTTCGAGCCGGCTTTCAGTTTGAATCATAGTATTCTCTTTCCCAACTTAAGCCGAAGAATCCACACAATGTAGACCCACGGTCAGTCTTGGTCCCGCCAGAGCCGCCCTGCTGGGCTTCACTGTTTGGGTGCATGACCTTCATACATCAACTGACCGCGAATGCTACTGTCTGTGGCCAGACACTTTGCGGCGTTACATGAACGAAGCCCGCAAGTATTACATACAATTTGCGGGCCTGCAAGTACTAATTAAAACCCACCGCCGAAACGGTGGTTTTTATTTAAACGGTTGGTGCGGCTTGAACCACACGTGTCACCGTCCATGCCTTCGTTTTGGAGATCGGGCGACCTTCCTGGATCTCGACCGTGTCACCGGCCTTGACTTGGTTGGTCTCGTCATGCGCGTGATACTTGTTCGAGCGCATGATGATCTTGCCATACAAAGGATGTTTTACGTGGCGCTCGATCAGAACGGTAACGGTCTTGTCCATCTTGTCCGAAACCACTTTACCGATCAGCGTGCGCTTGAGCGACTGTTTCACTGGTTCGTTCATTTGGCTTCCTTCAGATTCATTACCGTCTTCACACGCGCGATATCGCGGCGTACCTTCTTGAGCTGCGAAGTGTTGCTCAGCTGCTGCGTAGCGATTTGCATGCGCAGGCCGAACTGTGCCTTCAACAGGTCATTCAGCTCTTTTTGCAGAGCTGGCTGGTCCTTGCCGCGGAGTTCAGATGCTTTCATATACAACTCCAATTATTGGCCGACTTGGCGCACGACAAACGTCGTAGCCAGTGGCAGTTTAGCGGCGGCAAGACGGAATGCTTCCCGTGCCAGCGCTTCATCAACGCCATCCATTTCGTACAGTACTTTGCCTGGCTGAATTTCAGCGACGTAGTACTCAGGATTACCTTTACCGTTACCCATACGGACTTCAGCCGGTTTGTTCGAAATCGGTTTGTCCGGGAAAATACGGATCCAGATACGGCCACCGCGCTTGATGTGACGCGTCATTGCACGACGCGCCGCTTCAATTTGACGCGCAGTGATACGACCGCGCGCAACTGCCTTCAGACCGAATTCGCCAAACGACACGGCGGTGCCGCGGCTGTGCGAAATACCGGTGTTACGGCCTTTCTGCTCTTTACGATACTTTCTGCGTGCTGGTTGCAGCATGATTATTCTCCTGCTTTCTCAGCTGGTGCTGCTGCGGCGGCCGGTTTAGCGGCGGTACGCACACGTGCACCTGGTGCTGTGGATGGTTTCGCACCGGCACCGGCTGGACGTGGACGGCCAGCTGGCTTGCCATCGTCACGGCGTGGGCCGCGGCTTTTCTTCTCGTCAGCTGGGGTATCGATGACTGGTGCATCGCCGTTAGGCGCGCGGTCACCTTTGTATACCCACACCTTGACACCGATGATGCCGTAGGTGGTCGACGCTTCGCTGGTACCGTAGTCGATATCTGCGCGCAGGGTATGCAGAGGCACGCGGCCTTCGCGGTACCATTCTTTACGTGCGATTTCGATACCGTTCAGACGGCCGGACGACATGATCTTGATACCGAGTGCACCCAGGCGCATTGCATTTTGCATTGCACGCTTCATGGCGCGGCGGAACATGATCCGTTTTTCCAGCTGCTGCGAGATCGAATCGGCGATCAGTTGCGAGTCGATTTCCGGCTTGCGAATTTCTTCGATGTTCACGTGAACAGGCACGCCCATGATCTTGGTCAAAGCGGACTTCAGTACTTCGATGTCTTCGCCTTTTTTACCAATGACCACGCCTGGGCGCGAGCTGTAGATCGTGAAGCGCGCGTTCTTGGCTGGGCGCTCGATAACGATGCGGCCAACGGATGCGTTCTTCAGTTTCTTTTTCAGGTAAGCACGTGCTTTCAAGTCTTCGTTCAGCATGGCAGCGAAATTACCGTTGCCTGCATACCAGCGCGAAGCCCAGTTACGGGTGACCGCCAGACGGAAACCGGTTGGATGAATTTTCTGACCCATCGTGGCTCCTTAGTTACCGACAGTCACGTAAACGTGACAGGATTGTTTCGAAATACGGTCGCCACGGCCTTTTGCACGCGCGGTGAAGCGCTTCAGGACCGGGCCCTTTTCGACGTAGATCGTTTTCACGAACAATTCGTCGATGTCCGCGCCATCATTGTGTTCCGCATTGGCGATTGCCGATTCCAGAACGCGTTTGATGATCGCAGCACCTTTTTTCGGGCTGAATTGCAAGATGTTGAGTGCAGCGTCAACTTTCTTGCCACGGATCAGGTCAGCAACCAGGCGGCCCTTTTGGTCCGACAGGCGCACACCTTTGAGGATAGCTTTAGTTTCCATTATTTCTTAGCCTTTTTGTCAGCTGCATGGCCCTTGAACGTACGGGTCAGTGCGAATTCGCCGAGCTTGTGACCAACCATGTTTTCGGAAACATAAACCGGCACGTGCAGCTTGCCGTTATGAACCGCGATCGTCAGGCCGATGAAGTCAGGCATGATTGTCGAACGACGCGACCAGGTTTTGATTGGCTTTTTGTCTTTGGCTGCTTGCGCGGCTTCAACTTTTTTCACCAGGTGGGCGTCACAGAACGGCCCTTTTTTCAATGAACGTGTCATGTGCTACCCCTTATTTCTTGCCGCGGCGCGAGACGATCATGGAAGTAGTACGCTTGTTGCTGCGTGTCTTCTTACCCTTAGTCTGTTGGCCCCAAGGCGAAACTGGATGACGACCAGCTGCTGTTTTACCTTCACCACCACCGTGCGGGTGATCGACCGGGTTCATGACCACACCGCGAACGGTAGGACGAACACCGCGCCAGCGCATCGCACCAGCTTTACCGATTTTACGCAGGCTGTGCTCGGCATTGCCGACTTCACCAACCGTTGCACGGCACTCGATGTGCACGCGACGTACTTCACCCGAGCGCAGACGCACTTGAGCGTAGGTACCTTCACGAGCCATCAGCACAACGCCAGCGCCGGCGGTACGGGCCATTTGGGCACCTTTACCTGGCAGCATTTCAACGCAATGCATCACGGTACCGACTGGGATGTTACGGATTGGCAAGCAGTTACCCGATTTGATCGGTGCTTCCGAACCGTTCATCACGCTGTCGCCAACGGCCATGCCTTTGGTTGCGATGATGTAGTGACGTTCGCCGTCGGCGTAGCACAGCAGAGCGATATTCGCGGTGCGGTTTGGATCGTATTCGATACGTTCCACTTTCGCTGGAATACCATCTTTGGTGCGCTTGAAGTCGATCAAGCGGTAGTGTTGCTTATGACCACCACCGATATGACGGGTGGTGATGTGACCGTTGTTGTTACGACCAGCGGTCTTGGATTTCTTTTCAACCAGAGCAGCGAATGGACGACCCTTGTACAGGTCGGCATTCACCACCTTCACCATGCCGCGACGGCCTGGCGAGGTTGGTTTCATCTTAACGAGTGCCATTATGCAGCCTCCTCGGAGAAGTTGATTTCCTGGCCAGGCTTCAGGCACACGAAAGCACGCTTGGTATGGTTACGACGACCGTTGAACTTGCCGGTGCGCTTTTGCTTACCTTCGCGGTTTGCAGTTTGCACGGACAGAACTTCAACCTTGAACAGCAGTTCGACCGCTGCCTTGATTTCAGGCTTGGTTGCATCCGGCAGTACGCGGAATACAATTTGCTCGTTCTTTTCCGCGACCATGGTGGCCTTTTCGGAAATCACGGGCGCCAACAGCACCTTCATCAAGCGTTCTTCGCTATGTTTCAAAATCGCGCTCATGCCAGCATCTCCTCAATCTTGGCCAATGCAGCTTTGGTGACCAGGATCTTCTTGTAGAACACCAGGGACATCGGGTCTGCGTGACGTGGCTCAACGACGAGTACGTTAGGCAGGTTGCGCGATGCCAGTTCCAGGTTTTCGTTCAGAACGTCGGTGATGATCAGAACCGAATCAAAGCCCAGGCCGTTCAATTTTTGCGACAGCAGCTTGGTTTTTGGCGCGTCGATCGTCAGATCGTCGATGACGATCAGGCGCTCTTCGCGAGCCAGCTGCGACAGGATCGAGCAGATACCTGCGCGATACATTTTTTTGTTCACTTTGTGGGTGAAGTTTTCGTCAGGCGAGTTCGGGAAAATCCGACCACCGCCGCGCCACAGTGGCGACGACGACATACCAGCACGAGCGCGGCCGGTACCTTTTTGGCGCCATGGCTTTTTCGTCGTGTGGTGAACTTCTTCACGGTCTTTTTGCTTGCGGTTACCACTACGTGCATTCGCTTGATAAGCGATGACGACTTGGTGGATCAGCGCTTCATTGTAGTCACGGCCGAAAATCGTATCGGCTGCAGCAACGTTCGAGGCGGCTTGACCTTGCGCATTCAGAAGCTTGAGTTCCATCGTTTAAGCTCCCTTCTTGGCTTTGGTTTTGATGGCTGGCGAGACAACTACCTGGCCATTTTTCGCACCTGGAATCGCGCCTTTGACCAGCAACAGCTGACGGTCGGCATCGATACGGGCGATCACGAGGTTCTGGATCGTACGGTTAACGTCACCCAGATGACCGGTCATGCGCTTACCAGGGAAAACGCGACCTGGATCTTGTGCCATACCGATGGAACCTGGAACGTTATGCGAACGCGAGTTACCGTGCGTTGCACGGCCAGAAGCGAAGTGGTAACGTTTGATAACGCCTGCATAGCCTTTACCGATGGTAACGCCTTGCACGTCGATCTTTTGACCGACTTCGAACAGGGAAGCAGCGACAACATCGCCAGCTTTCAGTTCAGCGGCTTTGGCAGCGTCGACACGGAACTCTTTCAACAGAGTACCGGCTTCAACACCAGCTTTAGCGTGATGACCAGCAACAGCTTTGGTCACGCGGGAAGCGCGACGTTGACCGAATGCGACCTGAACAGCGGAGTAACCATCTGTTTCAGGGGTTTTGATTTGCGCAACACGGTTGTTCGATACGTCCAACACGGTGACCGGGATCGAATCCCCTTCATCCGTGAAAATGCGCATCATACCAACCTTGCGACCGAGAAGGCCTAGGCTCATTTTTTCTCCATTCCCACCTGCGATTGGGCGGGGCTTGTTTAACTACAAAGTAACGTAGGACTCAAAAAAGACGAATCCATACCGAAGCCGGCTAGTATATAGCACAAAAACCCTTGACGCAACAAGTTAACACGAGGTATGTCAAAGTGTTGCGCGGCGCCCCTGCGGGAGTTGTCGGCGCGCCTGAAAAACGCTGCCGCAAGGCAACTTAGCGGGCGCAAAGCACGGCGGCATGCGGCCTGGCGGGCGATGGCAGAAACACACAGGGCGCGCCATGGCATGCGCGCCCTGCTCCTCTCATCGCGGGCGTGGCGCCCGGAAAAGCTTATTGCTGGCAGTTGATCAGGCAATGCTGGTACAGCTCCTCGCAGATGGGGCTGCCACCGAGGTGCGCCCGGCAATTGGCCACTTTTTGCCCGCACTCGCTATAGCACTGCGTGACATCGCCGGCAGCAAACGCATACGAGGCGCTCAGGCCCAGCGCAAACAGGAAAGCCATCGTCTTCTTGATCATATTTCATCTCCGTTTATCAGATGGAAGAACAACCAGGACGCCACGCCATCCTCGCACCGCCCCGGGCAGACGCCAGGGCGTCCGCCATTACTTAAAAAGCAATGCCAATAGAATACCGTAAACAATACCAACCAACTACCAATTAACGACGCCGCGTACCTGCCAATCAAAAAAAGCCAGCCCGGACAAATCACCGTCCGGGCTGGCTGCAAGCATCGCGGCGCCTGGCGCCTGGCTGGTCCTTACTCTTGCGGCGCTCCTTTTCCAATCTGATACCAGTCCACCTTGCGCGTTGCCACCATGATGACGGCCAGCACGGCGAACAACAGAATGCTGCCCATCACCAGCGCATTGTTTTCCGAGCTCAGCAAGCCATACAGGGCGCCATACAACAACGTCAGGCCCACGCCGAAGCCGATGCCGCGCCAGGCGTTGCGCAGCACGTGCACCAGGTAAAAGCTGGTCAGCGTGATACAGGCGGCGCTGGCGATCAGGTAGGCGGCCAGGAAGGCGATGTGCTCGGCCAGGCCCACCAGCAGCAGGAAGAAAATCACCAGCGACAGGCCCACCAGCAAATACTGCACCGGGTGGATCGGCAGGCTTTTCAAAATTTCAAAGATGAAGAAGGCGGCAAACGTCAGCGCCACAAACAGCAAGCCATACTTGGTGGCCCGGTCCGACTGCGAATACACATTGATCGGCTCGATGAAGCCGACGCTGAAACGGTCCACCTGGCCCAGCGGTGCGCTGTCGGGCACCTTGAACTCGCCCTCGATCGTGCTCAGCTGCGTTTGCGCATTGCTGGCCAGCGACGAGATATTCCATTCGACCTGAAAGCCATCGGCATTGATCTGGCGGTGTTTCGGCGACGGCAGGAAGCGCCCGCCAAACTGCGGATGGGGCCAGTTCGACTTGATGCTGATCTGGCTGTTTTTCGCCACCGGCACGAAATGCTGGCGTTCGATGCCGTCCAGTCCCAGGTCAAAACTGAATTTCACCTGCTGCGCTTGCGCCAGCGGCATGGCGCCCAGGGGTGCATGCAGGCCGCTGCGGAAGGCAAACAGGTCGGTGCCCTGTTCGAATTCGATCTGGCGCCCGCCCCAGTCGATTTTCGGGATGTTGCGGATGCCGCGCACGTCCTCGATGGACAAGGCAACAAACGGCTCGCCCAGGGTCACGCGCGCGTCCGGCGTCTTGCGCGGCAACTGCTCAAGACTGGGCACCGTGAAGTCGCCCTTGAACGCATGCTGGCCGCTGTACACCAGCACCTGGTGGATGCCACGGTAGCGGCGGTCGGTCTCGATGGTGCCTTCCTGCAGCAAGAGGTTCGGGTACACCAGCAAGCGGCGCTGCATGACGCGGCGCTGCACCTGCGTCTGCGCCGGCACGCTGCCTTTCTGCTCCTTGTCGACGGCGATCTCGACCCGCTCGTCATATTGCTCCACATACGGGATCACGAGGATGGGACCGATGATGGTTTGTTCGCGCACCGAATCGGCGGCGATGCTGTTGACGGCTTCCTGGCGGAATTCCATCCGCTCCTTGATCGTTTCCTGAATCATCAGCAAAGGCAGGCCGATCAGCAACATCAGGCCGAACACGATCAACGCTTTGACTAAGAGGGTTTTTTGCATGGCGCATCCTTGAAGTAAGGCGGCCAGTGTAAAAAAGCTGTGTGCGCTGACGATGCAGTCTGTGTGAAGCGGGAGAATAAAGTGCGCTAGGCTAGTGGCAGGCACAGGCGCGCGCAGGCGCCGCCCTCCGCATGATTGAGCACTTCGACCGTGCCGCCATGCAGCGAGGCCACCTCGCGCACGAAGGGCAAGCCCAGGCCCGTGCTCTTGCCGGCGCTCGGGCGCGGCAGGGAATAGAAACGCTCGAAGACGCGTTCCAGCGCATACGCGGGGATGCCCGCGCCACGGTCGCGCACGGCAATTTCCACCTGGCTGCCCTGGCGCCGCGCCGTCAGGTCGATGCAACTGCCCGGTGGCGCAAAGCCGGCCGCGTTGTCGAGCAAATTGCCCAGCGCCTGGCGCAGCAGCAAGGCATCGCCGGCGACAAGCAGCTCGTCGGTATCGAGTTGCAGGCGCACGCCGCGCGCCGCCAGGGTGGCGGCCGCGTCCTGCGCCACTTGCGCCAGCAGGGGCGCCAGCGCGATGCGCTCGGGGTGATCCAGGCGCTGCTGCTTTTCCACGCGCACGAGGGCCAGCAGCTTGTCGATCAGCTGCCGCTGGCGCGCATTCTGTTCCAGGATGCTGGCAAGGAACTGGCGGCGCTCGACCGGCGGCATGTCTTCCTGCAGCAGCTCGGCCGAGGCCTGGATGGCGGCGATCGGGCTTTTCAATTCGTGCGCCAGGGTGTGCATCAGCTGCTCCACGTATTCCTTGCCTTCCAGGCGCGTGCGCATCGCCTCGAGCGCCCGCCCCAGGGTACCGATCTCGTTCTTTCCCAGCGCCGGCAGCGCCACCTTGCGCCCCGCTTCCACGTCGCCGATGTAATGCATCAGCTTGCCCAGCGCATGGTGCAGCCACCAGGCAAATGCCAGGCCGATCAGCAGCGACAGCAGCAACAGGATGGCGCCGCGCTGCAATATCTTGCGCTGGCTGCGCTCGACAAACGCTTGCACGCTGGCATTCGGCTTGGCCACCGTCAGCACGCCGATCACCTCATTGCCGTCGCGAATCGGCGCGGCCACATGCATGACGGTCGACATCTCGTCATCAGGCCGGCTGCGCGTGCTGCGCGCGCCATACTTGCCCTGCAAGGTGAGATATACGTCATTCCAGCGCGAATAGTCGCGCCCTACGTCGCGCCCGCTGGAATCGAACAGCACGATGCCGTGCCGGTCCGTGATGGTGATGCGGTAGTCGAGCGTGCGCTTGCGTACGCCATTGATATTCACGTCCACGCCATGGCGCGCGTAGTCCTGCATGCGCTCGGCCACGGGCGACTGCGCCAGCGTGCCCGCCTTCAGGTCGGGCGCCACCAGGCTGGCCAGCAGTTGCGAGGTATCGACCAGCGTGTCTTCCAGGGTCGAGCGCACGCCGGGCTTGACCTGCTCCATGAAGACATTCAGCAGGAACCACGCGGCCAGCCCGACGATCAGGAAGTAGCCGAGCAGGATGCGCAGGCCAATCTTCATGCGCCGGCCAGGCTGTAGCCGAGGCCACGGTGGGTCTGGATGGGGTCGACCTGCGCATCGACGGCGCGCAGCTTGGCGCGCAGCGATTTGACGTGCGCGTCGACGGTGCGCTCGAGCGTGTCGGGCGCCCCGCTCCACACGCGCTCCATCAGCTGCGCGCGCGACAGCACGTGGCCCGGATGCTCGAGCAGGGTTTTCAGCAACAGGTATTCATAGCGGGTCAAGTCCAGCGGCTGGCCGTGAAATAGCACCTTCGCCTCGAGCGCGCGCAATTCGAAACGTGCCGGCACGGTCGCGGCGACAGGCGCGGCTATCGTCATGCCAGTCTCGCGCGGCACCTGCACGACGCCTGCGCGGCGCAGGATGACGCGGATGCGCGCCACCAGTTCGCGCGGCGAAAACGGTTTGGTGACGTAATCATCGGCGCCGATTTCCAGGCCGACGATACGGTCGATCTCGTCGCTGCGGGCCGTCAGGAAGATCACCGGCACCTCGGAAAACTGGCGCAGCCGGCGGCATACTTCCAGCCCGCTCATGTCGGGCAAACCCACGTCGAGCACCACCAGAACGGGCATCTGCGCGGCTTCGCCGGGCATGGGACGCAGCGCGGCCAGGGCGTGCTCGCCCAACATCACATGGCGCGGCGTAAAGCCGTCCGTGCGCAAGGCATAGGCGATGCTGTCGGCAATCGCCTGTTCATCTTCCACGATCAGGACAGTCTTGGACATGGCGGCGGCACGCATTAATGGACAAGCCCGGAGTATCCCTGAAGCACGCAAGCGGCGTCAATTGTGCGGGCTGGCGAAAAGCCACCCACCCCAAAAAACTTAGAGTATATTTATTACGGCATGACTCCACCGATACACTGTGTTTGACACCCGTCCGAGGAGACTATGAAGACCCATACCATCAGCCTGCTATGCGCTGTCAGCCTGCTGGCCGCCTGCGCGGCGCCAGCGACGCTCACCACCTCCAATGAACAGCAGGACGCCTGCAACGCGGCCGAACTCAAAGGCCAGTTTGGCGAAGCGGAACTGGCGTGTGTACAGGCACTGCGCAGCGCCGAGCAGACTGGCGCCAGCGCGGACATCCTCTCGCAGCGCCAGTACAACCTGGGCCGCATCAAGCGCTTGCAGGGCAAGAATGCCGAAGCGGAGCAACTGTACCGCCAAGCCCTGGCCACGGAAGAAGCGGCGCAGCCGCGCAGCGATGCGCGCGTCGGCCGCCGCATGGTGGAACTGGCCTCGGCCCTGGCCGCGCAAGGCAAGTGGCAGGAAGGCACGGGCTATCTGGAACGCGTGCTGCCGCTGCTGCCAAAGCTGTCACCCGCTTCGCGCACGTATTCGGCGGAAGTGCTGCGCCAATACGCGAAGCAACTGCAAGGCGGCCCGCAAGCGGCACTGGGCGCGCGCTTCGACGTGGTGGCGGCCAGCTTGTAAAAGTCGCCCCGAAGCCCGGCCTAAGGCTGGGCGACGTGGATGCTGGCCTTGATGTGCTTGAGGTGTGCCACGATGGTGAACGTCATCACCACCAGCAGCGACCATGAGCTCCATTTGCTGACGTGCACGACCGACCACGCGCCAAGCTGGTTCGGATAGCGCCACACGCCCCAGAAGGTGCTGATGTTTTCAGCCAGCCAGATGAAGAAGCCGACCAGCACGAAACCGAGCAGCAAGGGCATGCTGCGGTCGCGGTCGAGCGGGCGGAAGACCACGGTCGTGCGCGCATACAGGCCCAGCGCACAGGCGGCCAGATACCAGCGATAGTCGCCGATGTAGTGGTGAGTAAAGAAGTTGGCGTAGATCAGCAGCGCGATCAGCACCGCCATCCAGTACGGTGGATGGTGGCGGATCCGCATGTCGAGCAGGCGCCAGGTCTGGATGATGTAGCTGCCGACAGCCGCATACATGAAGCCGGAAAACAGGGGCACGCCGAACACCTTGGTGTAGGCGAAGTCGGGATAGCTCCACGACTGGATCGTCCCCGACACCTTGAACACCTCCAGCGCGAAGCCGACCGCATGAAACAGGCAGATGGCTTTCAATTCATCCCACGTCTCCAGCCCGCTCCAAACCATCGCGCCCTGGATCGCCAGCGCCACCAGCAGCAGCACGTCATAGCGCGGCAGGCCGAACAGGCCGGCGCGCGGCACCAGGAAGACGGCGGCAAAAAACAGCCCCACAAACAGGCACGACCTCGCCTCCTTGATGCCGAAATACAAGAATTCGGTCAGGAAGCGCGGCCAGCCGCGCAGGCGCTCACGGGGAGTGGCATTTAACAGGTGGGTATCGAGGGCGTTAAGCATGCAGCAACTTTATCGGCCGGCCGCGGCACTGTAAAGCGATTTTGCAGAGGTACGTTGGCACCAATAGCAATGGGGCCGGGCGCACTCACGATCGTGAGCAGGCCCGGCCCCATCATCAGGCGGCGGGGATACCCCGCCGGCCTTCTTAAAACCGATTATTGCAGTTTGATTTCGACATCAACACCAGCTGGCAGGTCCAGCTTCATCAGCGCGTCAACGGTTTTGTCCGTTGGGTCAACGATGTCCATCAGGCGTTGGTGCGTACGGATCTCGAACTGATCGCGCGAAGTTTTGTTGACGTGCGGGGAACGCAGCACATCGAAACGTTGAATACGGGTAGGCAGTGGTACTGGGCCTTTGACGACAGCGCCGGTGCGCTTCGCGGTTTCAACGATTTCCAGAGCGGACTGGTCGATCAGTTTGTAATCGAAAGCCTTCAGGCGGATACGGATTTTTTGGTTTGGTGCCGACATGATATTTCCTTAAAAGAACGAACCGCGCGGTTTGCACGGCAATGAGGTCATACGGGAATTTCTGACGCAACAACCGTCAGGGTCGACATGATAGCACCAAAATGCTTGCCAACCCCGGCAGTTGAATAAAAAGAAGGGCGCCGGGCGACGACGCGTCTTCTTTTATGCAGGCTTAAGAATTAAGCCAGGATTTTTGCAACAACACCAGCGCCGACGGTACGGCCGCCTTCGCGGATAGCGAAGCGCAGACCTTCTTCCATCGCGATCGGGTTGATCAGCTTGACGG
>RCUP01000109.1_pt1 | contig 86207 bp, 75 predicted proteins | sample 2166341 | NCBI WGS metagenome assembly RCUP01 (sample SAMN09932325, study PRJNA488358) | compost metagenome | isolation source: compost soil in succinonitrile-enriched | place: Germany: Experimental Botanical Garden | reverse complement strand
AATACTTCTAACCCCAATCAATGGATCATATGTATAAGTAGTTACCTGTGCATTTTGTAATGCAGGAAGCTTTCTGAAAGTATCCAATTTTCCTATTAAAGTCTGCTCAGTACCCGCATCAATATCACCATTTGAAGCCGAAATAATATCTGCTGCCAATGCGCTTGCCACAGAATATGATACACCTGTTACTTTTGCAATAGGCTGGGTAGAATTGTAACCCCAGATTATAGAAGTTACAATGCCGTCTTTTGTGGTATATTGCAAAATGTTACCTTTAGAGTCGTAATGGTCGTAAGCGACTTCTGCTGATGCTGCATTTTGAAAATCATAAGAAATCATTGATGTTGGAAACAAATGAGTAGGATCATTATATTTTGTCTCTACTTTTGAAATCGTTTTATTATTTTTCTTATTCTCAGTTTCTAATGGAATATCAATCATATTGGCAGTAACCAATCTTGTGTTATTCTTCTCATGAGCATACTTGTGAGTTGTAATGTTGCTCGTAAGATCTGCAAAATCTGTTGTAACGGATATAGGATTGAAATGTTGATACAAACTGTTATAATCATATAAAGTCTTGGTTTCAATATTTTGCCCGTTAAAGTATTCTCTTATAGTTTGAGATTTAAGTTTTGTCCAGTTTGAGGGAATGAAATATCTTCCGGCATTATATTTAAAAACGTGCCATAAATCATACATTTCAGTAGCATTATTGTTAGATGCCGTATTGGAGATTATAATCTCGCCCGGTACCTGCGCATGCATTTTTCTAGAAAAAAGCCATCCGGAGAAAATAAATCTACTATCTAGATCATTATTTGTACTTATATTAAAATGTTTATCCATTTCATATTCATACTCGCTTTCTTTTACTTTATTTCCATACTGATCATTAAAAGTTTCTTTAAGTAGCGTTCCATTTTCTAATGGAATAAACTGTGGTGGTGCAAAGTCATAAATCATAGAAAAGTTTCTGACATCTACTACTTGATCCGGGTCTTGTACTAAATTAAAATCATTATCAATACTATGATTGATGTATTTTCTGATAATTGAATATTGGCTATTATTCAAAGAGTGTACATTTTCAGTAACATATGAATACCCTACTGAACCTCTTCCTATTAAATTTAAATTGATCCCGTTATTATTATTGCTTACCGTATATTTTGTACAGAAAGCTTCATAGTTTGGCGATACTTCGCCATCAACAACTCCATTTTTTTTTACTTTTGGAGATGTACTTGATAATATAGATGACAAAAATAATGGATATGATATTCCACTTGATTTATTAGTCCCTGGAATTTTGTAAGTATAGCTAAAGTTTCGTGCCAACTGATCATTATCATATATTTTATAATTGCTAACTCTAAGACCTCCTGATTCAAGATTTCCCGTAAACGGTTTTTCATATGTGTGATGAGCTGTAAGTATAAGTTCAAAACGATGGTTACCTGTCTGATTATAATGAACTGTTTTTGATATCTTCAAATTATATACACCCGGAACTAATATTTTCTCGAAGCTGTCATAAGGAGAATAGGTAGAAAAAATAAGCTCATTATCTTTAAATAGCTGTGCATAATAAACTGCATAATTTTCACCCTGAATAATCTGATTGGGGTCTGCAGGTGGTGTCGGATAAGAAGCACTGAAAATAATTTGATAATTTTCACGATAATCAACATTGAAATTGAATGTTTTTGACATCCCCACAAACCCACTATTATCTTCTAAAGTTTTTACAAGTAAAGTATCTTTTGAAATTTTGGCATTTACAAAATAATCATTAAGCTCATAATCTATAATATGTTTTGCTCCTGTAGGATATTGTATAGATTTTATTGAAAACTGTTTGGCAAAGTTGATATCTGGTTTTCTATCTCCTGTACTATACTGAGTACCATTGATGATTGTATTGGGAATATCAGTATTATTGGGTTTTCCGTTATAAAATCCCCAGTGATCCTTTGAAAAGCTTAGTCTGCTTGGAATCGTTCCATTTGTACTATAATAGTCTATTTTATATTTCCCTGTAGATGAGTCTAAGACATTTTGAAGAATAAGCCTTTTTTGCATTGAATTTTTTTCATTCTGAGTCAATAAAACAGGTAGATTGGGCAATGGTTCATCTGTAGTGTTGTACACATAATTACATGTTATCGTTTTTATTAATTTATTGGCTTTATCATATACATTTACATTTTTAAGATAAACATTATCTATGATATCTTCTCTCGGATTAGTCGTTTTATTATTGTATATAAATTCAATTTTTCCTTGTGGAAAAAGAATTTCTTTTAAAACTTTATCTGTGATCGAAGTGCGGTTTGCCTCTTCATAAAGCCCTGAATTTGTACTACAATAAGGATCTGTATAATAAGAATCATATGGGGCAATCTCCATTCTACGGCTTACATTAGCTATATAAGAATAAGAATTATTTTCATAATTAAAAATAATTTCATTATGGTTTAATAATTTGATTTTACTTACTTCCCAATTAATGCTATTATATAAACTGCCAGAGGCTAATCCATTAATTGCATTTCCATAACTTAAGACAGGGTTATTAAAGAAATACTGTGTTCCGTCTGTATCTACAATACTCGGTGTCAAATTTTTCACTGTATTAGGAGCATTAAAGGCATTATTTATAAAATCCGTATTCAATTTAATATTAGACGGAGGAAAAAATAAGGGATTTTTGTTATCTAAAATAAACTTACCTTTAGTTTTAAGAGTACCATAAGAGAAAATATCAGGTTGAGAATCTTCCGGATAAATATTACTTGTATTGTAGAAAGCAAATTTATTTGCATGTGTTTCATATACATTCAAATCAGCCATGTTTTGTGTCGTAGGTACCCAAAGATGGGTATCTTCTTTTCCATACTTTTGATAACCAAAACTAAGTCCTCCAATATCCAAAGCCCAACCTAAACCATATTTTCCGGAAACATCTTCAATCATAATTCCTGAAGCATGATATTTTAAACTTATAGGAATACTTATATTACCTTCCGTAATTGTATAAATTGGTATTTCAAAACCTTTAGATCCTGTATAGTCACTGGTAGGTATTGCATCAAATTTATTTAAAGTATTAGCTTCTGGTGATTTAGGGAAATTTACTTGACTCCATGATGTACTGTAGAGTATGATAAATAATAGTATATATATTTTTTTCATTGTATTGTATTTTATTTTTTAATCAATTTAGCATTCGCAGTTTTCTCAGTATCAGTTTTTACCACAATCAGATATGCTCCCTGAATCAAATTCTGTGTGTTAATTTTTGTAATCTTATTCTTTGTTTTCAGACTTTGTAATTGTCTTCCACCCATATCGTAGAGCGTTATTTCAGCTTCAGACTTCCCGTCACCCAGCTTCCAGCTTCCATCCTCAAACCCAATCTCTACATAACAGTAATCAGATACAGGATTCGGATAAATCTTAATATTTTGTTTTTCTATTAACTGGTCAATCTGTTGATCTCCCAATTTTATAATCTTCCAGTTCTCTTTTCCAAGTTCTTCGGCGCTTGTTCCTGCTAAAACAATCGAACCGTCTTTATTCATCTTCAAATCAGAAAGCCTTTCCTCTTTTTTTCTCGATTCTCCTTTTACATGTTTTCTCCACTGTTCGTTACCATTATTATCGATATAAAGCATCCAGAATGTTTCATCATCTGCTTCAATTCTTCCTTCTGCCTGAGTATAACCTCCAAGTAAAACTCCTTTTGAGTTTTTGCCATCTCTTGTGTTGATCACATTCATTCCCATCAGAATATCACGGTTCTTAAAATTGTAAGATTTCTGCCATTGTTCTTCACCTTTCGTGTTTAAAGAGATCAGCCAAATATCTGTACCTTCTTCAATTCCTACGGTCTTGTTACCAGATTTCTCAGATCTCGATTCTCCGCCGATAATATATCCCGAAGAAGTAAAAGCCATTGTTCTCAAATGGTCATCACCCTTACCTCCGAAATTCTTTTCCCATTCAATCTTATTGTCTTTGCTGAGCTTTATTACCCAGTAATCACCCTCTCCAAAGTTGGGGCTGGATTTTGGATGAGTAATAGGTGATGAGTAATTAGTAATACCCGAAGAATTCCCTTTTGCAGTCGAATTGGCATTACCCATTACCGATTGCTTATTACTCATATGAAATTCAGAACTCCTCGAATAAACTCCCAGTAACGCTCCTCCATCCGGAGTCGGAATCATCTTTTCAACTTCATCCTGACCTCTTCCGCCTAAGATTATTTCTGAAAGTACTTTTCCATTCTTATCAAGTCTTGTAACCGTCACATCTTTAGAGCCGAACCCATTGGCTGCATTCTGAATATTTCCAGCGACCATAAAACCAAAGTTCGCAGTCTGAATCACAGATCTTGCTTCTTCGTCCTGCGATGTTCCTAGAGTTTTTTGCCACAATTCATCTCCGAATTCATTAATTCTAATCAGCCAAATATCAGATCCTCCCTTTGAAGCATCTTTTTTGTCTAAACCTTTTCCAGAAAAAGAAGTTCCTGCTAAAAGAAATCCTCCTTCTTGGGTAGCCACTGTTGCCGATAAAAAGTCATGGTTTTGTCCTGAAAAATATTTTTCCCAGACTTCTTCTCCCTGTTGATTTAATTTAACTAAATGAAAGTCGTAGCCGTTGTTTTGCTTGTTTTCGGAAGTTATTTTTTTAGATTGAATCGAGCTTCCTGTAATAAGATATTGTTGATCGACTGTTGTAGTAACTTGCGAAAGAAAATCCTGTGTGGAAGATTTACTATCTTTCTGCCATACCACATCCTGAGCATATAATACGGCAGTTGTGCATACGAGAAATGCACTCATGTAGAGTTTTTTCATGATTTGCGTTTTTTAATTATTATTTCCCACTAAATTAACTTTTTTTAACAAATTTCACAAACATTTTGATGTGAATTTGACAAACATGCTTATTTATTCTATAAAAATAAGTCTGCGTTGCGACAGAAATTGACGTATTAAAAAATAAATTTGTGTGGCAAAAAAGAGAGAAAGAATAGTGACAGACTTAATTGAACTAAGCTTTGATACTAAAACTAAGTAATTTATAATTATGTTTATTTTTTGGATAATAGAATTTCTAAAACTTACTCAAAACTCCATTTTCAGATGTCATTCCAGAATTTAAACAAATAAGTTAAGAATTGTAATTTTTTATTTTAAACAAAAAAGGATGAAGTTTTAAACCTCATCCTTTATAATTTATGTCTTATAATTTTAAGAATACTGAAATTTTCTTACCGCTTCTAAAGTCATATCGATTTCATTGTCTTTGATCGCATCGCTGATGAAATACGTTTCATAGCCACTTGGCGGAAGATAAATTCCGTTCGTTAACATCTGATGAAAGAAATTATTAAACAGTGCATGATTTGCATTCTGTGCCTCATCAAAATTAGAAACCGCATTGATGTGGAAGAAAACCGACATCATCGAACCTTTTCTGTTGATTCTGTGTTCGATTCCTTTTTCATTTAAAATTTTTCCGATTTCAAAGTCTAAAGTTTCTGTTGTTTTAGCTAATCTGTTGAAAAATTCAGGGTCGTTTTTAATGATTTGCAAAGTTTTTAAACCTGCTCTCATTGCCAAAGGATTTCCACTTAATGTTCCTGCCTGATAAACACCGCCTTTCGGAGCAAGATGATCCATAATTTCGTTTCTTCCTGCAAAAGCTCCTACCGGAAGTCCACCTCCGATTACTTTACCGTAAGTTACCAAATCGGCTTTCACATTAAACAATTCCTGAGCTCCACCAAAAGCCAATCTGAAACCTGTCATCACTTCATCAAAAATCAATAAGGCTCCGTTTTCATCACAGATTTTTCTTAATTTTTGTAAGAAATCGTTTTCAGGAAGTACACAACCCATGTTTCCTGCAACTGGTTCTATAATTACCGCTGCAATTTCACCCTGATTATGTCTGAACAGATCTTCTACCTGCTCAAAATCATTATATCTTGCTAACAAAGTATCTTTTGCTGTTCCAGCTGTTACGCCCGGAGAATTTGGATTTCCAAAAGTTGCTGCACCACTTCCTGCTTTTATTAAAAACGAATCTGAGTGACCGTGATAACAACCTTCGAACTTGATGAATTTATCTCTTCCTGTAAAACCTCTTGCTAATCTGATCGCGCTCATGCAAGCTTCTGTTCCCGAAGAGACCATTCTGATCTGGTCGATATTCGGAACATTTTCAGTGATGAATTTTGCGATCTCAGTTTCCAATTCTGTTGGTGCGCCAAAAGAGAAGCCTTTTTCTGCCTGAATTTTTAATTCTTCTAAAACTTCAGGATGCGTATGACCTAAAATTGCAGGCCCCCAAGAATTAATGTAATCAATATACGTGTTGTCATCGGCATCTGTAAGATAAGCACCTTTCGCAGATTTCATAAAAACGGGAACTCCACCCACCGATTTAAACGCACGAACCGGAGAATTTACACCTCCCGGAATATATTTGTAAGCTTCTTCAAATAAAGCTGAACTTCTTTGGTATTTCATTATTATTTAGTTGATAGTTGATGGTAATTAGTTGATAGCCATTAATTGTCAGTTCTTAAAACTAACAACCATCAACTAAAACCTAACAACTGATTTTAGTTTCTAGGTTTTTTGTCAATCAGATAAATAAGCTGTCCAGCGGATGGTTTTTGACCTTCATCCATTCTGTTTTTAGCGTATAATTTATGGAGTTTGATGCCAAATTTCTGTGCGATATCATACATATCTTCGCCAGATTCAGCTTTGTAGGTTGCAGTATTTCCTTCAGAATTTTTAGATTCCAAGAAAACGACCTCATTTTTCATTAATGCAGTTCCTTCCAGCTCATTCCACTTGGTCAATTTGCTTTCGCTGATTTTAAATTTCTTAGCAATATACTGTACATCAGTATCTTCAGGAATCACAATATATTTTAAACCGCCATTCGGATGGCTTTTAATTAAAATTGAATTAAGAATTTCAGCTTTGGTTTTAATTCTTTCCACTCTCTGCTGTTGTTGCGCATAAGAAGTCGCTTTGTAAGGAACTTTTACAGTAACAGGAGTTGTCGTCTTTTTTGTAGCTTTTGCAGGCTCCATTCTCGCCATAAAAGTACGGTCGTCTTTCAGATCTGGATATTTTTTTAATACTGCATAAAGAACTTCCTTAGAATTTACTTCATCAAACTCATACAACTTGTATTTTTCAATTTTTCCGATAAGAATTGATGCATAACGAGGATTAGTAGCATAACCTGCTTTTTTTAAACCATGCGCCCAAGCTCTGTAATCTTTCATATCAAGATCAAAAAGTTTGGTGTAATATTTTCTTGTTGCCAAAAATATAGAGTGGTCTTCGTAAGATTGTTTAGGATCGTCATACACACGGAAACATTCATTTGGAGCATCATCGGTGTGCTTCATTGTTTTTCCGGTCCAGTCTTCTTTACATTTTATACCGAAATGGTTTTTACCTTCCTGCGCCAAACGGCTTTGTCCGCCACCTGTTTCCAAAAGTCCTTGCGCAAGAGTAATTGAAGCCGGAATTTTATATTTTTCCATTTCTTCAACCGCATATTGAGCAAATTTCTGAATGTATTGATCTTCTGTAGCCCAGGTCTGAGCTGAGAATTTTGATAAAACTAAAAGGCTAATTAGTAAGAAAAGTCTTTTCATGTTTTTTGATTTTTAAAGCCAGACAAGTAATCACTTGCATTTTAAAATTGCTGCATGAGTGCATCATGCTTTTCAGCTTTATATTATTAAATTTCTATTTTGTTTTTCTAAAAGCAAATTGGCGCCTTCTATTCCCTGCAAACCCCCTGTATTAAAACACAGGATTTTGCTTCCTTCAGGAAAATAATCAGCATCGATCATTTCAAAAACTTTCTGCATCATTTTTCCTGTATACACTGGTTCTAAAGGAATATTAAATTTCACTTTAAAATCATTGATAAAACGAACATTTTCATCATTTATTTTACCATAACCGCCAAAAGCAGCATCGGTTAGATAAAAATTTCTCTTAGAGGTTAATTCTGATATTTTGCTTTCTAAAGAAGAATCTTCAACTACTTTAAAACCTATAACTTTCTGATTATCTTCACAAAATTCTGAAATCCCCGCCAAAGTACCTCCGGTTCCAACTGCTGTGCAAAGATAATCAAAATCTTTTGTATCGTTATTAAGCATCATTTTTACGCCCTGAACAGCATTTTTATTGGTTCCGCCTTCAGGAATTATTAATGCTTCCGGAAATTCATGTTGTAAAAATTCGGTCAGTTTTTCTTTATGGCGATATTCTTCACGCGAAACAAATTTTAAATTCATTCCGTTTCTTTTGGCAAAAAGTAAAGTCGGATTATCCCGCCATTTTTTTTCTAATTCTTCGCCTCTTATAATACCTAAAGTTTTAATTCCGAAAAGATTTCCTGCTGCAGAAACTGCGGAAATATGGTTTGAATAGGCTCCGCCAAATGTAATGATTAAAGGATTTTCCGGCAGAGTTTCTAAATAATGATTGATGTTATAAAAAAGTTTCCAGTATTTGTTTCCTGAAATTTGAGGATGAATGAAGTCTTCTCTTTTGATGAAAAGTTTTACTTTTTTATTAATTGGGATTTCCTGAATGGGAATAGTTTCTGTAGGAAGTTGTAATAGCATTTCTTCGTTTAAATGATATTTGTTTTAACAAAATTAGTTTTTTTATTTGAGCTTGTGTAAGTAACACGGATTTTTGCTGAAAATTGGGGATATTGTGTGAAGGTATTTTTAAACCACCCCGGCAAAAATTCTTTGAATTTTTGCCACCCCTCCAGAGGAGGGGAATTTTGAATCGCTAATCTTTTAAATTAAAATATTTTCTGAATGCCCAGAATTTTCTTTTTTTAAGATAATTTAAATCACGTTCCATTGAGTAAGCTTCTCTTTCAAAAGAAATTGCGTGATAGGCTGCATGTGCATTTTTAAGCCTGAAAAAATGATAATAATATTCTGCAACATATAAAATGTAAAAGAAGACAATCAATAACTCTAATTGCTGTCTGATATGAATTTTTTCATGATTAATCAGAACTCTATTCTTCTTATCTTCAGGATTTTTAATGAAAATAAAAGGATAGAGCGTAATGCCGTTTATTTTTGTATTTTTGAGGAGCTTTTGGCACACAATTATCATGATAACAAATATAAAAGTTTTGATTTAACTTATGGCTCTTTTTGAAATCAAAGAGGGTGAAGACTTTTACTATAACGAGCAAGGTTACAAAGTTTTTACCGAAAAATTCCATCTTAAACGTGGACATTGCTGTAAAAGCGGTTGCAGACATTGCCCATACGGATACGATAAGAAGACAGACACATTTATAAAAACCACTAAAAAAAATAAATAAAATGAAGAAATATATTTTTATTTTGCTTGCAGCAAGTTTAGGTTTATCGTCTTGTAGCCCATTTCAGGTACGTTCAGATTATGCTCAAACTGCTAATTTTACGACTTACAAAACATATAAAATCAGAATCGATGATTTGAAACTGAATGACATCGATAAAGACAGAGTCTTGAATGAGCTGTCTAAACAATTGCAGATGAAAGGACTTCAACCGGGAGAAAATCCTGATTTGATTGTGAATGTAAAAGCTAACCACAAAAAAATTACCGATATCAACAGCACAAATCCTTATGGAATGTGGGGATGGGGCGGTGGTTTCGGTTGGGGAATCGGAATGAACAGAACCTGGACCAGCAATTATAATGAAGGTGCAATTATTGTAGACCTTGTAGACTCTAGATCTCAAAAATTAGTTTGGCAGGGAATCGGTAGCGGAATTTCTGTAGACCGACCAAAAGCTAAACAAAAACAAATTCCTCAGATTGTAGCCGAAATTATGGCAAACTATCCTCCGGGAATGAAAAAATAAAATTTTTATTTTAAATTATATTAAAAGTCAACACGAATTTTGTGTTGACTTTTTTTATGCGATATTTCTTGAAATAAATGATGTGAAATTTTACAAAAACTTAACCTGTTTGTGCAAAAGATAATTGCTTTTAAATTTAATAATAATGTAATTTTACATTCACCAAATTGTTTTAATCTTACCAAAAAATATATTATTATGAAAAAACTACTTTTATGTGTAGTATTCTCCCAGCTTGCGAATGCACAGGCTCCTGCAGGGTATTACAACTCAGCGAACGGATTGTCTGGAGCTTCATTAAAAACTGCTTTAAGCAATATTATTACAAACGGACATCAAGACAAAGGTTACAACGGACTTTGGACGGCCCATAAAACCACCGACATCGATAAGAATTACGAAAATGATGGTTCTATTCTTGATATTTATTCAGAAAGACCAACTTCTACAGACCCATACAAATTCACTCCGGGAAGTAATCAGTGTGGCACCTACTCTACTGAAGGAAATTGCTACAATCGTGAACATATCGTTCCTCAAAGCCTTTTCAATGAAGCTTCACCGATGAAAAACGATATTCATTTCATCAGAGCTACTGATGGAAAAGTAAATGGAATGCGTTCTAATTATCCTTTCGGGAAAGTGGGAAGCGCAAGTTTCACTTCTTTAAATGGTTCAAAATTGGGAAGCTCGTCATCTTCAGGATTTTCAGGAACTGTTTTTGAACCCATTGATGAATTTAAAGGAGATGTAGCGAGAATGGTTTTCTATTTTGTGACAAGATACCAAAGCAAACTCTCAACATTTTCTACCGGGAATATGATTGGAAGTTCTGCATTTCCGGGATTACAAACCTGGGAGCTGAATGTTCTCTTAGCTTGGCATAATCAGGATCCGGTTTCGCAGGCAGAAATCAATAGAAACAATGCTTCCTATACTTTTCAGGGAAACAGAAATCCTTTTATCGACAATCCTAGTTATGTAAATCAAATTTGGGGAGGACAGGCTCCAACAACCGATACACAGGCTCCGTCAACGGTTACTAATTTGACGGTTTCAGGAAAAACATCAAACACAGTTTCTCTTACATGGAATGCTGCAACTGATAATGTAGCCGTAAGTTCTTACGATGTTTATATGAACGGAAGTTTAAAAACGAATGTTTCTTCAACTTCAACAACTATTACCGGATTAAATCCTTCTACAACTTATAATTTTTATATTAAAGCTAAAGATGCTGCAGGAAATTCTTCAGCAAACAGTTCTACTGTTTCAGCAACGACGAATGCGGGAACAACCAATCCAAATCCGACAGGTTGTGTAAACGAAACTTTTGAAACAATTCCAACAGCAAGTTCATCATCATATTCAACAAAAACATGGACGAACAATGGAATTACATGGACGGCAACGGATTCAAGAAGTGATCAAACCATTTCCAACAAAGCAATTACCGTAAGATACGGTTCTTTAAAATCGAGCAGTTCTGCAAACGGAATCGGGTCTTTGACGGTTACAACACAACTTAAATTCAGTGGAAGTAATGGAAATTTTACGATTCAGGTAAATGGAGTAAATGTGGGAATAATTCCTTACAGCACAACGGCTACGACGACGACCATTAACAATATTAATGTTTCAGGGAATGTTGTAGTGACTTTAGTGAATAATTCTACAAGCAATCGAGTGGCAATTGATAATCTGAGCTGGACTTGTAATAATTCTGCCTTAAGACAAAGCCAAACGACAAATATTATTGCCGAGCCAAAAGAATTACAGATCTATCCAAACCCTATTACGAATCAGGAAATTTTTGTGAAAGGTGATACACAAAATATCAAAAAAGCGGAAATCTATAATCTGCAAGGGAAAGTAATGCAAACGATCAATAATCCTTTCAAAAACGGAAAATCAATTAAAATAAAAAGCCTTTTGCAGGGAGTTTATATTTTAAAGCTTGATGAATCGAGTCTGAAATTTGTAATTAAATAAGTTTTTAAGTAAAATATTAAAAGAGACTGTTTCAATTTTGAAGCAGTTTTTTTTATATAAGTTTTGTTTAAACTAATTTTAGATTTTACCGCAAAAGAAACAAAAGACAATCATAAAGCTATTTTTAGATAATCAAAGTTCTCAAAAGAATAAAAATCAAAGATTTTTAAAGGTTTTTGTGTTCTTTTTCAACACTAAATAGAAATTTCTAATTCTTTTGTCTCTTTTGTGGTTAAAAAAAAGTTTAAATAAGTTTTATGAAAAACAGATGGTTTTATATATTTTCAATTGAAAATTCTGTGGAATAGGAAACTGAAAATTCTTTGTAAGAATATACTGCATTTAAAGATTTGATCATTCCATCGTTTTTAGAAACCGTTACATTTCCTGTGAAATTATTTTGGTTTTCTTCTTTATTTTTTAAGATTTGATGTAATAAAACGTCTTCTTTGCTGTCAGTCAATTTTGCAGTTTGCTGAACATTTAATAAGATTTTATCTAAATTCAATTCAAAGAAAGACTTCCCGTTTTCAAAAGGATCTCGGAAAGATGAAAAGTAGTTTTTCAAAAACCAATCTTCTTTCATTTTCTGATCAAAAATATCAGGATTTAAGATAACATATTCAAATTCTTCAAGATATATTTTAGCATATTTGTCAGGGAAAAAATCCAGTAATTTTTCTTTAACCTGATTAAAATTATTTAAAGTTTCTTTCTTTAAAGCAGTTCGCAAAATCTCGCCTTTGGCGTCCACAAATACTTCAATCGGATATAAAGATTTCATACTTTCAATCGCCAGACTTTCCATTTTTGTATCATTCCGGTTTGAAAACTGATCTTTCGTAAAATGAAAAAGATGTTCACCCAATTCATTTTTTCTCCATTCTAAAGATGCGATATAAGAAAAACTTTTTTCAACGACTTTACCTTCTGCATTGGATGATTCTTTAATTGTAGTTTTAAATTTTTCGTTAAAACCAATCGGATTAAAAACGATTTTCGGATTTAACTCCAGGCTTTTAAAAGGGGCATCATTTTTATCATTATAGGCTTTGATTTTCGTAAAATCGGGTAACAACAGTTTTTTTCCGGGAATCAAATCATCAACAATAAAATCTTCTTTCAGGCAATGTTGATTGTGAAATTCTTTAAGATAAACAGAATTTTCAAGCCTGATTTTTTCAGCAATATTTTCGAGGGTATCTCCGGGAAGTATAAAATGGATCATCATGTTTTTATAAATGCCTTTATGATAGTGTGTTTATGAAAAGAGAACATTAATTTACTAATTATTTTTAAAACTAAGTTTGATTATTTAGCTTTTTTGTAATCGGCTTTCTAAGTTTTTTAGATATTTAGTTTAATCTCTGTTATTTCTTTTTCTTTAGCTTGTAGGTAGTAATTTCACCTGTAGTTTTATCAAGTAAATCGCTGGTCAGAATAAAGTCATCATTTTTTCTTATGATTGAAAATTTTGAATTGCTGTTATCTTTTTCTTGTAGATTGATTTTGTTTGGATTACTATTCAAAATAATCAGATCTTTGTCTAAAATCTCATTATAGCTATCTAATCGAAAGGTCGCTTTATTATCTTTAATATCAATGTAAATCATTGCATATGCACGTGGATCTGCAGATTCTTCTTTGATCCGAAGAAAATTGCATTCATATTTCCCATTCCAGCTTTTAGTTATTGTACCATTTTTTAATATGAAATCCCATTTTTTTAAAACTTTATCTTTATCTAAAAATAAGATTAAACATCTGTCTTTCTGATCTTTTATTTCGACTTTATTATTTGCAGAATTATAATCAGTAAATTTGAATACATCAACTATTTTATATCGTTCCTGATCTTCATTTGACACCAACTTTTCTATACTGAACAAATAATTCTCTTCATTATTTCTTTTATAAATAGAATACGTTAAACTGTCATTTTCATGTATTTTACCTGACTTAATGAAAGTATAGGTATTGAGCTCATCACCCGAATAAAATTCTTTCCCTACATAAAGCTCATCCTTATTCTCTATTTTACTAGTTTCTTTAGGAAAAGTAGCTTTCGCAGGAGATACTTCTTTCGTATTTTGTTCTTTACAATTGATGAAAATTAGGATTAAGAAAATCCATTTCAGATTCATTATTATTTTCATATTACTAATAAAAAAATCCATATTTAATTTCTGATTTTAGACTGCTTATTATATATTTTAGTGCATTTCTTTTTTGTGTTGCCTATTACTTTCGAAAGTTCTGTTATGGATTTTTTCAAATCAACATTTATATTTTGACTGCACTTTTCCGTGTAACCATCCTGCCACGATTCAGATTCACTTTGAATTTTTTTTAAAATAAACTTATTATTTATACCCGAAACCCAATAAGTATTCTGAAGATATCCTCTATCCGGAAATTGGGTAATAATTTCGAACCCTTCTTTCGTCTCTTTAATATCAGTTATCTGATTGCCACCGTCTTCAGAAAAGTTAGTCGATTTTAGAGCCCAATTATAATTCCCCCTTTTATCTCCTAAAAATAACAATAATTCATCTCCCAAATAACGATTATGACTCACAATTTTATCTTTAATTCCATCTTTATTTACATCAAATATTTTAATGAAATAATTTGCATTGTTAGTATATTGATTAAGATGTATTGTTTGGATCTTTTCAGTATTATTGGCTTCTACTCTATCATTTTTCAGAATTGGCTTCTTTTGACAATTGGCAAGTAAGAAAGAAAATAGTAATACTAGAATGGTAATTTTATTCATGATGTGTTTCGTATTTTCGTGATTAGTTTTCTTGATTGGGAGTTTTATTCACACCTGTGTCTAATTCTGAAATACTACTGAGTGGATTTATCCGTCCATCAGTTCTTGCACTCATTGTCTTTTCAAAAATATCACAAAGGCTTTTCTTCATAAAAAGTTTGCTTCCATTTATTAGAATTTTGTAATTGAACCTTGAAGTTAACTTGGCTGCAACAGCCACTCAAATGTAAAAATGTCAAAGTTTTATTTTTAAAATCTATATTTCTTGGAAAAAATTTAACCTGGTCTGTCAAGTAATGGTCAATTTTGAACTTTCCGTTTTTATCCTGAATAAAATATTCATATAGTGTTCCTGCATTTCCACCCACATAGTTTGCAATAACGAAATCTTCTAAGCCATCGAAATTGATATCAACAATTATAAATTCCGGTAAGTTTTGCTTATTGATCTTCTGATTTATACCTGGATCATTAAAAAAAGAAACTGCCTCTTCTGGTGCAGAATAAATATATTCAGGATTAAAACTAATTAATTGATTTTGAGTACTTTTATCAATTATTTTTATTTGGAGTGCTTTCGGCTTCTTTTCTTCAGTAAAGGAAACTGTTTTAATAAAGTAAGTAAAATTAGCGGTTTTAAATAGCTGTTTATCATCAGTTATTGTACGAAGCTGATTCTCTTTTCCATTGACGCTATTTTGTTCATTTTTAGAATTCAACTTAAATGTCCATTTTTTTACAAGTTTTTTATCCAACAATAAATTTAAAGTTTTGTGATCAGAAAATTCTTCAATTTTCACATCAATATTTTTCGATTTGAGATTAACGGTATCCATAATTCGATACTGTGCAACATCCGGATTTTGTAAAAACTTATGAACTGCAAATATATAATTATCACTATTTGTTATATTATATAAACCATACCATATACTATCAATAGCAGTTTCTTTGAACTTTAGGGTTTTTACGTCAACAAGTTCTGTCATTTCGTTAAATTCTCTATTGATATAGATATCATTTTGTCCCTTTGTTCTTTTAACCTGTTCTATTGAGTTAACTTTGGTTTTTTCGGCATCAGTTAATGTTTTGTTGGTATTTTTACCACAAGATGAAAAAGTTAATAAAACTGACAGTATATAGATATAGGTTACTTTTTTCATATTAAATTCCTGTTTGTGTGGTCTGATCTGGATTAATATTTATACAACTTCATCTATATTTTTTTCTATTTCTTTTTGTGTACGAATGAGATTCAGAGATTTGAATTATTCATCTTCATATTGATTAAAACCTAACTGCTATAATCATCACAATTTACTTTTTGAAATTTCTCAGGTTGTATTGTATAAATACTCTTCACATCAGTTTCAACATACTTTAAAGGAAATTTACCTTTAAGTACTTTCATTTCAAACAAATTTTTAATTACATACATTGATCGTGAATTGCAATTACAAAGCGTTGTAAAATCTAAACCATATTTCTCAAATAGATTTTTTTTCTTGTCATTCACAATAGAAATTCCGGTAAGTTTCAGTTCTACTTTACCATTTTTTTTATAAAAAACTTCCTTATTATCTTATCTTTTGATATTTCTGATTCTGTTATCCTTAATAAAGTATCTACCTAATCTTAAATATAACTAATAAATGATTTATTTGATTAGCGCTTAGTTATCTGTTTTGATAAATCTTATTCACATTTTTTGAGAATAACTTCTTCATTATTAGTTTCCTGCTGAAAACTATTTTCTTTAAACTCTCTTTTTTTTGTTTTTTTATTATAAAATCCATACCAATAGAAATGATATGTTTTATCATCAATCATTTTGATATAAGCAATCGGTTCATCATTTATATATTCTTTCCAATTTAGATTCCTACCGATATTTCCTATATCTTCAGGTATTTCTTTTAGTTTATACGAAATACCATTCTCAAAATCGAACCTTTTAAGCTCTGTCATATCAATATAAATTTGATTATACAGAAGTATCAATGAAGCATCCTTTCCTTCTATAGTTAAACTACCAACTCCATTTTCACAGTTTACCATCCATCTTCTATCAATTTGATATTGAATTTTTGAAGTTTTTATATCATCTTTTAGAATTGATCTCTTTTGGCAATTAAAAAATACGAAAGAAAATAGTATTACTAAAATATTAACTTTTTTCATGATTTAATTTCATATTTTTATGTAAGATTTTCAAAATTCTATTCTATAAGCTTCAAATAGAATTTAAACTTTAGCTGGGAAAATATTTTAATCTATTGATTTAGTGGCTTCAATAAAACCTTTATCTTTAGTCTCATAAATCTTCAAAACAGTATTTCCGCCTTCTGATGTAATATTGATTGTAATTAAATCTTTTTTTATAGAATATTTAACTTCTGGTGTTGATAAAGTAGAATAAATTGTATCTTTTTTGGGTAATGCTTTTAATAAATCATCTTGCTGAAATTTTCCGGCAATTTGAGAATATAAAAAATTAAAATCTTTTACTCCGGAATACTCACAAATTTCCTTGAAAGAATAATTATTGTTTTCTTTTCTATAGCATTTTATATTATTTTGATTAGTATTATTCGAGTTTATCTTTACCAAACCACATAGTTTAGAAATATCGTTTTTTTCTAAGATTGCTATGTCGTATTTCAAAAGTTCCGGACTTTCAGGATCATTTGTAATATCTTGTAACTTCTTTGTCAATGGAAAAAACTCTAACCATCCTACTGAATTTTCTGAAAGTTTTTTTTCAGCAGGATTTTCCGAAATATCATTGGAAACATAAAGCTCAATGGAAACTTTCTCAGAGGTTAAGTTATTAATTCTGATCTGTGTATTTTTAAAGTTTTTAAGAGCTAATGCATTACTAGATTTTACAATATCAATAATAGCTTCTTCACAGCTCTTGTAAATCTTATTATTTTGAATTCCTTTTTCTTGAACTGTTTGATTATTAACTAACAATGTTTGATTAGGTTTCTCTTTACATGCAAAGAAAAATATGATTATAATGAATGTTAATAGTTTTGTCATTAATTGCATATAATTTCTTTAACATTTTTCTAATAAAATTGGATTTTCTCCATCACTTTCTCTAATTAATGAAAAATCTTTGCCAGTATAATCTATTTTTTGTTTTTTAATATTGTATAGGCCTTCCCAATGCAGTTCTACTTTACCATCTTTTTTTATAAAAAACTTCCCTATTATTTTATCTTTTGATATTTCCGATTCTGTTATTCTTAATGAAGTATCTACCCAATCTTTTTGGTCAGCTATTTGTTTAAATTTTAAAATATATTCATTCTCAAATCGCTTTTCGACTTGCACTTTTATATATATAGAATTTCCGTACAACGATATCAAACCTTCATCTTTATTTATATTAAAAGTTGTAAGTCCATTGTCACAACTCACTGCCCATGATCCTTTTAAATCCGAAGGATAAGTTTTTTCTTCTTTTATGACTACATGATTCTTTATTTTATCACTTTTCAAAATTGATTTCTTTTGACAATTAAAAAATATGAAAGAAAATAGCATTACTATAATGTTAATTTTATTCATGATGTATTTCGAATTTTTATGTAAATTAAAATCCAATATTTAGTCACAAAAACATATTCTATTTTAGTTATAGGTTATTCAATACATTTCTTTAATATAACATGATTATTAGATTTATTATTTGAAAATTGATTAATTAAGTGTGTTCTTTTTTTCATATTAATATTATATAGACCATACCATACTAACTCAATTTCATTATTGTTTTTAACTAAAAGTTCACCAATCTTTTCATTTTTTGATATGTTTTTATCATCTATTATATTTTCAGAAGCCAATGGAGGCGACATATCCTGCGAGAGATATTTTATATCATATGATTCTTTTGTAATATTCCTTTCCAATAGTATATCTACAAAAACTGCTGGAGGTGACAGAGCCAAAGTACCAGATAATTTACCTTTGTTAGATGATATATAAAGTCCGTTGTTATTAATCGAGCAATTCAGTTGCCATAAACCTATAATATTTTTATTGTCTGATTGTACTTCTGCATAAGATTCTTCTTGATTTTTATTTTGAGCAAAATACGATGGAAAATTAGTCTTAAAATATTTTGATTCCAGTATCCTAGGAAGAATATTTGATAATTTTTGCTTAATTAATTTCCATTTATTTTCCTGATTATCATAATAATAAATTTCAGCATTTGTTCTATCATCCAAATACACACTTTCACTTGAACATCCAGCATTCGATTTCAGAAATTTTGATGGAACATAGTAACAGAAAATTGCATAATCCTTACTACTCTCATTTATTTTCTTTTCAATTATTTTGCTTTCCGTTTCAAAATTTATTTTATCAATATCTTTATTTTTGAAATATTGATTTCTCCAATAATCTTCTAATGCTTGAGTTTTTGGAATATAATGAATTGTGAAATAGCTATCTGTGCAATCTAAGAATGTTTTTATAGGATGATCTGCAGGAGTAGATTCATCAACAATCATAGTGTATTGAGCTCTATATTTTTTATCAAAAAAATTAATACTTGCGGTGGTCTGTCTAGTTTTTTTTGACACTGCATAATTTTCTTGTGCATCTCCCTTACACGAAGAAAATAAGACTAAAATTATTAAGAAAAATTTATTTAATTGCATTCCCATTTTGATCAAATTTTGTTTTCATGTAATCTCCTGTCTGTAATAACCACTAAATCTGCTCCATTAGCACATGCATTAATGTGAACAGAAATTCTTTGCCAAGAATACTATTTAGTAAGCTTTAATTGGATGCTTTTTCAATTGAATCAAAAAACAAATTTTAATCTTTAAAACCAGTATTAATTTTTATTTTTCAACTTTTTCAGAAATGATTCATTAACATCCTGAAATTTGATCTTACCGAGATTCTTTTGAGTCCAGACTTTAGAAGGTAATTTTTTATCATGATTGCTTTTATCAAAATATTCTTCTCCATATTTATATAAAAAGATTTCATTATTTTCTATCTTAAAAGTAGTAAAACCATTTACTAAAACATTGTAATCATAACATGTCTGTGCTTCAATGGTAAAGTAGTTATCTTTTACAACGATATTACTAAAGCCCTCAGAAGCACATGTATTATCTACGGAATAAATCAAGTTATTATTTTCTTTCCATAATTCAAATCCGCTGTTAGTGCCCTTAAAAATTTTGATTGGCAAATCGAAATGTTCCTGATCAAATTTATCATTTAAAGATGTGTTTTTATATACCTCAATCTTATCTTTAATACCATCTCCATTTAAATCATGGATAATCTCCTGAACTGTCGCCACAGAAATTTTACTTTCTGGTGAATTTCCTTTCGCAATACTTTTAACTAAATCTTTTAAATCAATTCTTTGTTGTCTTTTTAAGTTCTTCAATTCCATATCCGGTTGTGTAGTTTTTCCTTTAAAAAAAACAAAAGGTAACTCTCGCTGATTATCAGGCATCGTGTGATCGTCATCTCTCGGATAATTATTATCTAAAGAAACCAATAATTTTTTATCTTGATCAACAGCTAATTCTTTAATATCATTGGGATAAGCCCAAAAATTCTTATCTCCGTATCTCTCATCTTTCAATCCTGGATTAAAATATAATTGCAGAATCTCGTCATTATTTTTAATCTTATAAATTGCATAATCTACCCCATCTTCATATCCTTGTGCTCTTATGACCTCTTTTTTATTATCATCATCTAAATCTGCAAACCATTTATAATTAATGGAAACAAAAGGATAAGAAAATTCATGAATAAGATTTCCATTTTTATACCAATATTCAAAATATTTCTCAGAAAGCGAGTCGACTGCGGTAACAATCAATTCGTCGTCAGGATCATTATCTATATTAATTTTTTCCTGTTTTTCAATTTTTAATTTTGAAGGAATATTTTTTAATATATCGGTTTTAACTTTATTAATCATTACCTTCTGATCCGCCTGTTTATTCTGTTTACAGGAGAAAAATATTGAGAAAAGAAAAATGCTGTAGAATATTTTTGAATTTATCATATTAAGTTCCTGTTTGAGTTGTTTGGTCTGGATTAATATTTACAGCCCTTCCTAATTCGGGAATTTCTGTAAGCGGACTAAATGAAGGTTTAGACATTTTTGCTTTTCTGACTTCAAAATGTAAGTGAGCCATTTTTGCAGCCTGACCATTAGCATTTCCTGTCTGCCCGGTTTTACCAATAGGATCACCGGCTTTCACCTCACCCGTGACATATTCTGAAAGGTGACAATACATTAGAAAATATTTTTGACCTTTATAATTACCTTCTAAAAAGATTCGATGTCCATATCCGGTAGGATCTTCCTGATATGTGATTGTTCCGTCAATAGAAGCGTAGATAGGTGTACCAACAGGGGCATAAAGATCTAATCCATCATGCTTTCCTCCGGTTCTACCATGGAAATCACTTTTACCTGGAGACCATTGTGTCTCTGAATACCAACCTCTTAAGACCATCGTGTCTAAAGGTTGATGCCATGTAGAATCTTCTTCACTACCACTGCATTCTTTAACTTTAAAAATAGTTATCATTCTTTGTAAATTTTGCCACCTATCTTCACGAGAAGGCGTACTTGGATTAACTATATCTACAATTGCATCAAAATTAGGTCTTTCTACACCTTTATCTGCTTCCGTCTGACAACCATAATCCTCCCAATATGCCATACTAGCAACTGTTCCTTCATTAAGATTATTAATATTATTTGCATCGATATCAATTCCAAATTCCGGGTAATCGTTATCTATTCTGGTATTTATTCTGTTGTATTTATTTTTAAATGTGATTTGAATGATTCCACGGCCTCTGTACTTCCAGCCGTCACCACTTGCAACATTTCCGTTACCTCCTCTATTCGCGTATGCAATATTTGCAATCATTTCAGGATTTGATCTGTAATTATTCTGTGCACTTCTACCATATTGATATGCAAGATTATTTGGTGCACCATTTAATCTTCCTGTAGTACTGAAATTTGCGAAATGTCTTGGAAGTTCTTCAGCAGGATAATCTAAACCTTCACCATTTCGTACGTTTATAGATTCACCAACTTCCTGTAAAACCTGAGCAAAAAATTGAGCTTTTTGTCTACAAGTATTAAGTCCAAATTTAGAATTAGCTCCGTTAAAAGCATCCATCAATTGGGTCTTTCTATCTTCAGCAGCAGATGGAAATACCTGAGTTAATTCCTCTATTGTTAGCACTCCACATCTTGGACATTTTGTAGCTACCTCAAAATAAGTCCCATCCGCTTTCAAAAATTCTTTATCATGTTGTTTTTCGCCTTGAGCTTTAGCTTGAAGATAAAGAAGTTCTTTTTCTTTTTTATAAAGCTTAAATTTAATTGTTTGGTCTTTCTGATATGTTTTTATCTCAAGAGCTTTTTCAATATCATCAATGTAAGCAGTTTTACCATCAGCTATTTTTTCATTGTTCGTATTTCCATTTTTTGCGTTTTTCAAAATGGCTTCTGCCACTCTTTTTTTAGAATTTTCATCGATGACTTTATTTTCACCTCCAAATTTGTAAGTGTATTCCCCATCTTCTTTTCCTCTGGAAACCTTCTCCTTCCATTGCTTGAGTTCATCATCCGATTTCGGTCTCAGATGAACAGGAATTTTCACCATTCCGTTTTCTATTTTCCCTGTGAACTCACTTTTTTCAGTTCCCGGAACTTCTCCTGTGGTCGGAGTAGCCTGATCCATTTGTTCTTCACTAATTTCTAAGATGGGTAGAACAGCTCCTGCAGAACCTTTAATTAATCCATCTTTTTCTTTAATGATAATTGTAGCCTGTTTGTCACTTAGACCTGAACCTGCTGTTTTTGCCACCAAATATAATTTTGTGTCTAAAGGTGCAGAGGTAATTTTCTTTAATTCGGCTCCCAGTTTAAAGGTTTGGAAACTTACTTTTTCATCTTTATTGTAAACCTCTTTGGAGAGAGCCTGTTTAATAGCTTCCAGAGTTGTATATTCTTTTTTGTCTGCCAATGCTTTTACAGCAGGCTTTCCTAAAATAATTTTTGCGATTTTTTCTTTTTCTGCATCAGTAGCCGTTTTATTTCCGTTGCTTCCAAACTGATATTCTAAAGTTCCGGCAGCTTCACCAGTTTGTTTAGTGTATTCTTTTTTAGCAAAATAAGCATCCAATAATTCTTCCACCGAAGAATCTTGTACAATACTTACTGTTTTCCCTTCATTAGCTTGAGGAGTTGATGGTTGTTCAGCCTCAATTGTTCCTTGAGCCTCCTGATAATCGTGCAATTCTCCTTCAGACGCGTTGGGATTCTGACCAGCAACTCCCCTTTCTTCCATCTGTGATGCCGGTTTTTCTGCTGCAGGAGAATTTTCGGCTCTGGGTTGCGTATTATTTGATGGAGTTTCAGGTGTTGATTGAGGCGGAGGAGTAGGATTATTGGTCGGTTGTTGTGGTCTTAGTTGAGGAGTTGGAGCAGGAGCATGCAAAGGATTGTTCACATTGACATTATCTGTTGCGTGTTTTTTGTGAGAAAAATATTCTACCGTAACATAAAACTCAAGTTGTTTGGGATCTGTTTCTCCCTGCATCGCCTTTTGCATCAAAGCTCGGGTGAGCATAAACTCAGCTGTAGCAACACCACTTCTGTCTACGGTGACTTCTTTAGTTTCAATTAAAAGGTTTTTTGCATCATGTCCTTCGCCTGTGGCATCATCTTCCCAAAGAGTAAACTTTAATTTTTTACCATTCAAATTCACACATTGTGCACGAGCTCTCATTTTCTCTGTAAAACTGAACACCGTTCCCGGTGAATCGTCTACATACTGAAGTTCCACTTTTTCAATTTTCGGAACGACTGCAGGTTGAGGATTAATTTCAATTGTTGACGCACCTCTTCCTTCAGGTTCAAAAAGATAGGCTTCTAAACGATAGGTATGCTTTTGTGCAACCTCTCCGAAAGTAAAATTCCCAACACCCGTTTTTTTGATGTTGGTGGATGTAAATCTTCCGTTGGATCGCTTTTTAAATAATTCCCAAATAACATTTGCCGGATTCCTTTGGTTTTGAGGAGTGGAAGGATACCAATCTGTAACAGTATACGTAACGGCTTCCCCCACTTTTGGTGAAGAATTTCCGGATATTTTTGAAACTCCTTTTTTAGACATTTCAGGAAAGTTTAAAGATTAATAAGCGTCGATTTCGCTTTCCATTGCTGTTTCTTTAAAGTCATTCACATCCACAAGAGGATTTACATGTCTGATTACTTTTGCATCAGCATTTTTTACATTCTTTTTACTCATCTCACCACGCTGTCCGTGATCTTTAATCGTAATTTTCCCACCCGTTGCACATTGAAGTTCCGAAACTTCTGTCACACACTTTTTACCCATCACCAAAACTTTTTCGTAAGTTTTCTGCCATTTTCCGGCAGGAGCATAAGCGCACGGAAGATATCCTCCCGAACTGGGTTTTAATTTACATTTTCCAAAACTCGGACCTGGTGGATCAAACTGAAGGTCATCTTCTGTAACAGCTAAATAATCTGAATTTCCGGCAGAATCATTCCAGAAATGTTTGTTGTGAGCATTAACGATATGCTTAGGAAACTGATCTCCCTGGTTACACTGGCAAGTTCCTTTTTGAACGACGAAGTGTTTACCATCATGAGATGATGATTGAGTAGACATAATGTGAGATTTGGTACTCAAAGATAACAAAAAGTATTCTAACATAAAAAAAACGGAAAATTAATTCTCCGTTTTTTTATTATGTCATAACTAATTAATGTTGAGTATATTCCGGTTCCTCTACAGGAAGCATTGTTGGCATAAAATATTCATTAAGCCAATAAAATTCCTGCCCGTTTTGTTTAATTTTTACCGCAGGATTATTCCTGTAAGTAAGCATTCTGTCTGCAAGATCTTTGTAATATTTAAAATAAGTTCTTGCTTCTTCATTGGTGATAATATTAGATTTTTTCCAGCCCGCAAGCATGTATTTAGACATTTTTTCTTCATCAGAATTATCAAAACCTGTACTTACTCCCACTGCGTAAGACATCGGCTTCTTATACAATTCTCCTTTGTCTAAAAATTTCAGCGTTGGATTATATTTCTTTAATAATTTAACATATTCTCTAATTGCTCTTCCCTGCTTAAAGTCTGTTCTTGCTGCACCTGTATTTTCATAAACTTCTTTATAGAAAGCTTTTAACTGATCATATTCACTCTCAGAAACAAGAATACCTTTTTCCATATTCTGTTTGTAATCCATCAATTCTTTAGGAATATATCCTTTCGCTAAAAACGGATTTCCATAGTTGATCAACTGCGCTGCAATTCCTGAAGGAACCGGATTCGTCAATCCCGGATACAAGTATTTATATTTAAAATCTACCTCAGTTTTGCCTGCACCCACTGAAGAATGGAAGCGTTCATTTAATGACTTATCTATCATTTCATTGTCATAAGTAACCTGAGCAATGAGACTATCTACAGATTTTACCAAGAGTCCTGGTGCGGTGATGTCCCCTTTTTTAGGGAAAATAACAAATCCTTGAGCCATACTCTGTTTAGGGAAATCTAAAGAAAAGAAACCTGCATCACTTTCTATTAAACTAAAGTTATTCTTGTTTAAGACGTCACTTTGATTAATAATTTTCTGTTTTTTTAATTCTGCAACATTTTTAGCCGTATTGGTCACGATATTCTCTGATATCAAAACAAAATCGTTGTAAGTATCGGAAGAACGAGCATTAGTTTGGAACATAATCAACCTTGCCTGAGCTTGTGTTAATGAGCCAATAACGCCATACATATTTCCGCTTCTGTTAGCGGAAGTACCAATTGTAACTACAATATTAGCTTCGTCCGGAACACCAGAAAGTAAATTTCCAGCAGCAATCAGACCTTCATTTACCGGCTGATTTCCAACACTACTAGGACAATTCATTTCATTCATTTTATCTTCAATAAAACTCATTACTTTGTTGTAATCTTTACTTAAAGGTGACGGAATTACATTTTCTCCACAAGAATTGTTTTTATAAAGAACCACACCGTATTTTACAGAATTAAAATAAGAAGGCTTTTCAAATTTTAACTGAAGATCCTGTAAAAGTGAACTTACAATGGGAATGTAAGGTCTATTTGCTTCACTTATATCCAGAACAAAAACAATATTTATTTTCTTGTTTTTATCAATTATCTCTTTGTAGCGGTCAAAAATAATAGGTTCTCCCAAGACGTTCTTAACAAAGTTTTTACTGTAATCTAAAACATTAGTAAAATATTTAGTTTTAAGATCAGGTTTTGCTTCTTCATTTAAAGCCAATGTTACAGGGAAAATATTTTCAAGAGGCGGTCTTTGATTAACATCCGTCAACAAAACAGCAGTACGGTTTTCTTTATCCTGAGCTCCCGGAGAACCTTCATGAATTCCTAAAGTACTTTCTTTAATACCTGTTGTGTTTTTCATTTTTACAGCAGAACGTTCACCCCAAGCTGAAACAACATTAGAACTCACCCAACCATACAAACCTGTACTGATACTGTCCATATCGATTCTCGGTTTTTTCCCAACCAGAAAACGTTTGTTATTTTCTGCCTGTTTGTAAACGTAAACCATTTGACCATTCGGGATTTTTACATTTGCAGCTTCAATAAGACTTGGAGAATTAAAAACCATGATAGAATCGTTCTTATAATACCTCTCTGCACTTTTAATAACATCAGGATTATTGGGAACTACCGCTACTCTTACCGGATAACCTGTTTTTTCGCTTTTCAAAGAATTACTCCAAAGCAAAAGATCAGATTCGGGAATCCAGCCGTAGGTTTTTATCGATTTCGACGAGATTTTTTTCATTAAAGCATCAGGAATATATTCTGCTACTTTTACCATTCCGTCTCTGTGTTTTAAAACCATTAAAGGTTCTAAAAATTTCACTTCTTTATATGATTTTTCATCATTTTTATCGAGATAAGCTGTATTTCTTGATCGGTCTGAAATAACGATCCAAGGAGCTGATTTTTTTGGAAAACCATTAATTACAGGAGCATTATCAATTTGCCCATATTGTTGTGGTTCAGGAGTTTTTTTTGATGGCAATTTTACCTGACAACTCGTCAGCAAAACTGAAAGCCCGATATAATAAGCCGCTAGAGGAAATTTATTTTTCATCTTAATTTTCTTTATAATTGGTGTGATGCCCGATAAACGAACAATTTATTATTTGCTTTGGTTGATGTCAACTTTGGTTACACAAGTCATACCATCATCAAAATTCAATTTTACAGTCTGTATCACTGTATTTTTATCAAACTGAAGACCCGCACAATACAGATAAAAATTATTGACTTTGCTGTCGCTAACTTTTACAATTGCATTCTCGTTATTACACAGATAGGTTTTCAAAAGATAATTGTAATGCATATTGAAGCTGTTACCATTGGCAATCTGCTGCAAGTGATATTTAAAATCATTATCTTTTTTCGCATACAGTTCGTCTAACGTAGGCTCTTCGTCCTGCATAGAATTATAGGCTGGTAAGATTTTTATACGGTGTTCAACAGGTTCCAAATCTTTTTCGGTATACAATGTAACCGTATAATCTCCAGGTTTTTGAAAGGCATAAATAGCCAGTTTGTCTTTAGCATCAATCTTACCGGTTTCTCCAAATCTCCAGGTAAACTGTGTAGCATCTGAAAGCGCACGGAATTGTATGTTTTCATACTGCATTGCCTGAGTTTGGGCATCAATCTTCGTTACTCCGGCTGTACTGTCTTTAGGTTTGGGTATTCCTCTTGGGGAAACCATAATCGGGAAAGATTTAGAATATTTATTATCAATAATCAAGGTCACGTTGTAATAACCCGGTTTACTGTAAAAATGAATTCCTTTGTCTTTGTCTGAAGTTTGCCCATCTCCAAAATCCCATTTTTTGAATTTCGCAAATGGTGTTTTATCCTGAAATCTTAAAGTATCACCTGTAAAAAGCGAAGACGGGAAAACAACTCCTTCAATATCACTCTCCGAATGAATGACCTTTTTTTGCAGCCACAATGCGACGAGTGCGGCAATAAGCAATGTGGCAATTACACCAATAATGATGTTTTTCCTGTTTTTTTGAAAATAATTCATAGTAAGTTTTTGTGATGTGTTTTGTATATTTTTGGTGTTATCTTGGGTTTAAAGCATTATTCCGATCTCTCAGAGTCTGGCTTTTCTCTTTGTATCCTAATTGACAGTCTTCAAACTGTTTTTCGAATGTTTTCGTCGTTTCATTCATTTTCATGATTCTTTCTTTGTCTACCATGTTCATTTTAAAGAATTTTCCTATTTGTGGAAAAGCCATTTTTCGGGAATCGTTGACAACGACATTCTGAAACGTATTGGCTAAATCCTGCACTGCATATTCAGCATCATTTCTTTCTACAGGTTGCTGAATTTCTACAGACAATCTGTTAACTCTCGCCGAAGCGGTATCTATTAATTTTAAACCAATTTTTTGCTGCTGATCAAACTTCACTTTCTGATCCAAAATCTGTAATGAATTGGTATCTGCCTCAGAAAACGGTGATGCAAAATCTTTTAGAAAAATAACTCCCAGAAAGAAAAGCGCCACGATAAGCATTAATATGAGATAAAAAAACTGATAATGTTTTTCTTTTTTTGATAATGTAACTTGTCCCTGCATAATTTCTAAACTTTAAAATAAAATTATCTTCTTCGTCCTGTAAAATTTCTGGTAGGATCTATTTTCATCTTGCTGTTAATCTGATTAGATTTCCCCTGACATTCCTGAACATTACGAATCGCAATCTGTTGTTTAAAAGAGACATTGAGGATTTGGCTTTTAAGATTAAGCATTGGCTTAATTTTCTGCATTAAAACTGCGTAATGTTTTAAATTATGAGCACTGTCGGCTGCCATAAGCTGTTGAGCTTCGCGAACGTTGTCGAGAATGTAAGTACGTAAATAGTTATCATTATAAGCTTTGTCAGAATCCAACAGCTCCATTCTTGCGTAAATACTGTCAACATGAATACGAAGAAGGTTATCTTTAGCCAAAAGGTCCCGGTATGCACGTACTTCTTCATCAACACCGGCAAGCTGCCTGTCGTAACTCTTAAAAAAGAAGAATACACTGGTAAATGAGATTGCAGATAATATAACGAATGAAAGTATAAACTTCCATATACCTAATCTTACATCAGATTTGTTTAATTTTTTTTCTCTACTCGTAGACATGTTTGTGATTTGGTTTGGATTGTGAAAATAGGAAAAAAAATATTTATGCACAAAATTAAATTCAATGCATACAATACTATTTACAATTTTTTAATGTAAAGTTTAATTTTCAGATCCGAAAGATTTTCTTATTTTAGTCAGCAGAATTTTATTTTGCCATACCAAATCACGAAAATAAAATGAGTAAGTTACTGACCAATACGGTAAGATTTTCTATTGCGGACAGCGATTTTTATTTTAAAAAAATAATGATCAAAACGCTTCTGGAAAACCCATTTAATATGCTGCTTAATGACTGCAACAACGGTCATGAGCTGATTAACCGAATCTACAGGAAACAGGAAGATGTCTTTATCATAGAGCTATTTATGCCTGTTCTCAGCGGTATTGAAGCCATAAAATTTATCCGAAAAAACAATAGTGAAACACCGATTATCACCTATTCCGGAACGTATCAGGAAGACATGGCAGAGATTTTAGAGAAGGTTCCCAATATCTATTACTGCCAAAAAAACAGCAATATTATAAAAGACATCATCAAAGGACAAATTACCTCTCAAGATTTTGATTATCAAGCTTATTCCGAAAACTGGAAACAACAACCTTTGGCTGTGCAGGAATATATGAACCGTCAGAAAAAAAGCCAGGAAGAACTTTCATCAACAGAAATTCAACTGATGAAATTTTGCTATGAAGGCTTCAGCAATAAAGAGATTGGCGAAAAGCTCAATCTGAGCACACGTACCATCGATACGTACATCAACAGACTTACAGAAAAGCTCGGTTTAAAAACCAAACTGCACCTCATTCGCTTCTGTGTAGAAAACGGATATTACAATTCCAGCATGTAAAAAACTCCTTCTTTTAGCAATACACTATACTAAACACAGAATTCTCAGTAGTTTATGTGAAACATTTTTCGTTTGAAATTGTTAATATTCAATTTTTTTGACTAAATTTGCACACCTAAAATTTAAAATTTACAAAGGAAATGACAAAGGCAGAATTGGTAAACACCATCTCAAATAAATTGGGGACCGAAAAGAATGAAACACAGAAAGTTGTAGAAGCTTTTATGCAGGAGATCAGAACTTCTATGTACAATGGAGACAATGTTTACTTAAGAGGTTTTGGATCTTTCATCGTGAAAACAAGAGCAGCAAAAACGGGAAGAAACATCTCTAAGAACACTGCAATAGAAATTCCTGCACATAATATTCCTGCTTTCAAGCCATCAAAATCTTTTGTGGAGAAAGTGAAAACTAAGGTTGCAGTAAAATAAAGAGAGAAATAATTAATATTAACTAGTTACTTAAAAAAAATTTAACATTATGCCAAGCGGAAAGAAAAGAAAAAGACACAAGGTTGCAACACACAAAAGAAAGAAAAGAAGAAGAGCGAACAGACATAAGAAAAAATAATCTCCTTCGGGATTTTTAGTATAATAATATAGTTGGTGTTTTTAATTTTTTAATATTCACCGACTATATTTTGTTATGTAAAACAGTAAGGAATTGAGAATAATGAGCAATCATTAACCTCAAATTTCATCACCAATCTTTTTATCTTTAATTTTAAAAATGAAGAAAGAACTAATAGTTTCGCATGAAGATGATCTTACAAAGATTGCTTTGCTGGAGGATGGAAGACTATGTGAACTTCATGAGGAAGAAGACAAAAATGATTTTGTAGTAGGAGATCTGTTTATAGGAAAAGTAAAAAAACTTGCACCCAACCTTAATGCCGCTTTTGTAAATATCGGCTATGATAAAGATGCATTCTTGCATTACCAGGATTTGGGACCGCAATACCTTACGTACCGAAAATTTTTAAAAGATTCGGTTTCTAAAAAACAGGCTTCATCAGGTTTAAAGAATTTTGAAATTCAGCCTGAAATCGACAAAAACGGGACTGTAGATAAGATCATCGCCAAAGATGATATCGTTTTATTACAAATTACCAAGGAGCCTATCTCCACAAAAGGACCACGAATTTCTACCCAAATTTCTTTAACAGGACGTTTTTTGGTTTTGATACCTTTCGACAATAAAGTTTCAATCTCAAAAAAAATCAGCAGTTCTGAAGAAAAAGTAAGACTTCGCACCCTGATCGACAGTATAAAACCAGAAGGTTTTGGCGTCATCATCAGAACAGTAGCAGAAGGAAAGAAAGTAGCCGATCTCCATAATGATATGAATCAACTGATTCAGAAATGGGAGAATACTTTTAAGAATATTCAGAAAAACAAAGTACCTTCTAAAGTATTGAGCGAAGATGATAAAGCATCGTCTATTTTGAGAGATAACTTTAACCAGGATTTTGTAAATGTCTTTTGCGATGACGAGCAAATGGTAGACGAAATGAAAAATTATCTGGAAGTAATAGCTCCGGAACGAAAAAATATCGTTCAGTTCTACGACTCCCACATTCCTCTTCTCGAATATTATAACGTTGAAAAGCAGCTAAAACAAAGCTTCGGAAAACACGTAAATATTCCAAGTTCAAAAGGCGCTTATCTGGTGATAGAACACACAGAAGCGTTACACGTAATCGACGTCAATTCCGGAAATAATATTACCGCCGGAAACACTGCCAATAAAGAACACGCACTGAATGTGAACAAAATGGCAGCAACAGAAATAGCAAGACAATTGCGTCTTCGCGATATGGGAGGCATCATCGTTGTAGATTTTATCGACATGACCAACCCCGATCATAGAAGAGATTTGTATGAGCATTTTAAAACAGAAATGAGCCGCGACAAAGCCCGTCATAAGATTTTACCTCCAAGTAAGTTTGGATTGATACAAATCACAAGACAAAGAAACCGTCCGGAAAAACAAATCGACATTAAAGAAGAAAATCCCAACAAAGACGGAGAAATAGTAGCTCCGATCGTAATTGTTGAGAAAATGGGAGACACCATCAGAACCATTATGCAGAAAGAAAAAGGAAAACTTTTCCTGCATGTACACCCTTTCGTAGAAGCTTACCTTACTAAAGGTCTTAAAAGCATCCAGATGAAATGGTTTTTGAAGTACAAAAAATGGGTCACCATTATTCCCAGGGATTCTTTTAAGTATTTAGAATACAAAATCTACAATTCTAATAAAGAAGAATTGAGCGGATATTCTAATTGAAAAAACATTCTACAGCCTCCAGATTTGGAGGCTTTTTTATTTAAACTGTAGCATACAATATTTTTCAGGCATTATTTTAGAGTTTTTTTTCATTTAAAAATCACATTATTTTCATTGATTTTACAGCTTTTTAAGAAATTATATAAATTTTAAGCCCCACATGAGATAATTTTTGAAAAAAACTTTTTTTCAATCCTAATGTACAATTCCCTACTTGTGAAATAAATTTTCTCCAAAAGTTTAATAAATTCATGTAAACACCGAATTATTCACACATTTAAACTCTCAAAAAAATGATGAAAACGTAATTAATCAACAACCAATGATATAAATAACTACAAATTATCATTTTCATATAAAAATAACAATTACATTAATAATAACCGTAAAAAAACGGATTATTTAATGCAAAATAATGGGGTTTTTACTATATTTATGTATTGAAAACTTACCCTGATGAAACCTAAATTAACCATCTTTGATGAGCCACTGTTGTATGCGGAGGGTTTATCAAAAATTCTTGTTCAAAACAAGATTTTTAGTTCGATCGAAATTTTTAATTCGTACGAAAATCTTTCTAAACACATCAAGAATGACCCTCCAGAATTTTTAATGATCAGCTCCGGTATTTTAGTACGTACAGAAATGTATTCTTCTATAGAAAATATTGTTGCTGAAAACAAAAATATCAAGATTATTGTAATCGGGCACTCTTTTGACGTAACATCAATTAGAAAACTTTTTACGAAAGGAATTAAAAGTTATCTCGACAAAAACAGTTCTTATGATGAATTTTTAAAATCTATTCAGGCATTAATCTCAAACGAAATCTACATTTGTGATTATGCGAAAGAAATGATGATTAATTACATCAGTCACGAGCAGGAAAAGCAAAATTCTCACATTAAAGACCCTTTAACAAAGCGGGAAATGGAGATTTTGAAACTGATCTGCGACGGATTGAGCAGTAAAGACATCGGCGAAAGACTGTTCATCAGCATTAATACGGTAGAAACTCACAGAAAACGAATTCTTTTAAAACTGAATGTGAGAAATTCTGTAGGTGTCGTAAAATATGCTTTGGAGAACAACATCATTCATTAAAAATTCAAAATTTTAAACCAAAAAAATCTAAACTCGAAAGGTTTAGATTCTTTTTTGCCATTAATCCTAGAAAAAATTGAGGCAAAAGTTTACAAAAAAATATGAATGTTTAAATTAGCTTATTTAAGTTTTAGAAATTTTAAATCATATGTCTTTTTAAATTTTATGCTTTCTATTTTTAATTCTCACAGATTGTTTAAATCGCACAAATTTTAAAACAATCTGCAAGAAATATTTTGGTCTTAATATTATTCGTAATCCGGCATTTCTGCATTGGTGAAAAGTATAGTTCTGGTAAAATCTGTATTGGTGTTATTTAAATCTATAACGACGACGTTTTTCTGTGAAATATTATCATTAGAAGTATTCATCAGAATAATCTGAGCATCATTTGGTGAAAATCTTGGGTCAAGATCGTTGGTTCCAACTGGTTTATCACTTTCCGTAGAAACATCTAGAATGGCATCGGTTACTAAATTATAAATAAAAATTCGCGAATCGAGCTGTCGGTAATTAGAATCCTGATATCCTGAAACGTCTCTAGTGTATAACAGTTTTTGTCCGTCAACAGAAAAGTTTAATCCTCCTGCTGCTCCTAAACCATTATTAACAATATTCTTCAAAACATTTCCGAGCATATCGATGATATAAATTTTCACATTATAGCCGTTAAAATTATTTGTTTTCAGGGCAATTTTACTGTTATCATAGCTCCAGTCACATTCTGAAATCAGACTTCCATCGGGTGTTGTGTACAAAAGTTCCTGTCCGCTTCCGTCTTTATTAATTTTATACAGTTTATCAAAGCTGGAGTAAATGAACATGCTTCCATTCGTGCTCCATGCAAAATCCATTTCATAATTATTAAAACCGGAAACCGGAATCTGAGTTACTTTAAATGGATTTGAACCATCCGGATTTGCGGTGTAAATATGAGTTCCACCACTTTCAGTTCTTAAAAATGCGATTAATCCTGCATTATTATTTTTTCTCGGACGCCAACTGTTGTACATAGAAGCTGTATATTGAAAATTACTTCCCAGATTATCGCTCGACATGATTACAAAATTTCCACTTTGCTTACGCACATAATGATAACGATTTGCTGGAACTGTATTCGTTGTAAATTTGAATACAGCACTCAAAACTTCCGGATGAATTTCGTCTGAAACGCCAACCTGCCAAAAATAACTGACTCCAAACTGCAGATTATCTAATGTATAATGCTTTTCCTTTAGATCATTTACCTCAACAATATTTGTATTGAGATTATTTTTCACAATCAATCTATATTTCAAAACATCGGTTGTATCGGGATCGGTAGAATTCCATTTGAGTTCTACGGTCAAAGGTTGATTAACTGCATTATCAATTGGACTCAACAACACAGGAGCAGTCGGTGGAGAATTTAACGAATCATCATCATTCATCTCAAAAACAATCGTAACCAATTGTCCTTGATTTTGAATATTGACCGCCTGAAAATTAGTTACATAACCCGAAAGTTCACATTTTACCGAATAATTTCCGATTGGTAAATCTTTTATTTCAAACAAACCATCTTTGTCGCTAAACACAGTTTGTGTACTTGGAGTTGTAAAAATTTTTGCATTTTGTATCGGTTCGTTGGTGCCACGCTTTACAACTTTCCCTTTAAGAGTCCCTGTTTGTGCCTGTTCTACCAATTCTTCACTGCATGATCCTAAAGAAAAAATCAGAATGAGAATGGTGAATATTTTTATAAAAGTTTTCATAATCTAGTTTTTAATTTTTTCCGATATAAAAATTGATTCCAAGACCAAATCGTATTGCCTGATCATTTCTTTTTCCCGTTATGAGATTTTCCCAATCATCACTGAATCCCATATCATACTGTGAGGAAAGCCTTAAACCAATATTTTGTTTTACCAAATATTCCAATCCGCCACCAACCTGTGCTTTGTATCTTGATTTATCCTGCGAAAACATCGTTGCAACTCCACCATAGACGTATGGCGAAAGTTTGTATTGTGGAATGATTATGTATTCAAGATTAATTTCTGTAACGAAAAATGACCGAGACATTATATTATCGTTTTGAATCTTGAAATAATTGGCATTTCCTTCTAAGTTGAAATTTTTATTGAGGAAATATTTGATTCCCACTTTCCCACCAATACTGGTTGCAGGATTTACATAATCATCTTTTACCTGCTGCGTTTCGACATTTCCAAAAATTGAAAAATTCTGTCTGCTGTCATTAGGATATTTATTTCCGATTAATCTTTTATTGCTATTGGCTTGCTCGGCATTGTATTCATCAATAAGTTTTTGGTATTTACCGTTTGAATCAACTGCTTTTCCCCAAATTTTATCACGAACACCTTCCACAATTAAAGATTTTACTGCTTTTTCTATAGCATCTGTTACCGCCAATTGAACGGGCTCATTTTGAGTCATCCCAACCTCAGCTTCCAAAAGTCTTTCTGCATCAACATATCTGAAGAAGCTTCCGTTTACACTTGTAGAAAGAATTGTTTTGGAAACATAAACTGTTTTTAAAATTTCTCCGTTTAAAGTAGAGACCGCTCTCAGATAAATAGTAATTCTATCTTGTCGGTATTGTGAAGAAGCACCAATCCCAAAATATCTTGCGCCTACTCCACCGGTTAGAATATTGCTGTCGTAAGAAATGACACCACCTTCCAAAAGAATTCCGGCGTACAATAATGGCGGTAATCCCTGACTGTTATTTTTATCTGCGTCTTTCAGATATTCCTGTCTTGTGGAACGGATGATTTGTCTTTCGTTTAAAAGATTTGCAATATTTTCTCTTTCGATAGGAATAAACCAATGGCTGTCTTCCAAAGCTTTGATAAGAATTGTGGTGGTACCTTGCGGAACTGCCGTACTCCAATTATTCCCGTTTTCTGCAGGTTTGTACTGCCCGGTTTGATCCCGAAATTTATATACTCCGATAACAATTTTTTCTTTAGGAGGTGGTAAGTTTTTGAGTTCTGTAGTATAAGGTGTGATTTCGCCAATCATCGATTTTTCTTTTGAAGAAGGCAATCCAATCATAGAACCGCATCCCAATACAATAGACAAAACCATTATACAGAATAACATTTTGACATTAATATAACTTTTCATGATCGTTTTTAGTTTTTTTTTATTTTGGAATGACAATCTCTGACTGATCTCCCGAACCGGTATCCAAAATATTTATTAATAGTCCTTGAGCTGTAGAAGTCACTTGCAAATACAGTGATCCAAATATGTAATTTCCTGGTTTTAAAGCTCCATCGCCAAACTGTTCCTGAAACAATTTGCTAGAAAGCTGACTCAAGATTTGCCTATTCAGGCTTTGTGTAAAACTATCTAGAGAGTTTAAACCACTTAATAAATTATCTATATTAGACTTTTCATCAAACTGATTCTGAGCATTGGCAGAGCTCAAAAGCCACTGATAATTAAAGGTATCGCCACCAAATGCGGGATTGATAGGTTTATATACCAGTTGCTGAGATTTTGCGAGAAATGTCCCTGCAAAAAGTATCATTACAACGGTTAAATTTTTCATGACTATTCATTTTAGTATATAAATTCATTTTTTATAAGATTTTTCCTGATATTATATTCTTTGATGTATCTTAAAGTATAGGCAAGCTGCTCCGTTAGATAGTCTTCACTTGGGTTTGTAATAAAGCTGTAAATAACCTTATCATCAATTTCGATGTTTATTTGTCCACTGGTTCCTCTTGCCGGAAGTTCAGAAATTTTTATACTTGAAGTGCTTTTATCGGGAATCTGACTGTACTGAATGTAAAACATATCATAAAAATCTCTTCCCACTTTTGTTTTTGTGTCGTCAATTGTAAGACCTTTCAGTTCAAAAGCTTCTTCTTTTTCGATCTGGCTGACTTTTTTGTTAAAAAAATTCTGATTTATTTCTAAACTGTCTTTAGATATGAGTTTCTGGGTTTGCTCGTCTCGGATGTAGAGAAACGCTTTCAGTGCATCTTTGTTTTCTAAACCTACACTGATTTCAGATAAAGATTTTGTTTCTCCCGGATTAATAGAGAATTTCCCACTTTGTTTGTTGTTAGAAAGATTTCCATTTTCTCCTTTTTTAATGCTTACCAACAGGTAATTGAGTTCTACGTAAGTTGGAGTATTATTAGTAACAATCGCTTTTATTTTAAGCTGTTTTTCAATTGTTTCATTTTCAATTTTTGCTATAATTCTCTTATCCTCTTGCCCAAAGATTGATGAGGGCAAGAGCATAAGAAACAAAAAAACTAATAATGAATAAAAACTTTTCATCGCATTTCATCTAATAATTTCTTACAAAGACGGTCTTATTATCTGCTTTTACATTAATCTGCATTCCATCTGAAACGCTGTTACTTCCTGTGACATCAACAATATTATTATAACCTTGTACGGTAATGGCGGCTTTGGTTTCCTTTTCAGTAAAAGCATTATTAAAATAAATACTATTCTGATCACCTAGCTGCTGAATAATAATGTTGGTTTTAGAACTGATAGTAAGATCAGCGTTATTCCCGTTTCCAACTTGTGCAACAACAGATGATGAATTACTTTGTGGAATACTCTGAAGAGAAATCACATCTATAATTGTATTGCTATTGATTTTATTCCAATCAACTTGTTGCGACTTCCCCCAAAGAAATGTGAAGAAGATAATACATGAAATTAATTTGGTTAAGGCTTTCATTTTTTTATTTAAAGGTACCCTATTACACAGCCTTACGAAACACTCCTTACCATTACAAAATTAAAATCACTACTTTCCGTTACATCACATCATCGTTTCTACGAATTATCTTTAAACAAAAAAAGAGAAGCCGAAGCCTCTCTTTGGGTTGAATAAAAAATAACCTAAGAATTAATTAGATTGGGTCACCGTTAATGTATTATTGTTTCCTATTTGAGTTCCTACGTGAAGATGAGAATCTCCATATTGATAAATATAAGCTTGGTTTGAATTACCTAACTGAATATCTAAAGCTGTATTAGAATCACCGAATTGGCCTTGTTCTAAATAGTTACCATTACCAATTTGAGCCGCATAAGCTTGGTTATCATCTCCAAACTGACCTACAAAAGCTTGATTGCTATTACCTAACTGACCATGAACAGCAACGTTATCGTCACCATCCTGCCATTGTACAATTAAGTTTGAGTTTCCACCTTGAGCAGCTACAGCACTATTTCCTGATCCCATTTGATATTGTCCTGCAGCATTAGAATTACCTACTTGAAGAGCCGTTGCTGAGTTATCATTTCCATCCTGGAACTGGATAATTGCGTTACTTGCTCCGTACTGAGTTGCAGAAGCATCATTTCTATTGCCTAATTGATCTTGATCTACGCTATTCCAACCTCCCCATTGCAAAGTTGAAGCATCATTTCTGTTTCCTACCTGATTGGTATTATTAACGTTAAGCCAACCAGTTTGATCAACATCAACGTTATTTCTATTACCGTCGCTTACAACTGTATTAGAGTTTTGTATTCCGGTTTGGTCAATCGTTGCAACGTTACGATTTCCATCCTGTAATAATGAGTTTGAATTTAGCATTCCTGTCTGTGTAACAGTTGCTGCGTTTAAATTTCCATTTTGAGTGCTAACATCGATGTTCATTTGAGCAAATGTGAACCCCATAGCTGTTAGTGTTAAAACACCAGTAATTAAATTTCTCATTTCAGTAAAATTTGTTGGTTAATAATGAGACAAAGATAGAAGCGCAAAACGCCGAAAAAAACACTGCAAAAGAGTAAATTTTAAAAATCACTGAATGCAGTTTGTATTGTAACCGTTTTCAGTTTTTCTTTATAACGGCTATTAGTTACACAACACAATCAATATTATTACTTATGAGTTTTTAAACTTAAAATTATTTTTAATTAACATTTTCACACTTCCTTTCTACAAGATATATTAGTAAATTTGAAGTATGAGTTTTGGAAAAGATTTACTACGAAAAATAAAAAATGCAGGATTGGCAGGCGCCAATGCACACGGAATTTTCTCGCCGCCTTCACGTCCTATATTTACATACGATCAGGTTTTAGAAAAAAATCCGAAATTTGCAGCCGTAAATATCGTTTTATATCTAAAAGACAATGAATGGCATTTTCCTTTGATTGTAAGAAGTACAAACGAAAGAGACCGACACAGCGGACAAATCTCTCTTCCCGGCGGAAAACGTGAGGAGCTTGATAAAGATTTTGCCCAAACCGCAATCCGTGAAACCTCTGAAGAAATTGGTATCGAAAAACATTATGTGAGAATTATACGGGAGCTCTCTCCTATTTATATTCCGCCAAGTAATTTTTATGTTTATCCATTTATTTCTTACACCAAAAAAAATCCTGAATTTATTTTGCAGCAAAGTGAAGCTGTAGAAGTGATAGAATTTCCTATTACTTCATTTTTAAATTTACCAGACAGTCCTGAAATCATGGCACTTCCGGGAGCTGGAGGTCATGAAGTTCCGGTAATCAATTTTAATGGATATATTATTTGGGGAGCCACAGCGATGATCTTAAGCGAATTCAGCCAGTTGATTAAAAAAATGTAACTTTGCAACTATTATGTTTAATTGAAAAATGGCGAAGAAGAACATTTTTACCGATTCATTCGGAACACCTTATTTTTTAAAAAGATTAATCATTTTTATTCTGGGAATTGTTTCTTACAGAAGATTCAATGGTTTCAACAAGCTTAAAATCACCGGAACCGAAAATTTGGTAGATCTTCCGGATTCTAATGTGCTTTTCGTATCAAACCACCAAACGTATTTTGCTGATGTTGCGGCAATGTATCACGCATTTTGTGCAGTAAACAATGGATATTTAAATACCATTAAAAATCCTATTTATCTTCTTAATCCAAGAGTAGATTTTTATTACGTTGCTGCTGAAGAAACCATGAACAAAGGAATTCTACCTAAAATTTTTAAAATTGCAGGTGCAGTTACCGTAAAAAGAACCTGGAGAGCAGAAGGGAAAAACGTCAACCGAATGGTAGATCTTGGAGAGATCGACAACATTATGAAAGCTCTCGACAACGGTTGGGTAGCAACTTTTCCACAAGGTACAACTGCTGCTTTTGCACAAGGAAGAAAAGGTACCGCAAAACTGATAAAAAATCAACGTCCGATTGTAATTCCTATTAAAATAAATGGATTCAGAAGAGCGTTTGATAAAAAAGGACTTCGTGTAAAAGTAACCGGAGTAAAACCAACCATGGAGTTTAAAAAACCTTTGGATATTGATTACGACAAAGAAAATGCACAGCAGATTCTTCTTAAAATAATGACTGCCATTGAGCAGACCGAAGATTTTAATATCCTACACACCTATGATGAAGAAATTAAGGCTAAAAAATCTGAACAGCGCAATTCTCAAAACTAAAAAACAATGAAGAAGATTTTAGGTGTATTTTTAATAATGATCACCATACTTTCTTGTAACAGTCAGAAAGTTTACCAGGATTTTGATATCAGTTATTCTAAAAGCGGAGGTTATGCTCCTACTTACGAGAACCTTTTAATTAAAGGAAATGATGCTCATTATTCTTTTGAAGGACAAGGTAAAAAAATTAAAAAAAGTTTTAAAGTATCAAATGAAGATCTGAAAAACTTGGAAGAAACACTTTCAAAAAATAATTTCAGAAGAATTCAGGAAGATCATAAAAAAGTTTATGATAACGTGACAACTTCAATTAACATTAAGAAAGGTGTGAATGAAGGTAGCAAAAACGACGGAAGCATGATTATTCCCAATTACAAAACCAATTGGGAAAACATTACCGCTGAATTTCAGAAACTCATAAACAATAACGTAAAAAACTAGGAAAATAAGTTGAGAACTCATTTTATTGCTATTGGCGGAAGCGCAATGCACAACCTTGCAATTGCACTTAAAGATAAAGGATATCATGTGACAGGTTCAGATGATGCTATTTTTGAACCTTCCAAATCGAGATTAGAAAAAAAAGGAATTCTTCCCGAAGAAATGGGTTGGTTTCCTGAAAAAATCACGTCTGATATTGATGCTGTAATCCTCGGAATGCATGCTCATCAAGACAATCCTGAGTTGGCAAAAGCAAAAGAATTAGGTTTAAAAATATATTCTTATCCTGAGTTTCTTTACGAACAATCTAAAACTAAAACCAGAGTTGTCATTGCCGGTTCCCATGGAAAAACAACGATTACCTCAATGATTCTTCACGTTCTGAATTTCCATCAGAAAGATGTAGATTATATGGTGGGAGCTCAACTGGAAGGTTTTGACTGTATGGTAAAATTGACCGAAGACAACGATTTTATGGTTTTGGAAGGTGACGAATACCTTTCCTCTCCTATCGATCTGCGTTCAAAATTCCTTTTATATCAGCCAAATATCGCTTTAATGAGCGGAATTGCTTGGGATCACATCAATGTTTTCAAAACATTTGATGATTACATCGAGCAGTTCAGAAGATTTGTAGCAAGCATTACTCCGGGTGGAGTTTTGGTGTACAATGAAGAAGATGCAGAAGTGGTAAAAGTGATAGAAAATGCTGAAAATTATTTCAGAAAAATTCCATATAAAACTCCCGAATACGAGATCAGCAACGGAAAAGTACTTCTGAAAACCGAAATGGGCGATATTCCGCTTTCTGTTTTTGGAGCGCACAATTTATTGAATCTTGAAGGAGCAAGACACATTTGCCATACTTTGGGAATTATGGATGAAGATTTCTATGATGCTATTATGAGTTTTAAAGGAGCTTCTAAACGTCTGGAAAAAGTAGAAAGAGAAGATAAAGGAATTCTTTATAAAGATTTCGCACACGCTCCGAGCAAAGTAAAAGCGGCTGTAAAAGCGTTTTGCGAACAGTTTAAAAATGAAAAAAAATACGGTTTTCTTGAGCTTCACACCTACTCAAGTTTAAACCCAGCTTTTCTTGAGCAATACGATCATGCAATGGAAGGATTAGACGAAGCCATTGTTTTCTATTCTGAAGATGCTTTAAAAATAAAAAGAATGGAGCCGATTTCTCCGGATTTGATCAAGGAGAAATTCAAAAATGAAAACCTGAAAGTGTTTACCAATGCTGAAGAACTTCATGCCTATTGGGATTTGCTGGATAAAACCAAAGGCGTTTATATGATGATGAGCTCCGGGAATTTTGGAGGTTTAGACTTAACGAAATAAATAATTGAGAAGAATAAACTCTTAATTTACACATACTAAAAAATAGCTTTCAGAAATACTGAAAGCTATTTTTTTGATAATGGATTTAATAATAAAATTACCAAGGGTCTTTATTAAGCTTGTAATCATAAGGAATATTCTGGCTAAAATCTGATACATACCAAATATTAGGTTCAGATTTGTATTGAACAAAATCATAAATTACATCAAGCGGCATCTGAATATTTCCCAAATTTCCACGTTCTTTATTAAACGCCGAAATCATTGCCGTAACTCTTACCAATTCATCTTGCGATTGTAATGGTGCATTGTAAGCCGTTCCAATCTGAATATGGGCTTTATATTCGTCTAAAAGTTTACTTACTTCATTTTTATAATGAGTAATAATGGCATTTTGAGCTTCTTCACTTGTCGGTTTATTTTCTGCCAAGATCAATTTAGAAAAATCCCGAGCTTTGTACCTTTTAATTTCAGCCAAAACCTCATCCGGAATATAATCTTTATTTTTAATTGCATTTTCCCACATCAAAGTATCAATCGGGCTTTCGGGAGCAGGACTTGCAATATCGGTTATACTCGATTCCGCAGGAGAACTTTCCAACATTCGTTTGTTGTTTTCGTAATTTTCCCAATCTTCTTTACTGTACGTTAAATACTGCCGAATTTTATACAATGGCGTCTCTTTTTCGGTTCGGTAAATATATTCTGTGATGCCTAAACCAAGAATTAAAACTAAGAATCCAAATCCAATGACTTTAAATATTTTTCTAGCAGTTGATTTTTTTCTTATTGGTTTTTCAAAATTTTGTGATGGTGATTTCATTTATATTGTATGATTTTATGATATAAATTTAAAGATAGCTTAAATATTATCCCGTTAACTTCACAAATAAAACTGTTTTTTTCATTTATTAGATCTGCTAAATAACTTAAATCTACGAGAACCTTAAAACTAAATAGATTCTGAATATTCTCTAATTAATTTTTCTAAAATATTTTGAGTAGAAAGTTCACTGTAATCTACAATTGATTGCCCAACCCAAAGATTGACAAACTCATCATTTTTCACCGTTCTTGCCATTCTTCTCATTTCTCCGGTCAGTTTATTTTGATATGGATATGGCAAAATATACTCTGAATTTTCAATCGTTTCAATAAATTTATTTTTAATTCCTCTTGCGTAGCGTCCCGAAAAACTTTTCGTTAACACAATATCTTTTTCATTGACATTTTTCAGTCTTTCTTTTTCAAAATCCTGTAAAGCACTTTCCTGAGAAGCCAGCAAAAGACTTCCTATCTGAAAACCTTCTGCACCCAATTCTTTTGCAGCAGCCAAAGTTTTTGCATTATAAATTCCACCTGCATAGATCAGAGGAACTTTTACAGAGTCATAGATCTGTGATAACAATGAAAATCCGCCGATTTGAGGAATACTTTCCGAAACAAAACTACCTCTGTGACCTCCTGCTTCGATTCCCTGAACACAGATAATATCTATTCCCGATCTTTCCAACTCCAAAGCTTCTTCCACAGAAGTACAGGTTCCTATTAAAATCGTTCCGTTTTCTTTTAATTTCTGAATGCTTTGGCTGTCGAGATTTCCAAAAGTAAAGCTTAGGATCTTACATTTCTCTTCAAAAATTGCATCAATTTGCTCATGATAAGAATTGATCTTCAAGCTTTCTAATTCAGGAAGCTCAATTTCCATATTATTTTCCTGAGCTAAATTTTCAAGGTATTTTTTCGTCTTAGAATACTGTTGTTTTAATTCATCTGTTATTTCAGGAATCTGATGAACAAAAATATTAATCGCAAAAGGTTGATTTTTCAGTTTTTTAGTTTTACGGATCAGTTCAACAGATTTTTCGGCAGAAAGATCAGCCAATGCCAACGAACCTAAACATCCCGCTTTTGCTGCAGCTGCAGTCATTTCTGGAGTGCTTACTCCAAACATCGGAGCTTGTATGATTGGATATTTTATTTTTAAAATTTTGCTGATGGTTTCAGGGAAAAACATAAGATTTCTTTTACTTAAAATTAGTCAATTATTTTTTCCTTTATCATTCTCAAAACATGATTTTCGTTTTCATTGATTAATTTTTTAAATTTAACCGAAAAATAAGAAATGTCTTATAACTATTAGAATAGCAGTTCCAGACGACTATCCGAAACTGGTTCAAATTTGGGAATCTGCCGTAAAAGCTACTCATGATTTTTTATCGGAAAGTGATTTTGAATATTTCAAAAAAGCAATTCCTGAGCAGTATTTTCCTCATCTTGAGGTTTATATTATTTTCGAAAATAATGATCCAAAAGGATTTGGTGCAGTTTCAGAAGATACATTAGAAATGCTTTTTGTACATAATGATGCTCGTGGAAAAGGTTTAGGAAAAAAACTTTATCAATATTTGCATGATAAAACCAGTTTTACAAAAGTAGATGTGAACGAGCAAAATCCGGAGGCAATAGGATTTTATGAAAAAATGGGATTCAGAAAAACAGGAAGATCACAAAAAGATGGTTCCGGTAAAGATTACCCATTGATTCATATGAGTCTTTAATTATGTTAAGCTTAAAAACTTTCGTCCTGTAATTTTTCGTAAATTGGTATGGCAAATCATATCAATTTTTCGATAAATGCCCACACAAACTTCTCCACGCCAAACTGTAAAAAAAGTCCTTCCGTTGATTTTAGCGACTGCTATTTTTATGCAGATGCTCGATTCTACGATTCTGAATACTTCCCTTCCTTCGATTGCAAGAGATTTAAATGAATCTCCACTAAATATGCAGAATGCAATTATCAGTTATGTTTTAACATTAGCAGTTTTCATGCCCGCAAGCGGATTTTTGGCAGACCGTTTCGGAACGAGAAGAGTTTTTATCTTTTCATTGGTACTTTTTAGTTTAGGCTCTGTGTTTTGTGCGCTTTCTCAAAATCTTACGCATTTGGTGATTTCAAGGGTAATTCAGGGAGTTGGTGGAAGTTTGATGACTCCTGTTGGAAAACTGGCTTTAATAAAAACTTTTAACAGAAATGAATTGCTCAAAGCTATGAATTTTGCCATAGTTCCTGCTTTAATTGGCCCTGTTCTCGGTCCGCTTGTTGGAGGTTATATGGTCGATTATCTTTCGTGGCATTGGATCTTCCTCATTAATATTCCGATTGGGGTTTTAGGAATTGTTTTAGGCTTAAAATATATGCCCAATTACAATTCTCGGGAAACTGATTTTGACCTGAAAGGTTTTATGATTTTTGCAGCAGCTTCTCTCTTGCTTTCTGTTTCACTGGAACTTTTCGGAGATATGCAGAATATTACACCGGTTTTACTCGTTTTCATTTTAGGATTTTTGTTCCTGTACTATTATTACAAACATGCAAAAAGAGGTAACAATCCTATTTTTCCTTTAAGCTTATTCCAGGTTCGTACATTCCGTGTTGGGATTGTAGGAAATCTTGCAACAAGATTAGGGATCAGCTCGGTTCCGTTATTGCTTCCTTTGATGATTCAGATTGCGTATGGACAATCAGCCGTAACTTCAGGTTGGATTATTGCACCAATGGCTTTAACAGCAATGTTTGGAAAATCTTCCGTCATTAAAATTTTAAATAAATTTGGTTATAGAAGAACTTTGATGGTGAACACATTTATCATCGGAGTATTAATTTGCTGTCTTGCCATTCCTGATATTCATACTTCTATTTTCTGGTTTGTTCCCGTGATCGCTATTTTAGGATTTTTCAATTCAATCCAGTTTACATCGATGAATACCATTTCTATCGCAGATCTACGAAACTTTCAAACGAGCAGCGGAAATTCTTTGATTTCGGTTAATCAACAGTTAGCCATCGGATTTGGGATTGCTTTTGGTTTAATTGTTTTAAAAATTTACGAGAATAGCCCCGAATTAATTAAACATGAAACTCACAACGCATTTCGCTACACTTTCCTTACCGTAGGAATTTTAACGATTCTATCAAGCTTAGTTTTCAGAAGACTTCACACGTTCGACGGCAGAAACATGAAATCTCAGGAATAAAATTTCAATTTAGAGCTTTTTAAATTTTTATTATTTATAGAAGTTTCACGGATAAGATATACTCAGCAGGTGATTACATTTTTAAAATCTGTAAAATTTGCCCAATCTGCGAGAGATAAAAAACACTCTTTCACTAAAACGCTCCAACCCTCAAACTTACTTACCACACATCAATGTAATTCTCTTCAGACTGTTCTAATTTTGTTTAAAATTAAAACATCTATTATGACAACAAAAAAAATAGAGATCGTAGTTCCACCAAAACCTGCTCATTTTGTAGGTGATGGGTTCAGAGTGCACAATTTTATTCCGGGTGCTTATCATTTAGATATGAAAAGAATGGATCCGTTTATCATGCTTGATTATAATTCTAAATTTCATTTTAACGGTTCAGAAACTCCTCGCGGAGTTGGAGTACATCCACACAGAGGTTTTGAAACAGTAACCATTGCTTACCAAGGAAAAGTAGAGCATCACGACAGTGCAGGAGGCGGTGGTATCATCGGTGAAGGAGATATACAGTGGATGACTGCTGCAAGTGGAATTTTACATAAAGAATATCACGAAAAAGAATGGTCAAAAACCGGAGGTATTTTCCAAATGGTCCAGCTTTGGGTAAACCTTCCTTCAAAAGATAAAATGAGTGCGCCAAAATATCAGGCCATTAAAAACTCAGAAATAAAAAGAGCAGATCTAGGTGAAAACGGCTTTGTGGAAATCATCGCCGGAGAATATCAAAATATAAAAGGTTCTGCCTCTACATTCAGTCCCGTGAATTTGATGAATGCTAAATTAAGATCAGGAGGAAAAGCAGAATTTAATTTTCCTGCAAATTTCAATACCGCAGCTTTGGTGATTGAAGGAAACATCTTAGTGAATGGTGAAGAAAAAGTAAAAACTGACCATTTGGTTTTGTTTAAAAATGAAGACGAAAACTTCACGATTGAAGCAACAGAAGATTCTGTGGTATTAATTCTAAGTGGCGAACCTTTAAATGAACCCATTTTTCCACACGGTCCTTTTGTAATGAACAGCAGAGAAGAGATAATGCAGGCTTTTGAAGATTTCAATACCGGAAAATTCGGGTATTTAGAAGATTAATTTACAATTATTAATTGTCACATTTGTCATTCTGACGAAGGAAGAATCTCTTTTAAATAAGATTATTCATTATGCTTTACTTCGTCAGAAGGATAAAAATTAAAATAAACTCACAACTTAAAAAAATATAACATCATGAAACCAGAATTTGAAAACATTCCATTAGTAAAAAACGAAGACAAAAAAAGATTTGAGATCGAAGTAAACGGTCATTTCGCATTTATCGATTATAAAGAAACAAGTCAGCGAATCGCATTGATCCATACCGAAGCTGAGCCTGAATTAGCAGGAAGCGGAGCTGCTGCTGCAGTAGTTGAAAAAACGTTGATCTATATTGAAGAAAGTGGCAAAAAGTTGCTTCCGTTTTGTCCCTACGTTTTTGCATACATCAAAAAAAATCCAGATTGGAAACGCATTGTAGACGAAAAATTTGAAGGCTACGATAAACTTTAATTTTTATTAAAGTAGCCTTAAATAGAATAAATTTTAATTAAATTAGCTATCCACAAAAACTAAAATCACAATATTCATGTCAAATATCGGACTTATATTAGAAGAAAAATCCGCAGATATCGGAAACTTTTTAGTGGGAAGATTGTTGCCTTTCCGTGAAAAAAGAGCGGTTGGTCCTTTCGTTTTTATTGATCACATGGGACCTGCAGAATTAAAAGATTATCAGAATCTTGATGTTCCGCCACATCCACACATTGGTCTTTCTACTTTAACCTATCTTTTGGAAGGATCTATTTTTCACAGAGACAGCATTGGAAGCGCTCTTGAAATAAAACCGGGCGCTGTAAACTGGATGACTGCCGGAAAAGGCGTGGTACACTCAGAAAGAACACCTGAATATTTAAGAAATACAGATAAAAAACTTCACGGTTTTCAAATTTGGGTAGGTCTTCCAAAACATTTGGAACAAAGCGAACCTACCTTTCATCATATTGAGGCCAACGATCTTCCAGTTTGGGAAGATGGGGACATTCAGTATAAATTAATTGCTGGTGAAGCTTTCGACAAAAAATCTCCCGTTCCTGTTCACAGTAAATTATTTTTTATTGAAATTAAAACTAAAACTGCACAGAAAATAAGCATTGGAAAAGATCTTTACGGTGAAGCAGCCATGTATGTTTTAGACGGAACGGTAAATATTGAAGATAATTCTTACGGTTCAAAACAATTGCTGATCGCCAAAAACACGCAACTTTGTGAGTTTGAAATGAGTGAAAACGGAACCGTTTATCTTTTCGGAGGCGAACCTTTTGATGAAGAACGTTTCATTTTCTGGAATTTTGTAAATTCAGACAAAGAAGTAATTGACGAAGCAAAAGTAAACTGGAATGACCAGAATCACGAAGCTTTTCCCTTGGTTCCCGGAGACGAGCAGGAATACGTTCCGCTTCCTAAAGCCATCTTAAACAGAAAATAGAAACAATATTTTATAAACAGCTCGATTTTACAGATGAAAAACCTGACACTTTTATTTTTACTATGTCTATCTTTTTTTGGAACTGCGCAAACCGTAACAGAGCCTAAAAATAATCCTGCAGAATGGTCAAAAGACTATGAACCTTTCAAAGTTGTGGGTAATTTATATTATGTAGGAACTTACGATCTTGCATCTTATCTTATCGTGACCGATAAAGGCAATATTTTGATTAACACAGGTTTGGCGGATTCTTATTCTACCATTAAAAAAAATATCGAAAAGTTGGGTTTTAAGTATAAAGACATCAAAATTCTGACCTTAACGCAGGCTCATTATGATCACATGGGAGCAATGGCTCAAATAAAAAAAGAGACCGGTGCAAAACTTTATGTTGACGAAAAAGATGCTGCAGAACTTAAAAGTGGTGGGAAATCTGACTACGAAATGGGAAAATATGGCGTTACTTTCGAACCTGTACATCCTGATCTTCTTTTAAAAAACAATGCTAAAATCAAACTGGGGAATACAGTATTGACCTTACTCCATCATCCCGGTCATACAAAAGGATCTTGCAGTTTCTTATTTGAAACCAAAGAAGGAAATAAAAACTATAGAGTTCTGATCGCCAATTTACCTTCGATCATCATTGACCATAAATTCTCGGATGTAAAAAAATATCCTACCATTCAAAAAGATTATGGATATACTTTTGAAGTGATGAAAAAAATAAATTTCGATGTTTGGGTAGCTTCACATGCAAGTCAGTTTGATCTTCATAAAAAGCGAAAAGAAGGAGATCCTTACAACCCAAAGTTGTTTATGGATAAAGAAAATTATTTTAAAAGGCTTAAAGATTTGGAAAACGATTATCTGGAAAAAGCAAAAGAAGATTCAGCGAAAAAATAAATAATTCAGGATTTTCTTCTTTAAAATTTAAAACAAATAAACATGAAAATATTAGCATTTGCAGGAAGTACTTCTTCCACATCTATCAACAGAGAGCTGGTAAAATTTGTTCTGAAAAACTTTCAGGAACACGAGATCAATTTAATCGATCTTAATGATTTCACGATGCCTGTATTTTCTGTTGATCTTGAAAAGAAAGGTTTTCCGGATGAAGCGCATAACTTTTTAAAGCAAATTGAAGAATGTGATGTCATTATCTGTTCTTTAGCGGAGCACAACCGTTCTTATTCGGCGGCTTTTAAAAATGTATTCGACTGGGCTTCGAGGATCAATGTAAAAGTTTTTCAAAATAAACCGATGCTTCTGATGAGTACTTCTCCGGGAGGTTATGGCGGCGGAAATGTAATGAATACTGCAAAAACTTTCTTCCCGCAGTTTGCTGCAGAGGTGAAAGAGACTTTTTCATTACCTAAATTTTACGAAAATTTCGATTTGGAAAGTGGTGTTATCAATCCCGAAATGCTGAACGATTTAAATAATAAAATAGAAAGTTTTAAAAATCAGATTGCTTAATTAAAATCTGTGAAATCTGCGGGACTTTTTTAACCACAAAAGCCACAAAAGATTTTATCACTTTAGATTTAAAGCTTAGAATATTCAAAACTACAAGAACACATAAGTTTTGAAAATCAAAGATTTTCTAACATCTAACATCTAACATCTAACATCTAACATCTAACATCTAACATCTAACAAAAATATGGCTGTAACTGTAAAAGCAAGTTTAGGCAAAACAAAATATTACACGGAAGTTGTCGCAGGCGAAAACAGTCTGATCACTGACGAACCCATCGACAAAGGCGGACAAAACAAAGGGTTTAATCCTTTTGAGATTCTCGCAACTTCTTTGGCAAGCTGTACTGCAGCCACTTTAAGAATGTACATCGACAGAAAAGAATGGGACGTTGAAAAAATCGACGTCGAAGTCGAGCTGGAAAATTTCCCTTTAACAAAACTCGCGGTTTTTAAAAGAAACATAAGTTTTGAAGGAAATGATCTGAGTGAAGAACAACTGAAAAGGCTTCACACCATTGCGGATGCTTGTCCGGTACACAAAATGTTAAATAACGAAATAGAAATACAAACCAAATTTTCTTAAATATGATAGACGTAAAACAAAACAACGACGAAAAACACGGAAGCTTTGAAGCATTGATCGATGGAAGAAGAGCGGGATTAATGACCTATACTTGGGCAGGTGAAGACCGATTCATCATCGATCACACCGAAGTTGAAGAAGCCTACAATGGAAAAGGAGTAGGAAAAGAAATGCTGATAAAAGCGGTAGAATTTGCAAGAGAAAAAGGTAAAAAGATCATTCCTCTTTGTCCGTTTGCAAAAGCAACTTTCCAGAAAAACGAAGACTTGCGTGACGTTTTATAAAACGGGATGTTAAAATCCAACAGATCTCACAAATTTTCGCAGATGATTGAAAATAAGATCTTTGCTAATCTGTACAATCTGTGAGAAGAAAATAAATCGCCACGAATACACGAATTTAACCGTTACTATATTCATTAAACAAAAATTCGTGTATTCGTGGCAAAAAAATTATAAGCTATTCATCCGTGAAGAAAGAATTTTAATTGATTTTTCTTCACGGATCTTTTATTTTAGATCAAATATTAGTTTGGGGAAATTACGATCTGTGCAAAACTTTCATTACCAAACATCCAACATCCGCTACATTCGAAAAAAAACTATATTTGCTGAAATTTAAATTGTAAACATGAATTCCGGAACTATACTTTTGCTATTTGTTTTTGTTTATTTCATTGGTCTTTTGGTGATCTCTTATTTTACGAGCCGAAATTCTGATAACCAGTCTTTTTTCATCGGAAACAAAAAAAGTAAATGGTGGCTCGTTGCTTTCGGGATGATCGGAACCAGCTTAAGTGGAGTAACCTTTATTTCCGTTCCGGGAACGGTCGGTAAAATGACCGGAAGCGAATATATTTTCGGAGGTTTTGAATATTACATGATGGTAATTGGGTTTTTCATAGGATATTTTATTGTGGCAGCAATATTACTTCCACTCTATTACAAGATGAATCTTACTTCGATCTACACCTATCTAGGAAAAAGATTCAATGTAGAAGCACACAAAATTGGTTCTGTATTTTTTATCGTTTCAAGAGCAATCGGCGCAACCGCAAGATTGTATCTAGTAGTCAATGTTTTACAGATATTTTTATTGGAAGGTTTAGGTGTTCCGTTTTGGGTAACCGCTTTGGTGCTTCTATTAATGGTGCTTTTGTATACTTTTGAAGGAGGTGTAAAAACGATTGTCATTACCGATACATTGCAGACTTCATTTATGATCATCAGTTTAATTGCATGTATTGTTTACATTTTATCCAATTTAAATTTATCTTTTGGCGAAGCTTACACGATTTTAGAACAGAAAAATTATACTCATTTCATCAATTTTGATCCGAATTCCAAGACGTTTTTCCTCAAAACTATTTTAGGTGGAATTTTTATCACTATTGCAATGACCGGATTGGATCAGGAAATGATGCAGAAAAATATTTCAGTTGACAATCTTCAGAATTCAAAGAAAAACATGCTGACTTTTGCGGGAACATTGCTTTTTGTAAATCTTGCATTTCTATTTTTAGGAGGTTTGCTTTATCTTTTTGCTTTACAAAATGGTGCAGAATATTCTCAAATCACGAATATGGTAGATGGAAAAGAAGTCGTTTCTAATGTTTTTGGGTTCAAAGATGCTGCTGGAAATATCAAAAATGTAATGGGTGACGATTTATTCCCATCTTTATCTCTTCAAGGGCATTTCCCGATGATCATTTCTGTCATCTTTATTATCGGATTGATTTCTGCTTTATTTCCTTCTGCGGATGGAGCTTTAACGGCGGTGACTAGTTCATATTGCGTTGACCTTTTAAATCTTAATGAAGACAAAAACAAAACTGAAAAAGAGAAAAAACGCCTGAGAATGAAAGTTCACTTGATCTTTACGGTTGTTTTCTTTATTTTAATTATGGTTTTCAAAGCAATGAATGACAAGTCGATCGTTTATTTGATCATGGAAATCGCAGGTTACACTTACGGACCACTTTTAGGACTTTTTGCCTTCGGAATTTTCACCAAATTTAAAATTTCAAAAAAATATTCTATTCTTTCCGTAACGCTTTTCGCTCCCGTTATTACTTATCTTATTAATTTAGCTGTGACAACTTATACAGATTATCGAATTGGTGTAGAACTGATTATTCTGAACGGATTACTAACTTTCATTGGATTGTGGCTGGTGAAGAATAAAAATTATTTGAAAGTAGTTTAGAATAATTTGGGCAGCTTTTCCGCCTTCCGCTCCCGCTTTTTTGTTTCACAAAAAGAGCTCCGCTCAAGTCGGGCTGCGAGATTTTTCATAATAAAAACTTTGTTTAATGATCTAAATTTTCTCAAAGTGAAGCATAATAAAATCCGGATTCAAAGTCCGGATTTTTGCATTTCCATAAGCCGACAAAAAATTGTAAATTTGCATGCAAATAAATCCTAATATATGAGTAAAAGTATTGAAGAGCTGAAATCTCTTACAACACAAATCAGAAGAGACATTTTAAGAATGGTTCACGCTGTAAATTCAGGGCATCCAGGTGGAAGTTTGGGCTGTACTGAGTACTTCACAGCATTGTATGGTAAAGTAATGAACTACAATCTTCCTTTCACAATGGAAGGTAAAAATGAAGATCACTTCTATCTTTCAAACGGACATATTTCGCCGGTTTTCTATTCTACATTGGCTAGATTCGACTTCTTTCCGGTTGACGAATTGAAAACTTTCAGAAAATTAGATTCAAGATTGCAAGGTCACCCAACCACTCACGAAGGTTTGGAAGGAGTAAGAATTGCTTCAGGATCTCTAGGACAAGGTCTTTCTGTAGCTTTAGGTGTTGCACAGGGGAAAAAATTAGACGGTGATACCTCTTTAGTTTACTCTCTTCACGGAGACGGAGAATTGCAGGAAGGACAGATTTGGGAAGCTTTAATGTATGCTGCAGCCAACAAGGTAGACAACATTATTTCTACCATCGATTACAACGGACAACAAATTGATGGAAGCACAGAAAATGTACTTTCATTAGGAAACCTTCATGCAAAACTAGAATCTTTCGGATGGACAGTTTTGGAAGAGAAAAACGGTAACGATCTTGAAGCGGTAATTGCAATTTTAGAATTGGCAAAAACTGAAACAGGAAAAGGAAAACCAGTTGTAATTATCCTTCATACAGAAATGGGTAACGGTGTAGATTTCATGATGGGAACTCACGCTTGGCACGGAAAAGCTCCAAATGACGAGCAATTGGATACAGCTTTCAAACAATTGTACTTAGAAGCTCCAGCTGATTATTAATTATTAGTAATAAGTAATTGGTAATAAGTAATCTTTAATAATTAGAAATAAAAATGAAATATACATATACAGAAAAAAAAGATACACGTTCAGGTTTTGGGGCTGGTTTAGCTGAATTGGCTGATAAAAACCCAAATGTAGTTGCATTGTGTGCAGACCTTATCGGTTCTTTGAAAATGGAAAAATTCATCGAAAAAGCTCCTGAAAGATTTTACCAAGTTGGTATCGCAGAAGCAAACATGATGGGTCTTGCTGCAGGTTTAAGCATCACGGGAAAAATTCCTTTTACCGGAACTTTTGCTAACTTCTCTACATCAAGAGTATATGACCAAATTCGTCAGTCAATTGCATATTCAGATAAAAACGTTAAAATTTGTGCTTCTCACGCAGGTCTTACTTTAGGAGAAGACGGAGCAACGCACCAGGTTTTAGAAGACATCGGGATGATGAAAATGCTTCCTGGAATGACCGTTATTAATCCTTGTGATTATAACCAAACAAAAGCTGCAACTCTTGCCATTGCAGACCACCACGGTCCTGTATATTTAAGATTTGGTAGACCAACTGTTCCTGTATTCATTCCGGAAGATATGCCTTTCGAAATCGGAAAAGGAATTCTTTTGCAAGAAGGAACTGACGTAACGATTGTTGCAACAGGTCACTTGGTTTGGGAATCTTTGGTTGCTGCAGATGAGCTTGAAAAAGAAGGTATTTCTTGTGAAGTAATCAATATTCACACGATTAAACCTTTAGACGAAGAAATTATCTTAAAATCTGTTGAAAAAACAGGTAAAATTGTAACTGCTGAAGAACATAACTACTTAGGTGGTTTAGGTGAATCAGTGGCAGGAATGTTGGCAAGAAAAAGACCTACAAGACAGGAATTCGTTGCGGTAAATGACACTTTCGGAGAGTCTGCTACACCAGCTGAATTAATGAAAAAATATAAAATTGACGCTGCTGCTGTAAAAGAGGCGGTGAAAAGAATTTTAGCATAATAGTTTTCTCAATACTATTGAAAAGCATCCAAATTTTGGATGCTTTTTTTATTTGATTTTACAAAGATAGCGCTCCTACGGAGCGCAACTACTCATTATACCCGATCTAATTTCTACACAGATATTGCTCCTACGGAGCAATTCATGTATTAGTTACTTCGATAAGCTTCAGATAAGATTACATTAAAAAAGCCGACGAGTGCCGGCTTTTATTTATAAAAATATCTTTAAAAGATTATCTGAAAAATTTCCACTTTGGAATAATTGCCAACATTCCAAATCCTGTAAAAAGGAAAAGATTGGTGACATCCGTATATAAGAAAGTTGACAAATAATAATTATGCATCAGGAAATGGAAAACCAATAACACAGGAAAGGCAAACATCCCTATTTTTCTGTAAAAAAACATCAGAACAAGACTTATGATCATCAAGGCATCGATCGTAAAAATCACGTAGAAATACCATCTTGGTATATTGAGATACTCATGCTGAAGATACTCGTCAATATCAATTCCCAAGCCCATAACTGTAAACAAAAGCAGAGAAGCCAAAGCCAAAATAAAACCCCATCCTTTCTTCGGATCTACATCAAAATAGCTATATTCTTTATATTCCTTTTCCATACTGCAAAAATAAAGAACTTATGAATGATTTCATAAGTTCTTTGGTATTTATATCGTCTAAAATTCGATTAAATTGAGATCGCGTTGATCAATCTGTTTTTATCGCTTAAGAATTCTTCCATAGAGATCATAGATTCAGTTCTCATTACGTCCTGAATGTCGTCAATCTGATAGATGATTCTTTTTGCGTCGTTTGTATTTTTAGCTCTTACCTTGCAGAAAATGTTATATTTTCCAGAGATAACACTCGCTTCGATAACGTTTGGAATTGTTCCTAACTCTTTCAAAACCTCTTGCGTACGGTTTGATTTTGTTAAAAGAATTCCGATAAAAGCTGTGAAATGGTAATCTAGTTTACCATAATCAAGATTAAGAGATGATCCTAAAATAATACCTGCATCTTCCATTTTCTTCACTCTTACGTGAATTGTACCCGCAGAAACGTCCATCTGCTTAGCAATTTCTGTAAAAGGCATTCTTGTGTTTTCTACTAAGAAATCAAGAATTTTCTTGTCTATTTCGTCCAGTTGATAGTTCATATTAGTGAAATTATATTTTTCCTAAAAAATCAATAAATTTTTTACAAAATTAAAAAAAATAATTAAACTAAAAAAATAATATCAAATATTAACAATAATTAACACGTATGATAAAAATCATTAAAAATTTACAGCTATTTGCCACTTGATTTTACAGAATCTGTTTTTATTTCAACTTTGTCAGTAGCTGACTTTTTGTCTTTTTTCTTCTTTTTGAACAAAGAATTAAAGCTTTTACTCCAAACGATACCACCACCATAAGCCTGATTTGCAGAACCATTGGTACCTACAGTTCCTACACCCATTCCGATGTTGGTTGGTTTAGAATAACCTCTCAATACCAGTGTACCATCGTTTTTCTTAGAAATATCATATTCTACAGACCCTTCACCGGAAAGATAATTGTTACTTGTACTTTCTGTTCTAGAAAGTGGGATTCCCAAACCTGTTTTTACCGTAATTCTTGGTGACAAATCAAAACTTACTCCAGCATTTGCTCTGTCTCCACTATTAGAAAACTGATCATTTCCTTTTACATAATTCAAATCAATTTGAAATTCGTTACTTACTGTATTCAGAACAGAACCAAGTTGTTTTAATAGCATATTATAACCGGAAGATTCTGCAATTCCTGCAGCATCTATGTTTAGTCCACCTCCTGAATTAGTTACATTAAACATATTCAGCAACAAAATAGAACCGAACTGTAAAACGTTTTCACCTTCTGTTTGGTTAATTTTTGCAGCCAAAGTTTCTTTCACCTGACTCGAAACATCAAGCGCAGTTACATTTAATGCAACTTTAGGATCATTTAAAGTATTGGTAATATTTGCCTGCAACAGTACACTGATTGGCTGTAATTGTCCCATATTTAAATAATCTCCTGCATTGGAAACCATTCTCACATAATTGGCAGAAATGTCCAAAGCTGGCTTCATTGCGTCACCATCCCATCTAATGCTGCTGTTTTTCTGAATCTGGAAAGTTCTGTTAAGAATGGCTTTAGACACAAAAGTTCCACTGTCGACCATATAAGATCCGTTCATGGCAATATTTCCTTGTCGGCTCATCTGGAATCTCAGATTATTCGCCATTCCTTTCACCGTAATATTTCCTACATCATCACCTACCAAAACATTTACCGTAGTACCTTTATCAACATCCAAACTGAAATCGATATTCATATTGGCGCCGGTTTTTTTCTTTTCTTCTAAAGTAACCAAGCCGTCTTTTCCTTCTTTCAAAAACCTCAGCATTTTAAATTCTTCAACATTGGAAGTAGAGCTTGAGTTGAAAGTAAATGTACTCCCATTTAGAGCTTTCATATTTGGAGTAGAAAGGTTTAAAGCAGAAACAGGTCCGTCGACATATAAATCGCCTTGTCCGTAAACTCTTCCCCAAAATAGATCGTAATCTTTTTGAGTAGTATTTAGCATTAATAAATTATCGGCTCTCATAACGAGGTTGACTCCCATTGAAGATAAAGTTTCAAACTGTATCGCCCCGGAAATTGATCCTGAAGAATTTGATCTTCCGTCATGAACTCCAATATTATTTAAAATCGCCAAACCTTTAGAAAGCGGAATCACCGTATCATCAAACGAATAATCTACTCCTGTAAATAATAGTTTTAAACCAAATTCTTTTAAGGCAATATCACCGCTATAATCAAGGTTTTTAAGAGTACCGTTGATTTTCAGATCGCCCGTTGCTTTTCCTCTTAAATTTCCAAAAATACTTTGTACAAACTGCTGCGTAAAAGCAAGATCAAAATCTCTTAATTCTGTTGTTAAATCAATCGTAGGAGATGGTGTATTGTTATTAACCGTTCCTGTTAAATGCAGATTATTATTTCCAATTACTCCCGCTGAAGCAACTCTTACATCAACATCATAAACGTTCAGAGAAAAACCGTTGACTGCAGAAATTGTTACATCTCCCATATCATTCCCATTCATCATGATATTATCAACGGTAAGATCAACCAAAGGCTGCAATGTGTTTTTATCCATTTTGATTTTCACATTACCATTGGCCAAACCTTTAATATCCATAGGATTTCCACCCGACTGCATTTCTAAAAGTTTTTCTATGGCAAAGTTCTGAACTTCCGCATCCACATAAAAATCTTTAATAGATTTAAAGATAGATTCATTGACAAGTAATGAGCTATCGTCTGAATAAATTTTTAAATTATGAATTTCAAAATCAGATGTTTTTCTACGGTAACTTATATAATGATCGAGTTCCGGACTTGTATCTATAGACCATTTTACATTATTTAAATTAACTTCTGTAGGTTCAAATCTGAATACATAATCTCCTGCAGGATTCGTGGACTGATTAAAATTAATCGCATAATCTTTCAGAGTTTCATTCAGTTCATCTTCCGGGCTTCCGTGTTTAAAATTGGTAGCAATCCTTAAAACTGAATTATTCTCATTTTTGCCAGTAAGTATTACATCCTTCAGAATATTTTTATTGTATTCGAGTCTGCTTATTTTTGCATAAAGCTGTTGTTCAGTATTGGCAGTATTAATTCTCACCATCACACTGTCAACCATGGCGCTGTCTCGTGTAACCGCTACTCTATCATCAATTTTATAATCAGGATTCGCTTCTGCCAAAGCACGGTCTGCTTCGGTAATCTCCTCCTTTTTTGTCATGATGTATTTCAGAGAAGCTGCATCCAGATTTAAGATCAGATTATTTGAATTTCCATCATATTCTCCTTCTACTTTCGCGCCTTGAGGAAGTTTTAAATCAGGCATAAAATAGGCAACCAAACCTTGTTCAACGTCAAAATCCATGGCGAAAGTTTGTCCACGGTATAATTTTCTTGGTTCAGGACCAACCAAAATTTTTCCCAAACCATTTTCAATCATTCCTGCCAAATCAGCAAGATTATATTTCCCTGAAATTTTTCCATTTACTGCGCCCGGAGCATCAACCAAAATAGAACGGCTTCCTCCTTCCACAAAAGTTTTCAGCTTAGCATTTGGAATATGATATTTTTGATCAGCGGTTGCAAAATTTACATTGGAGGCTTCAACATCCAAATTCAAATCATTGATATTTGACATTGCCATTTTCCCGTTTACTCTACCGCTTACAATCTGACTTCCAGCTTTGTCGGTAAAATAATTCATATTTAAATAAGCAACATCAGCATCTACATTGGCAGAAATTCTTGAGGTACTGAAATCTATTAAACCTTTTACAGTTGCTTTTGCCTGTTCGTCATTTACAGTAATCAATCCGTTGTATTTTTTATGATCTAAAAGACCATCCAACACCACATTATTGATTTCCTTATTCATGATTTCAATGCTGGAAATTTGAGATTTTGTACTCAGTCGCATGGTATTGACATCAAAACTTTGTCCGTCTAGATTAAACTTCCCGGAAATCAAACCAACTGCTTTGCTTTTGGTAATGACGGAAGTATTTAAGTCATTAACTTCTGCATACCCTTTATATTTAGGCAAAGGTGAACTGTAATCTGTTAAGTAGAAATTAGAAATTTTTGCCTGCCCGATTCCTGTCATCAGATTTCCCGAAGAAACATAAACCTGCTTCGGAGTTACTTTCGCAGTTCCGTTATATTTTAGTTTACCGAAATCATCCGCAAAGTTTTTCATCTTTGAGGAAACGAAAGTCGGCATCATTGCTTTCAAATCTTTATATGTAAAATCTGCCGAAAGATTTTCGGTTTCTATCGTGAAATCACCTTTTAGCAAATGATTGGCTTTCAGTTTTTTTGTTGCAATATTTACCGAAGGATTTCTGATCAGAAAATTTTCTAAAGTAAAATGATTTAACGGCCCCGTCATTTTTCCGCTTGCATTAAAAGGAATAAAATTATCCCAGTTGGTCACAAAATAAGAAATATCATAACCACTTATCTGGCTTCCCAGTTTCATATTCATGTCCCACTTTACTTTGTTGGTAAAATCTGCCCACGAACCTTTATTTAAATTAAATTTAATATCTCCCTGAAGAAGCGAATGATCGGTATTTAAAGTAAGATCTCCCAAAGCCAGAAAATCTTCGGTCATTGAAAAATCGGTAGAAAAAGTTTCTACAAAATAAGATTTCCCCCATCTTTTGGTGATGAAAGTAAAATTGTCAATTCGGGCATTAATATTTGCGCCATTAACTTTAACTTTTGGAGCAATCAGATTTACATTAGTCGCTGTCAACCATTTCCCTGGTTCTCCCGGAGAATTTTGATTAACAATAGAAACTTTTGAATTTAAAATTTCTAAACGTGCGTTCAGTTGGAAAGGTGGCTTTTTAGGGTCTTTCTTTTTACCGCTGTCAAAAAGTTGTGTAAAACGGATGAAGTTTGAAATACTGTCGCCTTTATACGTAATTACTTTAATGTCTGCATCATTAAGCGTCAAACCGTTAAAACTTAAAGAATTGTTTTTCCCTATATTGGTTGCCAAAGAAAACCAATCGGAATTGGCTTTAAATTCTCTTGCTTTAATAAAGTCCAGATTTTTATAATCTTTTATCCTTAAACCTTTAATGGTAACGTCTCCAAAGAAATCAACCTCTACACTTTCGGTAGACATTTTAGCTTTAAAATCTCTGTTGACAATCTGTAAAGCCTGATCTGCAGCCCATCTTTTGGTAACCGGTAAGTTAATTGCAATAAAAACAAGAACGATGATTGAAAGAAGCGTCCAGAAAAGAATCAATAAAAGTTTTGCCCACCAAGAATAGCTTACAACATCTTTAGCAGCCTGTTTACCAAATTCTTGTGCGGTATCTATTGGATGATTTATAGCGTCTGAAGCCAGCTCAGAAGCCTCTTTCACAGTCTCCTGAACATTTTCTACGGTCTTTTGTACCTGATCTCCCAGGTTTTCAGCTACCGATTTTTTGTTCTCATTTTCGTTATTATTCTCTAACTTTGCCATTATTATGAGCGACTCTATAATTTTAGGTATCGAATCATCTTGCGATGACACTTCAGCAGCTATTATCAAAGGAAATTCTATTCTTTCAAACATTGCAGCCAATCAGGAAATCCACAAAGAATATGGTGGTGTTGTTCCAGAGCTGGCTTCTCGTGCCCATCAGCAGAATATTATTCCTGTAGTTGAAAAATCTATACTCAAAGCAAATATACAACAAAATGCAATTTCAGCCATAGGCTTTACCAGAGGTCCCGGACTTTTGGGCTCTCTGCTTGTAGGAACCTCTTTTGCTAAGTCGCTCGCTATGAGTTTAGATGTTCCTTTAATAGAAGTAAATCACCTTCAGGCGCATATTTTAGCGCATTTCATTGACGATGCAAATCCTGTGCCGCCAAAATTCCCGTTTTTGTGTCTTACCGTAAGCGGTGGACATACGATGATTGTCTTGGTAAAAGATTATTTTGACATGGAAATTATCGGGAAAACTATTGATGATGCTGCCGGTGAAGCTTTTGATAAAATCGGGAAAATTTTTGATCTTGATTATCCTGCAGGTCCAATCATCGATAGATTAGCCAAAGAAGGAAATCCTGATGCTTTTAAATTTAATAAGCCAAGACTTGAAAATTACGATTACTCTTTTAGTGGAATTAAAACCTCGGTTTTATATTTTATTCAGAAAGAAGTAAAGAAAAATCCTGATTTCATTAAAGAAAACATGAATGATCTTTGTGCTTCGGTACAAAAGTGTATCATTGAAATTTTAATGAATAAATTAGAGAAAGCAGCGAAAGATTTAAACATAAAAGAAGTTGCCATTGCGGGTGGAGTTTCTGCCAATTCAGCATTGAGAAAAGTAATGCAGGACAATCACGAAAAATTAGGATGGAATATTTATATCCCGAAATTTGAATATACCACCGATAATGCGGCAATGATTGCTATGGTTGCGCAATTGAAATTTGAACGCGGTGAGTTTACAGATTTAAGAACGACAGCAACCTCGAAATACGATTTATAAATCACAATTAATTCAATTTTATTTTAAAGAAAACTTTGAAATAAAACTTAAACAATAAACATCTACAGATGAAAGTATTATTAGAAGAAAAAGTACTGGGAACACAATCTAAAAAGAACTCAAAATATTATTGGGTTTTAGAAACCATTACCGGGAAAAATGAAGCAACACAACAGTCTGAAGACGAAGATTATTTAATGGCGAGTTCGGAAATTGGATATATTCAAAATGTAAAGGAAGAGGTTTTAGAAAAAATAAATTCAGAGAACGTCTTCAGCTTTCCTTACGAACCAAAAGAAGGAGATTATTTATCGATCAAAAATAATTTAAGAAAAAACGAATATCTGAATATGATTTTCATGAATAATGTTTGGATTGAGGAAATCTATATGTGTTCTTACAGAGATTGCGATGGTGATATTTATACCACAATAAAAACCGGAGTGGCATTTATAAGTGAAAATGAGATTACTTTTTAAAAAATAATAACCATTTTTTATGAAACTTTTTTTTGGAGAAATCAATCACGGAAAAGCAATCATTAACGACGAAGAACAACAGCACATCGTAAAAGTTCTTCGCATGAAAGACGGCGAAGAAATTCATGTAACCGACGGAAAGGGAAATCTTGCTTCCGGAACATTAATTATTGAAGGAAAAAAAGCCGGAATTGAAGTTGCTGAAATTAAAACCGAAACACCCGATTTTAATCCAAACCTTCATATTGCCATTGCTCCAACCAAAAATATCGACCGTATCGAATTTTTCGTAGAAAAGGCAGTAGAAATGGGAATTTCTGAAATTACCATTCTTCAAACTGAAAAAACTGAACGTAAAAATTTAAATATTGATAAAATCAGAAAACAGGCAATTGCAGCTTCAAAACAAAGTCTGAGATTTCATTTTCCTGTTATAAATGATTTGATTAAAATTCAGGATTTTCTTAAAACGATTGATTCTGAAACCACTTTTGTAGCGCATTGCAACGAAAATTTAGACAGAATTGCTTTAAATGAAATTCCAAAACTAGAAAACTACACTTTCTTGATTGGTCCTGAAGGTGATTTTTCAGATAAGGAGATTCTATTTTTAGCAGAAAAAGGAATCAAAGCGGTTTCATTAGGAAATCAAAGATTAAGAACGGAAACTGCGGGAGTTTTTGTAGCCGCTTGGAATTATAATAAGATGATTAAATAGTTTTCTCCTTAAATCTTTTTATCGGCCAGGTAATTCCTACCTGAAGAGTATTGATCGGAAAATTTTCGGCTTTTAATAATCTGAAATTATATCCAACAGTCAGTTTTCCACCACCTCCACCAAATCCAAAATATGGCATTACTCGTGGAATTACTTTTTCAAAATTAGTCTGGAATTGCACTTCTGCACCCAATGCAATTCCTGCACTTGAGCTTACTCCGATTTTAGGAGCCATAAAAAAATCATATCGGTTATTGAATATAAAATCACTTCCTGCATAATATACTTTTGCAGCACCGTGGTTTCCTCCATACTCGATGATTTTGGCAAAAACAACTTCAATGATGTGCATTTGCGAGGCTCTGAATGTTTCTGTATTATCTTTTGCGTCACCAGCATAATGATAACCTACTAATATTGCAGGAGTAATCGTTGTTTTTAATTTTCTATGAGAGAGCGTATCAAATTTCAATTGAGAAAACACACTACCAGATAAAAGCAAAAATAAAACAGGGAATAATCTCGCCATGATGATTTAAAATTTTAATAATAACTTTTAAAAGCTAAAATTATTGTCTTTTAAATACTTTTCAAAAATCTGGTTCCCACTTCTCATCGAATTTACTGCCCAACGAATTTTCATTCTCAGCAATTTTTCTTCATTCAGTTTGTAATCAATATTAGATCTTATTAGCTTTTGTTTTAATTCATACATACAAATTGAGGCAGCAACAGAAACATTAAAACTTCTTGTAAAGCCATACATTGGAATCGCCAAAGTTTCATCTGCAAAATCTAAAACCTCTTGAGAAACACCTTCCATTTCGGTTCCGAAAACAAGAGCAATCGGCTCGGTAATTTCATAATCAGGTAAAAATTTTGCATTTTTTTCTAAAGAAACTGCTACCATTTTGTACCCTCTGTCTTTAATATTCTGAAAAGAATCCATATTTCTTGGAAGTCTTTCTACTTCAACCCAAGTATCTGCTCCTTTTGTAACTTTTAAATTCGGCTCAAAACTATGCTCTTCCTGCAAAGCAACAACCTTATGAAAACCACAAGCTTCAACAGAACGCACAATTGCCGCTGCATTTCTAAACTGATAAACATCTTCAATCACCGGAAGTATAAAATCTGAACTTTCGGGAGCAAAATGTTCTATTTTTCTTAATCTTTCTTCCGTTAAAAATTGCTGTAAATACTCGTAAGTTTTCTCTAAATCTTTCATCTTCTTTCAAATCTTTGCAAATTAACGTAATTTTGAAATTCTGAACCTGAAAAGGAACTTAAAATCTCTAATTTAAATAAAAAATGAAGCGAAAAGTCCTTCTGATTTATACCGGCGGAACGATTGGTATGGAAAAAGATTACGAAACCGGAAGTCTCCGTGCCTTTGATTTCGGAAATATTTTTGAGAAAATGCCCGAAATGAAATTGATGGAATGCGAAGTTTTCGTACATCCTTTTGCACAACCGCTCGACTCATCCGATATGGGACCAGAAGAGTGGAGAGTAATTGCCAATCTGATATTCGACAATTATAAAAAATATGACGGTTTCCTGATTCTCCACGGAACAGATACGATGTCTTATACTGCTTCTGCATTGAGTTTTATGCTGAAAGGTTTAACAAAACCAGTCATTTTAACAGGTTCACAACTTCCGATTGGAGATTTGAGAACCGACGCAAAAGAAAATCTTCTGACGAGTTTATATTATGCAAGTCTTTACGAAGAAAACGAAGCCGTGATACAGGAAGTTGCGATCTATTTTGAATATAAATTATTGAGAGGAAACCGTACTTTAAAATATTCTGCGGAGTATTTTGATGCGTATGCAAGTCCGAACTACCCTATTTTAGGACAATCTGGAGTTCATTTGAAAATCGATAAGGATAATCTTTTCCGCTGTGACGGCAGAATTGAATTTCACGTAGACGAACATATTTCTGAAGATGTTCTTTTCTGGAGAATTTTCCCGGGAATGAAACTGAATCATTTTAAAGAAATTCCGAAAATGAAAGTTTTGATTTTACAGGTTTTCGGTTCGGGAACAATTTTCAGCAGCGAAAAAACCTTGGAAACTTTACAGCAAATCAGAAATAACGGAACTGAAATCGTAGTGGTAAGTCAATGTATTTCAGGCGGAATATCGTTTGGAAAATACGAGAATTCTAATATTTTCTCAAGAATCGGAGCAATCAGTGGAAGAGATATGACTGCAGAATCTGCGATTACTAAGGCAATGCATCTTATTGACAATCCTAATTATCACGGAAGTTTTGCCGATAATTTTGCACGAAATATCTGTGGAGAAATAAGCGAGTAATTTTAAATTAAGAATTTGTAGATTCAATAAAATAGCCTATTTTTGCAGTCTTCAAACATAGAGAGGTGTCCGAGTGGTTGAAGGAGCCACCCTGGAAAGGTGGTATACGGGTAACTGTATCGTGGGTTCGAATCCCATCTTCTCTACAAAACAAAAACCAGATCAATTGATCTGGTTTTTTGCTTGAAATGAACCTGTTCTATAAAAATTGTTTTTACTTAGTAATTCAAATTTGATTATTTCGTCCTTTTGCCTTGAAGCAAACGGACCAAAAATTCAAGACTGGAATCTTTCGCTAAAAATTAATAATTAATCCTAAAATCCCCAAAACTCGTGCGGATCATATATTAGTGATTGGGTTCTTAATTTTGTCCCGCACTCAAACAGTGGGAATTTTTTAACGGATTAATTTTTAATTTTCTTAACGCTTCAGCTTCCTAAGTCGAGAAAATCAGAATGACTTACAAAACTTTTCAAATTTAATAGTTCAAAATGCATTTCGACAATATAATGATGTGTATGAATGTTCAATAAATATTCTTCCCTTTTAAAGCAAAAGAATCAAAAGTTCAAAACTGAAATCAATCCTAAAATTCCCAAAACTCGTGCGGATTATTTATTGTAATTGGTTATTAGTTTTAACCGCTTTCAAGCAATGGGAATTTTATTTAATGGATTAATCTTTATTTTTTTACGCTACAGTTTTATAAATCGAGTCATTTGTTTTAATTTCTAAATTATGATTTTAAAGCCCATTTCTTAGCCCCGATTGGAGCAATTGTTTGAGCTCATTTTTTAGTTTCGGCGGCGGCAAAGCCGCCGCCGAAACTAAAAAATAGCGAGTGCGGAAAGCGGGATCAAGCTCCTAAAAAAATCAATTGCAAATCGTAAGAAAGCTATGTCCTCTCATGTGAACTTTTATCATTGCTTCAGATTTTAACTCGCTGTAAATACTTTGATCAAAAGCCTGAATTTCATTCAATTTTGAGTCTATGAAATCTGCAATTCGTACCACCGAAAAATAAAAATTTCGGTATAAAGACATATCCACTGTACTTCCGAAACGAGGAAGAAAAGCCTTTAAAAATGGAAGTTTTTTCTGATGCAGATTGTAATCGGGGCAATAGCCTGTTTTTTCTTTTGCAGTGATTAATTCGTAATGATTAATGTAATCCAGAATCGTTTCATTTTCTTTCATTGAAATTTTATTTTTCTGAAAATATTGATGGATTCTGTCTAAAATATGTTGAGCATATTCCATCATCGTTATACTTTTTATTTCAGAAATATTGCTGATTCCGGTTTTGAAATTTTTAGCGTTTTCATGATTTATATTAAAAGAAATTCCAAAGTTTTCATGATACGGAAAGAAACAATTATTTATTTCGATCACTGCATCTGCCTGTAATCTGTCTTTCGAAAAATTATAGCATAAATACGGCTTATACATCTCTTTCAGATGAAGAAGAAAATCGGTCTCACTAGTGTTTCGATTGTTTTCAAACCAGTTTTCAAGATTGTTATAATAATCATTTTCAAATTCTCTGAAGCTTAAATAAAACGGGATTTCCATAACTCTCAATATTTTATACTGCAAAGCTATAGCTGTAATGCGCCAAAACTTGACGCGTTTTATTTTGATGTAAATTATTTTCAATAAAAAGTCCGGCTCTAAAAAATTAGAACCGGACTTCAACGAATGAAATAATGATATGAATAAAAAAACTAAACTTATTTCCAGCCGCCACCTAAACTTTTGTAGATGTCGACAACAGTACTTAACTGTTTTTCTTTGGCTTCGATTAATTCCATTTTTGCATCTAAAGCGTCTCTTTGGTTGAGTAAAACTTCCAGATAATCAGCTCTTGAGTTTTTGAAAAGCTGATTGGCGATATCAATCGATTGGTCTAAAGCCTGCGTTTCCTGAGATTTTAACTGATAATACTGATCGATGTTTTTCACTTTCGACATTAAATTTGAAATATCCAGATACGCATTCAGAATGGTTTTGTCATATTCATACAAAGCCTGAATTTGTTTCGCATCTGCCGTTTGAAAATTAGCTTTAATCGCACTTTTATTAATCAGTGGTCCTGCCAATTCACCAACCAAATTGTAAGCAATAGACTCCGGCATTTTAACTAAATAAGAAGGTTTAAAAGCATCCAATCCTAATGTTGCAGAAATTTCCAAACTTGGATAGAATTCTTTTTTTGCCGCTTCAACATCTAATTTTGCAGATTTTAATTCTAATTCAGCCTGTTTAATATCGGGACGGTTTGCCAATAACTGAGATGGAATTCCCGTATAAACTGTTTGCGGAATGGTAGACATAAAACTCTCTTTCGTTCTTACAATCGGTTGTGGATAACGACCACAAAGCGCATTGATCTGATTTTCTTTTTCAGTAATCTGCTGACGGATTGTATATTCTGTCGCTTTTGATTTTGCCAATTCGGCTTCAAACTTTTTCACTGCCAATTCAGTTGCAGCAGCTGCTTGTTTCTGAATTTTCGAAATTTCTAAAGCTCTCGTCTGCAGTTTGATGTATTGCTGAATAATATCCAATTGGTTATCAAGCGCCAGTAATTCGTAATAATTATCAGCAACTTCCTCAATCAGATTTGAAAGCACAAAATTCTTTCCTTCCACCGTCGAAAGATAATGCGCAACTGCAGCATCTTTCTCATTTCTGAGTTTTTTCCAGATGTCTATTTCCCAGTTTGCCATCAAACCTCCCTCAAAATTCCCAAGTGGATCGGGCATTTCTTTTCCGGGCTCGATTTCCGTTGAAGCGTCACCTGCTCCTTCACTGGTGTAACGACCTGCTTTTTTTACTCCGGCTCCTAAACCTGCTCTTACAGTTGGAGAAAGCTTTCCTTTTTTAGCAACTACTCCACTTTTGGCAATTTCAATTTCCTGAAGCGTAATCATCAACTCCTGATTATTTTTAAGAGAAGTTTCAATTAAACTTACCAGATTAGGGTCAGTAAAAAACTGTCTCCAAGGAGTTGTTCCGCTGTTGTTATTAACATCCTGCTGTTCATCTTGCTTAAAATTCTCAGGGATATTATTTTTTACGTCGTCTTGAATCACCGTTGCCATCGGAGCTTTACAACTCGCCAAAACGAGCGATACGGCAATGGCTGCAATATATTTATTATAAATCTTCATGTTTATCATCGTGTTGGTAAGGTTCTGTTTGTTCTGTTAAAGGATTTTCTTCTTCATATTTTGCCAATCTTGTTTTATCGGCAATCGTTCCGAAAATGTAATATAATCCTGGAATAATCATCAGTCCGAAAACGGTTCCTAAAAGCATTCCTCCTGCAGCAGCAGTTCCGATAGTTCTGTTTCCTACAGCCCCCGGTCCGGTTGCCATTACCAAAGGAATTAATCCTGCAACAAATGCAAATGAAGTCATCAAAATTGGTCTGAAACGCACTGCAGCTCCTTCAATTGCTGCTTTCGCCACCGAAATTCCTTCTTCCGCTTTTTTCTGAACGGCAAATTCAATAATCAATACCGCATTTTTACCTAAAAGTCCGATCAGCATGACCATTGCAACCTGTGCATAGATGTTGTTTTCTAAACCTAAAAGTTTTAAACATAAGAATGCTCCGAAAATCCCAGTCGGCAACGAAAGAATTACCGGTAAAGGAAGAATAAAGCTTTCATACTGCGCCGAAAGAATTAAATAAACAAATCCTAAACAGATCAAGAAGATATAAACTGCTTCGTTTCCACGACCTACTTCGTCTTTTGAAATTCCTGCCCAGTCGATTCCGAAACCTCTTGGTAACGTTTTATCGGCAACCTCCTGAATGGCTTTAATAGCCTGACCAGAACTGTAACCAGGAGCCGGAGTTCCACTAACTTCAGAAGAATTATACATATTGTGTCTTGTGATTTCCGAAAGACCATATACTTTTTCCAAATGCATAAAATCTGAATACGGAACCATCTGATCTTTATCATTTTTCACATATAATTTCAACAAATCACTTGGCAAAGCACGATATTGCGGACCCGCCTGAACAATTACTTTGTAAGGTCTATCAAAACGAATGAAACTTGTTTCGTAGTTTGAACCAATCAAAGTCGAAAGATTATCCATTGCTTTTTCTATGCTCACGCCTTTTTGTTCGGCTAAATCGTTATCTATTTTAAGCATATATTGAGGGAAACTCGCAGAATAGAACGTGAATGCAGAACCTAATTCAGGACGTTTCTTCAATTCTTTTACAAAATCGGTACTTACCTGCTCCATTTTTTGGTAATCACCACTTCCGGCTTTATCGAGAAGTCTTAATTCAAAACCACCTGCAGCACCATAACCCGGAATAGAAGGCGGTTGGAAAAATTCAATATTTGCTCCCGGAATATTTTTGGCTTTTTCCTCTAGCTTTTCAATGATCTCGGCGGCAGATTCTGAGCGTTCTTCCCAACTTTTAAGGTTAATCAAACACGTTCCTGAGTTTGAGCCCGTTCCTTCTGTCAGAATTTCGTAACCTGCCAAAGATGAAACCGATTGTACTCCATCAATATCTTCAGATTCTTTCAACAATTCTCTTGCAATTTGATTCGTTCTTTCCAATGTTGAACCCGGCGGAGTCTGGATAATTCCATAAATCATTCCCTGATCTTCACTAGGAATAAATCCTGAAGGCAATGAGTTGCTTAAAAAGTAAGTACATGCACAGAAAATCAATAACAAAGGAAGTGTGATGAACTTTTTAGTTACTGTTTTATTCAATAATTTTTCATATTTCCCAGCTCCTTTATTAAATAAACCATTGAATTTATCTAAAAGAATTGTTATAGGACCTTTCTTTTTAGCCTTTCCGTGGTTATTTTTTAAAATTAAAGCACATAAAGCCGGAGTTAAAGTCAAAGCAACAACTCCAGAAAGAATAATCGATGAAGCCATTGTAATCGAGAACTGACGGTAGAAAACTCCCACCGGACCCGACATAAATGCTACCGGAATAAATACAGCCGCCATTACCAAAGTGATTGCGATAATTGCTCCACTGATTTCGTGCATTGCTTCTTCAGTTGCTTTTAATGCAGAAAGACCTTTTTCTTCCATCTTGGCGTGGACTGCTTCAATTACGACGATCGCATCATCGACGACGACACCAATTGCCATTACCAAAGCGAAAAGCGAAATCATATTTAAAGTAATTCCAAATGCGGACATTACTGCAAAGGTTCCTACTAATGAAACCGGAACTGCGATTGCCGGAATCAATGTTGAACGCCAATCTCCCAAAAATAAAAACACAACGATTGCCACCAAAATAAAGGCTTCAAATAAAGTATGAACTACTTTTTCAATTGATGCATCCAGGAATCTTGAAACGTCATAACTGATGTCGTAATGCATTCCTTTCGGGAAGTTGGTCTTCTCCAACTGAGCCATTAAGGTTTTTACATTTTTGATAACGTCACTCGCATTGGAACCGTAAGATTGTTTTACCGTAATCGCAGCAGATGGTTTTCCGTTTAATGTAGAATAAATATCGTACATCGAAGAACCAAACTCGATATCTGCAACATCTTTTAATCTTACAAATTCGCCGGCAGATTTAGCCTTAAGAATAATATTTCCGTAATCTTTTTCATTATTAAAACGTCCGGAATATTTCAAAATATACTCAAAAGACTGAGAACGTTTACCAGAACTTTCCCCTGTTTTTCCTGGAGAAGCTTCCAAACTTTGTTGGTTTAAAGCTTCCATTACTTCATCAGCTGAAATATTGTAAGCCGTTAATCTGTCAGGTTTCAACCAAATACGCATTGCATATTCTCTGGTTCCCAAAATGTCAGCAAAACCAACTCCGCTCACCCTTCTCAATTCAGACATTACATTGATATCTGCATAGTTGAAAAGGAATTTTTGGTCAGCTTTAGGATCGTCACTGTACAAGTTTATGTACATCAACATGTTCGGTTCTTCACGGGTAATTTTCACCCCTTCACGAACTACCAAAGGTGGAAGTTTATTCACTACCGAAGAAACACGGTTCTGAACATTAACTGCCGCAACATTCGGGTCAGTTCCCAAATCAAATACCACCTGAATGGAAGTTTCACCATCATTTCCGGCATCAGAAGTCATATATTTCATTCCCGGAAGACCATTTAGCCCTCTTTCCAAAGGAATAACTACAGATTTAATCAATAATTCGTTATTCGCTCCCGGATACGTTGCCGTAATATTTACTTTTGGTGGGGAAATCGCAGGAAACTGAGTAATAGGAAGTTTCATTAACGATAAAACTCCCATAAAAACGATAATCAAAGAGATTACAATCGACAGAACAGGTCTGCGTATGAATTTTTTAAACATACAATAATTATAAATTATTAATGATAGATGATGAATGATAAACTAATTATCGCTTATCAATTATCATTTATTTTTACTCTGCTTTTAATTTTAAAGATTGAAGAACTTTCTTCGGATCCTGGAATTTCACTTTTACTTTTTGGTCGTCTTTCACTTTCTGAACTCCTTCCAATAAGATTTTATCACCACCTGAAAGACCAGATGCAACAACGTAAATATCCGGAAGTTCATAAGCGACCTTAATATTTTTAGATTTTGCTACTCCATTTTTGTCAATCACAAAAACATATTTCTGATCCTGAATTTCGTACGTTGCTTTCTGAGGAATAATTAAAGCATTTTTCAGCGGTAAAGTCATTCGGATTTTCCCTGTTTCACCGTTTCTTAATAGCTTTTCTGGGTTTGGAAACTTAGCTCTGAAAGCAATATTTCCAGTTTCATTATCAAACTGACCTTCGATGGTTTGAATTTGTCCCGTTTGATTAAATAAATCTCCGTTTGCCATTACCAGATTTACATTTTGATTTCCTCGGTCTGCAACATTCTTCTGATAATTAAGATATTCAGGTTCGGAAACATTGAAATAACTGTAAATATCTGTGTTGTCTGAAAGCGTCGTCAAAAGGTCACCTTCATCCACCAAACTTCCCAACTTTAAAGGAATTCTGTCAATTACTCCAGAGAATGGAGCCTTAATATCTGTAAATGAAAGATGGATTTGAGCTAATTTCATTTCAGCATTCGCAGCATCCAATTTAGCTTTAGCCATTAATCTTTCGTTTTTAGAAACAATATCGTTGTTGGCTAATGTACTTGCATTTCTCAGCTCAATTGAAGCCTGTTCAACTTCAGCTTTTGCTTTTAATAATTCAGCCTGATACAATTGGGGCATAATTCTGAATAATGTTTGTCCAGCCTTTACGTATTGACCTTCGTCTACATAGATTTTCTCAAGGAAACCTTTTTCCTGAGCACGAATTTCAATGTTTTTTACCGATTGAATCTGAGCGACAAAATCTTTGTTAATAATCGTATCCATTTTCACAGGTGAAGTCACCGGATACACTGAATCTTCTTGTTTTTCTTCTTTTTTCTCGTTACAGCTAAACAGTAGGAGAACAGCACTTAAGACAGCACCTGAGACAACTCTTTTCATCATAATTTTAGAGTGGTATAAATCGTTAAAAGTTTAATTTGAATAAATAATTCTGGAAATAATTACATTGTGAAATCATTCAAAGCACAACGCAATGCTTTTTGTTCCGGTTCTGGAACAAAAAAGAAATTCGGAAAATGAAATTTTAGATTCTGATAGAACGAATCAGAATAAAAGTTTTTACAGAATTGAAGTGCTGTAAAAATTCGGAAATTGAGGGTTTAAACCTTTTTTTGAATAATAATCCAAATGAATAAATTAACCCAAATACACTGGCAAAAACGATAATTGCCTGTACTGTATCTGAAAACTGAAAATCATCTTCAGCCAATTCTATCGAAAAACCGTCGGTAGTATTTGTTATTTGCTGAACTGAAAATTTAGCTCCTGATTGATTGGTCTGATCAATCTTATTTGGATAATTATGAGCAATATGACCCGAAAAGTCATTACGCAAAGTTTTGACATTAAGCTTGCTTTCCACCATAAAAAGCAGAAAAAGGCTGGTCAAAAAATATACGATATAGTTTCTCATTTCAAGATGCAAATGTATGCTTAGATTTTAATAGTCGATTCACTATTAACAAAATTTAACTCTTCTTGAAATCGGCTGAAAAAATGAGTGAGAGAAGCGGTTGATTATATTTAACATTAAAATAAACTCATAAATAGTGATTAAATTATTTAAATTATTAAAAATTAACATTTTTTAATAAGAAATAATTGTAATTTTACACGACCAAAGCAATATATTAGAAAAACCTTAAAAACCAAAATTACAAATGAAGAATTTTTTACTTGGATTTTTTATAATCCTCACATTATCAGCGTGTACACATTCCGCTAAAGATCCCGAAACTGCCAATGTAAAGCAGGAAACACCTACATCTCAAGATGATATTACAAAGGTAACTGTTACTGACCGCCACGGTGATGAAATGGAAATTATCACCAATAACACTAAAAATATTGTTGTGGTGAGACTAAACGGACAAAGCTATGAGCTTAAAAAAAATATAGAAAACCCCAGTTTTTCTACAGAGGATAATAAATATCAATTTACTGAAACCAAATATGAAGTCACCTTCTTAAAAAAAGATGCTGATATGGTCTTGTTTCATGCAAAAAAAGATCAGCCAACCAAGAAAATGGCTTTACAATAATAAGAAAAGACGCTTTTTTAAGCGTCTTTTTTCTTTAAAATCTATCGATTGAAATCTCTTTAGGTAATGGAATATTATTTTCAATATAATCAAATAACGTCTTTGAGAAATAACATCCATTAAGAATTCCGCGAGCTCCCAAACCGTTAAATACGTACAAATTGGAACGCTGAGCATGTCTTCCTAAAATAGGTCTCCTATCTTTTACTGTTGGTCTGAAGCCGAAATGCACTTCTTTAATTTCAAAATCATTCGGATAAAATTCTGAAAGCCCTTTTTGTAATTGCTCGACTGCAGAATTATCTATTTCGTGATGTAATTGTTCGCGATCGTATGTTCCGCCATAAAAATGGAGATTGTTGTCTAAAGGAAATAAAAAATGTTTTTTCTTAATGGTAATATCTTGCTGAATAGGTTCAGAAAGTTTGACACGAATGTGATGTCCTTTGTTTGGGTTAACAGCAATCTCTGAAAAGTATGGATTTTCTTTTACTCCCATTCCTTCGCAGAACAAAATATTTTTAAAGCTAAAATCTTTATAAGTAGAGTTTGAAGTATCAATCTCAGAATAATCGAATTTCTCTTTGACTAAATTTCCTTTATTTTCTAAATAACTCAATAAACCCACAAAAAATCCTTTAACATTCAGTCTTGCTGACTGATTAACCTTTCCGGTCTGAAAGTCGTTTTTTACACCATTTAAATGATCGAAATTTTCATCTAAAAAGTTTTTTAGGTCATCATTCGCCGATTTTTTAAGCCAAAGTTTTTGTTCGTTCTCATCATGAAAAATTCTGTGAATAGGAGATTCTATCAGATAATTTTCGCCTGTATAAGATTCAATTTCTTTCAAAGACTTTTTAAGAAAATCGATTTGTTCCTGTGCTAACCAAAAGGTAGTAAACTTTTTTAAAACTACCGGATTAATAATTCCGGCAGAAATTTGTGAAGCACTTTTTTTTCCTTCTGAGAAAATTACAAATGATTTATTATTTAAAAGTAACTGATGAGCAAAAAATAAAGCCGCATAACCATCACCAACGATGATGTAATCTACATTTTTCATATAAAAGATTTTATTTAAAAGTCATATACAATCATTTACCACAACAATGTAAAAGGCATTGTATAATAAAAAAACCTGAGTAAATGTACTCAGGTTTTTTATAAATATCAAGTGAAATTTAGTAATTCCACATATCGTTTTCCATTTGAAGAATCTGATCCTTGATTCTTTGGCTTTCAGCCAATTGCTCTTCAGCATTTCTAGGAACATAATCTTTAATAGTACCATCACCAAGACCGTTGCTTGATTTGTAGATGATTGAAGAGAATCTTCTTGCATTGATTATATCATCAAAAGATAAATCCGCTGACGAATTTGCTCTGTTGAATACATAATTGTTTGCTAAAATATCTCTCGCTTTTGGATAATATACCCAAAATAAATCAACTAATTCATCGGCTCCTGCTAAAGGTTGACCATCTGGTCCAATTCTTCCAATTGAAGTTGGATCTGGTCCCATTGCAGCAATACCAATAGGTCTGTATTTCATCATACCATCTCTTTTGTCGATGAACCACATCCCCATAATCTTTAGAACTTTTACTTTATCAGTAGTTGTTCTAATTAAATCTACATATTGTTTTTTTTCAGCCTCCGTAGGAGTTCTTCCAGAGTTAATGATTTCAATTAATTCATCATCAATTCTTTCACTCTCTAACTTCTTTTTAATTGCTTCAGGAGTAGATTTAGTAGAAAAGTTTTCATCTTCATAAACTTCATCAATCTGGCCAGATAAAGCTGCATCTAATAAAATCTGATACAAAGATCTTGTCGTTTTAGACAATAATCCATTAGGATTATCATAATAGAACGGCTGATTAATCTTATCATTAAGGTCAATTATTTCCCAAACCATCATACTTTTCAAGATGTCTTTTTCATCTACAAAGCCATATTCAAGTGGGGTTATTTTATTGCTGATAACAGTATCTCCTACTTTTTTCATATTTTCAGCTCTCATCTGTCTGAATTCTTCTGGTGAAGAAGCATTTAGAATAGTCTGAGAAAATGCAAACCCAGAAGCTAATACTAAAAGACTGCTAATATATTTTTTCATAATATGAATTTACAAATTAATGTTATTGAACATTGATAATAACTGGTGATATTTCTTTCAATCGTTGATTACCAAGTCCAGTAGCCGTAGCTTGGATATCATAAATCTGAACAACATCACCTGGTCTAAGATTTCTGATTAACCCTTCTGCAGAAGATAATGAGTTACCCTGAATCATAGTACCTGCTCTTCCTGGAAGTTTCAAAATGAAACTGTTAACAGTGAAAGAAACTGGGAAATCAAAATCAGGTAATGCCGCAGCAACAATCTGATTAGGAATAGAACCAACAGGCATAAAATTAACAGCTTTACCTCTGATTTGACCTTGCGGTCTAGGAACTCCTTTAATTCTATATTCAAACACCTGAGATACTGTTTTTCCAGTAGGATCTGTGCCTGATAGAGTTAATTTCACAATATTTCCAGTAGAAGGAATAACATCCCATTTACCTTTACCAGTATTCTTAACAACTGCTCCTGGAGCAGATAAAGATAATTTAGCATTGTCTGCACCAAGGATAGATCCTGTAACAGGGTTTTCTAATCCTCTATACATTACATTCATCTTATCAGCAGAAAGCAATAGCCCCTGTTCTAATTTTACCTGTTGAGGACCAGCGATTACATTATATGTATGCGTGAACGGGAATTGTTGAGCTTTTCCTGTAGCATCCGTTAAAGTAATTACACCGCCAATCTTTTTCTCGCCAATACCTCCGGTATTTAAAGGAAGATATCCTTTACCGTTTTCTTGTCTGCTTACACCGCTGATGCTGATTTTACTACTGTTAGAATAGTTACCTAACATAACAATAGCTTCAGCTTTCTTACCAGCCTGAACATCAGTAGGTGCAGAAACAATCGCTTCATAGCTTGTAAATTTGATACTAGCATCTACTTTTTCCTGAAGCATTAACGCCAATGCATCTGATTGCACGTTTCTTGCATCATTCTGAATAATCTCTAGATTTGAAATCGCAGCAATAAGAGGCTGGTGATAGAATTTATTCTGAAACCAAGTTTTACCATTTGGAGATTTTCCAGCAGGATACTCTGCAATGATTGATTTGTTTGCTCTTTCAACTAATTTTAATAATTGTGGATCACTTCCAAAAGTAGCTACAATATAAGATCTTACATCATCCAATTGCTTCTTAAGCTCTAAAGCTTTTGCAGAAGGTGAATTTTCGTCGCCATCTTTAAAGAAATATTCAGTCGTAGCTTCGTTATTATTCAACGCTGAGAAATTCTCACTTACATCCATATCTTTTCCTGTTTTAGGATCTTTATCATGGAAGTCTGATTGCTTCTTCAAAACAACTTTAATTTCTTCAGCCGATTTTACCAATGCATCAATCTTAGCTTTCAGTGCTTTATACTGTTCCCAAGGTGTTGCATAAGTATCAGGAACTTGCTGAGCTTTTGCTTCTAACGTTTTTTCAAAAATATCTTCATTTTTCTGCTCTGTCAAGTGTCTTGTATCATTTAAGGCTCTTGTAGAATCATAATATGATCTGATGATTTCAACATCGATGTTTAGGGCCATCATAGCGATGAACACCAAATACATCAGGTTGATCATCTTCTGACGTGGAGTCTGTTTTCCTTTTGCCATTCTCTTTTCTTTAGTTTTGTTTAAATAATGGTTAGGGAATTATGACTTCATAGCAGTTAACATACCACCGTAAACTCTGTTTAAGCTGTTTAAGTTGGTTGTTAAACCTTGTAATTCTTGATTAAATTTCTCAGATTGCTCTGCTGATTTTTGCATATCATCAACATATTTTTTAGCGAAATCTGATTGTCTCTGACCATTTTCTAACTGCATTGCATAAAGAGCATTCATGCTTTCCATGTGTGAAGCAGCTTTATTTAACTGGTCATTATATTTGTGTGTAGAAGCAGATACGTCAACAGTTTGGTTGATTTGGTCTACTGAGCTTGAGAATTTGTCAATCCCTGTTCTTAGTCTATCAAATAATTGTACGTCAAGTTTAGCATCCTGAAGCATTTTATCTAACTTACCTGAAAGAGAGTTCTCTAATTCTGCAAAATGATCAACCGTGTTCTTTGCAGAGATATTTGAATGTAAAGGATTTGGATTTGCATGCTTATCCAACAATTCAGGATAAACATTTTCCCAGTGGTACGACTCTTCAGCAGCAGGAGGGTCGAATGCAAAAATGATAAAGATAATTGCCTCAGTTACAAGCCCTACTGTAAGAGCGATGTTTCCGTTAATTGGTCCCAAGGTAATGTGAGTAATTTTAAGCCAAGCTCCAAGAATTACAATTGCAGCACCGAATGAATAGAAGAAATTCATCCAAGCATCTTTAGTCTTAAACATATAAGTTAGTTTTTTTTAAATGTTATAAATTGATAATAAAAATAATTTAGGCAATATTATCTGTTAACTCTTTTCGCTTTAACAGCCGCTTCAGGAATATCTTGTACCGTTCTGAAACCGATATAACTTCTTGCAGAATCTTTGTTTTCCCAGTCTCTTGCACCTGTCATCAACATATAACCAACATCTTTCCAAGAACCTCCTCTTACAGATTTTTTGTTATCTGCTTTAGATTTAATAGTAGGATTTAAAGTAGAAGAGAATCCGTATGCAGAATTGTTATATCCTGAATCAGTCCACTCAGATACGTTACCTGCCATATCAAATAATCCGAAAGTATTTTTCTTGAATTTTTTTACAGGAGCTGTATAAGTATAAGTACCTTTTTTCTCATCTTCCATATAGCTACCTCTTTTTGGCTTGAAGTTTGCTAGATAACAACCTCTATCATCCATTAAATAAGGACCACCCCATGGGTAAGTTGCATTTTGTTTTCCACCTCTTGCAGCATATTCCCATTCCATTTCGTTAGGAAGACGGAATCGTAAAGGTCTTTGTTGTTTTCTTTTCAAGCTTTCGTTATAATCAGACTTCAATTTAGTTCTGAAGTCACAGTATGCTCTTGCCTGATCCCAAGTTACCCCAACAACAGGATAATCTTTGTAAGCTTTATGCCAGAAATACTGTTCGAATAAAGGCTCATTATAAGTAAAGTGGAAATCGTTTACCCAAACTGTTGTATCTGGATAGATTGCAATGCTTTCGCTTCTCAAGAAGTTTACTCCTCTTTGGTTATCAGCGATAGCAACATCCATATCTCCCCATCTATAACCATATTTTAATTTACTAACATCAATAAGTCTTTCGCTACCTACTCTAGAAGATGCAGGTAAGTACATAGACTCAAGAACTTCAGCATATTCTACATCTGGATATTTTGAAGTATTCCAATGTAATGGAATTTTCCAGTCTAGTTTTTTGCTTGCATCGAAGCCATCATCTCTTCCTCCAGCTCCTTCAAGATATTCCTGATATGGTGTAAGGTTTTCTTCTTTTTTAGCAAGATAAGCATAGTCTCCAATGCTTGCGCCTTTACCGCCACCATCGCCACCTTCTCCTGCTGCTTCAGCAAGCATCGTTCTAGCGATAGAATCTCTTACATAATTGATGAAAACTCTGTATTCTGCATTAGTAGTTTCTGCCTCATCCATAAAGAAAGGAGCTACAGTTACCGTTTTCAAAGGTGCAGTTTCACCATTATTGGTAAATGATTCATCGGCCATACCAGCAATAAAAGAACCGCCAGGAATTGCCACCATACCATAAGGTCTTTGTGCAACAAATGATTTTGTTTTTTCTCTAGGTATCAATTCTCCTTTTGTTCCAGGCTTCCCTACAGAAGAAGATCCACCACCTGAACAAGATACCGATGCTACCGACGCAGACAATAATAAAAGAAATATCCTTTTCATGTTAATTTTTATAATTAAGCCGTAAATATATAATTTTTTTAAGAAACTTTTAAGATTTTTTTTAGAATAACGAAAAAAAACTAAACTTATTTTATTTCCAAGTACTTTTTACTCTACAGTTACTGATTTCGCAAGATTCCTTGGCTGGTCTACATTCGCACCTCTATACACTGCTATATAATAAGCGAGTAGTTGTAAAGGCACAGAAGCCACTATTGGAGAAAAACATTCTGATGTTTCAGGAATTTCAATCACATAGTCTGCCATTGCGCTAACCTGCGTATCTCCTTTGTTTACAACCGCAATTACTTTACCTTTTCTAGCTTTAATTTCCTGTACATTACTTACAATCTTATCATAATGGCCTTTTTTAGGGGCAATGATAACAATTGGCATGTTTTCGTCAATTAGAGCGATTGGGCCATGCTTCATTTCTGCAGCAGGATAACCTTCTGCATGGATGTAAGAAATTTCTTTTAATTTAAGAGCTCCTTCCAAAGCTGCAGGATAATTGTAACCTCTTCCTAGGTAAAGGAAATTGGTTGCATTGATAAAGTCTTTTGCAATATTTTGAGTAAGCTCATGAGTACCCTCTAAAACTTCTTCAATTTTCTTAGGAAGTGCATTCAACTCAGAGATAAGACTCATAAATTCAGCATTTCCTAAATTACCATTGTGTTTTCCTAATTTTAATGCAATTAAAGAAAGGATAGTCAACTGAGCTGTAAATGCTTTTGTAGAAGCAACACCAATTTCTGGTCCTGCATGAGTATAAGATCCTGCATCTGTAATTCTAGCAATAGAAGAATCTACTACATTACATATACCATATATAAATGCACCTTTTTCTTTAGCTAATTTTAAAGCAGCCATTGTATCTGCAGTTTCTCCCGATTGAGAGATAGCAATTACTACATCTTTATCTGTAATAATAGGGTTTCTATATCTAAACTCAGAAGCATACTCCACTTCAACAGGAACTCTTGCAAATTCTTCAATTAAATATTCACCAATAAGACCTGCGTGCCATGAAGTACCACAAGCAATGATGATGATTCTATTAGCGTTTTTGAATTTCTCTACATGATCCCAAATTCCCGCCATTTTTATAACCCCTTCATTTACAATAAGTCTTCCTCTCATTGTATCGTGGATAGATTTTGGCTGTTCAAAGATTTCTTTAAGCATAAAATGCTCATATCCCCCTTTTTCTATTTGCTCTAAACTTAATTTCAGTTCTTGAATTTCAGGAATTATTTTAGAATTTTCTGTAATTGTTCTGATATCCACACCACCTTCTAATGATATAGTCGCCATGTGGCCTTCTTCAAGATAAATTGCTTCTTTTGTAAATTCAACAAAAGGTGATGCATCAGAAGCAATAAAATATTCTTTATCGCCAATTCCAATTGCTAATGGAGAACCCAATCTCGCAACAACCAAAAGTCCTGGATGATCTTCGTGCATTACTGTAATAGCATAAGCACCATAAACTTCATTTAATGCATATCTTACCGCTTCAGGAAAATCTGTTTCAGAATTTAGCTCTGTAAAATACTGAATAAGATTAACTAAAACTTCTGTATCTGTTTCTGACTTGAAAGTGAACCCTTTCTCGGTAAGCATTGTTTTAATTGTATCATAATTTTCAATAATACCATTATGAACAAGTGCTATTTTCCCGTTATTAGAAACATGGGGATGCGAGTTTCTATCACTTGGAACACCATGGGTTGCCCAACGCGTATGCCCCATTCCTATTTTTGCAGTTCCCTTTAAATTATGAGAAATATTGACTAAATCATCAACCTTCCCTTTAGTTTTTTCAACACTAAAGCTGTTGGCAGCATTTTCTAAAACAATTCCGGCACTGTCGTAACCTCTATATTCTAATCTTCTAAGACCATTGATAACGATATCATAAGCATCTTGAAAACCTGTATAACCAACTATTCCGCACATATTTTAATCAAATGTAATTTTTTATTTTTATTTTTTTGTTCCGAAAGTCACTCTAAGTTTAATTTCATTAGGAGTAACTGTTGTATCATCCTCAGCATTTGTAGGGTCAGATCCAATAAAGACAGCCCTTCCCGTAGAAAATGCTCGTGTAGTGTATTTGTATCCAGCAATAGAACTAGAAGGACTAGGAGTAAACTGAGCAAGATCTATTTTGAAATATTTGTCTTTATAATCTTTATAAGTATCAGTCGATTCAACAATATCTTTTAAAGATTTAGTTACCGTAAATTCATAATAGGCAGGATTTTTATCCGTATCATAGGCTCTTATAGGAATAAATAGAGCTCCTAAAGAAGTATAATCAGTTGTAAATGCTGTTGTTTCTTTTCCATCAGAGTCTTTATCTCTTTGAACGATCGTAAAATCTTTGACACTTGGTTTTGGATAAGGATTTGACCATGCTAATTTATCTGTATAAATTCTGATTTTAGCACTAATAATAGCGGCCTTGTCATTTTGATATTTCTCTTTCAGCCTATCAATCTCTTCTTTTTTGAATTTTATACCAATAGAATTCCCTCCCATTCCTTGTGCAAAAAGTTTTGCGTCACCAGTAACACTATTTGGGTTAGCATAGGCTTGAACAGCCGCACCATTTCTATTATATTCATAGAAACCGGAACGCATATTTGTACCTTTTATAGTAAAGTCATACTTTGTTTGAGGTCTAGTATTGACACCATCTACAAGTTTATCGTTCTTATAATACATAATCAGTTCCATATCATCAGGAGTAAATGAGAATAAATAACCATCATCTTCAGCAACGGATACCTTTAAACCTTTGAAATGTCTTATAAAATTTGATAAGTCGCTTAACTCAGGCTGTCCTTTCTTATCAATAATTTTAGACTGAAATATAGAAGGCGACAACTGAATTCTTAAACCGGGTGCCGGTGTTAATAATGATATTGTTGAAGGAAATATTTGAGAATTATCCGAATCTTTTGTAATTGAAACAGAACTTACGTTACCATTTTTAATTTCTTTTGAACCTAAAAGTGTAGTATATGTAGCAAAATCTTTATTAGAATAGACAATATCGTTATATCCATTCATAAAATCTTTTACTTCGTACACTTGCAGTGTAAGATTCTTTTTAGCTTTCCCAAACTTTGCAACAGGATATGTGCTTACTACTTTTTTAGCATTTATATTTCCATCAGGATAAATATAATTCTCATCTGTGGTAGTAGCTACAAGCGAGTCAGCACGATAAATCGGTTTAATCACCAAAACTACTGAATCTACTACTGCATTAGTTCCAAAATCAGGATTATAAGAAGGCAATCTTACTTGGGTAAAGTAAGAAGCTTTTTGCTTACCAAACTGATTCTCATCAAAAGCTCCCAAAACAGCAGTTGAAGCAGTTGAACCAGGACTAATAAGATTTAATAGTTTATATGCATCTGTTCTTATTGTATCATTATTATTAATATTATACGCAATAAGATCATAAGAAGATTCTACTCCCTCTGCTGCACCATTTAAAAATAGCTGTTCACCTAAAGAATCTGGTTCCGGTTCGCAGTTATAAACTAATACACCACCTAAAACCATTACAGAAAGAATGGTGAAAATTTTTCTAATATTATAAATCATCAAAATGTATATTAATATAATTTACTGATAGAGTCTACATCTAGGTATTCAGATTTTGAAGTAGTTGTTTCATTGAAACCTTTATCAAGATCACCGTTCAAAAACTCATCTCCTTTTACAACTTCGTCTACATAATTCATACTTTCGATAACGAAACTCTCGAAGCTTGGTTTATTTAACGCATTTAAATCTGAAATATTATCAAACTGAAGTTTCTCACCTACATTTCCTGCCAAAGCTGCATCTTTCTCATTATATAATGAAAGTACAATTTTAGCATCTTTGAAGTAAGTATCAGATTTGTAATATGTTTTCAGATAAATAGGCACAAAAGAAGACATCCATCCATTTAAATGGATAACATCCGGAACCCAGTTTAGTTTTTTGATTGTTTCTATCACACCGCGTGCAAAGAATATAGCTCTCTCGTCATTATCATCAAACGCTACTCCTTCGTCATCAAAATAATATTGTTTTCTTTTAAAGTATTCTTCGTTATCAATGAAATAAACCTGTAGTCTCTCACCTGGAAGCGAAGCCACTTTAATAATTAAAGGCTGATCTAAATCGTTGATAATAATATTCATCCCCGAAAGACGAATCACTTCATGAAGTTGGAATTTCCTCTCACTTATCTGTCCGAATCTTGGCATAAAAACTCTTACATCATTGCCTTCTTGGTGCATTTTAAGTGCCATTTTGTTTACCACCGCTGCTAAATTTGTATCTTCCTGATAAGGGTACATCTCTGTGGTAATGTACAGTATTTTCTGATTGGGCATATAATTTTTTATATAATTTTTAAATAACGCTTAATATGCAAAATTACGAAAAAACATTCAACATTATCCTAATTAACATTTTTTTACGATAGTTCTTAAGATATTGCTGGAAAACTAAAAATAAATATCTTAATATTAGTATTTTTGAATTGTTATTAAAATAAACTATGGAAGTTCTAAAAAACAAAAAAACACTTCAGGATTTTATAGAAAGACAGAAGGAAATGGGCAAAAAAATAGGTTTTGCGCCAACAATGGGAGCTTTACACAATGGGCACCTGTCATTATACGAAGCTGCAAGAAAAGAAAATGACCTGGTCATTTCTTCAATTTTTGTAAATCCTACACAGTTTAACAATGCCGAAGATCTCGAAAAATACCCAAGAGATACCGATCGTGACATCTTCATTCTCAAAAATTCAGAACTTGTAGATGCTGTTTATCTTCCTCAAGTTGAAGATATTTATCCTGAAAAAACAGAAAGCCAGCGTTACGATTATGATGGCTTGGAAAACGAAATGGAAGGAAAATCAAGACCGGGGCATTTTGACGGGGTAGGAACTGTAGTTGAAGAACTTTTCAGACAAGTAAAACCAGACAACGCTTATTTTGGAGAAAAAGATTTCCAGCAATTAGCTATTATCAAAAAAATGGTTGAGAAAAAACAACTTCCTATTAAAATAAAAGGAGTTTCTATTTACAGAGCAGAAAACGGTTTAGCTTTAAGCTCAAGAAACCAACGCCTCACCGAAACCAGAAAAGAGGATGCTAAAATAATTTTTGAAACATTAACAAAAGTTAAAGAATGGTTTAAAAGCACTTCAGTTTTTAACATTAAAGAAAATGTAGACGAAATTTTTTCTCATCAAAAAAACATGAAATTAGAATATTTTTTAATTGCTGATGAAAGTACATTAAAAGAAACCAATCAAAAAGAAGATGGAAATTCTTACAGAGCCTTTATCGTAGTTGATGTAGACGGAGTAAGATTAATTGACAATATGCACTTGGATTGACACAAAAATCAAAGGCTTCCTGAAGGAAGCCTTTGAACACCAAATCACAAAATATTAATATGAAAAAAATTTACTTTTCAGTAAACTTGTGACCCGGCTGGGATTCGAACCCAGGACCCATACATTAAAAGTGTATTGCTCTA